>Ga0208442_1000003_pt1 | contig 279475 bp, 268 predicted proteins | sample Colrivmeta1549B3_FD_187650 | JGI IMG/M metagenome (GOLD analysis project Ga0208442, IMG submission 187650) | Estuarine microbial communities from the Columbia River estuary - metaG 1549B-3 (SPAdes) (version 2) | ecosystem: Environmental > Aquatic > Marine > Intertidal zone > Estuary | place...
CGCCATCGAGGTCTGTTGCCGTAGCGGTTTCCCATTGCTTGAGTTCTACAATTACGGCGCAGTCTTGGTGGTTGTCGGTTTGGCCCGTAATGATGAAGTCGATGCGCTTGCTCGTATTGGGCACCTGGCACTCAATGCTAATTTTGGCATCGGCCGGAATAGCGGAGTCGTCTAGCACATTGCGCATGTATTGCATGGAATTTTTCCATGAAGCCACCTCGTTTTTATTGGTGTCTCGACCTAAATTGCGCTTGAAATTATCGTGAATGATGTACTCAATTTTGCTCTCGCGCACATGCGCCATGAACGTCTCTTTGTTTTCTTGATAGACAATCATAACTCCGTATACTTCTGCGCACTGCCCCTCGCCTTTTCTACCGGATACTTCTCGGCATTCTTGGCAATTTTATCCAGCACAATTTGCTTCACGTCCAAGCCCTGCTTCTCTGCCAACAGCAGCGCATAAGCCAGTACATCGGCCAATTCTTCCTTGATTTTTTCCTTCTCGACAGCCTCCGAAGCAGCCACATCTTTCCACAAAAACAATTCATTCAACTCCGCCGCCTCTATCGAAAGCGCCACCGCCAAATTCTTGGTATCGTGAAACTGCTGCCACTCGCGCTCATCGCGAAAAGCCACTAAAGCATCAATTAATTGCTGGATGTCGGACATGAGGTAAAGATGCGAAAAATCCCCCTACACCCCACCATGCTGATAACAAAACCCATTGGATTTAGCATTGCGGGAGCATTGCGTGCCCTTCTGCGTAGTTGCGCGGCAGCGGCCGAATTGCCCAGTGGTTTTGACGGCGGCGGGTGGTGGTGGTGCTTGTTGCAGTGTGGGTTGGGTTGGGTAATTTGTTGGCGTTTGTGGGATGCCCGCTGCTGGCATGGGGCTGGCAAGGCGTTGCGCTTTGAGCTCGTCGATTTGGCGCTGTAAGAATTCGATGTCTTTTTGGAGGGTGGCGGTTTTGACCACCAGTTCTTGGTTTTTTTGGTCGAGGGTTTGGACTTGTGTTTTGAGGTTGCTGATTTCTACATTGAGGGCTTCTTTGGATTGGCCAAGAACCGTTAAAGAACTAAAGGCGATTAAAGCGGTAAGGATAGTTGATTTCATTGATTTAGGTTTTAGTCAAAATTATTCCAATTCTTCTTTGATTAAGCTGTATTTTTGTATCTTTTTTACAGTAAGGCGCAAAAATGGTTTTACCACACCAACTCGAAGTACTTAAAGCCATTGAGCCCGAAGTCGGGTCTTTCATTGACCACAAAATGAATTTGCCCGCGGAGTCTTGGCAACCCACTGATTTTTTGCCAGATTTATCGCAGCAAGACTTTCCTGATACCATCAAAGCACTACAGCAACGAATGGCCAATTTGCCAGATACCGTTTTGGTTTCTTTGATCGGCAACATGATTACCGAAGAGGCACTGCCGAGCTACCAGACTTTTTTCAATTTGTTGGAAGGCGTCAATGAAGAGCGCAACGTAGCGAGTTTGAGGCCTTGGGTGCGTTGGTCTAGGCTCTGGACCGCCGAAGAAAACCGACACGGCGATTTACTCAATAAATACTTGTACCTGAGCGGACGCGTAGACATGCGCGCGGTGGAGCAAAGTATCCAGCAACTCATCCACAACGGCATTGACCTCAAGACCGACGCCAATCCGTATTACGGACTTATTTACACTTCTTTTCAGGAGCGTGCCACTAAAATTTCGCATGTCAATACTGGCAAATTAGCTACAAAGGCGGGCGATACCATCTTGACCAAAATTTGCAATACCATTGCCGGCGAGGAAGCCTTACACGAGCGCGCCTATAAGTTTTTCATGAGTAAAATCATGGAAATCGATCCAAACGGTGGCCTCTCGGCTTTCATGACCATGATGAAGAAAAAAATTGTGATGCCAGCCAGCCTCATGGACCTCGGTACCCAACACAACAATTACAACAACTACGCAAGTATCACCCAACAAATCGGCGTGTACACCAGCCTAGATTACGCCAACATCATTGACCACTTGGTCAAATTTTGGCATATCGACAAGCTCCAAGAGCTCAACGACCAAGGCAAGCGCGCACAAGATTACCTATCGGCTCTTGCCGAACGCTATTACCGCTTGGCCGAAAGACTCCAAGAACCCGAAGAAGTTCAGTTGGTTTGGCTGAAGCATTAATATCACTACCTTTGCGGGCTTAATTCTCTCCATGAAACGTATCAACGAATACAAAAAATTATTTGGCATAGACAAACCGATTGTCTTGTCTGAGCTCAAACTGACTTACCGCAGCCTCGTGAAGCAATGGCACCCAGATAAATTTCAGGATGGCGACCCACTCAAAGCACAAGCCGAAGAAATGGGCCGCCAAGTTGTAGACGGGTATCATTTCTTAGTGAGCATTGCCCCAGAAACCAAAGCTGCACAGTTGCCAGACTACCATCGCACCATTAACGAGTGCGGCATTGCCGACTACCGCCACAAAGGTCTTTTGTTAGAAATTACCTTCACAGATGGCTCTTGCTATGAGTATTTTGGCGTCAATACCAATGTGTACAAAAAGCTCATCAATGCCGACAAGCAAGTGCGCTTTGCCAAGCGTTTCATCTATGAGAGTTTTTTGTATCGCCAGTCTAAGAAGGCAACTACGGTAGAGGCGTAGATTTTCACGTTCCTATTTTTGGAGTTATACTATTTCTTTAAATAAGAAGTTTGTATATCAAACTTTTTAAGGATGAAAACTTCAATTCTAAATGCAAGAATAGATGTTTTACGTATAAATTTATTAAATTCGTACGTAAAACAAATTGCAATGCATACCAAACTCACGCTCAATATTGAAAAAGACACGGTGGCCAAGGCGAAGGTGTACGCTAAACAGCAAAACCAAAGTCTATCGAAATTAATCGAAGCCTATTTGAAATCTTTGGCTCAAGAGGATGCCTCTATGGGTGAGGTAAGTCCATTGGTAGCTCAATTGACAGGTGTGCTACCCGCTGATTTCGACGAGAAAGAAGCATATCAAAACTACCAAGCACAAAAACACGCCTGATGCAGCCAGTATTCTTAGATACCAATGTCGTCATTGACTTATTGGCTAGGCGCGAGCCGTTTTACAAAGAAGCCCAGTTACTTTTTACAATGGCCGACAGAGGGCAGCTTCAACTACAAATTTCGGCACTCACTTTTGCCAATGCGAGTTATGCCCTAGCCAAACACTACCCAGTCGCAGATGCGAAAAAATACTTACAACAATTCAAAGTTTTGGTAAGTATTTTGCCTCTCGATGACAAAGCTATTGAATTGGCACTTTCTTCAGAATTTTTAGATATCGAAGACGGTTTTCAGTATTTTGCGGCTCTAGCGGGCGGTGCTTGTGTAATCGTAACGCGCAACAAAAAAGACTTCAAGAAATCAGCGCTTCCGGTACTGACACCAACGGAATTTCTAAAGCGTTGATCAAATTCCACTATCAATATTTTTACACCTACAAAAAAAGCAGCGCGGTTGCCCGCACTGCTCCTTTTCTATAGTATGATTTTCCTTCAAAAATCATACACGACAGCCAGTTCGTTGTCTACTTCATTGACCCCTGGCGCATTCCAGGCCAAGCGCGTTGCTTCGTCCTTCTCGAAGAGAGATTCTACAGCGCCGCGCAAGACAACTTTATTGCCCTTCACTTTCACTTGGATATTGTGATCATCGATCATCCAGCTACGAGAAAGGGCTTTTTCGATCGCTTCTTGCTCCACTAAATCAGCGGATAACGAATTGACCTTGATGTTATTGATGACACCTTTGACGCCAATTAAATCGCTTGCACAATTTTTGGCGGCATCTCTTTGGTAGTTCCATTCTACGGCACCGTCTAATGACACCCAACCGTCCTCGACCTTCACTTGGATGGAATCGTTAGGAACGGACCAATTCCACTTCATGCCGCTCAAGACTTCATTGGCCAAATCCAAGTCAGTTTTATTGAGGTCATTGGCGAATTTGACATGGATATCTTCTACCACAGCTTTCACCCCTAAAACGCCTTTCGCTGCTTTTTCAGCTTCTAGTTTTTTGGTAAAACTACTGACGATTCCTGTTAAGGAAACCACGCCGTCTTTGGCGGTAACACCCACTTCAGCGGCCTTGAGCAATGGTTGCCATTTGATGGCGTCTTGCACGTCTTTTTGTAATTGTTCGTTTGTTTTCATGTTTCTTTTTGTTTGACTGCAACGGCATTGTTACAATTCAAATTTCTTAAATCTTCGACGGCTCATGCTTATAAAAAACAGCCGAAAATTTGCATTTTTTTAGCCTCAAACCAAAAAAAAAGCCGCTCCTAAAAGCGGCTTTCTATGGCAGTTAAAAAGGGTGGATTACTTGATGACTGTCAATTTTTTGGTTTCGACAACCGCACCTACTTGGGCTTTGACCATATAAGTTCCGGAAGTGAAATCGGAAAGTGAAATGGCTACTTTTTGAGCAGTACCACTTTGTTTCCAAACAAGTTGACCTTGAAGATTATAGATCTCGAGGCCAGTGAACTCTTCGTCATTTGCGTCAATCCAAACAGTTTCATTTGCCGGATTAGGATACAAACTCCAAGCACTAAGCGCTGGCGTTTCAATGCCTGCGGTGCTATTTATTTGGAAGGTTGTGGCCAATGAACAACCGTTGTCATCGGTAATGGTGATCAAATACACACCAACGCCTAAATCCGTGAGGTCTTCGGCTGTTGAAGTCGTTGACCACATGTAGGTGTATGGAGCTGTTCCACCGGTTGTGGTGAGGTCTAACGCGCCATCTAGAGCAGTTAAAGAAGTGGCGTTGGTAATGGTCGCATTGACAACTAACGGTGACGTTGGCGCCGTGATGGTAAAGTCCATTTGGCCATTGCAACCATTGATGTCAGTGACCAACACACTTAACTGACCTGCACTTAAATTGCCAATTTGAGCAGCTGTACTTTGGTCTGTCCAGAGATATGTATACGGTCCAACGCCGCCGGTTACGTTCAGACTTAATGCGCCGTTGTTAGCGCCGTAGCAAGAAACAGGCGTCAGCAAATAAGCCACTTGAATAAGTGCAGGTTCATTGATGAAGCGGTAAGTAGTGACCAAACAATTGTTAGAGTCACGGACATGCACCTCGTAAATGAGGTCACCAGGCAAACTGTCAAAATTATTGGCAGTTCCGAAAGGTTGCGCATTGAGGCTATATAAATATGGAGCCACACCACCGCTTGCCGTAACATTAATGGCGCCATTATTTGCACCGTAACAAGTTACATTTAAACCAGTTGTATGTACCTGAATTTGAGTTGGTTCGCTTATCAAAAAGGCCTGAGCGGCAACGCAATTGGCGGCATCTTTGATCAGTACGGTGTAGGTTCCTGCATATAAATTAAGGAAACTTGAACCAGACTGATAGTTCAAGCCATTGTTGAGGCTGTAGGCAAAAAAGCCAGCGCCACCTGATGCTAAAACTTGTACACTACCTGCAGGTGTTCCATGACACAAGATGTTGGTAACATTCGCTTGAACTACAAAAGCATTCGGTTGTAAAATCACCTTCGCCATTGTATCCAAGCAGCCATTGGCATCTTTGACATACATGATGTAGGCACCAGCAACTAAGCCTGTAAACGTTGGGCTCGCTTGATAGTTGACGCCGTTTTTGCTGTAAAGAAGGGTACCTGTACCACTTGTTACATTTTGAATACTGATGGCACCATCTTGACCTCCAAAACAAGAGACATTCTGTGCACTGAGGTTACCGATATTCGGACCACCCGCAGAAGTAATGACACCAGAAACCATGTTTTGACACATATTCGCATCGCGCAATACAATGAAATAATTGCCCGCAGCGAGGTTGGTAAACAAGCCCGTACTGCTAAAAGTACTGCCGTCCAAACTGTATTGGTAACCCGAACCCGAACCTCCAGTAGCCATAGCCATGATGGATCCATTGCTTGTGGTACAAGTAGCGTTGGTGGTATTGACCGTTGCTGTAATCTGACTTGGTTGGGTAATGATGATTGAGGTGGCTAACATACAATTATTGACGTCTTTCACACGGAGTAAAAAAGTATCGGCAGGCAAGTTATTGAAAACGTTACCACTTTGATACGAAATGCCATCTAAGCTAAATGCATAGGTTGGCGTACCCCCACTGACAACAGCTGTAAGTGTTCCAGTGGAAGATCCGAAACAAGTTGCGGCAAGCGGTGTGAGTGTATTGGCTAATTGTGTAGGTTGTGTAACCGAAACAACACCTGTTTTCACACAACCCGTTACATCCTTGACATAAACGGTATAGCTACTTGCATACAAACCTGTAAAAACAGCTGCAGATTGGTAATTGATGCCATTCAAACTGTAAATATGGGTACCTGTTCCGCCAAAAGAAGCTACTTGAATACTGCCATTGTTACCACCAAAACAACTAACGGTTCCGGTGCTCAACTGCATGCTCATGGCTGTGCCTTGTGTAATTGTAGCAACTGCATAACTCGTACAACCTGCGTTGTCTTTCACTACACAAGTATAATTACCGGCGATCAAGCCTGTAAAAAGACTGCCACTTTGAAAAGTAACACCGTTATTGATGCTATACTGAACTGCACCTGTTCCGCCGGTAGACGCCAAACTAATAGAACCATCGTTTCCGTTAAAACAACTGACCTGATTGACATTTGGTGCTGCCAAAATTGGTGCTGCGTTGGCATTGATCAAGACATTTGTAGTAGTAGAACAAGCATTGGCATCTTTTACCGTGAGCAAATAAGCTCCTGCGGCAAGTGAGCCAAAAGTACCGGAGCTTTGAAAAGCACCTGAATTCAGTTTGTACTGAAGTGGAGAGATTCCGCCTGTGGCGTTACAAGTAAATGCGCCATTGCTTAATCCACAAGCGCTATTTGTTACTAAAATAGTGTTCAACGCAATACCAAGAGGTTGGGTAATGGTAAACGCAGCTGTACTGGTACAACCCTTTGCATCCTTCAAATTCAAGGTATAAACCCCTGGGGCAAGATTTGTAAATGCTGCAGCTGTTTGCCAAGGACCATTATTGAGGTTGAATTGATAAGGTGCCGTTCCAAATTGCCCAACGGCAATAATAGACCCGTTGGCCGCCCCATTGCAGGTGACATTCGCGAGTGCACTTACTGAAGCGGTAAGGCCTACAGAAACTTGCTTGGTATAAGTTTGCGTACAGGTATTGTTCCAGCCTTCTATCTTCGTTGTGAGTGTAATTGTGTAAGCGCCACCTGAAGTATAAGCGTGTGTAGGTGTCATGGCATGAGAAATGGCAGAACCATCGCCAAAATTCCAAGAGTAAAGAAAATTAGGGCCTGCATAGTTGGTAGCACCAATCTTGTTGAACATGCTGTCTGTGGTGAGCAGCGAGGTGTTGAGTGGCGTAAAATTACCATTCACCGCCAAGCATTCGCTTGCCAATTCAAAAGAAGGCGCGTTGTTGTTGGCCATCGTTGGAATGATGTAAAAATCACCATTACTACCAAAACTAGTCATTGCGCTGGTCCAGTTATTGCCTGTTGAAGTGCCCGACAAGGAAGCTAAATCTTGACCTAAGCCCTCACCGTTTCCTGTATAACGCAAATTGAAATTGGTGCCAAAGGGCGGTGCATTGAGAAGCTCCACGGTAAGCGCAAAATCATTACTGACACTTACGCCTCCTGGAAAATTCAACTGAATATAGCCCGTAATGTTGTCCGGATAAGACCACCACACATGCTGTGCACTTGCAATAGTAGTGGTTGGTTTGCCACTCGCATCTACGTTCGTGACACTTACCTTCAAAGGAACCCCCGAAAAATACTGCGTTTGATGCGTTCCGTAAACACGCACACTTTGCACTTTTCCGGATCCGTTGAATTTGTAGGTTTGGGCGGCGCGTTCCTCTACCCCACTTTGTAGCTGATAACTACTTGTTGAGCCCACATTTTTACTGGCCACAAATCCATTCGGATCGCTGGCACAAGAAAACTGCGCTTGGGCATTGCCGTACCACAAGAGCAGTCCGGTGGTGAGCATTGTAATTTTTCTTTTCATGTTTGAGATTTTAGTGAATAAACAGCTACAAAATTGCAGTGCATTCACCCCGCTTTACTTACATAAGAATTCAAATGAATTGCGAAAATTTCGACGTACGACTTCCAATTAAACCAAGATTTGTACATTTAACTTATGAAAGGAAAAATGTGTGTGATTTTATGGACAGCCTCGTTGCTTCTTTTGTCACAGCAGGCTTTTGCCCAAACCTTCGCGCGCAGTTGGGACGCTTGGTTTGGGCAATTACAAGTGGGCGCCGCCACCGGAATGCAGCAAAGCTCCACCAGCTACACCCTTGGGCTCTATAAATCCGATGAAAACCACGGCTATGGCCTAGATTTTGGCGGGGTCTCGTTGGCCGATTCCAAACTCATGTACGGCAACCTCACGCTTAGCCAAGACCTCTTGCGCATTACCCGCAACTTGCGCAGCCCTTTTTACCTTTATGGATCGGTTGGGCTGGGGCTCACCCACCTGCGCAACGACCAACTCCAAGACAACTTTTTGTTGCGCGGCGACGACATGATCCATTTGCAAGTGGGCCTGAGCCCCACGTATTTCTTTTCCCGAGATTTCGCCTTGCAGTTGTCGGCCAAATACCAAAAGCAGACCCTCATCGATTACCAACTCGACAACCTTTGGAGCATTCAGCTCGGTATGTTCTTTTTAATACCGAACTTCAAACCATTCTAGATTGCACTTGTTGTAAGTTCAAAACTACCTATGTCTTTGATCCGAATAGACCGCCCCGAAATCGAAAAGATGGGCCGCATTGAGCGTCTCAACTTTGTCAATAGTTGCACTGGTTATAAATCTGCCAATCTCATCGCCACCATTTCCAACGAAGGAAAAACCAATGTAGCTGTATTTTCGAGCATCACGCATTTGGGTAGCGACCCCGCCTTAATTGGCTTCATCTTGCGCCCCACCACTGTGCCTCGTCATACCTATCAAAACATCAAAGAATATGGCTATTTCTCGGTCAACCACATTACTTCCGACCAAATTGCCGATGCACACCATACCTCTGCCAACTACCCAGAAGAGATCAGTGAATTTGACATGACCAACCTCGATCCTGTTTACCACGGCGGTTGCCCTGTGCCATTTGTAAAAGGAAGCCCCGTGAAATTATTGTGTAAATACGTCAACGAATACCTCATCGAAGAAAACGGTTGTTTGCATATCATTGCCAGCATAGAGGCCGTCTTTTATGAAGAAGAACTCCTGACCCCAGACCACTGGCTGCAGTTAGACAAAGGCAATGTTGTTGCCATCAATGGACTAGATGGCTACGCACTCCCGCAACTTTTGGAACGATTTTCGTATGCAAGAGCAAAAAAATAAAAACAATGAAAAAACTTTTCTTCTTTTTTGTCCTGAACCTTCTCTTTGCATCTTGTGTTTCTGTGCAAGAAGCGCCTAATGTCGTAGAAGTAAGCCAGACGCATACGCGCATTGCCATTATGCCCATCACGGCTACACTAGAGCGCAAAATTTGGATGAATCAAGATAAATACAACGAACTCTGCCGCCTCAAAAGTGAAGAAACCCAGCAGCGCCTCTATCGCCAACTATCCTATTATGGCCGTAGTGGCAAACTGCACGCAGAACTCATGACACCCGATGAAGTCAATTCCATCCTCTTTGGTGCCGGCTATCCCAATACCCCAATTACCAATAATGACCTCTGTAGTTTACTGCATGTAGATGCGCTCCTCTTCGGAAATATCCAAGTACTTGAGCCCATTAGCGAAGCAACAGCAATGATTATCAATTCGAACAGCCCAAATTTAAATGCCATCACCAACATTGTAACACTCAGTCTTTCACTTTACGATGCCAAAAGCACCGAGCAAATTTGGAATGGCCAAAGCACCCTTCGTGGTCAGTACGGCTCCATCAAAGAAAACATGCAACGACAAGTGATTCGCCGCGTGGTCCGCAACTTGCCTTACAACATCAAGAAACGTCGCTACAAAAAAGCGCACCAGGAATTGTACGGACTTTAATTGTTGAAGTAGTTTTCGAAGTACGCATTAGTGAATATCGGATAATTGATTGCTTTGCGGCGCTGTTCAAAATGAGTTTGCCATTTATCCAATTCTTTGGTTTTGAGCTCCTTCGCTATTTTCATCTGAAAGAAAGCCACATAAATTTCGATAAACTCTCGATAGCCATGACGAATGTGACCAAAAGGAATATTTTCCAGAATACTAAGTGCTTTAGTGTATTGTTGATCTCTGATCAATAAAGACACCTGAAATACGCGGTGAACAGACACCTGAGAAAAGTGATACCAAAATTTGATATCGTGAATGAGGTAGGTATGAGCCGCTACAAATTGTTGCAGATCAGAATCTTGTAATACCAAACTTTGCACCGAGGGTTCATAGAGTAACTCTGTTGCTAAATGAGGTTCTTTAGCCAAGCGTTGCTGCATGTGTTCTTTCAATTTTAATCGACTTGATTTAGACGAAGAAACACACATCCGAATACCAAAGATGCGGCCAAATAAGATAGGATGTTGGTTATCTTGTAATTTCGGAAGTCTTTTTAACACTTCTTGACCTAAGGGTTCATTGGCTAAAATCTGACGCCAAACTTCAATGCATTGAATAAAAACTCGAGTCTCTTTATCTAGATTTTCCAAACCAGACAAATACTTTACCCATTCACCATATTTCCCATTCAAGCGGCCGTAATCCACAAAAATCTTGAAAACGATATCTCTAAAATTAGGCTCATCTAACAATTGTTTCTCCAAAGAAATATCATCAAAATTCCTGAAATGCAAGCCTACCAAAACACCTATTTGCGCTACTTCATCATAAGGCAAAGTATTGAACTGAAACGCCGGTTCTCTAAATAAACACAACAAGCCTTCTAAATCTTTGCGATGAAGTAGTTCTCGAACAACAATCGTAAACGAAATCGTAAAGTGATCATTTCTGCGCTTTCGAAACAACAACATTTCCAAAAGGTTGGAATGGTCATTGGCAGAAAGGCTTACATATAAGTTCTCCCACGTTGGCCAGGTATCAACCTCCGTAAAACGTTGTGAAAAATCATTAAAAGATCTAAATCCACAGTAAGCTGCCAACTGATCAAGCGTGCTCTCTCTTGGCTTTCGATATTCGGCCAACCCAAATAAACGTCTGAGCGTATTATAAGAAAGAATTGCTCCTGTTTTTTCATAAATATCCTGAGCGAGTGCCTCACAAGATCCTCTGTCCGTCATTTTGCGGTTAAAAGTTTTCTCGATTACTCTTTTGAGTTCGTCTATCATTCGCTAAATGTATCATTTATGTATCAACCATACAAATCGAATTACTGATATTTGGTTCTAATGAAAATCAAACTATTTAATATCCTAACCATTTCTTTGGCGCTGTGCGCCATATTTCTCTCAAGCTCTACATTGATCAGTAACAAAACCAACGCCCAATTCTCCACTGCAGCCTCCTTACACTTGTCGCTAGGAGGCATTCTCATTGCCTTATTTCAAATCCATCAATTCAAGCGACAACTTTTTTATCCAGTGCTGATCATGAGCCTTTTGGCGCTGTTGATGCTTATTTCTTATCTCATTAATAACTAACCCTAATTATATAAACATGAGCGAAATCAAAAACAAAAAATACGGAAACACTATTTTTTTTATTGATGGTGATGAAATCAAAGATAAAAAATACGGAAAGACACTTTATTACGTCGATGGAAACGAGGTAAAAAGAGGTGGAAGATATGGAGACCTTTACAGATACATAGATAATGACGAGGTGAAGGATAGCAGATATGGTGATGTCGTTTTATATTTCGATGGAGATGAAGTAAAGGATAAAAAATACGGCTCCGTAGTGTTCTATATCGATGGCGAGGAGATCAAAAACAAGAAATACGGAAACACGCTTATGTATATTGAGGATCGCATCCCTATGCACATGTTAAAAGCGGTGTTGTCGGTATATTGATTCTTGTCATACATCGAAACTATTTAAAAATCAAAATCAACTTATATGAGTGTTTATGAAGCGAGCCGCTTGGCTGGAGGCAACGCCCTTTTTCCTGCTACAATTACCCTAGGTAAAGATGAGGTCACCTTTAAAGTTCCTGGCTTATTTGATGGGAAAGAAAAAAGTTTACCCTACAGACAAATCACCTCGATTGAAATCAATGGTGGCGCATTGTCGTTGTGTGAGATTGTCATCAGAACAACGCGCTCAGGAAGAATTGTAGCACCAGGTTTTAGCCATATAAAAGCTAAGGAAATACAAGCGGCATTAAAAAGAAAAATTGATGCCGCCGAAAAAAATCCCAAGAAAAGTACAACGGCTAAAAGTAGCAGCTCAAGCACGTTCAATCGAGCAGAAATCGATTATGTAATTGCTAGTACAGACAAAACATTAAATGATGTATATGATTCGGAGCTCACGGATCTTAGAAGGTTTTATGAATTACAAAACCTAGCATCATCCGGGAAATTGAATGAAGAAGATCAAAGTGAATATGAAGTATTAAAAATAAGTACCAATGATGGAACTCCATCGGCACTTTTGAGAGATGTGATTGAAGAGAAAGGTATTGATTTTGTAGCTCTGTTTGCATCAAATAAATCCATTGGTGCTTTTACTTCTACTTCCAATAAATCCAAAAATTCAAAAGATGAAATCAGTAATGAACAAATTTTAACCTTCCTTAAAAAATATTGGAAGTATCTATTGATTGGACTTGTTTGCTTTTTCTGCCTAATTGCATTTCTCAAAAGCAGAGAGAAAAATACCACTGAGAGTGCTCAAGAACTACATCTAAATTTAGAATCACAAGCAATTGCCGTGGAGAAACTTCTTATAGAAAAAAAATACGATGAAGCTCTAGAAGTTGCCAAGACACTTAATCACCCAAATCACATCGTATACGATGCCAAAAGCGAGCTACTCAACACGGTTTACTACGATACCTATTGGACGGCATACAAAGATTCGCTCGTAAAAGAAATTTTAAATCAAATTGAAAATCAAAAATAATAGATGATAGAACTGGAGAATATCAACTGCAATAAGTTCTATACACAATTTGTTATAGATGGGCATCTGATTGAGGAAATTGTAGAAGGAGTTAGCCATGAAAACAACTGGGTGACATTTTACGGTTTTGAAGATGCCGCAGAGGAGGCAGAATACGAAGAGGTCACACTAAATAAATATGGCAATGCAACCTACTTTTTCGAAGGAAAAGTATACGAAGCTATCGTTTTTCTAGAAAATTCAGAATGCACTAGTGTCAAAGAATTTGAAAATGAAGAAATCAAAGCGCTCATTGATAAATTAAAAAATGAAGCCTTCGAACTTGGTTACAGCGAAGTTGAATTCATTCAAAAAGAACCCTGGATAAACCAGCTTGGAATAACAATTTAATGAAAAATAATGGCAAAAGATTTAACAAAATACAGGATTGAAGGGACTGAAAAATGGTTAGCCAAAAACCGCTTGGTACTTGACTGCGTAGTTCAATTTTTTAATGATGTCGAGGTAAAAGACAATGCTTATTTGCAGCAAACATGGCCTGCAGCAATACAAGGGGGTGCAGGAATCATTAAACCACTTGAAGAGGTTCAAACAGAGCGGTATTATTTTATGGACGACGTACTCACCGCCCCTGATGGATGTAAATATGTAGTTTGTAACCAATGGGGCGCAAGCAACTTTGAAAACTTTATCAAGCTAGCAGCAAGTTTGGGTTATCCGGTTGAATCCAATTCCTCTGTAGAAGGTTCAATATTGACTCCCACTGAATCAAATAATATTGAAGAAAAGACAACGTCTGACGATGAAATTACGCAGTCGGCAGATCAAGTTTTAGCTGTTTTAAAATTTCGTAAATACATCGAAGAAGATTTTACAAGAAATAACTTTTATCCTACTTTTAGAGATCTGATATTTTCAGTTCCTAGTGAAAATAGAAATGACTTTATCAACGCACTTAAAGAACTCACTAAAGAAAATGCAATTCCTTTTCTAAAAGTTGGCTTCGACCTCTGTCTTCAAGATTGGTCCTCTGATGATGACGAATTAAATGACTTTATTTCAACTATTAATAGTGTTATAATCAACTATGAACCAAGTCTTTTTGAATATGTAGCAAGTAGAAAAGACATGATGTTTGCTGTATCAAACGCATGTATTTCATACAATATTGCCTTTGATACTTTAGCCAATATTGAAACCAAACTATTTCTTTTCGGTCTGAGAGCAGCAGGATTTGAAAATATTAATGAATTAGACGACCCTGTGAAAATCGGAAAATTTAAACACACTGTTTGTTCTGTTTTTTACCACATCTTTTCTCGTTTAGATATGGATGACGAATACAACTCGGTTGAGAAATTATGTCATTTTCTGACGGCAACCATTGATGATTTTATAGAAGGGTTCACCTTGGAACGCGGTATTTTGATGCATTGTCTTGGGCAAGTTTTATGGGCCAGATATCAAATTAACTTTGGACAATACATCTCTGATAGCGAAGTATATGACTTTGAATCTAAAGACTATTGGGGCTTTGACTTCGAATATCCTGTTGACTTCAGAAGACTTGCTGGAGATATTTTAAAGCTGGAAGGCTACCAAATTTAATAATTGAAAGAACAAACAATGTCAAAATACCATATCCACGATTTAGAGGAACTCAAGGAGGTACTTTTCCATGATTTTCAAGTCATCAAAAAAATGCGCTCACCAGAAGCAAATAGAGTAAAATTGCTTTCAACACTTTTTTCTATCAATCCAAATAGTTGGCGTGTAGTGGGCATTACCCCTGAAGCCTTAGAGATTTTTAAAAAATATGAATTCCAGAAAAAATCTGGCATGAGGATCAACCGATCGCATATTACCCAACGGTTCGGGTTTTATCAAACCTTACTGAATCCCGAAAACATGATTTCAAGTGCCGAGGAATTCTGGAACTTGTACTATGAAAATGACATGACCATACTAGCCTCTGCCTCTGAAAATATGAGTGCTGATGTATCTATTTTTGAAAATGCTTATCCTGTCCCTCAAGACGAACGCAAATTATTTCAAACAGCTGGGTACGCCTGGAAACACAAAGATGAAGAGGAAGCATTTTTAAAAGACTTATTTAAATTTCATCAAACAAAGAAGCAATAACCTATCAATACATCGAAATATGAAACTACTACTTCTCCCTACAGTACTCACCCTCTTTTTTCTAACCTCGTGCAACAGCAATGAGCGCATGGTTAAAAAATTCATCAAACGCATCAATGCGCGTGAAATCAATTCAGCATCCAAATATCTTTGGCCAGAGGATCATGCTTCTCTATATGTTTTCAATGAACGATTTTTAGCCGATGACAAGCTCACTACCTTTGATATCAAAGAAGTCAATGAAAATGGAACTACTATCACTGCAAAAATTGATTTATTGAATGCCAAAGAAGGTTTAAAAGCTTACTTTGACTCACTCGGAATGCTCAATGGCAACACGCTGAATCTGACATTTTCGACCCGAAAAACAGAAGAAGCAGATTATATATCTATCCAATTCCCATGGGATGATTGCGGACTTCCTGCCAAACTCAAACGCTCTAGTGTGCAAACAGAGGCGCTTAATTTAAGAAGCGGCCCTGGTTTAGGCTACCCCGTTCAAAAAGTAGTCAAACAAAATGAGGACTTGCTCATAGATGCCGACTACGTCAATAACGATTGGCGCAAAGGCTTTGCCTTTGGCGACAACGGCCAGGTAGAAACCTTGTATTTTTCGAGCAAACTCAGCGATGAAGAAGAGCTGAGCTTCTTTACTTTGGGTTACTTTGCAACAACGTCAATTGTAGTCCTTTGCATTCTAGGGATTTTAGTTCTGATCGTTTGTATACCCCTCCTTATTTTTGGTATAGCAACATCTGTAGCTGGCTTTGGACTCTTGCTATTAGGACTGCTTGTCGGGATTCTTTACTTCACATATCAAATCGTCGAAAGCATGTTTTTTGAGTTATTTATGATCAACCTACCCTATTAAATATTATGAAATTTCTTAGCTCAATTACTGATATTCCGATTGAACACGCGGAACAAGACAGTCTCAAAACACACCATTACGCTTTGGCTTTGGCAGACTTCATCGAAAAAGCTGATACACCCCTGACTATTGGATTACAAGGTGAGTGGGGAACAGGAAAAACCTCCATGATGTATATGATCAAGGAGATCCTAGAAGAGCGTGTAGTGGCAACATCTTGGGTAAATACTTGGGAATACGCCATGTTTAGATCGGCACATCAAACTACACCTGCAGTTCTGCAAGCCATGCTTGAAAAACTCAAAGAATCTTGCATTCAAAAAGGCACATGGACACTTAAAGATGAACGCACGGCAAACGTTAAAAAGATTGGGCGCTTCATTGGTGCACTCGCAAATCAAGTCATTGAAAGTCAGACAGGTGTCAATGTAAAAGACGCTTTAAGTGAGGATGAAAAAGAATCCTTAGAGATTGCCAAAATAAAGGAGCAAATTAATTCGGTAATTCAAGATTTACTTAATGATACGGGGAATAAACATACACGTGTTGTTTTCTTTGTGGATGACCTAGATAGAATTCCGCCGTCAGATGCTGTGGAGGTGCTTGAGGCACTCAAAAACATGTTTGATATACCAAATTGTATTTACGTACTTGCAATTGACTACGACGTCGTTGTTAAAGGTTTAGAGTCTAAATTTGGAAAAAAAACAGAGGAAAACGAACGAGAATTTAGGTCCTTTTTTGATAAGATTATACAGGTGCCATTTTCAATGCCCACCGGAAATTATGACATCAAAAATTTATTAACCCAAAAATTTCAAGCGATGGGTATTCAAATCGACCCTGCCCTTGAAAATGACTTTGCCCAAATTGTCAAGTATACGGTTGGTTATAACCCAAGAAGTTTGAAGCGCTTCTTGAATAGTTATAACCTATTACGCTCTTTAAAACACCTCAACTTTGATCAAAATGAAGTTGAATCTAAATACGATGACTTGGTATTGTTTGCTTTATTAGGCATACAAATCAGCTATCCAAAAATATTTAGGATGCTTGCGCAAGAATCGGATTTTTGGATGTGGAATACGGCAACAGCCAACAAATTTCAGATCGACCTGAGTTTAGTAGCCAAACAAATAGAATCTTTTGGCGATCAAATGAAGCAAAAAACGGACGAACAATGGGAGCAGGTCATTTATGGCTTTTGCCAAAAATCCTTAAAAACGGGTGCTCCAGATCCGTATTTGAGTGCAAGGTGGGAGTCCGTTATCGACCTTTTAAATTTATTAGGGAGTACAATTATTGGGAAATCTTTTGACAAAATTTCTGATAAGGAACGAGATTCATTGACGCAAGAATTTAATAACGCATGGCAAAATGGATTAGCGCTTGCTGCCATTACCAATGTGGACGATGACCCTAAATCAAAGACAAACGAAGAAAAAAATAAACGCATCAGTTTTGAAACCCTTGAAGGTAAAATAGAACAAATTGATCAAGTTAAAGAATACAATTCAGAAGCGCGAGAGATTTGGAAAGGTATTTTGGATGCGTTGAGTAAAAACACTGAACTAATTTTACGCTTCAATGGCTCTACTGTTTCAGCCAAGGATAAAAAGGGAAATAATATCATTACGCTTTGGAATCCTTCTCAGGGTTCAAAAATAAATGTAGGTGTGTATTTATTCCATGCCGGAACAACAAACCGACCAGACACAACAATCATAGAGGACTTCTCCAAGGATCCCGAAAAGCGATTTAAATTGAATTGCACGAATTCTTCCATGATTCAGCAAACAACACAACTGATCCAGTGGGCAATAGAAAGTTATACATGAGACCTATCATTTTTATCTCTTTTTTTTATCCTTTCATAAGCCTAGGCCAAATACTTTTCCTCGATAGAGAAAACGAAAATGATTCTTTGAATAGAAAATACTCAGGTCTAATTGACCTTACTATTTCAGCAGACAAACAGCGAAAAAACATTTTAGAATTGACCCAACAATCTGAGTTCGATTGGCTCATTCGGCAAACCAATGTTTTGATCGTATTGACTCATACAGATTTCGTATTCAATGGCCCCACCGTGCTAGAGAACAATGGTTATTTTCAATTGAGATACCGAAATAACGATACCAAAAAATTAGCTCCTGATTATTTTTTACAATACCAATGGAATGGCATCACAGGGCTTCAAAATCGAGCCTTGGCTGGAATTAATGCACGTTTTAGGTTCTGGGACGACCGTAAAGATGATTTATATGCAAGTGCAGGTCTTTTCTACGAATACGAAAAATGGAATCCCTTTTTGAGTAATTATGCCTTTGGAGGTACTGGCTTAAATGAGGTTAACAGAAAACTTGTTCGACTGAATTTTTCTTTAAAAACAGCATTTCAAATTGGAAAAGGAATCGATTTTTCAGCAATTTCCTATCTTCAATCGCCACTCAATGCAGGTGTCAAAAATTTAATTAATCCGCGATGGGTACTAGATTCACAACTGAATTTTCAAATCAATAAACACTTGATGTTTAATGTGAAATACAATCTTAATTTAGATTATTTTAGACCTCTGCCAATTGATCCATTTTTTTATAGCCTCACACTCGGCGTCAGGATTCAAACCTAAGATCCCAACGCCTACTCGTTATTGACTGATCTATTAAAATGGAATTAACCTTGTTTGATTCGGATGATATCCTCTTTCAAATCTAGAATACTGTCTTTAATCTGCTCAATCTGCTTCATGGTGTATTCACCTGAATCTGCCAATCTTCTTTTGTAACCTTCTTTAGTTGCTTTATCTTTAGATGAACTAATAAGACCCCTTAAGTTTTCTTTATTATTTTTAACAGTGCTTTTCAGGTCTGCAATTAATCTTTTTTTGGATTCAATTTGATCTTTCTTAGACTCAATTTGACTTTTTTGTGAGGGTGTTAGTGCCATGTTTAGTTTCTTTAGATAGGAAAACTAGTCATTTCATTGTGTGAATTCGATACATATTTGATACATGTATAAATCAACTAATTTAAATAGGGTCAACTATGCCCCCAACGCCCGCTCAAACGCCTCTATCTCTCTTGCGCCGTGGATGGCGACTTTTTTTTAGCGAACCTCTACGCCGTAGTCTCTGAAACGCGATAGCAACATGGAAAGTTCATAAGTGCGGTAAATATAAAGCTCCACGACGATGTAATTCGGGTTGTCAACCACAATGCGTTGTGAGGCATGAAGGCGGCGTGCTTTGACATAAGAGATGGCCCAATCGGTAAATTTCAAACGGATGAGTTCGGGAATGTTGTCTTTGAAACGCGCAACACCCAAACAATGCTTGAAATAGGTCTTGAGCTCAACCACAGAAGACAAGCGGGCCCATGAGAATTTTTGAAGTTCACCCTCTGCCCCATCTTCCCGTTCGGCAAGCGCTGGAACCACTACAAAATTCTCTATCAAATCAAAGGCAAATACTTTAACTTGTTGTTTTGGCGCTTTCTGACGTTCAGACCACTCACAAGCAATTAAATAGAAACGGCCTTCGTAAAACCGCACTTGTAACGGGGCAACTACCTGCAATCTTGACTTATAAGTACCAAAGGCAGATTGATACAAAAACTGTAGTAAGTATTGCTGTTCAATGGCTTGCAAGCAGGTGGCCGCGATTTGCAAAGATTGGCCATCGTCATTAAGTGCAGAAAAACTAAATACGAGTTTATCTTGTAAATGATGTTGCTTGTCTTGGATTTTCGCGCCAAGCTGTTGGCCAAGTTGCTGCAGCATACTCGTTTGCAATGCAGCAGAAACCGCAGCCTGAGGAGCTGCCAAGAGTTGGTAATAGTGTTTTTTGGAAACCCGAACATGCATCAATTTTTCCGTGGATTGTTCCCTCAATACTTGCAGATCGGCCTCCAAGGAGCGCCTAGAAATTGGCTTGAGCCCCATAGTTGGCAACACCTGATGCAGATGCTCTTGAATTTGACTAAACGAAGCCCGCATAAAGGCTTGCTCCTTCAAGAAATTGAGGATGAGTTGCAGGCGTTGACTTTGGGCTTTGAGCTTTAACATGCTCAAAAGTAATTATTCCGCAGAAATATTGCGTAGTTAATCTTTGATTCTTGAAAAACGCAGTAATTGGATGATCCATTTAGGTAAATGGCGGCCTACACGCTTACCATGCACATTGAGAAAGAGCCCCCATTTTTCTATTAATGGGATTTTATAAACTTCGATGAGTTCAATCAGAACGCCATCCGGATCGCAGATATAAGCACAGTGCACGCTGGTTTTACCCATATCAAGCGCAGCTTGGCTGTCGCATTTCACATCAATCCCATTGGCTAGTAGTTTTTGTTGGAGCACAGCCATATCAAAAACGTCCAGTCCTAAATGAACAAAACCGGTATCGCCCCAAATACGACCTCTAAAAATTTTCTGAGCTTTGCGATGAGGCACGGCAATGAGTTCTATTTTCGAAAACCCAATTACTGCTCCAAAAGGACCCGTAGCCATTGCTTTGGTGCCGAGAATCACCCGCTCTACAAGTTGATCGCCTCCAGGAAATCCATGAAGATCTTCATAAATACCGTTCCCTTCGTAAAGCACTTGGTCAAAACCTAAGTTTGCATAAAATGCTTTGGATGCTGCTATATTGCTCACCCCAATACTCAGGCCGCCAATGCCACCTAGGCAAGTAGTGGTCTTCGTGAAGGTTTGAGGGTCTTCGACACCAAAAAAGAACAAACCGTCTGGATCTTGGGTTAAAAAACGAGCAGCGCCCAATGGGTCCTGCTGTAGCTCCGTACAAGCTGTTTTGGGATGCAATTGTTGCCGTGCTTTGATTGGCTCGGACATTCGCATGTGTGCTGCAAAAATGCCGATATCACCTAACATGAAATCTGTTGGAAGAGGCGCTGGCTCGAATGAAGTAGGCTCGATGACTTCCATTGCACAACCGCCCCTTAAATTCATGACCATACTAGCCCTTTTTGTAATGACTTCGTTGCGCGTGAATACCGTCATCAATGGCGCTGCCTGCACACTATCAAAAAAAGGGATGTTCATACCGAACCATTGTCGGTAAAGTGGCAAGGTGCGTTCCATATCTGAAACCGCTACTCCTATGTGCTGGATTCCGTGTATGTGTGACATGGGCCGAAATTAATTTTTTTACCACAAAAAAGAATTAATTTTAACAAAAAATAATGGACCCAATGAAAACCACCTTACTTTCCCTAAGCCTTCTTGCCTTATTGGGCGCATGTTCCAAATGGCAGAGCAACCAAAAGCAAATCACTAACATTTCTACAGATGGCACTTGGATCAGCAGCAGCTACATCGATGATGGCGACGACGAAACAGCAGATTTCGCCACCTTTCGTCTGAACTTTTTAGAAAGTGGCGTTTTGAATGCAACTGACTTACTGAGTAGCAACTCCAATCCATATGTTGGTAGTTGGTCTATCACAGACTCCAATAGCAACGACGACGACAACCTAGACGACCTCGATTTCAATATCAATTTTAACGTGAGTAACAAACTCGACGACCTTTCAGACGACTGGGATATCATTTCTTATAGCGATACTGAAATCAAACTCATCGATGTATCTGGCGGAAACGGTGGCACCGACTACCTAACGCTGACCAAACAATAAACGACTAACAAAATTCGTGGAAAGCCCTGAGGAAACTCAGGGTTTTTTGTTCTTCAGAACCTGCGGCTGGCTCTTGGTTGTAAACCCAATTAGCCATAGGCGGCATACTCATTAAGATCGATTCTGTACGGCCACCTGAGTAAATGCCAAATTTGGTTCCGCGGTCGTGGAGTAAGTTGAATTCGACGTAACGACCTCTTCTGAGCGCTTGCCAAGCCAACTCTGCTGCTGTAGGCTCGTTCAATACCACGCCTTCCACCTGTTGGGTGTATACAACTGGGAACAAACGACCTAAATCTTGGCAATAAGCAAAAAGTTGGTCTTTGGTGAGGCCACAACTTTCATCGAGTTGATCAAAAAAGATACCTCCTACTCCTCTAGACTCACCTCTGTGCGGCAAAAAGAAGTAGCGGTCGGCCCATTCTTTAAATTTGGGATAAAAACTGGCGTCGTAGCGATCAGAAACTTCTTTTAACGAGGCATGAAAAGCAGTTGCTTTTGGGAGATCTACAAAATGGGGTGTGAGGTCGATGCCGCCGCCAAACCAATAGTTGCTGTCTTCTAATTCGAAATAGCGCACGTTCATGTGCATAATGGGGTGCTGCGGATGCTTTGGATGCAACACAATGGATACACCCGTTGCAAAAAAGCGCTCGCCTTCGTGGCCAAGTTGTTGTTTCATGGCTTCGGTAACTGGCCCATGAACGGCGCTAAAAGCGACGCCCGCTTTTTCTAGGATGCGGCCGCCTTGTAACGTGCGGGTGTGTCCGCCACCACCTTCTTGGCGCTCCCAGGTATCTTCATGGAAAGTGGCAAGGCCGTCGAGTTGCTCTAAAGCATGACAAATATGTAATTGTAAGTCGCGGAAACGAGCTGAGATATCGGTTTTATTCATTTTTTGGTGCTAACAATTGAGCGTTTCTGTAAGTGACAACAACTGCTGCGCTATTTTCGATAGACAAGCCGTTGGCCGCCGTTTTCAAGGCCATATTGCTGATGAGGCCTTGTTGGGTTGTGTTCGTGCCAAGTAGTTGCTTGCCGATGTGCAGCGTGAGGTCGAAACCCAGACACGACATTTTGGTGAGGTCGGCGTTGTAGCGCTTGCGAAAGGTTTTGTGAAAAGGAATGATTTGGGCAGAATGGTAATTGAAATAACTCGGCAAAGCCACCAAAAATGGTTCGTTGCGCACAGAGGGGTCGTCGAGTTCTTTGTAGTCTAGCCAGTCTTTTTGACCCACTACCAACATATTGCTATCGAGCGCTGCTGCTTTGAGCAAAGCTACCACCTTTGGACGGTCCGAACTGAAACTTACCAATAATTGCGGACCACCAACGGGCTTGAATTTTGGATACGTTGCCCAAGTAGCCTCTTGAAGTTTGAGCTTGGATTGAGTGGTAGGAACCTTGCCAAAAGCCGTTTTGAATTGTTGCTCTAGCTGTTGATCGGCAGCAATGGGGCTGTTGATGAGGACGACTGTATAACCTTGGTATTCCCGATGGATTTGAGCAGCCAAACTTTGTATGAGCAATGCATCTGGGGTTGTGTAAGCGATGAAATTAGGTGCCATTTGAACAATTGCCGCAGGCATTTGAACAGGGAACACAACGGGAATGCCATTTTGTTTGGCATAGGTTGCGACGATTTTAGCTTGTTTTTCTTGGAGCGGAGAAAAAATGAGGTCTATGGTCTTCATTTGAGGACTATTCAATTGCTCTTCTAGGCTAGCAGTAAGGGAGTTGTCGTCGAAGACATGCACATTGGCCGCAAAACCGAGTTTTTTTAAGCTGTCGAGGGCCATTTTCATGCCCATGTAGTAGTCGAGGGCGGCAGCCGCAACAAAGCGATTGTTATTGGCGCTGGAATCTAGTTGCAAGGGTAAAAAAACGGCAATATTGTAAAGCGCTTTGCGGGGTACAGGAAAATCGAGTGAAGCTGCTGAAGAGCCTCCTTTTAGAGCCGAAGGAATGACTTGCACGGGCACGCTATTGGATTTCTCCTTTTGAATGGGCACCTTGATTTGTTGCCCCGGACTCACACGCGAAGAACTCATGTTGTTGAGCGCCATGAGGGTGTCTATAGAAACCATGTAGCGTTTTGAAATGAAATAGAGGGTCTCTTTTTCCAAAACGTTGTGTTTGATGATGGTATCGGTGAGTTTGTGGGGAAATGTAGCTTGGCTTTGAGCAACAAGCGCTTGAGGTTGGGCAGCATCAAAAGGCAGGATGGCATTTTGAATGCGCAGTGACTGACCAACTTTGAGGCCAGATTTGGCACTTGGATTCCAACGCATGAGGGAGTCTACCGGAACTTCATAGGTTCTAGACACCGCAAATAAAGTTTGATCGGGTTGTACTTTATGGTAAATGGTGCCGCGCTGCACAGGAAAGACCATGATGCTGCCTGCCTCCACGCCGCGTTCTAAACCAGGATTCAGCACCAAAAGTTGGTCGGCATCTAGTTTGGTGAGTGCTTGAAGCTGGTAGAGTGTTTGCCCTTCTTGTAGCTGATATTGGTAGTATTTCTGACCATTCTTTTCGATGATTGGCAAAGCTTGCGCTGTAGCTTTTAAGCTGAAGAATAGGATGCCAATAAAGAAAAAAAATTGCGTCATGTTATTCCCATTCAATGGTGGCTGGTGGCTTAGAGCTGATATCGTAGGTGACGCGATTGATGCCGCGTACTTGGTTGATGATGCGGTTGGAGATTTTGGCCAAGAACTCATAAGGTAAATGGCACCAATCGGCGGTCATGCCGTCGGTGGAGCTCACGGCTCTGAGTGCCACAGCGTTTTCGTAAGTGCGTTCGTCGCCCATGACGCCCACAGATTGGATCGGTAGGAAAATAGCACCTGCTTGCCAAACGTCGTTGTAGAGGTTGTCTTCTTTAAGGCCATTGATGAAAATAGCGTCGACCTCTTGTAAGATGCGCACTTTGTCTGGGGTGACTTCGCCAAGTATGCGGATGCCAAGACCTGGGCCCGGGAACGGATGACGGCCTAAAATGCGTTCGTCTATTTGCAAAGAGCGACCAATGCGACGGACTTCGTCTTTGAACAATAAACGCAAAGGCTCTACAACTTGGAGTTTCATGTAGTCAGGCAAACCGCCCACGTTGTGGTGCGATTTGATGGTTTGAGACGGCCCGCCGGTGGCTGAAACGGACTCGATGACATCTGGGTAGATGGTGCCTTGGCCCAACCATTTGGCGTTTTCGACCAATTTAGATTCTTCGTCGAAGACATCGACAAATACTTTACCGATGGCTTTTCTTTTGAGTTCTGGATCGGTGAGACCAGCCAATGCGTCGTAAAAACGACTTGCGGCATTGACACCTTTTACATTTAGGCCCATGCCTTGGTAAGAAGCTAAGACTTCTTCGAATTCGTTTTTGCGCAACAAACCGTTGTCGACAAAAATACAGTGGAGGTTAGGCCCAATTGCTTTGTGCAAGAGTACCGCCGCAACTGAGGAGTCAACGCCACCTGATAGCCCTAGTATGACTTTATCTTGACCCAACTGTGCTTGAAGGCGAGCGGTGGTTTCTTCGATAAAGGAATCGGGGGTCCAGTCGCAGGCGCAGTGGCAGACGTCAACTATAAAGTTTTGCAAAAGGGTTTTGCCTTCTGTGGAGTGGTAGACTTCTGGATGAAACTGAATGCCAAAAGTTTGTTCGCCTTCAATGGCATAACCCGCTACTTCGACGTCTTGGGTAGAACATATGATTTGGTAATTGGCAGGAATTTTTTTGATGGTATCGCCATGAGACATCCAGACTTGCGAGCCTTGCGTAAGGCCTTTGGTCAGGACATTGTTTGTATCGACAAAATTGAGGTGCGCTCGGCCGTACTCGCGGGTGTTGGACGGCAATACTTCGCCGCCAAAATGATGCGAGAGGTATTGGGCACCAAAACAAACCCCTAAAAGTGGAAGCTGGCCTTTGATGGCTGTTAAATCGGGGCGCGGTGCCTGCGGGTCGCGGACAGAAAACGGACTCCCTGAGAGGATCACTCCTTTGACATTGCTGCCGAGCTCGGGAATTTTGTTCCAAGGGTGGATTTCACAATAAACGTTGAGTTCGCGGATTCTTCTGGCAATCAGTTGGGTATATTGAGAACCAAAATCTAGGATAACTATTAATTCATGCATGCCACAAAGATAGCTGAAATACGATTTATTTGCCGCTAAAATCCATAGAATTCATTAATTTTGAAGTTCGCTAAATTGAACATACACATGATCGGAGATTTACTCAAATCTATTTTCGGAGACAAGACCGCAAAAGACCGCAAAGAATACTGGCCTTTCGTAGAGAAAGCCAAAACCGCTTGGGAAAGCGTACAAAACTTTTCAGACGACCAACTCCGCGATAAAACACGCGGTTTCCAAGAGCAAATTCGCCTCAGCATTGCTCCTCTAGAAGAGACCCTCGCAGGGCTAGAAGCAAAAGCTGCTGACCTTCAAACTTCCTTTGAAGAAAAAGAAAAACTCTACGACGAAATCGACCAAATGACGAAGTCTATCGACGAACGCATCGAAGAAGAACTCCTCGTTATTTTACCTGAAGCATTTGCAGTGGTTAAAGAAACTGCACGCCGTTGGACCGAAAACGGACAACTCAGCGTCAGCGCCACCGAATTTGACCGCCAACTTGCTGCAGCCCGCGATGGCATCAGCATCGAAGGCGACCGCGCCATTTGGCACAACGAATGGACTGCCGCTGGCAACAAAATTCAGTGGGCCATGGTTCACTACGACGTTCAGCTCATGGGTGGTGCTGTTTTGCACCGCGGCAACATTTCCGAAATGCAAACCGGTGAAGGTAAAACCTTGGTGGCTACCCTACCCGTTTACCTCAATGCCCTTTCAGGCAAAGGCGTTCACGTGGTCACTGTCAACGACTACCTCGCCAAACGCGATGCCGAATGGATGGGTCCGTTGTACGAATTCCATGGTTTGCGCGTCGATTGCATCGACAAACACCAACCCAATTCTCAGCGCCGTCGCCAGGCTTACTTAGCCGACATCACCTTCGGAACCAACAACGAATTTGGCTTCGACTACCTCCGCGACAACATGGCGGGCCACGTCGACGACATCGTTCAGCGCAAGCACCATTTTGCTATTGTCGATGAGGTCGATTCCGTTTTAATTGACGACGCCCGTACGCCACTTATTATTGCCGGCCCTACGCCAAAAGGCGATGAGCACGAGTTCCACGAACTCAAGCCGCGCATTGAACGCGTGGTAGAAGCCCAAAGAGCTTTTGTTCAGCAATGCCTGAACGACGCCAAAAAAATGTTGACGGTCATCAACGAACCCAACCCAGACAAAAACGAACAAAAACGCCTCCTCGAAGAAGGCGGCATTGCCCTTTTGCGCGCCCACCGCGGTTTGCCTAAAAACAGAGCGCTCATCAAGTTCTTGTCAGAACCTGGCATGAAAGTGCATTTGCAGAAAACCGAGAATTTCTACATGGCCGAGCAAGGCAAAAACATGAAGAAAATCGACGTCGACCTTTTCTTTGTGATCGACGAAAAAAACAACTCCATCGAACTCACCGACAAAGGTATCGACCTCGTTTCAGGCAAAGACGACCGCGACTTCTTCGTGATGCCCGACATCGGCGCAGAAATCGCCAAATTGCAAAAAGAGGCCCTCGAAAAAGAAGCCTACATTGAGCGCAAAGATGTCCTGATCAGAGAATACTCCATCAAATCTGAACGCATTCACTCGGTAAGCCAGCTCTTGCGCGCTTACACCCTCTTCGAAAAAGAAGTAGAATACGTCATCATGGACGGCAAAGTCAAAATCGTGGACGAATCTACGGGCCGTATCATGGAAGGTCGCCGCTATTCAGATGGTTTGCACCAAGCCATTGAAGCCAAAGAAAACGTCACCGTAGAAGCCGCTACCCAAACTTACGCTTCCATTACTTTGCAAAATTACTTCCGCATGTACCACAAACTTGCGGGCATGACCGGAACTGCAGAAACCGAAGCACGCGAGTTTTGGGATATCTACAAATTAGATGTAGTGGTGGTGCCTACCAACAGAGCCATCTCCCGCAAGGACCAAGACGACTTCGTTTACAAAACAGCACGCGAGAAGTACAACGCCATTATTTTAGAAATCGAAGACCTCGTTTCCAAAGGTCGCCCAGTGCTCGTTGGTACCACAACCGTTGAAATTTCCGAGTTGTTGTCGCGCATGCTGCAAATGAAAAAAATTCAGCACCAAGTCCTCAACGCCAAATACCACCAAAAAGAGGCCGAAATTGTTGCCAACGCAGGTAAAGCCGGCACCGTCACCATCGCCACCAACATGGCAGGTCGTGGAACCGACATCAAACTCGGCGAAGGCGTCAAAGAAGCCGGCGGTTTGGCCATTATCGGAACCGAACGCCACGACTCCCGTCGCGTAGACCGCCAGTTGCGCGGACGCGCCGGACGTCAAGGCGACCCGGGTTCTTCTCGCTTCTTTGTGTCGCTAGAAGACGACCTCATGCGTAAATTTGGCTCTGAGCGCATTGCCTCCATCATGGACCGCATGGGCCTCAAAGAAGGAGAAGTCATTACCGCAGGTATGGTTTCTAAATCCATCGAGCGCGCGCAGAAAAAAGTCGAAGAAAACAACTTCGGGATGCGTAAAAACCTCCTCGAATACGACGACGTCATGAGCGCACAGCGCAAGGCCATTTACCGCAAGCGCCGCAACGCTCTGTACGGCGACCGCCTCGATATCGACATCGACAACATGTTCTACGACCTCTGTGAAAACACCGTTGCCACCTATTCTAAAGTTTCTTACCAAGAATTCGAACTAGAACTCTTGCGCCTCATCGGTATCGAAACACCCGTCGACGAAGCCACCTTCAAACAACTTAATGCAGCCGAACTCACCGAGCGCGTCTACGCTACGCTCCGCGAAACCTACGACCGCAAATGCGAAAAAATTGCACGCATGGCTTATCCGCAAGTGAAGCACGTTTTTGAGACCATGTCTCAGCAATACAAAAACATCGTATTCCCTCTCACCGACGGCCGCCGTCAAATGCAACTCATTGTCAATCTCGAAGAAGCCTACCAATCTGAAGGGCGTGCCATCAGCAAATACTTCGAGCGAAATGTACTTTTGAGCAAAATTGACGACGAATGGAAAGAACACCTTCGCGAAATGGACGACCTCCGCACAGCCGTGCGCAACGCCCAATACGAGCAAAAAGATCCATTGGTCATTTACAAACTCGAATCTTACGAGCTCTTCCGCAACATGCTCATGCGCCTCAATGAAGAAGCCCTAGACTTACTCATGCGCATGGACGTACCTCTAGAACAACAAATCCAGAGCACCAACCAAGAAGACCACCAAAACAACTACGACAAAGCACAAACGAGCAACCAAGAGGCCATTGCCAACGCTGCACCGGCTGCGCCTGAAGTAGAGAAAAAACAACCTGTAGTTGTAGAGCAAAAAATCAACCGCAACGATCCATGTCCTTGCGGAAGCGGTAAGAAATTCAAACAGTGTCACGGTCAGTAATGCACCTTACACAAATTGGAATAGTCGGTTCTGGAAAGGTAGCGCAAACCTTATTGCGCTTAGCAACTGATGCACAAGCGCCAGTGGCTGGCATTTATGCTCGCTCTTTTGACAAAGCACAAGCGTTGGCCAACAAATACAAATGTACTGCGTTTGCGAAGCTCGAAGACCTCCGCCCAGAGCTGCTCCTCATTTGCGTTTCAGACGACGCACTCCCCGAAATTATAGGGCAACTGGCGCCCCAACAGGTTGCGGCCTATACCGCCGGTAGCCCGAGCATCAAACTCTTTGACCACGCGCAATTAGGCGTTTGTTATCCGTATCAATCTATTTCCAAAGGACGCGACCTCTTGGCCTCGGACATCCCTTTTATGATTGAAGGCAAAAACGACCTCGTTCTGCAGCGCATTACCAGTTTTTTACAACAACTCGGCGCGCAATACCAACAGTGTGGTTCTGCACAGCGCGCACAGTATCATTTAGCAGGCGTTTTCGTCAACAATTTTGGCAACCTTATGCTCTTGGAAGCCAGCAAAATCCTGAGCCATGCCAACCTCGACATGACGCCCCTGTATCCCCTGCTCAACGAAACCATTGCCAAAGCCATCCTTTTGGGCCCAGAAAACGCCCAAACAGGCCCGGCTTTGCGCCACGATCAAAACACCCTAGACCGACACCGTTCTCAACTCGACCCTGAACAATTAGTGGTCTATGACTGTCTGACCAAAAGAATCCAAGACCTCTTTAAAAATGCTTAGCTACAAACAACGACTCAATCACATCAGCACCTTTATCTTTGATGTCGACGGCGTTTTCACCGACGGCAAAGTCTACCTCATCAACGATGAAATTGTCAGAGCCCTCAATTCCAAAGATGGCTATGCAGTTCAGTATGCCGTCAAAATGGGCTACAAAATCTTTTGCATAACGGGTGGTTCTTCGCCTGAGGTCAAAAAATGCCTTATGGGCTTGGGTGTACACGACGTCTATTTAGGCTCGCACAACAAACTCGAGCGCTACGAACAAATCAAAAAAGAATACAATTTAAGCGATACCGAAATTGCCTATATGGGCGATGACATTCCGGATATTCCGGTGCTGCGTGTCGCTGGGCTTTCTGCTTGCCCTCAAGATGCCGTGAGCGATGTCAAAGCAAACGTACACTACCAGAGTCCGTATCTTGGCGGCAAAACTTGTGTCCGAGACCTCATCGAGCAAACCCTCCGCTGCCAAAACAAATGGCTCAGCGAGTTGGCTTACGAGTGGTAAACCAATATTGCTTGAGTTCTTCTGCCAAACGCAACTGATTGAGGGCCCTTCTTAAGTTGTGTTGCTCGTCTTTTACCTTGTAATAGATATCATTCTGAAGGTAATCGGTCAAAAAACGCAGCGCCTGAACAAGGATAACGCCACATGCAGCCGTAAAAATTTTTACTTCATCTAATTGGAAGGTTTCGAGTAAAACTTCAAAAATCTCCTCCCTAAATAAGGGTTTTCCTTCAGGTACATCTTCTCCAAAAGAACAATAAGAGCGCATCATATCGCCGTAATCGTAAAACGGGCTACCTAGCTGAATGGTATCCCAATCGATGAGGGCGCGCACTTGATTGCCATTCGGATGAAACAAAAAATTACCAAGTTTTGGATCGGCGTGGATCAATACTTTTGGCGCTTTTTCCAAAAAATCTTGCCAGTCAGTAAGAAAAGTCCAATTATCCTCGAGAAGTTTTATTGCGCTCGATGCTTTTAATTTCCGGTCTGAATCTATATTCCTAATTGTATCTTGGTAAACTTTCAGCCGCAGGCCAACATCTAAAAAACCCGAAATAGGTGCTTTCCAATGTTGCGCATCAATTTGTCCAAGCGCAGCGTGAAATTCAAGAAGTGCAGCAGCAGCCAATTTGGAATTTTCGACTGTCACGCTGTTGAGCGTTCTACTCGGCGTAATGGCGGCTACCAATCTATAATATTGATTTTCAAACGCAAAACAAGTGGTCCCGGCCTTCGTAGGTAGAAATTGTAGCGGTATCAATTTGGGTAAAATGACCGCTTTTGAAAACCCTTCTAATTGGAGTTGTAACAGCGCTGGTTCATTAAAAACATGTGCATTGATTTTTTGTAGGATGAAATTGGCAGTTGTGGTCCGAACCAACCAGGTATGATTGATAAGACCCTCTTCGATTGGACTGATATGGGTAGGTTGTAAACCCCATTCTTCAAAAAGCAGTGCTTTTAATTCCATTCAGAAAAGTTGCGTGGATACTGCTTGCCTTCAAGCGCAAGGATCTGACTTTTTGCTGCTGCAAGGTCTGCAGCGTAGGTGATACCGAACCAATCGGCTGGCATTTGTTGAATTTGCACCTGTAAAACTCCTGTTTCTATGAACTCATTGATCACTCTTGGAAGGTATATTTCAAGCGTTTCATGGCTTGCATGCACTTCTAAAAAATCTTGAACCTTTATCTTTAAGAGCTCTAAAAATGTACTTGGCAAGAGCCAAGCATTCATTGAAATGAGTGCGTTTGGACTGAACTCACGGCCCTGTTCATCGGTAATTTGATCATTGACCATTTCAATTTTCAGGACCTCTTCAATGGCTGTTAAATAACCGTGTTCCGTTTGACACAAACCTCTGGCAACAGGCCCGTTCGGGCTTAGCGTTGGGGCTAATTCGAAAGCCAAAGCTGCCGCTTCAACGCCATTTTGAATCAAAGACATGGCTGTCTGACAAATACTTTGACCATAGTAATCGTCGGCATTGAGCACCAAAAAAGGACCTTTCCATTTGCCGTATAAAAAGTGCAGCGCATGAGCAGTCCCCCAAGGTTTAGAGCGGTTTTGTTCTTGTACAATGAGCTCGTAGCGCACGGGTTGTATCCATTGATTCAATTGCGCTGCAACAATGTCTTGCATGCCCGGACGAATAATGATAAAAACCTTCTGAAAACCCGCTTGCATGGCATCATAACAGGCGTATTCAAACAGAAAGCGACCTTCCGTGCCAAATGGTTCTATTTGTTTGGCACCTCCGAAACGAGCACCTAAACCACCCGCTAATATGACCAATGCTGCATCAGTAGTTGGCATCGAAAGCAAAGATAGGTTGACGCGTTTTCCAAGCTCCTTTTGTAAAGTCGGGAATATCTTGAGGAGCTCCATTTTGAGCGACAGACTTTTCACTGAGCGGTGTAACGGCATACCAAGTAGCAAGGTCATAGACATCTAAAGGAAACGGCTTATTTTGCTTGATGCACTCAATAAAAGCGTTGTCAACGAAATAATCCATGCCGCCATGCCCTGAAGATTCTGCAGCTGCAGCATTTTGTTTCCAGAGCGGATGATCGTAGAGCTCTAGCCATTTTTGGCTGTTGTCCCAGCGGTGCGAATGCTTCATGGCACCTTCAAAGTAGATATGTCCTTGTTCTGGGTCGCCCCAACCGAAGTCTTGCCAAATGCCTTTGGTACCTTGGACCCGAAAGCCAAGGTTATAAGGGCGCTGCAGACTGGTGTCGTGGGTCAGGATGATTGTTTCGCCATTGGCACATTGCAAATGGGTGGTCACGACGTCACCTTGTTTGAATTCAATTTTAGCATTGGGATGCGCCTCGCCTCCTTTTGGATGTTCGACAATATAATTGTGCAAACCCCTGGCTTTACTCGAGAAGGAACTCAAACGCACCAAACGATTGCCGCGGTTGAGGTCGAGCATGGTGGCAACGGGGCCCAAGCCATGGGTTGGGTAAAGCTCGCCGTTGCGGTTCAGGTAATGATTGGTGCGCCAAGCGGCTTCGCTGTAGCCTTTGTCTCCGAATTCTACACCCGAGTTGTAAGCGCTCTTGCCGTCGTTGAACAACACGCCGCGGAGGTCGTGCTCGTAACCACCTTGCGCATGCACAATTTCGCCAAACATGCCCTGACGTACCATGTTTAAAATGGCCATGACATCGCGGCGGTAACATACGTTTTCCAGAGGCATAATGGGCACTTTGGTTTGCTCGGAGGTTTTGACATAAGCCCAGCAATCTTCGAGTTTGAGGGCGCCGCCAACTTCCATCCCGACAATTTTACCCGCTTTCATAGCAGCAATGCCATGCGGCAAATGCCATTCCCATGGGGAACTCACAAATACGGCATCTATGTCTGTTCTGGTTAGTAAATTGAGGTAATCATCTGGGCCATTCTGATAAACTGCAGGTACAGGACGGCCGGCTTTTTCAATCAAAGCCAACGCATCTTTGATCATGCGCGGGTCTGGATCGGCTAAAGCTATAATATCAACATCGGAACGCTTGAGCATTTCCTCGATGTGGGTTTGGCCTCTAAAACCGGTGGCGATAAAGCCCAAACGAACGCGATTTTTAGGACTCGCAGCAAAGGAAAGTACTTGCTGAGGAAGCAACAATGCGCCGGCACCTACAACACTCGTTTTCTGGATGAATTCTCTTCTTTTCAAGTTTTTTTTCTTGAAAGATAATAAAAAGCCGCCTTTTATGGCGGCTTCATAAGGTTAAAAAATCACACAAACCTACTTTGAAAAATCAAAATTGTACGCAACCGATGTCCAAAGCGTATGGTTGCGTTCCATGTGCAAGCCATCAGACTTGATCACAAACTGATTGAGGTAACCCATTTGCATACTGAAATCCTTATTGAATTGAAAACCAACGGCACTGATGAATCGGTTTTGATCTAAGATGTTCTTACCCATTCCACTACCAAACCCAAGAAAAACTTCGTCATTGACATTCATGAACAAACCCTGTTTCTTGTCGACGAAAGATTTTTGCAGCGGTATCAAAACTTGCGCGCGGTAACGCATGCGCTGCTTGAATTGGGTGTCTATCCAGCGTTGCTCAAGCCTGTACCGATGTTGTACTTGAAAGTTGCCAATCGGTTGTTTTAAAATCACTTGTTGCCACAAACGGTTTTCGTTTGTTCGACTGGCTATAGGTTGACTTCCATAAGGATATGTGAGGATCCAGCCATAACCACCAGAAATAGTCACTGATGGATTCAGCTTATAATCAAGGCCAATTCTCGTTAGCGATTGCTGCCAATCGGCAAAACCATCTGCCCTGCGCCACTGGTATTCGGTATGCAAGTCAAATTTGGTACTCAAGTGATGATTGCCTTGATAAACGAGCCATCCATGTACTTGATCATCGATTTGTTGTTGAGCAAAAAATGGCGTCACATACAAAGTAGCACACAAGAGGGCAATTAAATAGGTTGACAACAGCGAAAAGTTGTAGGTCAGGAAGTGCATATGCATCAAAAATATTCAAAAATTAGGCTAAGAAAGCGCAAAGCACAATACATTGACAAAGATTTTGATGGATTCCTTATCTTTGCTCCCTATGCAATCAACAACAAACCATACAAGCACAACCCAAGCCTATATCGATCTAGAAGATCAGTACGGCGCCCACAACTACCACCCCCTACCTGTTGTTTTGACAAAAGGAGAAGGTGTTTACGTTTGGGACGTCGATGGCAAGCGTTATTTTGATTTTCTTTCTGCTTATTCGGCCGTTAATCAAGGGCACGCACATCCAAAAATTACCCAAGCGCTCATCGATCAGGCTAAAACATTAGCCCTGACCTCCCGCGCTTTCTACAACAACTGCCTAGGCGATTACGAAAAATACGTCACCAACTACTTCGGCTTTGACAAAGTGCTACCGATGAATACCGGTGCAGAAGCCGTAGAAACCGCCATTAAATTATGTCGCAAATGGGCCTATGAACAAAAAGGAATCGCCGAAAACCAAGCGCAAATTGTGGTTTGTGAAGGCAATTTCCATGGCCGTACCACCACCATTGTCTCCTTTTCTTCGGACCCCGACTCCAATAAAAACTTTGGTCCGTATCCGGCTGGCTTCATCTCCATTCCTTACAACGATATCGCTGCACTAGAGGCCGCACTTGCCCAACCAAATGTGGCTGGTTTCTTAGTAGAGCCCATCCAAGGCGAAGCCGGCGTATACACGCCCGAAGACAAGTACATGCGTCAGGCCAGAGCGCTTTGCACCCAACACAACGCGCTGTTTATTGCCGATGAAGTGCAGACAGGTATTGCGCGCACAGGTAGTCTTTTAGCTGTTTGTGGCAACTGTACTTGTGAAAATAAATGTGAACAACAAGCCGCAACTTACGCCCGACCAGACATCCTCATTTTAGGCAAAGCACTTTCTGGTGGTGTTTACCCGGTATCTGCCGTTCTCGCCGACGACCACATCATGATGGTCATCAAGCCAGGGCAGCACGGATCTACTTTCGGCGGAAATCCGATTGCATCCAAGGTAGCAATTGCTGCGCTCACGGCTGTTGAAGAAGAACACCTCATTCAAAATGCACGCAAGCTTGGTCATTTATTTAGATCCGAAATGCAACGCATTATCTCGCAAAATGATTTACTGATCAAAGTGCGTGGCAAAGGCCTACTCAATGCAGTTGTGGTCAATGACGGCCCTGATTCAGACACCGCATGGCGCTTGTGCGTTGCGCTCAAAGAAAACGGCCTTTTGGCCAAGCCTACCCACGGCAACATCATTCGTTTTGCACCACCACTCGTCATTGACGAAGCGCAACTCCTTGAATGCATCCAGATCATCGAAACAACAGTTCAACATTTCACTAAATAATTTTATTTTGGCAACACCTATTAAATTTGGAACCGATGGCTGGAGAGCTATCATTGCAGCAGACTTCACCGTTGAAAACGTAGCCCGTGTTACCGAAGCCACCGGCATATGGCTCAAGACACAATTTGAAAACCCAACAGTCGTTATAGGCCACGACTGCCGCTTTGCAGGCGAACTCTTCATGGAAACCGCTGCCAAAGTTTTGCTAGCGCAAGGCATTCAAATCAAAATGGCGCGCGGCTTTGTCTCCACGCCAATGATCTCGCTAGCCGCCAATCAGTTGGGCTGCGAAATCGGTATCATTATTACGGCCAGCCATAATCCGCCATCTTACAACGGTTTCAAATTGAAAGCCAAGTTTGGTGGCCCACTCGAGCCCGAAAAAGTAAACGAAGTAGAGGCGCTCATCCCAGATGTGTGCAGCATCGATTTTCAAGCAACCGACCTCCAAGGAGCACTCAGTTCAGGTCAGCTCGAAGAAATCGACATCGAGACGCGTTATATCAACCACGTTAAAGCCAATTTTGATCTTGCTGCCATCCGCAACTCAGGTCTTAAGCTGATGTACGACGCCATGTACGGCGCTGGCCAACGCGCGCTTCCGCTCGTTTTACCTGAAGTTGATCTGCTGCACTGCGAACCCAACCCATCTTTCATGGGAACCGCTCCAGAGCCCATTGCCAAGAACCTTCAAGAATTAGCACAAACCATCAAATCAAGAGGTGATATCTCTTGCGCACTTGCCACCGACGGCGATGCAGACCGCATTGGCCTTTACAACAGCCATGGCGAGTTTGTAGATTCTCACCACATCATCTTGCTTTTGATCCATTATATGGTCAAGTACAAGCAAATGACCGGCAAGGTTGTCATTGCATTTTCGGTCACGCCGCGCGTCGAAAAACTCTGCAAACATTACGGCCTTGAATTAGAAGTGACCAAAATTGGCTTTAAAGAAATTGCCAATATCATGATCAAAGAAGATGTCCTACTGGGTGGTGAAGAATCTGGAGGCATTGCCGTTAAAGGACATATCCCAGAGCGCGACGGCATCTGGATGGGCCTCATTGTATGGGAATTCATGGCCAAATCGGGCAAAACCCTAGACGAACTCATCGACGAAGTATATGCTATCGTTGGGCCTTTCCAATTTGAACGCAACGACCTTCACATCACCGAAGAACTCAAACAAAAAATCATTGCCAACTGCAAAGCAGACAACTACAAATCTTTCGGCAAATACCAAGTTCGCGAAGTGCAAACCATCGATGGTTTCAAGTATTTCTTCGACGACGAACGCTGGGTCATGATCCGTCCGTCGGGAACCGAGCCCGTTTTAAGAACCTATGCTGAGGCGCCAACCCTTGCAGAAGTTCGAGAAATCCTCGAGGCTACCGCTACTGCGATTTGTAATTGAGAATTTCAAAAAGGTTGTCCCTTAAAATACCTACAAGCCTTCCAATTGGAGGGCTTTTTTTTTGCTGTGTTCGCAAGGATTGCTTAATTTTATATTTATAAATCATAAATATGCAGGTTTTTACGAGTTCTCTACCCGACCCCCTATTTGCAGCGCTTTCAGAGAAAGCTACCGAGCTCAAAGTGCCTAAAAACAAAATCATTGAAAAAGCCCTTGCTCTCTACTTAGAGCAACTCAATAAAGCTGCATATATTAAATCGTATCGTCAAATGGCTGCAGATACCGACGTCATGCTATTAGCAGAAGAAGGCATGCAAGCTTATTATTCCCAACTTAACAGCCTTGATCAAGATGAAACAAGGTGAAATTTGGATGGCCAATCTTGACCCCACACGCGGAAGTGAACAAGCAGGCTTTCGGCCTATATTGGTGTTCAGCGGAGATTTATTCAATACCCATACACCACTCATTATTGGGCTCCCACTTTCTTCCAAAATCAAAAACTATAGAGGAAATCTCATTCTTGAACCCGACCCTGAAAACGGTCTCAAAGAAAAATCTGAAGTATTTACTTTTCATATCCGCTCCATTGCAAAAGAGCGCTTTATTGAAAAGATAGGTCGCATTGACGATAGAAAACTAAAGGAATTGAGAAAATATCTACAAGAAATCTTGACTTATTAACCCAAAGCTACATCTAAGATCATCATTACTAAGAAGCCCCCGATAAAGCCCAAAACGGCAACATCGGTGTATTTGTCGCGCTGGGTTTCGGGGATGACCTCCTCTACCACCACAAAGATCATGGCGCCGGCAGCAAAAGACAGCGCAAAAGGTAAAATGGGTTCCATATAAATGACCGCAACGGCGCCAATAACACCCGCAATTGGTTCTACGATAGCTGAAAGCTGGCCGTACATGAAACTCTTCATGCGGCTCGCTCCCGCTCGCCGCAGAGGCATGGCCACGGCAAATCCTTCCGGGAAGTTTTGGATGCCAATACCAATTGCCAAAGCGATAGCACCAGCAATTGTGGCGCCTTCCATGCCGTTGGCTGCTGCGCCAAACAAAACCCCAACAGCTAAGCCTTCTGGAATGTTGTGCAAAGTAATCGCAAGTACCAAAAGGGTAGTTTTGTGCAGTTGCGTTTTGACACCTTCGGTTTCGTTTTCATTGAAGTTGATGTGCAAATGCGGTAATTTTTTGTCGAGGAAAAACAAAAACAACGCACCTGTCAGAAAACCAACAGCGGCTGGCATCCAGGGTGCGCTAGGGTAAATCCTTTCGGAAAGTTCTATGGAAGGCATGAGCAAAGACCAAAAACTGGCCGCCACCATGACGCCACCGGTAAAGCCAAGCATGCCGTCGAGCAAGCCGCGATGCATATTTTTAAAGAAGAACACCAAACTAGCGCCTGCTGCGGTCACCAACCAAGTAAAGGTGGTGGCCAAAAAGGCTGCAAAAACAGGATCGATATGGGTAAAGTAATGTTCGAGTTGTTGCATCATAGGTACAAAGTTAATAGAAACACGCTACCTAAAACAGGCCTCAATCAAAACCAAGCGTTTTGGCGTTGTTGCGCATTGAGGTAGCGACAGCCGTTCCAAAGTCATCGGGTTTAGCTTGGGTTGTTTTGGCTTTTTCAGCTTCAATGTATTTGCTGCGCTCAGTCTCCAAACGCGCCATTTCTTTTTGAATCGCTGCACGCTCCTCTGTTTTTTGTTGTACGAAAGCCTTGCGCTGTTCGGCGTTCATTCCTTTCATTTCGGCCGGCAATTCGTCGTCACTTAACTGCCGTAATTTAGTGGAATCAGCCTTGTTGGCATCGACAATATCCCATTTGTCGTTTTTGTAACTCGACTTAGACTTCACTATATAACGCTCCGTTTCAACGGATTTGGAAATACCCCATGCATTTTCGTCTTGAGAAAGTTGTTTGGACTTCGATTCAACTGCCACCGATCCATAACCAATGTAGGTGTTGTTCAGTAAGCGGTTTTGTTCAATGATTTGATCGTCAAAAGGAGTTTCGATTTGTTTGATGGCAGCATCTGAATTGATATTAAAAAAATCACCTTTAGCGCAATCGGCACCTTCTTTCCAGCCTAAATTGACGCCTTGCAGACGGTCTCCACAAAAAATGGTACTCACCAAAACGTGTTTCTCGGCGGCGAGTACGCAAGCAGTTGAAGTCGAGATTGGCCCTTGTTTGAAGGATTCGTTACCTGCAATATAAATGAGTTTGAGGTCTTGCGGGCTATTTGACCAATTGAGTTCTTTCAGCGAAGAAACTATGACAGCAGGACAAAATTCGTCGCCACCACTGGTGCGCAAGCCAAAGAGTTTTTCAGAGACCAAATCGAGGTCTGTAGAAAAATCGAGTTGCTTACGGATGTAGTTTTGAGTAGCTGGAATAGTGGAATTACCGTAGTCGTACATGGCGATTTCTAAGGTAACCGGAGCGCCTTGATAGGTCAGTGTAGAAGCCTCATTGACAATAGCCCAAATGCGAGATTTCGCTTGGTTGAGCAAGCCATCCATGCTGTTGGAAGTATCGAATAGAATCACGAGTTGCACCTTGCGCTGCGCAAAAGAAGTAGCCGTGAAAAGAAAGAGTAAGCTTAAAGTTAAGGATAATTTCATGGGTTGAATTTTGGCGTTTGTTACCAAAATGATGCCAAAAAAAACTACAACTCAAACGCTTCGATGGCCAGGCGGTAACCGTTGAGGCCAAAACCAAAAATACAACCCTTACAAACCGGGCTCAGTAAGGACTCATGACGGAAGCTTTCGCGTCCAGCAACATTAGAAATGTGTACCTCAACAACTGGAATGGAAATAGCGGCAATGCAATCGCGCAAGGCAACGCTCGTGTGGGTGTAGCCCCCTGCATTGAGAATGATGCCATCGGCAGTTGCGTTTTGGAGGCAATCAATCAGTTCACCTTCAATATTAGATTGAAAATAACTTAAAGTATGATCAGTTTGCGCTTTGAGCGTCTCAAAATAAGCTTCGAATGTGACATTCCCATATATTTGTGTTTCTCGGGTTCCGAGCAAATTCAGGTTAGGACCATTGACAACGAGCAACTTCATAAGACATGCATTGGGAGCGCTATATTAAGGATTTTGTTTCATACCTGAAAATCGAAAAGGGTTTGGCTGAAAACTCCATCCTTGCCTATCAGCGCGATATCAGTTTGTTAGCCGACTATTTCACAACCGAAAAAAGCAAGCCTGAACAAGTGACATACGAACAACTCAAAACTTTCGTGGCGTATCTTTACGACCTTGGGCTGAGTGCACGTAGTCAGGCGCGCATTATTTCGGGCATCAAGCAGTTTTTTAGATACCTCATCTTAGAACGGTACATTCATGTCGATCCATCTGAACTCTTGGAGCAACCCAAACTTGGCAGAAAATTACCCGAAGTACTTGAAATTGACGAAATCGATGCCTTACTTGCAGCCATTGATTTAAGTGCGGCAGAGGGTGAGCGCAACCACGCCATGCTCGAAACACTTTACAGCTGTGGACTGCGCGTATCGGAACTCATTGGCCTGCGTTTCTCTGATTTGTATTTTGACGAAGGATTTATCCGGGTAATAGGAAAAGGCAATAAAGAGCGTTTGGTGCCGGTGTCGCCACAAGTTGTAAAGGAAATCTCTACCTACACAGCGCAATCTAGACTTGAAGTTCCGATCAAAAAAGGACACGAACACTTCATTTTTTTGAACAGAAGGGGTGCCGCCCTCACGAGAGTCATGATTTTTACGATCATCAAACAATTAGCTCAAAAAATTGGCTTAGGAAAGCAAATTTCTCCGCATACTTTTCGACATAGTTTTGCGACACATTTAGTGGAAGGCGGGGCTAATTTGCGCGCTGTTCAAGAGATGCTCGGACACGAATCTATCACCACCACAGAGATTTACACGCATCTTGATCAGCGTTTTTTACGCAAGGCTATCTTGAGTCATCATCCGAGAAATCAAGGGAAATAATGCGCTTTGTTGAAAAAGGCAGCTATTTTGTGGATAATGGGTTTGCAGTATTGTAAAAAGTTGTTATCTTTGCATCCGCTTTTGTAATTACACGTAATAATATAGACATGTCACGAGTTTGTCAGTTAACAGGAAAGTCAGTGATGGTTGGAAACAACGTATCGCACTCAAATCGCAAGACCAAGCGTCGTTTTTATCCGAACTTGATCACGAAGAAGTTTTTCGTTCCTGAAGAAGATAATTTTATCACTTTAAAGATTTCTGCTGCTGCATTGCGCACCATCAACAAAAAAGGAATCTCCGCTTGCTTGAAAGAAGCACGCCAAAAAGGATTTTTGAAATAACCTGTTGGGAAACAGAATAAACATTTAAAAAATGGCTAAGAAGAGTAAAGGCAACCGCATCCAAGTAATTCTCGAGTGCACAGAGCACAAAGAATCTGGTATGGCTGGTACATCACGCTATATCACCACTAAGAACCGTAAAAATACGCCAGACCGTATGGAGATTAAAAAATACAATCCCATCCTTAAGCGTATGACTGTCCATAAAGAAATTAAATAAGTAAGTCATGGCAAAGAAAGTAGTTGCATCCCTACAGAAAGGTGGAGGTAAAGAACATACAAAGGTGATCAAAATGGTCAAGTCTGAAAAGTCTGGCTCTTACACCTTCAAAGAAGAAATCGTACACAACGACAAAGTTAAAGAGTGGTTTACCAAAGGCTAAACTGTTGTGCATTCCCTTTTAAAGCTTCCAAGTTGGGAGCTTTTTTTTTACCTTAGCAAATGGGCATATTTGATTTTTTTTCGAAATCTAAAAAAGAAACCCTCGATCCGGTTCAAAAAGAAACCCTCGATCAAGGTCTAGAGAAAACCAAACAAACCTTTTTCTCTAAAATCACGCGCCTGCTCGTGGGCAAAAGTCGTGTAGATCAAGGCGTCCTCGACGACCTCGAAGAACTCCTCATTACCGCCGATGTCGGCGTCGAGACCACCCTCAAAATCATCGAGCGCATCGAAAACCGCGTCTCCAAAGACCGCGTCATCAACTCCGAAGAACTCAACCAAATTCTCCGAGACGAAATCATCGGCTTACTCGAAGAAAACGCTGCCAACTTTGAAGGCAAACTCAAAGTGGACAAGCCAACCGATGGCAACCCTTATGTCCTCATGGTTGTGGGCGTCAACGGCGTGGGCAAAACCACCACTATTGGCAAACTCGCTTACCAAATGAAACAAGCCGGCCTCAAAGTAGTTTTGGGTGCCTCCGACACCTTTAGAGCAGCTGCCGTAGACCAACTCATCATTTGGGCCGACCGCGTTGGCGTTCCTATCGTTCAACAAGGCATGGGTGCCGACCCAGCAAGTGTAGCTTTTGACGCATTGCAATCGGCCAAGGCACAAGGTGCCGATGTCGTGATCATCGATACTGCTGGGCGCTTGCACAACAAAGTCAACCTCATGCAAGAGCTCTCCAAGATCAAGCGCGTGATGGATAAAGTAGTGCCGAATGCCCCTCACGAAATTTTGTTGGTGCTAGATGGTTCAACCGGGCAAAACGCCTACGAACAAGCCAAGCAATTTGCACAAGCCACAGACATCAATGCTTTAGCAGTTACCAAATTAGACGGCACGGCAAAAGGTGGAGTGGTCATTGGCATCTCTGACCAAATGAAAATTCCGGTGAAGTATATTGGCGTTGGCGAAAAAATGCAAGACCTCCAGCTTTTTGACCGCAAGGCCTTTGTAGAATCTCTCTTCAAGTAATTAAATCAACTGCTGCGCCACGTAAGTAGCGTATTGGCCATTGAGTACCATGAGTTCGTCGTGCTTGCCTTGCTCCATGATCTGACCATCTTGCAAGACCAATATTTGATCTGCCTGCCGAATGGTAGACAAACGGTGCGCAATCACGATTGATGTGCGGCCTTTCATCAAGACATCTAGCGCTTCTTGCACCAGGCGTTCAGAAGTTGAATCGAGCGCGGAAGTCGCTTCATCGAGAATCAAAATCGAAGGATTTTTTAAAATTGCGCGCGCAATAGCAATGCGTTGTTTTTGCCCACCTGACAACTGAATGCCGCGGTCCCCGACTTCCGTAGCTAACAGATCAGGGAAGGTAGAAATGAATTCCCAGGCGTTGGCTTTTTGTGCAGCTTCCATAACTTCAGCGTCGGTGGCATCTGGGCGTCCAAAACGGATGTTTTCTAAGATGCTGCCCGAAAACAACAAGACTTCTTGCGGTACAATCGCCATGTGCTGGCGCAAAGCGTGTAAATCGAGGTCGGATGCCTTTTGGTCGCCAAAATAGATGTGTCCTGAGGTAGGCTTATAGAATTGCAAGATCAAATTGGCAATTGTCGATTTACCAGAACCACTTTGCCCCACTAAGGCTAGGGTTTGATTAGGCTCTACTTTGAAGTCAATTCCTTTTAAAACGTTGATATCAGGTCGTTGGGGGTAGTGAAAGATGAGGTTTTCGAAACGTAGCGATCCATTTATTTCAATAGATTGATCCACTTTTGTTGTCAAATTTTCACCTTCTTCTTGGAGTAAATCAAGAAGGTTTTCGGTGGCGCCGACTGCTTTTTGTACGCTGGCGTATAAATCGGGTAAAGAACCAATAGAGGCGCCCATCATGATGGTGAACAACACAAACTGATAAAAACCTTCAGATGCCAACTCAGGATTGGGGCCTTGGGTCATGAGAAGGCCCTTCCAAACTATAAATACGATGGCGCCGAACAAGCAAAAGATGATAAACGACACAAACAAACCGCGCCAAATTCCGCTCCTCACATTGAGGTCGCGGGTTTGTTGGGTGCTCTTTTTGTATTTACCCAACAAAAACCATTCGTTGGTAAAGGCTTTTACATTGGCAATGCCGGTTAGCGCCTCTTCTAAGACCGAATTAGAGGTGGCGATGTAGTCTTGCGCTTCTTTACTGAGTTTGCGGATGTAGCGGCCAAAAAACACAGCGACAATAGCCATGACTGGAACCGTTGCTAGCATGATCAGGGAGAGTTTCCAAGAAATAAAGAACAAAAAGGCGATGCCGCCAAAAACAATGATGATTTGTCTGAAGAATTCGGCAATAGTGGTGCGGAGTACTTCTTGAATTTGGGTGATGTCCGATGCCACTCTTGAAGTGAGCTCCCCTACCTTTTGACGGTTGAAAAAATCCATGGGCATGTAGACCAACTTCGAAAAGGCATCGTTGCGCATGTCGCGCAGGGCGTTTTCGGTGACGTTATTAAAAAGTACAACCCTCACAAAAGAAAACACACTTTGAAAAAAGAACAGTATGAAGAGCGCAAATGCAATCTGGTTGACGTTTGAGAGATCGATTAAGCGAATGGCTTGCTCCGGATTAGAAGTTGTATTGGAGCTACCGAGTAACTTACCCATGAGGTAAGGAAAGACCAAGCCCGCAGATGTGCTAAGCACCAAGAAGATCCAGCCTATAAAATAAGTGCCCGCATAAGGCTTCAGGTAACGCAGGAAACGCGCAGCCTTGCGCCAGCTGTCTTTGGTTAATTTTACTTTGGGTTCTTTTGTTTTTTTGGGTCTCATCATGGCTATGGCGCTTTGCTCTACAAATTTAACGTGCTTTCTTGGGGCAATGGCTTTTTTTCACGATTTTTGTCGAAAGAATTTGAAATTCTAAAAAATTAACTATCTTTGCATTCCCAAAAACATTACAAATAACGACACGACATGAAAAGAACGTTTCAACCATCGGTAAGAAAAAGAAGAAACAAACATGGCTTCCGTAGCCGTATGGCCACAAAAAACGGTCGTCGTGTATTGGCTGCGCGTCGTCGCAAAGGCCGTAAAAAATTAACAGTATCTGACGAAGGAATGCACAAGCGTTAAGCCGTTAGTATCACCCATACTTCAAAGCTCCGTCCTTTTGGTCGGGGCTTTTTTTGTGCCTCATTTAAAATGCCAAAAAAAGGGCCGCTATTGCGGCCCTAGGTTCTTTCCAAAATTGTTGACTGATGGAAAGGAGGAACTATGCAGGCACTTGAGGCGCCGCAGCTAAAATGCTGGCGTCGGTCTCGGCTGCAAACTTATCAAAGTTTTTGACAAACTTAGCGGCTAAGCTCGCTGCTGTTTGATCGTAAGCTTGTTTGTCGGCCCAGGTGTTGCGAGGGTTGAGTAATTCTGTGGGTACGCCTTCGCAAGTACTAGGAAATGCCAACTCAAAGAAAGGCATGTTTTCGTAGGCGACGTCCTTGAGTTTGCCGGTAAGCGCTGCGGTAATCATGGCGCGTGTGTAGGACAACTTCATTCTTGAACCAACGCCGTAAGAACCGCCAGACCACCCTGTATTGATGAGCCAAACATTGATGTCTGTGCCTTCTAATTTGTCGCCAAGTAACTTTGCATATTTAGCAGGGTGTAAAGGCAAGAAAGCGGCGCCAAAACCAGCCGAGAAAGTAGTGGTTGGTTCGGTGATACCTACCTCGGTGCCGGCTACCTTTGCGGTGTAACCCGACATAAAGTGGTACATCGCTTGCGCTTTGGTGAGTTTGGAGATTGGAGGCAAGACACCAAAGGCATCGGCCGTTAAAAAGAAAATATTTTTTGGCGCTGAGCCGATGGATGGCACGGCAATGTTGTCAATGTGGTGTATTGGGTAAGATACACGGGTGTTTTCGGTAATGCTTCCGTCTGTATAATCTGGGGCTGAAGATTCTTGCGGAAACCCGACGTTTTCTAATAAAGCGCCAAAGCGAATGGCGTCGTAGATTTGTGGTTCTTTCTCGCGGGATAAGTCGATGGTTTTGGCATAGCAACCGCCTTCAAAGTTGAAAACGCTGTTGGCGCTCCAGCCGTGTTCGTCGTCGCCAATTAAGCGGCGGTTCGGATCTGAAGAAAGTGTTGTTTTACCTGTACCAGACAAACCAAAGAAAATGGCGGTGTCGCCGTCTTGGCCAATGTTGGCAGAGCAGTGCATAGACAACACGTTCTTTTCGTGAGGCAGGATGAAATTCAGTGCAGAGAAAATTCCTTTTTTGATTTCGCCAGTGTAACCGGTTCCACCAATAAGGATCATTTTTTTAGTAAAGTTGAGAATAGCGAAGTTCGACTGACGCGTTCCATCAAGAGCTGGATCAGCTAAAAAACTAGGTGCACATACGATATGCCATTCAGGTAGGAAGTCTTCGATTTCATTGGCCTCTATGCGTAAAAACATGTTGTGCGCAAAAAGACTTGACCACGGCAATTCGGCAACCACGCGGATATTCATGCGGTATTCCTCATCAGCACATGCATAGACGTCTCTTACATAAAGGTCTTGCTCGGCCAAATGCGCTTTCATGCGCTCGTATAGCGCGTCAAACTTTGCAGGCTCAAAACCAATATTGACATCGCCCCACCAAACAGCATCTTCTGTTTTGGCATCGCGCACAATAAAGCGGTCTTTGGGTGAACGGCCGGTAAATTCGCCGGTTTCAATAGCAAGTGCGCCGGTATCGGACAGCATGCCTTCGCCCAAAATAATGCAGTCCTCGATGAGTTCTGCTGGTGTTAGGTTCCAGAATTGGTCGCCCGATTCAGACAAACCAATACTTGCGGCGAGGTCGGCATTTTTTCCGAATTTTCCGTGTAATTCCATTTTACATTTTTAAGAGTTTGACACGGCAAAATTACGATGCTTTAAGACCCCAAACCATGATTTATATTAGGTTTTTGTAAACAACAGATGTTGTTAAATGTGAAGAACTTAATTTGATTTTGTAAGGAAAATTTCGTATATTAAAGTAAGTGTCCGAACTACACTTTCTGTTTTGAAAAGCGCCGAATTATCGCTAGTTTTGATCTAAATGAAACGCATGCGCCTCTTCTCCTCTATACTTGTTGTAGCCCTACTCGGTTTTGCCTTAGTGAAGTTCTATCCTAACCAAAAATCGACCGCAACAACTTCCCAATTTAAATACGAGCTACCAACCAAATGGATTGGAACTACATTTTCTGATTTAAATACACTTCCTACATCCCAACAAATAGAAGGGTTTAGAAAACATATTGATCTCCTTAAAAACAACCAGCAAGTGCTGCCTTTAGGTCGTTTGGATCAAAAATTGGCCTGCATGGCGCTTGGTGGCAATTCTTCTGTATTTACCGAAACGCTCAACCTCTATGCCGACCGCATGGCCTTTTTTGCTGCCGACTCTCTGCAAATTCCGGCAGCAGTTTCTAAATTTTATGGCCTGACCTACCCCGAAATTTGCATTTTTAGTTTACATGCAGCGGCTCCTCATAGCAATCATATCCCGAAATGGGCCGCTGAAAAAATTGAACTCCTAGACAGCACAGACCAAAATATACTTGTCGTTTTTGGCGAGCATCAAATACTCAAGGATATAGACACTTCCGTATTCGACGCGATCATTATAGCGCACGAAAACCACCCTATTGCACAGGCGCAAATTGCACAGTTGCTCATGGGAGGCTTGAGTGCTGCGGGTCTTGAAGCCAACGGACGCCTCGGTATTTCAAATCCAGAAGAAATTGGCCTAGCCAGTAAGGACCTTCAACAACTTGATGTCATTGCGCAAAAAGGAATAGACGCTGGCGCGTATCCGGGTTGTCAGCTTTTGGTAGCGGTAGAAGACAAAGTCATTTGGCACAAAGCCTATGGCAAGCAAGGTTACGAAACCAATGCACCAGAAATTGATTTGCAGTCCATGTACGACATCGCGTCGGTCACTAAAATAGCCGCTTCTACCCTACTCGCCATGCAACAACATTCCAAAGAAAAGTTCAACCTCGATCAAACCATTGGCAGTTATATTCCTGAAGTCGTGGGTGCTTCGCCGTTTGCGGCACTCAAAATCAGGGAAATCATGGCCCACCAAGCAGGCCTCACACCTTGGATTCCGTTTTATAAGCGTACGCTTTCCGATGGTGCATGGAAAAGTAGCATCTACCAAAATAAACAATCTGATGATTTTCCAATAGAGGTCGCAAACGGCATGTACATCCATAAGAACTACAAAGACAGCATGTACGCCCAAATCCTGCGCTCAGAGCTCGGCCCCAAGAAATATGTCTATTCCGACCTCTGTTATTATTTCACCCAACCTATCTTGGAAAGAATCATAGGCGAAAGCCAAGCGAGTTATTTGCGACGCAACATCTATTTACCATTAGGTCTAGGGCGCATTTTGTATCAGCCACGCAAACAATTTGCAGATCAACAAATCGTACCTACCGAAGACGACCAAGCCTTCCGCAAGCAACTCTTGCGCGGTTATGTCCACGACCCTGGTGCGGCTATGCTCGGTGGAATAGCCGGTCATGCCGGTATTTTTTCCAATGCCTGGAGTTTGGCGCATATCATGCAACTCTTTCTCAATAAAGGAGAAATGGCAGGGCAACAATTTTTCTCGCAAGCCACCTACACCGAATTCACCAAACAACAGTATCCTGGCAACCGCCGCGCCGCTGGTTTCGACCGCCCTAACGCAAGCGGAGGCGGCACCTGCGACGTCTTGGCCTCCCAACAATCATTCGGACACTCCGGCTTCACGGGCACCCTCGCCTGGGCCGACCCCAAAAACAAAGTCATCTTCATCTTCTTGTCCAACCGCGTGCACCCCAACCAAGACAACTGGAAACTCCGCGACCTGAACATCCGAACCGACTTACAACATGTGGTTTATGAGGCGTTGGCGAGGAGGGGGAGGTAATCCTTGTCTTAGCACCAACTTCTTCACCCATTTTCAATTATAAAATACAATACTTGACCCACCAAGGGTTTTCACCCTAAATCACATTTCATTCAAATAATTAGTGCTGTTTATCCGTTTTCATGCGGTTGAGAAAAAAAACGTTTCTCCACCCTATTTAAAAGCACAGATGTCCACAGAATTCTCTCCAGTAAACGATAACGAAGATCCATCACTGCGCCTCAGTAAGCGCGAAATAGAAGTCTTGCGGCTCATCTGTCAGGAAAGAACAAATCAGGAAATGGCTGCCGCCTTATTTGTGTCAGTCAAAACAATTGAAGGGCACCGCGAACGCATCAGGTATAAAACCAATACCAAAAACATCGCCGGCATGGTGTTGTATGCGATTAAGCATGGGATTTTTGAGGTTTAGCGCCCCTACTGATTCACAAAATATATCGAATTCACTACCATTAATTTGCCGCTTTCCCAGAAGCCGCGGAAGAGTGGGTTGTCGAGCAAATAGACAATAGTGCCGCGGCCGTACTGGACTGTGCCAGCGATATCGGCTTCGGATTGTTGTTTTTTGACGCGTGCGCCTACAAAACCGTTGACTGCTTGGGCATTTTTCTCGAGTTCAAAGACGGGCTTGCCTTCGAGCTCATAGATGCTGGCGCCTTGGCGGAGGGTGTAGTAGAAATTGTAGCCAAAAGCCATTGGGTTGGAGTTGTCGAGGACGCAAGGATAGATGGCGCCAATGATGTTGTCTGAGATTTGGTCGCGCTCTTGGTTGGCATAGGCAATTGGCGAGGGCGCGCCGGCTGCACTTTCTTTGCTTTTGAGTCCGAAACCAGGTTGGTCTGCGAGGGCGTCTACCGCCCCACCCGTAACGATGAGGGTTCCGCCTGCGCGCACCCAGTTGGTGAGGGCTTCATTGCCAGCGATATCATAGCCGCCTTCTGGCACAAACAAGACATCTAAGCTCGAGAGCGCGCCATTGAGGTCGTCTTCAAAGATAAGATGTGCTGCTTTGTTGAGTTGCTGTTCGAAGAAATGCCAGATTTCGCCTACGTTGAGGGAAGAAAAGCTGTCGCCCGCTAGGATTCCCACTTTTGGGTTGGGCACCATTTTCACAGATGAAGAACCGAAGTCTGGGCCTGCATCGGCCATGCCGGTGAGCAAGCCTTTGATGTCAACTTGATAACGCGCAGCGTAGTCATTGATGACCTTATGGAAATCTGGGCGCTTGTTTTCGCCAGCAAGTAAAAGAAGTGTTCCGGGTGCGTAGGTTTGGCCATTGAGCTTGAAGCCTTTTTCATGAAAATAGACCTTCAGACCCGCTTGCTGCACCGCATTTAAAAAGCGTGCGGTTTGCATGGTTTCCCAACGAACGGCATAGCCCATGAAGCCTTCCGTTGCCATGAAATCAGATTTGCGCTCGCCAGTTGCTACATATGGTGTAGCTTTTAATTGGCCTTCAACCGCATAAGCATCCAAACCGTAAGCGTAAGGCATGGACCACGCAGTGATGTCGTAGGTGAGGCTGTCTGACAATTTGGTGCGGGGTTCAAACAAGACCGAAACGAGTGTTCCTTTTTCTTGTTGGGTAGACACTAAAATATCGCCAATTTCTAGCTTGAATGCTTCTTGTGCGCCGGTTTTGAAATGGAAACCTTTGGCAGCAACCGCTTGGGTGCTGGTAGAAACCATTTGCCAATCGATATTGTTTTTGCCGAGTAAGTCCAAAAGTGGTGCGATCTGGTTGTTGCTACCCTTGATGACGTAGCTGTCGTATTTGAAATCTTTTTGTTTTCTGAACTTTTGGTATTCAGCAACCAATTTATCTGCATTGCGCGCGCTCGTTTCTACGGTTGAAAGCCCGGTGGTGACATGATGCGCCACGCGGTCGGACAAACGAAGGGTGTCGCCCACTTGGGTAATGACCGCAAGCCCTGCGCGCCCGCTTCCGCCCTGCTCGTAGGTCATGCCGATGCTGCCGCTGTAGGTTGGGTAGGTGTCACCGTAGCTTGGGTAGAGTAAATCAAAGATTTCTTTGGAGAAGTACAACCAACCTGCTTTGTCAAAATACCCTGCGTGGTTTTTGCCGATTTCTTGCTGAAACTCGCGCTGCCAATTGGTAATGACTTCATGATACGGCTCTGCTGCCGGCGGAAAATAATACGGCTCATTGATGCCCTGCTCGTGGAAGTCGACGTGTACGTGAGGTAACCATAAGTTGTATTGTTGCATGCGCACCGCAGATTCAATTTGGGTCATCCAGGCCCAGTCGCGGTTGAGGTCAAAGAGGTAGTGATTGGGGCGCCCGCCTGGCCATGTTTCGTTGTGGCTGGCGCTGAAACGCTGCATGTCAATTGGGTTGGCGCCATACTGGTAATAAAAGTTCACATAGCGGTCGCGGCCATCCGGATTCAAGCATGGGTCCATGATAACTACCGTATTTTCCAGATAGCCAATTTTGTCGGTCAGCAAGCGATACGCTGTCTGCATGGCAGCTTCTGTTCCGGAGCTTTCATTGCCGTGCACGTTATAAGACAACCACACAATTGCCAGTTTTTCATCGGGCGCTTGGGTGAGGTGCTTCTGACGGATCTCTTCGAGTTTCTTTAGGTTTTCGGGCGTGCCGATATAACACAACAAAAGGTCGCGTTTCTCATAGGTCTGGCCCGTCTTCACCACTTTTATATTGTTCGGAAAAGCTTTTTCAAGTGCAAAGAAGTAGTCTACCACACGGTGCTGGCGCGTAAACTGCTCGCCAATGTTGTAGCCCAAAAATTGTTGAGGTGTAAAGTTGTTTTGACCCAGCAATTGGAGGGTAAATAAATTCAAAACAAGAAGAAATAGAACCTTTTTCATAGTGACTGTTGGAATAGATTAAAGTTGGGGTTTTTCTTTGGCTATATGAATGATCGCATCGCCTTTGTATACAACCGATGCTTCGTTGATACAAATGACATAACCTGCTTGGCTGGCCTTGATTTGTTTTTCGTATTTGCCGTAAGGGTCGGTCACCAAGGCAAGTACTTCTCCTTTTTGAACGTTGGTACCGTTAGGGACGAAGCACTGAAACATGCCGCTTGAAGGAGCACGCATCCATTTGTTTTCGCCGATAAAAATAGGTTGACGGTCTTTGGAAATATCGATTTTGTAGTTGCGCATTCCTAAATGACTGATGACGCGCTTGAGCCCATTGAGGCCTTCTTCGACGACGTTTTCTTCGATGTTGTTGGACTTTCCGCCTTCGAACAACAAGAGCATCTTCTTGCGCTTGACCATACTCTCGCGCAAAGTTTTAGAAATGAGGCTCGAGTGTAAAATAAACGGCGGATTGAATACTTTGGCGAGCTCGACGCTTTCTTGGTCGGAAAACACACAGCGGATTTGCGGAAAATTGTTGCGCTGGGCCGCTCCGGTATGGAAGTCGATGATGTAGTCGCAGTGGGGTGCAATTTCTTTCATGAAGTGAAAAGCAAACTGCGCGGCCAGCGAACCGGAGTTGCTACCCGGAAAACTGCGGTTGAGGTCGCGGCCATCGGGCAACTCGCGCTTGAGGTTCAGAAAACCAAAAATATTGAAGATCGGCAAGCAAACAATGGTGCCTTTGGTGGGTTTGTTCAGCTTTTTGCGCAAAAAACGGCGCACAATTTCGATACCGTTGAGTTCGTCGCCGTGGAGGCCTGCCATGACCAAAACGGTGGGGCCATCTTCTTTGGCGCGCTCCACAAGAACAGGCACTTGTATGGGCGTGCGCGTGTGTAAATGCGCCACCTCTAAATTGAGTTGCACGCTTTTGCCCGGCAAAATCTCTTGCCCGAGCATGTTCATTTTTTTGTAGATGGTCTTTCTAGCGCTTGACATTTCTTTCGATGTAGGCGATGATTTTGCCTGCGATATCGGTTTGAGTTGTTTGTTCGATGCCTTCGAGGCCGGGTGATGAATTCACCTCTAAGACCAACGGGCCGCGTGCTGACTGCAGTAAATCTACGCCTGCAATCCCTAAACCAACCGCTTTGGCGGCGAGAATGGCCGTATATTTTTCTTCGGTGCTGAGCTCAATGACTTCTGAACTACCGCCGCGGTGCAAATTAGAACGGAACTCGCCCGGCAAACCTTGGCGTTTCATGGCCCCAACTACTTCGCCGTCGACGACAAATGCACGGATGTCTGCACCTTTGGCTTCGCGGATGAACTCCTGAACAATGACACGTGCTTTAAGGCCGTTGAAGGCTTCTAGAACCGACTGCGCGGCGTTGAGGTTTTCGGCTAAAACAACGCCCAATCCTTGGGTTCCTTCAAGTAATTTCAAAACTACCGGAGCGCCGCCTGCACTTTTCACCACATGTTTGACATCTTTGGAGTAATTGGTGAAAACCGTTTTAGGCAAGCCAATACCTTCTTTAGACAACACTTGTAAGCAGCGGAGTTTGTCGCGGGAATGGATAATACCGCGTGAACCCACGGCTGTAAAGACATTCATCATTTCAAACTGACGCACCACGGCCGTTCCGTAAAAAGTAACCGATGCACCAATGCGCGGAATGACGGCATCAAAACCTTTTAGATATTGATTATGGTAAAAAAGGGCGGGGCCTGTTTGTTCGATTTCAATGTTGCACTTAAGATGGTCAATGACGTGCGCTTCGTGACCTGCAGCTTCTGCAGCTTCTACTAGCCTGCGTGTAGAGTACAAATGGGAGTTTCTGGAGAGAATGGCAATTTTCATGCGTGTTGTTGAATTGGAAGATATAGGTATTTTTGACTTGTATCAATGAGAAAATATTTATTGAGAATTTTGCGACCCAGCAAAATAGGATAGCGCATGCCTTTTCTAACAGTCAAAGAAAATTCAGTTTGAATCGAAAGACCCGCAATAATCATTGTTCCAAATACAAAATAACGCTCTTGAACCTCTCCGTTACTGCTCTTCACTTTTTTAGTTCTAAATTTTTTAAAGTGCATCTCTTGACCGGTAAAGCCCGGGTGTTTATCATCGAGAAATACGACATGGAGTTGACCCGCTTTTTCAAAGCATGAAGTCACGTGTATACTTGAAGTATAGGCACCAGAATCTACTTTCACCTTTACTTGTTCTAAACCGAAGTCGGGCAATGCAGCGAGTTCTCTGCGGCCAATGATTGTTTTGTCTTGAGGCAACATAAAACAAATGTAAGCAAACTTCTGCTACATGAAAATGAGCGAAAAGCAAATAAAGCGCGGAAATGGTCGTTAAGGATTGTAACTTTGTCACAATGAAGCAGCTTTTACTTCTTTTCTTGCTCACCTCACCCCTGCTCTATTGGGCACAAGACATCACAGTCTTTGGGCATTGTTACCTCAAAGGAAAGAAACCTGCTGTGGGTGCCAAAGTTCAACTCATGGTGCAAGACAACCGCTCTGTGAACATCCCAGCAGAAACCACCACAAATCAAGAAGGTTATTACGCTTTTAACAACATTCGAGTGGGGCAAATACTTGAAATCCAGTATTTCTTCGAAGAAACCAAACTCACTTTAAATACCATCATTACCGACAGCAAAACGCTGCAAGAGTTGCCCGATCAAAGTTTTGCGATACAGGACAACCGTGGTGTGGTAGTGCGCCAAGAAGGGCAAAACCCATTTGAAATCGAAAAAATGCCACAACTCAACTTGAAAGGAATTGTGGGCTTAGAACGAACCCTCACCCTCACCACCGCCGCTACCTCCAACAACGAACTTACGTCCAACTACAACGTGCGCGGTGGCAACTACGACGAAAACTTAGTATATGTCAATGGCTTTCAGGTGTTTCGTCCGTTTTTAACGCGCAGCGGGCAGCAAGAAGGCATGAGTTTTATCCACTCTTCTTTAGTCGAGGATGTCCGATTTAGCGCGGGAGGTTTTGCAGCCAACTACGGCGACCGCCTGAGTTCTGTATTGGATATTACCTACAAAACCCCTGACGCTTTTCATGCTTCAGCAATGGCTTCCTTGCTCGGGGTGGAGGCGCACGTAGAAGAAGCCGTGAATCAGCGCTTTAATTTTTTGGTTGGGGCGCGCTACAGATCGAACGGTTACTTTCTCAACACGCTGCCCACCAAAGGCGCCTACAACCCGGTTTTTGCCGATGCGCAAATCCTGACCAACTACCAACTCAATGAAAACTGGACCTGGAGTTTCCTTGGGCACTTCTCGACCAACGCTTACCGCTTTGCGCCCCAAACCGCACAGTCCGATTTCGGAACCGCCAACGAAGCATACCGCCTCATGATTTATTTTGAAGGTCAAGAAAACTCGAACTTCCAGACCCTGATGGGCGGCACTTCCTTGAAATATGCCAAAGACCAACTCAAACTCGATTTTTACGCCACAGCTTTTGAGTCAGACGAACGCGAGTATTTTGATATCCTCGGCCAATACTACATCAATGAACTCGAGACCGACCCTTCCAAAGAAGAATTTGGCGACTCCATTGCCACCCTCGGCGTGGGCGGCTTTCTCAACCATGGCCGCAACCGCTTGCGTGCGCAAATTTTTTCGGTCTACCACAACGGCAGCTACTTAATCGAAGACGGTTTTACCGATGTCAATAAAAACCGCAAACGCTATAACGAAATTTCATGGGGTTTTCAGGTACAAGCCGACCACTTCAAAGATCAGCTCAGCGAGTGGCGCCTCATCGACTCTTCGGGTTACAGCCTCCCGCAAACACAACCCGACTCAATTGTTTTGTTCGAGACCATCAAAGGCAACCTTGCGCTGGATGGCTACCGCAGCACCGCATTCGTGCAATGGTCCAATTCCTGGACAAAAGTGCAGCGCAACAAAATTGTATCGGGCGTTTATAAAGAAGGAGAGCAACAAAAAACCTGGACCGACACCCTCGACATCTCTACCCGTAGGCTGAATTTTCAGTTTGGGCTGCGCGGGGGCTACACGAGCATCAATAAAGAACCTTACTTCACGCCCCGCCTAAGTTTCTCCTATGCGCCGGCAGCCTACATGTGGCAAAATGGCAAGGCCGTACGCCGTGGCTTGCTATTTAAGTTGTCTACTGGGCTTTATTACCAACCGCCATTTTACCGCGAATTCCGGACTTTTGACGGCCAATTAGCTTTAGGGGTGCTTGCTCAAAAATCTTTGCATGTAGTGGCAGGCTCTGAATTCTTGTTTCAGATGTGGGGGCGACAAACGCCATTTAAACTCAACACCGAACTTTACTACAAATACCTCTGGGACCTCAACCCTTACGAAATCGAAAATGTGCGCACCCGCTACTACGCCAACAACAACGCGGTTGGCTACGCTTATGGCTTAGACATCAACGTACACGGCGAGTTTGTAGAAGGCATTCAATCGTTCTTTAAACTGGGTTTGCTGTCCACCAAAGAAGACATCAAAGGTGACTCCTACACCAACTACTACAACGCGGCCGGGGAACGCATCATTTTTGGCTACAGCGAAGACCAAACCGTCGTAGACTCCGCAGTCATTTTGCCCGGATTTATTCCGCGCCCAACCGACCAATGGCTCACCTTTGGGGCGCTCGTACAAGACCAAATGCCAGGCTACGAAGCCTTTAAAGTGCAAATGGGCTTGCAATACGGCTCCAGACTTCCCTACGGACCGCCCGACTTTACGCGCTACAAAGACACCCTGCGCATCCGTTCTTACTTTAGGGTAGACCTCGGGCTGTCTTACGATTTATTGCACAACAAATCCGAAATCAAACAGGGTAAAAAAGGTTGGCAAGCACTCGATCAAGCGCTCATTTCTTTGGAGATCTTCAATATTCTTGGGGTCAACAACGTGCTTTCTAAGCAATGGATCCAGGATGTGCAAGGGAAGTTTTATTCGGTGCCGAATTACCTCACGCAGCGGCTTTTCAATCTGAAATTTAGCGTTGCCTTTTAATTAGTTCAGACTAGGTGCAAACAAGAAGCGATTTGGCGACACCAAACCTGTCTTCACGGCGTACATCACGATGCCAGCGGTGTTCTTTACGCCTAATTTGGCCATGATGTTTTTGCGGTGCGTATTGACGGTGTGTTTGCTCAAGAAAAGAATTTCGGCAATTTGCTCGTTGGTTTGCCCTTCGGCGATGAGCGTAATGATTTCGTTTTCTCTTTCGGAAAGCACCACTGGTCCACAACTGAAATCTTCGGTATGGAGTTCGTCGACGTCTATGTTCGCTTTTTGGATGGTTTCTAAAATTTGACCACAGAAAAACTGCTTGCCTTGCGCGGTTTCTTTAACGGCGTCGATGATTTCGGCGAGTTCGCAATCTTTTTTGACATAGCTCGTGACTCCAGACTTGAGCGCGTCAATGAGAATTGGAGCGTGTTGGGCTTCGGTGATCGCTACAAAGCGGAGGTCTTTGAATTTAGACAATGCTTTTGGAACGATATCGATGCTGAAGCCGTGGGAGGTGAAGTCGATGAGCACGACATCGGCGCCAAAGGTTTTGAGTTGGGCTAAGAGCTCGTCTTGGTTTTTGGCTTCGCCTACAATACTGATACCAGCCTGGGCGTTTAAGATGGTTCTTAAACCCAAACGGATGAGCTCATTGCTATCGGCGAGAATGACTTGCATCTTATTTAGAATTGTTCTACACAAAGGTACACGCAAAAATCATTTGTTCAAGTAAAAACAGGTACTTTTTTTAAGTTTACACTAACTTTGCTTCATGAACACCGAGATTGGTACAGACCTCAGCAAAGCACTCATTTTACTTCAAAGTGGCCAAACCGTTGCGGTCCCTACCGAAACCGTCTATGGTCTGGCCGCTGACGCCAACAACGACGACGCCGTTCTCGATATATTCAAGGCCAAAGGCCGCCCGACATCGAACCCACTGATCTTGCATTTTGCCAGCTTAGCTCAAGCCTTGCCCTACATAGAAGTATTTCCTGAAGTATTTCAAAAATTAGCAAGTGTTTTCTGCCCTGGCCCACTCACCTTTATTGTTCCCAAAAGCAGTTTGGTGAGCCCACTCATTACTGGCGGGCAAGACACCGTTGCCATTCGCTTTCCGAAGCACCCAGCGCTGCAAGAACTCCTTTCTGCGCTCGGAAGGCCACTTGCTGCACCGAGCGCTAATTTGTATGGCCAACTGAGCCCAACAACGGCTACACACGTTTTAGAGCAACTCACCGGGCGCATACCATACATTCTCGATGGCGGTGCTTGTTGGGAAGGTTTGGAATCTACCATTATTGGCCTCGAAAACGAGCGCGTACTGATTTACAGACACGGCGGCGTTACCACAGAAGCGCTCGCCGAAGTATTGGGCTACAACCCTGCGGCAAAAGTTCATGAGCACAACGGCGTACTAACCAGCGGGATGGTCAAGCACCACTACGCCACCCATACTCCCTTGTTTTTAGGCTTCAAACCAGCAAATGAAAATCAAAATGCGCTGCAAATTACAATTGGCAAAAATGAACTTATTACAGGTCCACATTTGGTCTTGAGTCAGGATGCTGCGCTCACCGAAGCCGCGCGCAATTTGTATGCAGCACTGCACGAGGCCGACACTGCTCAGGTTGAAAAAATTTATGTAGAACCCTTCCCTAACCATGGGCTCGGGCTTGCCATGAACGATCGGCTTTCGCGGGCCGCCGCTAAATTTGCGCGCTAGCAAATCTGCTTTAGAAACTAAGGAGCAAACTTTAGAAACCAAAGCGCATAAAAAAAGGCCCCAAATTGGAGCCTTTCAATATGTAGTAGCTAGATATGTAAAACCTAGCATAGTGTCAATTATTTCATGTGACGACCGTAACGGTTTTTGAATTTGTCGATACGTCCTGCTGTATCTACGAACTGTGCGATACCAGTAAAGAACGGATGTGATTTGTGAGAGATATCGAGCTTCACTAATGGGTACTCGTTGCCGTCTTCCCAAGAAATGGTTTCTTTGGTTTCAGCGCAAGAAGGACAAATAAACGAATACTCGTTAGACATGTCTTTGAACACTACTAGGCGGTAATCTGAAGGGTGGATATCTTTTTTCATTTGTATTACTTTTCGAAAATGGAATGCAAAGATAGGTATTTCTTCTTGAAAAACAAGAACTTTTTTACAGAATTGCAGGAAATTCAAAAAGCTACTTTGAACAACCTCGCTTTCATAAGTTCTTAGCGGTCTCTATTTGCGCAAGGAGAAAGCTTTTACATTTGTGGCAATTAGGCATCTAATATGCAAAATAGCCAGTCATCAGCTTTAACTCACCTTGAACTCAAGGACCACCGTTTGCACTCCATTCTAGAGCTGACCAACGCCATTAATGCAAATATAGCGGTTGAGCAGCTGTATCGGATCTTTACCTTCATTCTTAAGGAACAATTGCATTTTAGCCGCTTTGTTTTACTGTTCAAGCAGGAAGATTGGTTGCTCCCGGTGAAAAGTGGTTATAAAAACAAGCTGGTCTTAAACGAGGTGACCTCAGAACTCTCGCGCTTTAAAGAAATCACCCTAGTAGCCTCCTCCAATAGCGCCATTCTTCAAGATTTTCAAGCGGTGATTCCAATAGATCACCACGACAAGCCACTCGCCTATTTACTCCTCTCCACTAATAGCAAGACAGAAGCCCTCGAACTTGCCCATTTTTCTTTTGCCCATACCCTCACGAATATCCTTTGCGTTGCACTTGAAAACCGCAAGTTAAGTGCTCAGAACGTGATCAAAGAACAAATTTCAAAAGAGCTCGAACTGGCTTCAGAAATGCAGAAACTGCTGTTTCCTCAAGAGTTGCCTTCCAATAAGAAAATGGATATTTCGGGGCGCTACATCCCTCGGCATGCTGTTGGTGGCGACTTCTACGACTTTATTCCGCTCGGCGACGAAGAATATATCATTTGTATTGGCGACGTGAGCGGCAAGGGCATCACTGCGGCCCTTCTCATGGCTAATTTTCAAGCCACTATCCGCACGCTCTTTAAGTACCAGCGCTTTGAACTGACCTTCCTCATGGAAGAACTCAACAAGTTGGTCATGAAAAATGCGAAAGGAGAAAAATTCATTACGTTTTTTATTGCCCACTACAACGCCTACACGCGGCAATTGCAGTATGTCAATGCGGGGCACAACCAGCCGTTTATTTTGAGTGGAAAAACCACGACCTTACTCACTGAAGGTTGTATTGGCCTGGGCATGCTCGATGAACTACCATTTGTACAAGTGGGTAAAATGCAGTTGCAAGCCAAATCTACGATGGTCTTGTTCACCGACGGCGTGGTTGAACTCGAAAATGAAAAAGGTACACAGTTTGGTGTGGAGCAACTCATCAAGCAAGTCCGTGCATTTTCTACACTCAAAATGGAGGACATGAATGACATCATTTTCTCCAAACTCGAAGATTGGAAAGGCAGTCTGCCTTATGTAGACGACACCGCTATTTTCAGTTGTAAGTTTTTCTAATCAGCCTTTGGCAGAAAACGCCCATTTTAAGGAAAACAAATGCGTGAAATAACCCTCTCCCCCCAACCCTAAGCGCGTAAACGCATAATCGATGGTCCAGTTTTGAAGCACCACACCAGCACCTAAATGCGGTTGTAGACCTAGTTTTTTGGTTTCGTCGAAATCTAGGAAATACTGAAACTGCGACACGCCCGTGCGCAAGGTTAATTTATGATCGTAATTGAGGAATACACCTGCTCTTGGGTCAATAGAAAATACCTTGCCCGAAACCAGCGTGTTGCGCGGGCCGTCTGTAGTTACTTCGGCGTTGAGCTGGCCACCGAGTTCGTATTTTTCACTCTTGAGGGGGAGTTTACCCGCAATACCTAACACCATTCTTGGCAGCATTTGCTCGATGCCATTTTGTGGGAGATCGTTGTTGGTCTCTAAAAAAGTGGCCTGCATTTCTGGGCTCAGGTTGTAGGTCCAGGCACTAAAGGTACTGGTGGCATCGCGCAAACTCACACCTGCCGACCAATATTTACTCGGGCGGTATTGCAAGCCCGCATCAAAACCAAAGCCATAAGCTTTTGCGAAAGATCCGATGTGGCGATAGAGCACTTTTGCACTTAGCCCTAAACTCAAGTTGGCAACACGCGTTGGCTTGGCAATAGAACCAATGAGGGCGTAGTCGGCACTGTTAAAAGTCTGGAGTTGGCTGTAGTCGATGTTGCCTTGATTGTCTATGAGTTGGGTGGTGTTGTAAATGTTGTCGACGCCGAGGCGGAGCAGGTTGAGGGCAACCACCGTTTGGTTGTTGATGCGCCTAGAAGCACCCAAATGATCAAAAGCAGCTAATCCACCAAAGTAAGAAGCGTGCATGAGACCGATTTCTGTTTGTTGTGTTTGCTGCAATAAGCCCGCAGGGTTCCAGACACCTGCTGTAAGCCCCTGTACATCGGCAACAACTGCCGACCCCATACCGAGTGCATCGGCACCCACGCCCATGTTCAAGAATTCATTGGCGTACTTCGGATTGAAATCTTGGGCATAAGCCACAGACAGACCCATTAAAGCTGTAAGGAAAGTGGTTTTGATTGAAAACATGTTACAAAAACTCAAAATTGCACAAAAAATTGTGTTTAATAGGTACTTTTACAAAAAACGCACACATGTTTGGTCTGGCTAATCTCATCACCTCTTTTAACCTACTGGGCGGCATTTGCTCTATTATTTTCAGTTTGAGTGGTCGGCTCGACTGGGCTGTTTATGCGCTGGCCATCGCCGCAATACTCGATTTCTTAGATGGTTTTGTGGCACGCTTTACCAAAACCAACGGTCTGCTCGGCAAGCAACTCGATTCTCTGGCCGACCTCGTCAGTTTTGGCGTCGCCCCTGGTATTTTCATGTTTGTCATGATCATTGTTGGCATTGACCAAAGCGGTTTGATGAAAAACGCACAGGGCGTTCAAAGCTACGGCGGCGTGGCTCAAGAATATGTCGTAGCCCAACTCATCGACTGGAAAGCCGCCTTTTTTTACGGGCGCAACAACACCTACAACGCCTCCATCCAATTTTTACCTTTTGTAGCGCTCATCATTCCTTTCTTTGCGTTATTTCGCTTGGCCAAATTCAACATCGACGAACGCCAGACCGACAAATTCATTGGCGTTCCTACCCCAACTGCCACTATTTTTTATGCGTTCTTTCCGCTCTACTTTTGGTTTGAACTTCCTAATTGGAGCCATCAGTCTGCGTTCATTTACGGTGTTTTTGATTGTTATACGCTCAGCATTATTTCGGTGTTGTTTGCTGTATTAATGGTCGTTGAATTGCCATTATTGGCACTCAAATTCAAAAACTTTGCCTGGGGCGGCAACCAATACCGCTACTTATTACTCCTCATTTCGTTGATAAGTATTCCACTTTTTTTGGTTTGGGCCATTCCAATAATCGTAATTTTGTACCTGATTTTATCCATCATTGAAAATTTTCAATTCAAAAAACATGAAATTCAAAGCTGAAATCGACGTCATGCCCCTCGACGCGCTTCTAGACCCACAAGGAAAAGCCGTAACTAATTCCATGAAAAACATCGGGCTCGCCCAAATCGATGGCGTTCGCATTGGCAAACACATCCGACTATTTGTAGAAGCCGCAAGCATGGCTGAAGCAGAACAAATGGTTGATACCGCGTGTAAAAAAATGTTAGCCAACCAAATCATGGAGAGCTATCATTTTGAGCTTACCGAGGCCTAAACCAATGTCAAAAGGTTTCAGGACCTTTCAAGCTTCCCAAAACACCTGGGATACCCATTTGTATTTCCCAACACCTGCCTCCTTCTTGCCAGAATGGGAAAACAACATCCGTTCGGATCAATCCCACTTTAGAAACACGACCCCTCAACTAAGAGCGGAGTTGTTGCTGCGCTGCGCCAGTTTCCTAGAAAGTGACAAAACTGACCTTGAAAAAATTTACTGCCAAGAAAGCGGTCTTTCTTCCGCACGTTTTGAAACAGAGTTTGCGCGGCTCTTACACACCATCTCGCTTTTTGCCGCACACATTCAAAAATATGCCTGGGAAAAGCAAAATGAACTCCCGACTGAAAACAAAACGCTTGTCAAAAAGCGAACGGCCCTCGGTCCTGTTTTGGTTTTGGGCTCCTCTAATTTTCCGCTTGCCTATTCCACCATGGGTGGCGATACCGTTGCTGCTTTGGCCGCGGGTTGTTGTGTTGTAGTCAAAGCGCACCCTATGCATGTAGGCACGAGCCTTGCCGTTGCGCGCTGCATCGAACGCGCTGTGCAAGAACTCCAATTACCGCGTACAGTTTTTAGTCATATCATAGACAACACCTTTCATTGGGCCACAACTTTTGCCCAGCACCCACAAATCAAAGCCATTGGCTTTACGGGCAGCATCAAAGGTGGCCGCGCCCTCATGGACCTCGCCGCACAAAGACCGAGCCCCATTCCTGTTTTTGCCGAAATGGGCAGCCTCAATCCGGTAGTCATTTGTTCAGATATCGACACAGATCAAATAGAAACAATTGCACAGCAATTAGCGCGTTCCATTTGTACAGACGCGGGTCAGTTCTGCACCAAACCGGGGCTCTTGCTCGTTGCTCAGCAGCATTTTGAAATCTTTAAAATCGCGCTCCTCAACGCCCTTGCTACCCACGTTGCGGTCCCGATGTTACACCCCGATATTTTTCAAAAGTATGAAGCGCGCAAACGCCAAGTTTTTCAAATCAAAGGCATCACAAAGCAGCAATCGGAACAAAATACCACAGGTGTTTTAGGTCGCTGGGGCTTGGCTCAGGCCAAACTTGAACTTCTTTTAAAGGAACCAACGCTATTAGAAGAAGTCTTTGGACCCTTTGCTGTTATATGTGGTTTCGAAAGCGAAGCGGAACTCCAAGCACTATTTGACCAAATCGATGGTCAACTCACCACAAGTGTTTTCACAACAAACACAACGTCACTAGACCCCATCCTAGCAGAATTTATAAACGACAAAGTAGGACGCGTCATTCTTAATGGTGTTCCTACCGGTGTAAGCGTTGTAGAGGCCATGCAGCACGGCGGGGCTTATCCAGCAAGCAGCGATGCCCGTTTCACGGCTGTTGGCCCAGATAGCATTTTGCGCTTCACCAAAGAAGTGAGTTGGCAATTTCATCATTAGATACACGTTAGATTCACAAACGCACAAATAACACCAATTTCTTTTGTATTTTTGATTATCAAACTACCCTCATATGGAAACACAACCTCAAGCACCTCAGAAATCAAATAGTTTTTATTTCATTTTCATCTTTATTTTGCTTGCGGGTCTTGCAGGGCTCACGCTTGCTTGGTCCAGACAACGCGCTGCACTCAACACATGCAATAACAAGAATACAGAATTACTCTCCGACATGGCCGACATGGAAGCTGCGCTTTCTGGTTACACCGGCAGCATGAAACAAGACCTCAAGCAAGACCTCAATCAGATGTTGCGCAACTACAACAAACTCATAGAAAAAGACGCTACAAAAGCAGACAGCCTCAATGCCCAAAAAGCGCAAATTACCGAACTTCTCAAAAAATTAGACCGCTCCAAAATGACGGCCCGAGACCTCGTCAAGGCCCGAAAAGAAAACGAAACCCTGCGTTCGATCATGCGCAGTTATGCCCGCACTATCGACTCGCTCAACACCCTCAATATCGACCTAGGAAGCCGTTTGGAAGAAACAAATGTGCGCCTTACCACTACAACAACAGAGCGAGACACCTACCGCCAACAAGCAGAAGCGTCGCAGCAACAAGTGAAAAAAGGCAGCAAATTACAAGCATACAACATTCAATCAGAAGCGCTCAAGCAACGCCTCAACAACACCATGGAAGTCACGGACCGCGCCAAGAGTGCCGTTCAATTCCGCAGTAGTTTTACACTTTCAGAAAACGTCCTGACTGCAGCCGGACGCAAAAGTGTTTATTTGCAAATTACCGCTCCTAATGGCGAGGTTCTACAGGGCAGCAGCAATTTTGTGACGGAAACAGAAAACGGTAGTACCGCTTATTCGCAACGCAAAGATGTCGACTACCAAAACCAAGCTTTAGACCTCACTATTTACTACGAACTCAAAGGAGAAGATGCGGCAAAAGGAACTTATAAAGTTCGCATTTACTGCGAAGGTCTTTTGATTGGCACAGATAGCTTTACTTTAAAATAAGAATGAACAACACACACCAAGACGGTTTTGTACTAACCGAAATTTCAGAAACAGGCATAGGGCTCATTACCTTTGGGCACCCCATGAGCAACTCCTTACCAGGGCACATCCTGCAAACTTTAGCAGACACCATTACCGAACTCGCCGCAGATGAACGCACCAAAGTTTTAGTACTCCAATCACAGGGCAGCAATGCATTTTGCGCGGGTGCCAGTTTTGACGAACTCATCAGCATCCAAGACCTCGAAACTGGTCTGGCATTTTTCTCGGGCTTTGCCAAAGTCATCAACGCCTGCAGAAAAGCACCCAAACTCATCATCGGACGCGTGCAAGGACGCGCAGTTGGTGGAGGTGTAGGTTTGGCTTCTGCCACAGACTACTGCTTTGCAACCAACAGAGCCGAGGTTAAATTATCCGAACTCGCCGTAGGTATCGGGCCATTTGTGGTAGGGCCTGCCGTAGAACGCAAAATAGGCCGTTCAGCCATGAGCGAGCTCGCTATAAACGCCACCGAATGGCGCAGTGCGCAATGGGCCAAAGACAAAGGACTCTACACCGAAATTTACGAAGATGAAGCCAACATGGACGCTGCCATCCAAACACTGAGCGCCAAACTTGCGCAATCTAACCCAGAAGCCATGCAAGAACTCAAAAAAATCTTTTGGGAAGGCACCGAAAATTGGGATGAACTTCTGGTTCAACGCGCCGCCATTAGTGGCCGTTTGGTCCTGAGTGAATTTACTAGAAATGCGATTTCAGCCTTTAAAGCAAAATAATCTTAGATTTTTTCTGCTTTTCATTTGTAAATAAACACAATAGTTGTATCTTTGCACCCCTAAATTCAGGGAAATTAAGTTTTTTATTTAACAGAAAGAACCGTGAACACATTAAGTTACAGAACGTTAGCTGGTAATACCGAAACTGCCGATAAGAAGTGGTATGTAGTGGATGCTGAAGGTCAAACAGTCGGACGTTTGGCGAGTAAAGTTGCCAAAGTCATCCGTGGAAAATATAAAACCTGTTACACGCCGCATGCGGACTGTGGTGACAATGTGATCGTTATCAACGCGGAGAAAATCGCCTTTTCAGGCACTAAACTCCAAGATAAAGAATACGTTCGTTTCTCTGGTTACCCAGGTGGTCAGCGTTTTACATCTGCTGAGAGCATGCTCAAAAACCATCCTGAGCGCCTCATCGAGAAGGCAATTAAAGGAATGCTTCCAAAAAATACACTTGGTCGCAAACTCTACACCAACCTCAAAGTTTACAAAGGTGCTGCACACAACCACGAAGCGCAGCAACCAGAATTATTGAATCTTGATACCCTCAAATAATTAGTATGGAAGTCATTAACGCATTAGGAAGAAGAAAAACAGCGGTAGCCCGCGTTTATTTAACCAAAGGAAACGGCAAAATCTCGATCAACAAACGCGAGATGACCGAATTTTTTCCAATTGACTTTCTTCAAGCAAAAGTTCACCAACCATTTGCACTTACCGGCACTGCTGGTCAGTACGACATCAAAGTGAACGTTGTTGGTGGTGGTATCAATGGTCAGGCAGAAGCAGTGCGTTTAGGGATTTCCCGTGCGCTTGTAGAAGTATCTGCAGACTACAAACCAATGCTCAAAGTAGAAGGCCTCATGACACGTGATCCACGTATGGTAGAACGTAAGAAACCAGGTCAACCAAAAGCAAGAAAGAAATTCCAGTTCTCCAAGCGTTAATTCGCCTACTGGACTGTTTAGCATCCAAGCATTGGAGCACTTGCCATTTTGGCCCCTCCAATGTTGCTTTTTTTAATAGGAACGTAAACAAAAACACAATATGTCTAAATTAACTTTTGAATCCCTACTCGACGCAGGTGTACATTTTGGTCACCTCAAGCGCAAGTGGAACCCGGCAATGGCGCCTTACATCTTCGAAGAGAAGAAAGGTATTCACATCATTGACCTCAACAAAACACTCGTACACCTAGATCACGCATGTGCTGCAATGAAGCAAATTGCTAAATCTGGTAAAAAAGTACTTTTCGTAGCTACGAAAAAACAAGCTAAAGAAATCGTTGCTGAGCGCGTAGCAGCAGTTAACATGCCGTTTGTAACGGAGCGTTGGTCTGGTGGTATGTTAACCAACTTCCAAACTACACGTAAGTCTATTCGCAAAATGTCGCTCATCGACAAAATGAAATCAGACGGTACTTGGGACACCCTCAACAAACGCGAAAAACTATTCAAAAGCCGTCAACGCGAGAAACTCGAGAAAAACTTTGGTTCTATCGCAGACATGACGCGTCAACCAGCAGCTATTTTCATCGTCGATATCCTTAAAGAGCACATCGCTCTTGCAGAGGCACGCCGCTTGAACATCCCTACGTTTGCAATGGTAGACACCAATTCAAATCCTAAATTGGTAGACTTCCCTATTCCTGCCAACGACGACGCTACTAAATCTATCACTTTGATCCTCGACGCCATTTGTGGTGCCATCAAAGAAGGTTTAGAAGACCGTAAAAATTTGAAAGCCACTGACAAAGACGAAACTCCAGCTGAAGCACAAGCAGAAGTTGCAGCAGACGCTACAGAAAGCGCAGAATAATTCACCCATAAAATCTCATAACATGGCTATCACAGCTGCAGATGTAAACAAATTGCGCCAACAGACAGGCGCTGGTATGATGGATTGTAAAAACGCCTTGGTTGAAGCCAACGGTGATTTCGAAACAGCTATCGATATCCTTCGTAAAAAAGGTCAAAAAATCGCTGCAAAACGCGGTGGTAACGACGCTAAAGAAGGTCTTATTATGGCACAAGCTACTGCAGACAGCAAAGCAGGTGTGATCTTAACCCTTAACTGTGAAACTGACTTCGTTGCTAAAAACGATGGTTATGTAGCATTCGTTCAGTCTTTAGTAGACCTCGCACTCAACAAACTCCCTGAAACCGCTGAAGAATTGAAAGCTTTAGCATACGACGACAGACTTTCTGTCGAAGACAAAATCACAGAGCAAGTTGGTGTCATCGGTGAAAAACTAGATCTTTCTGCTTACGCAGTTGTTCGTGCCGAAAACGTTGTTGCTTACAACCACCCTGGTAACCAATTGGCTACACTTGTTGGCTTAACTGTTGCTGGCGAAGATGTCGCTGAAGCAGGTCGTCAGGTTGCAATGCAAGTTGCAGCAATGGCTCCTATCGCTATCGACAAGCATGGCGTAAACGAGCGCACCATTGAGCGTGAAATCGAAGTCGGTAAAGAATTGGCTATCCAAGAAGGCAAACCAGCTGACATGGCTGAAAAAATCGCCATGGGTCGTTTGAACAAATTCTTCCAAGAAAACACTTTATTAAGTCAAGCATTTGTTCGCGATAACAAACTCACAGTAGAACAATTCTTAAACAGCACCTCAACAGGTCTTACTGTTTCTGAGTTCAAACGTTTCTCTTTGAGCTAAGCAAACATCAATATTTAAAAAAGCTATCGACATCGGTAGCTTTTTTTTTACCCTAAACCCAAATAAACACGATTCATAGTATATTTGTCTTGCATATGAAATACAAACGCATACTCCTCAAACTTTCAGGTGAGTCTCTAATGGGAGACAAACAATTTGGCATAGACAACGCGCGCATCAGCGCCTATGCACTTCAAATCAAAGAACTACATCAGTTAGGTGTTGAGATCGCAATTGTAATTGGTGGTGGCAACATCTTCAGAGGCGTACAAGCCGAAGAAGGTGGCATGGACCGCACCCACGGCGACTACATGGGCATGCTCGCCACCATGATCAACTCTATGGCCCTACAGTCAGCGCTAGAGTCGGTTGGTGTCACAACCCGCTTGCAATCTGCTATTGAAATGAAAGAAATTGCCGAGCCATTTGTGCGCCGCAGGGCAGTTCGTCATTTAGAAAAAGGTAGAGTCGTTATTTTTGGTGCCGGAACCGGTAACCCATTCTTTACAACAGATTCTGCTGCTTCTTTGCGCGCCATTGAAATCAATGCAGAGGTCATTCTGAAAGGAACACGCGTAGACGGCATCTATACTGCAGACCCACTTAAGGATAGCTCAGCAGTTAAATTTGATCAAATTTCGTTTGACGAAGTTTATGCAAGAGGCCTCAATGTCATGGACATGACCGCCTTTACGCTTTGCAAAGAAAACAATTTACCCATCATCGTATTTGACATGGACACTCCCGGCAATTTACGCAAGTTAATGGAAGGAGCGCATGTTGGAACTTTAGTTAGCGCATCATGATAGAAGAACTTTCAATGATCTACGACGAATTCAAGGAAGCGAATCAAAAATCCTTGAATCACCTCGAAAACGAACTCCTCAAAATCCGTGCAGGCAAAGCAAGCCCTGCTATGTTGAACAGTGTTATGGTAGAATACTACGGTTCCATGACGCCATTACAACAAGTAGCGAACGTCAATACCATTGATGCACGCACTATTATTGTTCAACCCTGGGAAAAACCCCTGATCAACGATATCGCCAAAGGCATCATCAATGCCAATCTTGGACTCAATCCACAAAGCAACGGCGAACAACTTATTATTGCTGTGCCGCCACTTACCGAAGAGCGCCGCCGCGATTTAGTGAAACGCGCCAAAACCGAAGCCGAAAACGCAAAAATTGGTGTCCGCAACAACCGCAAAGACGCCTTAGACATGATCAAAGACCTCAAATCAGAAGGTTTATCTGAAGACATGTCAAAAGATGCCGAAGAAGAAGTGCAAAAAATCACCAATAGTTATATCAAAAAAGTCGATGAACTTCTCGAACTGAAAGAGAAAGACATCATGACTATCTAAAGCAAGGCCATTACTTCTTGTTTGCTTGGCTTGTCTAACAACGTTAGTTTATGTTGGTGCAACACCAGCATTGGTATGCCCTTTTGTAAGCACAAATCGATATCATGACTCGAAAAAACAGCTGTGCGCTCAGGTTTTTGCTGTACCCACTGTTCGAGTTGATCTAGCAATAATTCCCGATTGAAATAATCCAAAAAGGAGGCGGGTTCGTCTAGAACCATCAATGGTGTATCCTGAACGATAGCGCGTGCCAAACTGGCGAGCTGACGTTCGCCGTCGCTTAACTTTCGCGTATCCTTTTGGGCTAAGTCGCTTAAATTGAGCGCTTTAAGAACCTCATCTACAATTTCTAAATCGCTTGCCTGCAAGCGGCCAAAAGCACCCAAGTGAGGTACGCGCCCGAGCGAAACATAAGCGCGCAGCGTCAAGGCCTCTACCCCTGCAAACATACTCGCTACATAAGCAACCTGCGTTGAGCGCAGCGCGGCATTTTTTTGCAGCTCTTCCAGTGAAAATGAGCCAATAGAAATGCTGCCGGCTCGCAAAGGCAATTGCCCGATTAAAGATTGCAGCAGCGTAGATTTCCCGGATCCGTTTCGGCCAATGAGCGCATATAATTGCCCTTCTGGAAGCGCTAATTGCGCGATGTCAATGAGTGTAGTTTGATACCCGACTTGTGCGTGTTGAATCGTAATCATCTTTGGCGTAACATGAGGTATGCAACATAAGGCGCGCCAATAACGGCTGTTAAGACATTGACGGGAAGGCTCAGCCAAGGATCGAGTAGCAAAATAAGCACATCAATGGCGACGAGAAAACAACTGCCGGCCAAGACCGAAAACAAAATGAGTAAGAGGTGATCTTGCGTCTTGAGCAGCGCACGCGCTAAATTGGGGATGGCCAAGCCTACAAAAGCTATGGGCCCGCAATAGGCGGTTATGCTACCCGCAAGAAGTGCGGTTACAAATAGAATAGCAATTTTGAGTTGCTTGACTTTAACACCTAGTTGGAGTGCATGCGCATCGCCGAGCACCATAGCATTCAGCCCTTTCACTAAAAATAAAGTCGTGGCCATACCAAAAACAATTAGTGTGGCCATCCATGGTGCTTGCGCAGCACTCATTTGCTGGAGCGAACCCATGTTCCAGATAAACAACTGCTTGACTTGCTCTGGGGCTGCAAACGACTGCAAAACAGCTTCAATCGCACCCGTAAAGCTGGCAAACATAAGTCCAATAACCAACAGCGATTGGATATTTTGTACGCGTTTGGAGACCACAAACATAAAACTAGCCGCCAAAAAAGCACCGATCATGGCGGCACTTACATAACTGAGCTCGTTTAAAAACACGGGTGCCGCACCCAAAATAAGGATGGAAATGAAGAGACTTGCGCCCGAATTGATCCCAAGGACATAAGGGCCCGCCATCGGATTCTGAAAAAGGTTTTGCATCAAAAGCCCACTCAGTGAAAGCCCTGCACCCGCGAGTAGCGCACTCAGCAAGCGCGGCACTTGAAACTCCCAAAAGATCAGGGTGCTGTTGGCTCCTTGCTCTTGTTGGAGTACAAAGAGGTGCACCCAACTCAACAAAAGGAGTAGAATTCCGGTAATTAAAAGAAGTTGTATGCTGCGTTGCTTCATTTCAATAAAGCATAAAAATGCAACTTTTTTGTCTGACCTGCTGCAATTTGACTCAAATCGGAGAGCAGCCAATCGGGGTGTACCGCAGCTTGCTCCCAGTATTTATTGGTATTGGAAGTGTAGCAGTAAATTGGCTTTTTGAAAAATGGAAAATATTGAGCTTTCGGATACTGCTTTAAAATTGCTTTTCTGCTCGGCAAACCGGGATTGAGCCATAAACCAACGGCGGGTCCTTTTCTGAGGATTTCTACTAAACTCTTGAAAACACTACCCGTGCCTTGCTCTTTGCTAAATAAATAGGCCAAGCCAGCATCTTTGTAAATGCAGGCCTCAAAACTTTGCCCAGCTGGAGCAATCCATTGGTCGCCGTATAGGTTTCCACTGAGGAGCACCGGAAGTTGGTTGGAATGGTTATTTTGTTGGACCTCCTTTTTGATGTGGCTGTAATTGGCTTCTACCTGCTCAAACAACTGTTGGGCGTCGTCGAACTGACCACATAAAGCACCAAACAAGAGCACCCACTCTGCCCTAGCTAAAGGTGTTTTTTCGCGCCATTCAAAATTGGCAATACGGAGCATGTTGGAAGGAAGTCTTTTGAGTTGTTGGCTCTCATTGCCAAAACCGCTGTAAACCACCACTTGGGCCTTTCTTTGGAGTAAGGTCTCCACTGAAAACCCCATTTCTGTTTGTAAATCTTCTATACGTTTGAGTCGAAGAAGTCGTTTAACCCGAGCGTCATGGAGGTATTTAGCATTGGATACCGCACAAATTTTTTCTTGCTGATCTAGCGCCGCAAGCATGCCCACGTGGGTAGCACTGAGCACCGCTATACGCGTATAGGGCTTCTGGATTTGAAATACGTGCAGCTTGCGCTGTTGATCTGGATCGAGGATTTCGACCTTGTATCCTTTCGGGTTTTTAAAAATGCGTAGGTACTGGCTGTGCTGACATAAATTTTCTTTTTTTGAATGCTCGGTAGTTTTTTGGTCTGTACAGCCGAATAGAAAAAAGAAAAAGACGAGGCCAAAAAAATTAATAAGACTCCGATACATTTGGAAAGTCGCCGGATTGTACATCTGCTTTGTAGTCTTGAAAGGCTTGCAGCATGTGTGCGTGAAGGTTGTTGTATTTGCGTAAAAAACGCGGATTGAATTCGTTGTTGATACCGAGCATGTCGTGGATCACGAGCACTTGGCCGTCTACGCCTCCACCTGCACCGATGCCGATCACTGGAATTTGCACCATTTGGGCAACCTGTGTGGCAAGTGCGGCCGGGATTTTCTCCAGAACAATTGCAAAACAACCTACTTCTTCTAAAGCTTTGGCGTCGGCAATGAGCCTTGCGGCTTCTTCTTCTTCTTTGGCGCGCACCACATAAGTTCCGAACTTATAAATGGACTGCGGCGTGAGGCCGAGGTGTCCCATCACGGGAATACCTGCAGTAAGTATGCGACGAACGGAGTCGAGGATTTCGGCACCACCTTCCATCTTGACGGCATGGCCGCCCGATTCTTTCATGATTTTAATAGCGCTCGACAAAGCTTCTTTTGAATTCCCTTGGTAAGAACCGAAAGGCATATCGACCACCACCAAGGAGCGTTGTACGGCGCGCACTACACTAGATGCGTGGTAGATCATTTGATCGAGGGTAATGGGCAAGGTGGTTTCGTGACCAGCCATGACGTTTGAAGCGGAGTCGCCGACGAGAATGACGTCTATGCCAGCTTCGTCTACGATGCGCGCCATGGAGTAATCATAGGCGGTAAGCATCGAGATTTTTTGACCCGCATGCTTCATTTCTTGAAGTGTATGGGTCGTTATTTTTTTGGGTGCAGCTGCGTGTACAGACATAGTTTAGTTGTTTTGCAAGTAAGCATTGACGTTTTGTTCAATGCGGGCAACGATATTTTGAGTATCGGCCTTTTCAAAAGAAAGGCCAGTGATGCGTTCGTAAAGTTCGATATAGCGCTCAGAGATGGTCTGAACGAAGTCGTCGGGCATGAAAGGCATTTGCTGCCCGTCCAGGCCTTGGAAGCCATTTTCGATGAGCCACTGACGCACAAACTCTTTTGAAAGTTGCTTTTGTGCTTCGCCGTTTGCTTGGCGCGCTTCGTAGCCGTCGGCATAGAAGTAACGCGAAGAGTCTGGGGTGTGGATTTCGTCGATGAGGGTAACTACGCCGTTGTGTAAGCCGAATTCGTATTTGGTGTCAACCAAAATAAGCCCACGCTCAGCTGCCATTTGCGTACCGCGTTCAAAAAGTGCGTGTGTGTATTGCTCCATTTGGGCGTAGATTTCAGGTGAAACCAAACCGCGGGCAAGGATGTCTTCTCTGGAAATGTCTTCGTCGTGACCTTCGTCTGCTTTGGTGGCTGGTGTAATGATAGGCGCTGGCAAACGGTCGTTTTCTTTGAGACCTTCAGGCAAAGCAACCCCACAAAGTACGCGTTTGCCGGCAGTGTATTCTCTGGCGGCATGCCCCGCTAAGTATCCGCGAATGACCATTTCGATGCGAATAGGCTCGCAAGCTACCCCAATTGCCACAGCGGGGTCTGGTGTAGCAACCAACCAATTAGGAACGATGTCTTTGGTGGCATTTAAAAACATTGTGGCCACTTGATTGAGTACTTGTCCTTTGTAAGGAATTCCTTTCGGAAGGATGTGGTCGAAAGCCGAAATTCTGTCAGAGGCGACCATCACGAGCAGGCCGTTATCTAGGGTATAGACATCGCGCACCTTTCCGTTGTAGACTTTGGTTTGACCTTGAAACTGAAATGAATTACTGGTGAGGGCTTGCATAAAAAGGGTTTGAATATTAGGAGTTCTGTTTTTTATTTTTTTCTTGTGCGTCGAGTTTGGCCTGCTTGTCGAGCTTTTCTTGGTGCTCGGCTACATCAAATGCTTCGATGATTTGCTTGACCAAGCGGTGGCGAATGACGTCGGACTGACCCAAGCGCACAATTTTGATATCGTTGATGTCGTGGAGGACGTCTAGCGCATAAGACAAGCCCGAACGCTGACGAGAGGGGAGGTCTACCTGAGACATGTCGCCGGTAATGACAAATTTGGCGGTCATGCCCATGCGGGTCAGGAACATTTTCATTTGCATTTGGGTGGTGTTTTGCGCTTCGTCTAGAATCACAAAAGCTTTGTCGAGGGTTCGGCCGCGCATGAAAGCAAGTGGCGCAATTTCGATGACACCAAATTCGATCATGTCGGCGAGCTTCTCGGCGGGGATCATGTCGCGGAGTGCATCGTAGAGCGGCATGAGGTATGGATCGAGCTTTTCTTTGAGGTCGCCGGGTAAGAAGCCGAGGTTTTCACCGGCCTCAACTGCTGGGCGCGTGAGAATGATGCGCTTCACTTCTTTGGCTTTCAGGGCCCTCACGGCCATTGCAACGGCTGTGTATGTTTTGCCCGTACCAGCCGGCCCAACGGCAAAAACCATGTCGGACTCGAGTACGGCCTGCACCAACTTTTTTTGATTGACGGTGCGCGCTTTGATTTTGACACCACCGTTACCGTGTACGAGTGTTTCGGAGCCGTCGTCTTGAGAGAGCATTTTGGCGCCGTCTTGCAACATGAGGTTGTCGATGTTGTTCTCGGAGAGGCTGTTGTAGGTTTGGTAATGTTGAACGACCAGCGCGAATTTGCGCTCGAATTCGTCCATGACTTCGTCGTCGCCAGCCAAAGTGAGCTCGTTACCGCGTGCAACGACTTTGAGCTTTGGAAAGAAACTCTTGATGTGTTTGAGGTTTGCATTGTTAATGCCGTAGATTTCGGCCGGATTAAGGCCTTCAATGCTGATCTGACGTTGACCTGAACTCAATTTATTTGGTGGTTTTTTGAAGGGTTTCTAACGATTTCGATTACTTTTGGTAAAATTATGAATTTCTGAGCACAAAGTTGCCTTCTCAGCTATGCAAATCATTACGCTCACTACAGACAACGGCTACCACGACTACTACGTAGCAGCAATTAAAGGAAAGCTTTTTCAAGCATTCCCTGCAGCGCACGTGATCGACATCAGTCATGGCATCACGCCTTTCAACATCAGAGAAGCCGCTTTCCAATTGCGTTGTTGTTTTGAAGAATTCCCAGCTGGCACGATCCACCTTATCGGCGTAGACAGCGAACCACAATTTGAAGCGCAAAAAGAACGCTACCCTGGCATACTCAAATTCAAAGACCAATACTTCATTTGCAACGACAACGGATTTTTTGGTAGCTTTTTAGAAGAAGACTTTCCAGACGAATTCTACCTATACACCGCTATCAAAGACCAGCCAGATGCTTGGCGCTTTACCACCAAAACCTGTTTCATCGGCTTAGCGCAGCGCATTGCCAACAAAGAAGCGCTATCCAGTTTTTGTGAGGTAGCGCGCACTTACAAACGCGCCTTCGATCAAAAACCAGCCATCGATCAGCTACTTATCCGCGGCATCGTTATCCATATCGATAGTTTTGGCAACCTCATCACCAATATTACAAAAGCCGATTTCGAACGTTTCGGAAACGACATCCCCTTCATCATCAAGTATCAGAAGAAAGAATACTTTATCGATGAAATTTCGCCGACCTACAACGCGGTGTCTCAGGGCGAACGCGTGGCCATATTCAACAGCTCGGGCCGTTTAGAAATCGCTATTAACCGCGGGGCCAACGATGGTTTTGGCGGGGCCAGCAAATTATTTGGCATGCGCATCGGCGATCCCGTTCACGTAGAATTCACGCCTCAAGGCTCCAAAGAAACCTTTCAATCGCTTTTCTGATGCTCGTTCGCGTAGTAAAAATGAAATTTGAAGCGCAGCATCTCTCTGCATTTCTCGCTCATTTTGAAAGCGTGAAATGGCAAGTTGCACAGTTTCAAGGGTGTCAGGGTATGCAATTGCTGCAAGATATAAACGACCCTTGCCTGATTTTCACCTACTCCATCTGGCAATCCGAACAAGATTTAGCCACTTACAGACAATCTGAACTCTTTGCCTCTATTTGGCCGAAAATCAAGCCCTGGTTTGCCCAAAAGGCCGAAGCATGGAGCTTAAATCAAAATTTTAACGGATTTATTTGAGAAAAATAGTGTAAAACTCAAATAGGTCCTTACCTTTACCGAAATTAATATTATTAGAATGAGTAAAGGACATGTAAAATTTTTCAACGAAACCAAAGGTTTTGGCTTTATTGTTGAAGAAGACACGAACAAAGAGTATTTTGTTCATGTTACCGGTTTGGTAGACAAAATCAAAGAAAATGACGAAGTTGAATTCGAATTGCAAGAAGGCCGTAAAGGCTTGAACGCTGTGAATGTGAAACAAGCATAATAAAGATTGAGTGTATCTAAAATTCCCGCCCCACAAGGCGGGAATTTTCGTTTATAGATATTTGTTAAATTTGACAACTCAACTTTTACTATGCGCGCCTTATTCTTAAAAGAAATTTCGAGTTTCCTAAGTTCCATAATCGGGTATGTATTCATCCTCATCTACCTGATTGCCTGCGGACTCTTTCATTGGATCCTCTCCTACAACACCAACTTACTCGAAGGTTCCACCGCAGACCTCATCCCGTTTTTTAATATGTCACCAGTGATCTTCCTGATCCTGATCCCGGCCATCACCATGCGTTCCATTGCCGAAGAACGCCGAACGGGCACCATCGAACTACTCCTCACTCGCCCTATTTCAGATTTTCAACTCATTTTTGCCAAGTACCTTGCAGGCGTCGCCTTAGTTTTTGTCGCTATTTTACCAACGCTCGTTTATTTGGTCAGTATGTATTACCTCGGCAAACCTATTGGCAACATCGATTTAGGCGCCACCTTCACCTCCTACATTGGCCTTTTGCTACTAGGCGCAGCTTTTGTGTCCATCGGAATGTTTGCCTCCGCACTCACCCACAGTCAAATTGTTGCGTTTATTCTCGCAATGTTCTTGTGTTGGGTATTTTACGACGGTTTTGAATTACTCGGTAATTTCAGTCAAATTGGTGGCTTAGATTACCTCATCAAATATATCGGTATTGCTTTTCATTACGAGGCCATCAAAAAAGGCGTCATCGACACCAGCGACATCCTTTATTTTTTAAGTCTAAATGCCCTCTTCTTAGTGGCTTCGCTCACTGTTCTCAAATCGCTCAAAAAGTAACGCATGAAATTCAACTTCACCAAAGGTCTTTACAACTGGACTGTTCTAGGCTTACTCGCTGCGGTTTTGGTCTTGCTGAACTTTATCGGCTCCATGCTTTATTTCAAGCTCGACATGACCAAAGACCAGCGCTATTCCTTGGCGCAAAGCACGGTCAACTACCTCTCCGACAAGAAAAACTTCGAGAACCGCATCAGTATTCAAATTTATTTGGATGGCAACATGCCTTCTGAACTCAAAAATTTCCAGAACGCGCTCAAAGACAAACTCAAGGATTTCAAACGCATTGCCGGCACCCGCGTCGAATTTTTATTCACCGATCCGAATGTAGGTACCGAAGATGAAATCAATGCCCTGCGCTCTCAGCTCTACGACCGCGGCAAAGGCATCTTGCCCTTAGAAATTCTTTACCTCAAGGACGGCACCCAAAGCCAGATGCTTTTGTTCCCAGGTGCTTTGCTTTCTTATAGCGTGAACGGTATTACCAAAGAAGGCGTGGTTCAGTTATTGCCCGGCACCCAACCTGGCCGCCCCTACGCCCTTGAGCAAATGACCGAAATCATCGAAAATGCGCTCAATAACTTAGAATACAACCTGCTTTCGGCCATGCGACGCCTCACCCAAACAAGCAAACCCACCATTGCTTTTTTACAAGGCCATGGCGAACTCAACCCTGCCGAAACCATGCGTGCCCGCGCGCTCATTTCGCCCTACTACCAAATCAAAGATGTTGCGCTCAACGACAGCATTGCGGCGCTCCAAGACGTCGATGGCCTGATCGTTGCCGATCCGCAGACACCATTTTCGCAAAAAGACCTCTACCTCATTGATCAGTTTGTCATGCGCGGCGGGAAGCTCTTGTGTTTCATGAACACGCTAGCCCTCAACGAAGACACCCTCAATGCCACAGGCATGACCCACACCTCGCGCAAAAACTTACTGCTCGACCGCTTGCTCTTCGATTACGGTATCAAAATCAAAGAAAATTACGTGCTAGACGCCAATTGCGCGCCAAAAATTGTTCCGTTTGCCGAAACCGCATTTCTGCCGTGGTTTTACCACATGCTTGCCACGCCAAGCTTGCACCCAATGACGCGCAACGTCGATCCTATTTCTTTGAAATACGCCAACGAAATTGAATTTGTACAAGTTGCCAAAGCGCAGCTCACGCCTATTTTAACGAGCTCGAGCAATGCCATTCCTAGTGGTTTGCAACCTTTAGTCAATTTGGCGCTTCCACTGAATTACGGCAAGAACCCCAAACTAGTAGAGAACCCCGAAGATGAAATCAACAAACTTTGTGTGGCTGGTTTGTCTGAAGGCTTTTATCAATCGCATTTTAAAAACCGAATTGTAGCAGAATTTGCCAACAGCAAAGACGCCAATTATTTAGAGGAGAGTCAGAAAGAAACCAAAATCTTAGTTGTTGGTAATGGTAGTTTTATCCGCAACAGCTACGACTCCATTCTCGACCCCAAGAAAATCAACAGTTATTTGTACCGCCCCATAGCCATCAATGAATTAAAAGTAGACGCAGAACTTGCCCAAAGACGCATACCTATTGTTTTTGGCAACCAAGAACTCTTTCAAAACATGGTCGATTACATGATGGGCGACAACTCCGTATTAGATATCCGCAGCCGTCAAATTGATATCAAAGAAATCGATAAAGAAAAAATCAAAAGCGCTTCACTTTTCTATAAAAGCATCAATATGCTCACTCCATTATTGGTGATATTGGCACTTGCCTTTGTCATGAACTGGATCCGCCTCAGACGCTATACCCGTTAATATTTGCTCTCCATGAAGAAAAAAGGACTTATTCTCGCGCTTTTTGTTGTTTTATTAGCTGGCCTTACTTGGTTTGCCCTGAACCTTCAAGATGGGCAAGGAGCTTCCGATGCACGCGCTTTTAATTTCAAAATTGAAGACACCAACACCGTTTCAAAGATTGTCATTACCGATGCCTTTGGACAGCAGTTCACGCTCGTCAAAACCAACGACTCCTGGACCGACAGCAAAGGTGGTTGCGTGTCCAAAACGAATGTCTCCTTGATTTTAGAGGCCCTCAACAAAATTGAATTCAAAGGTTATTTGCCTCAGAAGTCAGAAAAACGCTTTACCGAACTCATGGCGAGCTCGCACATTAAGGTAGAAATTTTCCAAGATGGCGAATGGACCAAATCGTGGTATTTAGGCCCTGCCACACCCGACCACTACGGTCAAATTATGCTTTTGGAAACCGCGGACCAAGGCAAGAGCGCTGCACCTGTCATGATGAAGCTAGCAGGCATGAATGGCCTTATTGACCCACGCTTTTTTGCCGACCCACGCCAATGGGCTTGTACCGAAATTATGGCGCTGCAAATGGATGAAATCAAGAGCGTAAAAGCGAAGTTTCACGGCGAAGCATACCGCAACTTTGAACTTTACAACAAAGGCAACCGCTTTCGCCTTACCCAAAATAGCAAACCATTGGCTAACTTAGACACCACAAATGTGTTTCGCTATTTGCAAGGATTTCAAAAAATCCATTTTGAACAAAAGAATTTTTCGTTGTCTGACAAACAAGTAGACAGTGTCAAGAAAAGCCAAGCATTTTGCATGCTCGAAGTCAAGACAAAATACGAACGCATTGCCCTCAAAATGTTCCGCATCAAAAGCAAAGAAGTGCAGCGCAACGAATTTGGCGAGTTGGTCAATATGGACATGAACAGCTTCTGGTGCCTATTGCCCGATGGCGAATTAGTGCGTTGCCAATATTTTGTGTTCAATCCGCTCATTTTAGGCCATGTATTTTTCCCGGCCATGGAAGCACAATTTCCTGAAAACTTAAGGTCGGTTAACCCCTAAAGGCAACTTTATCCGTTCTTTATGCGTTAAGAACGAGTAATGACCTACCTACGCCTATTGCTTGTCAGTTTGAGCTGGCTGGCTACCTCTTTTTATGCCCAGAGTCCGGTTGCCAATTTTACGGCCAGCCCGCTCACGGTTTGCGTAGGGCAAAACGTCAGTTTCACAAACACTTCTTCGGCCAATGGTGGCCCTGCACTGAGCTCCTATCAATGGGATTTCGGCGATGGCAATTCGGCAACCACTACCAATGCAGCACATGCGTTTAGTACAGCCGGCACCTTCACCATTACCCTGGTTGCTACCAACGCCAATGGCGTGGCAGACGCGGAAATCAAGCCCGCCTATATTACCGTGAATCCGCTGCCTAATGTCGGTTTTACGGCCAATGGCCTCGGTTGTACGGTTCCGCTCACACTATCCTTCACAAATACCTCTTCGCAAGGCGCTAATTTTACCCAAGCCTGGAATTTTGGCAATAGCCAAACCTCGAGTCAGTTTACGCCTCCAAGTATAACCTACAACGCGCAGGGAACCTTCCAAGTGGTACTGAACGTCACTAATACCAACACGGGCTGTGTGAACAGCCAAACTCAAGCAATTGTGGTTTCTAACTTTCAGGCGGGCATCACTGCCCCAAGTATTGGCTGCGTTGGCCAGCCCATTCCTATTCAAGATAATTCTACGGCGGGGGCCAATGCCTGGAACTGGAACTTCGGCAGCGCTGGCCAAAGCAACGCCGAGAACCCAACCGTTACCTATAATTCTCCCGGAACCTACAGCATTTCGCTAAATGCGCAAAATACCATCTCGGGCTGCGCTGCAAGCACCACCCAACAAATTATTATTCAAGCCAATACTGTCCCTACTTTCTATGCCAACCCCACAGCCAATTGCGCGCCGGGAAGTATCCAGTTTTTCAATACGACGAACCTCAATGGTACCTATGTATGGAATTTTGGGGATGGCCAAACTTACACTGGCGCCAACCCTCCAGCACATTTGTATCAATTAAGTGGCTTGTATGATGTCTGCCTTACCTATACGTCAAGTGCAGGTTGTAGCGGAACACAAACTTTACAGGATTACATTGAAATGACGCCCGTTGAAGCCGGTTTTTTTGCGCTCGACACTGGCGGTTGTGCACCCTTCACTGTGCAGTTCATCGATACGTCGGTTACGCCGAGCAACCCTATAGTATCTTGGCAATGGAACTTTGGCAATGGCCAAACCTTTAACGGGCAAAATCCGCCGCCACAAACCTATGGCGTGGGGGTTTATAATGTGTCGCTCATTATTACCACCGCATCGGGTTGCACAGACACCATCATCAAAACACCTTATGTTACGGTCGGTTCCATCGATTCGGTTGACTTCAGTTGGGACCCTAACATTACTTGCGCCAACACCGACGTCGAATTTGAATCTGAATTTTATATTTCTGTACCCTACGACAGTACAGAAATTTCCTATTTATGGGATTTCTCACAGGGCATTAGCTCTCAAGACGACCCAACCTTCCAGTTTTCGCAAGACACCGGTTGGGTAGACGTCACTCTTTATGTCAATTTCAGAGGCTGTATCGATTCGCTTACCATAGACTCTGTACTGTATGTGCTCGCGCCAATTGCGCAATTCAATCCAAACACCTCTTTAGTGTGTAATCCTTCTAGTTTTCCGGTGGCCATACAATTTCAAAATACGGCCCTTGACGGAGAACTTACGGACAGCGTTGCTCTGCATTATGAATGGAATGACAACACACCCAACACCTATTTCAACAATGCGCAGCTAGATCTGCCCAACGGTGGCAACACCTCCCACGCTTTTGCCAATTACGGCACCTATCAGATTGAACAGGTGGTCCACAACTACACCACAGGTTGTTCGGACAGCATTTCGTTGGCCATCACCATATCACAACTGCAGTCGAATTTTTTACTCCCGGACGACACTATTTGCAAAGGCGACGCCATTGGCTTATTCAATCAAAGTACTACGTGGTCAGCGCACCCGGTAAATACTTGGATTTATACCTTTGGCAATGGCCAACAAATCAATAACGGGCCAAATGTGAACTACGTTTATCCTGCGAGTGGCACTTACAACATCAGTTTATTGGTTTTCAATTCGGCGGGTTGCTCCTCTACTAGCAGCCAGACTATCTACGTTGCCAACAAACCCGTCGCAGGGCTTTTGGCGCCGTCTTACGCAGGTTGCTCGCCTTTCCCATTGAGTTTTAGCAATACGAGCTACAGCATTACCAACGGCCTGCCCTTAGCCAGTTTCAGTACGACGTTTTCTGATAACAATACGACGGTAACGACCACCAACGTCAATCAGGCCATCAATCATACTTTTGTGGGCAATGGCGTTTATTCAGCAACGCTCACCGCAACGGATATCAATGGCTGTGTGTCTAACCCTGTTTCGGTCCAAATTACACTCACCAAACCCACCGCACTCATTGCTTCAGATACCATTATTTGCAATCTGGACAGCAGTACAATTGCAACGCTGAGTACGGGACAAGAGCCACTGGCTTACCAATGGTATATTGGATCAAGTATAACGAGTTTTGACAGTTTATTGTTATTGAATCAGCCTGCAACTGACAATGGTTTGTTTTCGACTTTTCCAATTGCTTTGGTCGTCACAGATGTAAATGGTTGTACCGATTCTACTGCTCAAACCATTTACATTTCGAGCCCTCAAGCCGAACCAACCTACACTTTTTCTGGAGCAGCCGTCAACGCAAATGGCCAGTACAGTTGCCCGCCGCTCTTCTGCGACTTCACCGATGCCTCAACCAGCATTGGCGCCATTACCAATTGGAATTGGGCTTTTGGAAACGGCAACAACTCCATTCTACAGAACCCCGACAACACGCTCGTAACCAGCGGTTCTTTCAATCTGTTGCTTTCGGTTACCGACCAATATGGTTGCACCGACGACACCACCGTGGCCAACTATGTATCTATCGGCGGGCCGCTTGGCACACCAACCTGGATCCAAGACAACACAGTTTGTGCGCAAGGGGCCTTGTTTACGATTGTCAATCCCTCGAATATCGACTCCGTGAGTTGGAACTTAGGAAATGGTATTTGGGTTGCAGACAGCTTGTCTTTCCCATATTTTTATCCAAACACCGGTACTTACAACCCGAGCGTGACGGTCTACGACACCGCTGGCTGCCAAATTTTATACCTTCTTGATCCACTCACGGCAAGTGTGAGTGGCCTAGATGCACAGATCACTGCAAGCCCCGTTTATGCGAATATCAATCAGGTAGTTCAGCTCACTGATGCCAGCACAAGCCTGAACCCCCTGAGCACCTGGACCTGGATTTTCCCAGACAGCAGCAGCCTTTATTTCCAAAGTACAGACCAAAGCATCAGTTTTTCGCAAGGCGGCCCGCAACAAATTGCACTCGCCATTACCGACAACCTCGGCTGTATCGACACCGCGTTCATCACCATTTTTGTTTCCGACCCCGACATCTGGGTCCCGAATGTGTTCACACCCAATGGCGACGGCATCAATGATATTGTTGTTTTGCCCTACCCTTCCTTCAAAAGCTACGATATTCAAATCCTGAACCGCTGGGGTAACCTCGTTTTCGAACTCGAAGACCAAACCGGCATTGCCGTCTGGGATGGCTACGACTTCAACGGCCAGCTCCACACCGACGGCGTGTTCTTCTACCGCCTGCGGGGCGAAATGCTCGGCGGCACGTTAATAGACAAGCACGGGTTTATTCATTTGGTGAAGGGGGAGTGATCCAAAGGAGTACAAACAAAAAAACCCCGAAGAAACTTCAGGGTTTTTTGAGTGGTACCTCCAGGAATCGAACCAGGGACACAAGGATTTTCAGTCCTTTGCTCTACCAACTGAGCTAAGGTACCAGCCGTTGGTGGATGCAAATTTAACACATTTTTGCTGTTTTACACAAGCTAAAAACCAAAAAAGTTCAAAAAAGGTGCTTATTTTTGAACATGAGTGCTGAAAACCAAGTTTATCTGCTGGACGCCGGGAATACCCAATTGAAATTAGCACTTGCGCAAGGAGGTGTCATTCAATGGGTTGAACGTTTTGCTATCACCTCATTCGATCTTTCAAGCTTACAGCGTAACATCCCCTTAGCCTGTTCGTCTGTCATTGAGTTGCATTTGCTCCAACAAGTGCGCAGCTATTTTGCTACTGTTTTTGAAATCTCGCCTTTGATTCAACTTCCTTTTGATATGGCCTATCAGAGCCCCCAAACGCTTGGGATGGATCGCCTGTGTAATGCAGCGGCTTTGTCTGGCAAATTCGCTGGGCAACCAAGGCTTGCTATTGATTTAGGAACTTGTATCAAATTCGACTTTCTAGATGCGAACAACACTTATTTGGGTGGCTCTATTAGCCCAGGTTTGCAAATGCGCAGCAAGGCCATGGCGCACTTTACAGCCAAATTACCTGAGGTTCAAGTCTTACCTACCCAACAACTCATCGGAACAAGCAGCCAAGAATGTCTTGAAATTGGCAGCTACTTAGGTTGGCAAAAAGAGATTGAAGGCCTGCTTGCCGCTTATCGAGCGGAGTATCCGGAGTTGGTTGTATTTCTTACCGGTGGCGACGCGCAGCATTTTGATTTGGGCCAAAAAAATGGCATCTTTGTACACGAAAATTTAACCCTTGAAGGAATCTTCGCTCTTTATCACGCCAATGCATAAACTTTTCGCCCTTCTTTTAGCCGCTTGCTCCTATTCTACAATATTGGCACAATCCATCACAGCCGAACCCGCTAGCTTTTATGGGCTCGGTGAAATGAGTGCAAAAGGACACGGTATTTTTGATGGGCTGGGTAAAAATGCCATCAATGTTTTTGATTCAACAATGCTCAATCATTACAACCCCGCGACCTACAACCGCCTGAGCAAAGGTGCCACCCTTTACACCGTGAGCATTCACTCCAGACAATCTTGGTATAGCAATGCAACTACCCAACAATTTGCGGCAACGCCAATGGTAGAGCAATTTACTTTAGGTTTTAAAATAAGAAAGCAAATGGGCTTGTCTTTTGGCTTGCGCCCGTTTAGTGCACGCGGTTACGAAATCAGCCAAACACAATTCACCGGACAAGACTCCATCCGTTATAACTACACAGGAAACGGCGCTATTCAAGACCTCTACCTCGGTTATTCTTTCGGCCTCATCGAAAAACCAACTACCAAATTTGCAATTGGTGCCAACGCTTCCTATCTTTTTGGAACGCTTGTCAATGAGCGCAGTTCGGTTTTGCTCACCGGAGCCACCTCAGCTGGAGGCATTGAGCGCAACTCCCTGATCATGCGCGCTTTTCATACAGAAATTGGCACTTACTTTACACAACAACTCGGCAAAAACCACGCACTTAGCCTCAGCGCGGTGTACCAGCCCGAACTCAGACTCGGCGGCACGTATCAACGAGAACTCTACAGCTCAGCAACTATTGGTGTGCCCAACAGCTACGACACCGTACTTTTTAGCAGCCAATCTTTTTCAGCACAACTTGCCCAAAGTACTCAATTTGGCTTTTCTTACGCTTGGAAATTACCCAAATACAAAAGACAAACCCGCGAACTACATCCGCAACTACAGCTTTTTGCTAGCTATAGCCTGTTTGGCTCACTGAGTCAGAATCAAAATTTACTAACTGGTTTTGATCAAAAAAACTACAACCGCATGAGTTTTGGGCTTCAGTACCAACCAGAATTCAAGGTGATCGAAAACATCGCGACACTCAAGCCGCTCGAAAAACTGACCTATCGTGTGGGGTATTACCAGCAAACACTCCCCTACACTAACAGCGGCATCCAATACGAAGAGCAAGGGCTTACCATTGGCTTTGGCCTTCCTTTATTGGCTCAGGTTTCTCTTTCTTCCTTAAATGTGGGGCTCACCTTCGGGCAGCGCAGCATTCCAACAGGCATCTGGAAAGAACAATTCATTGGCGCTCGCGTCAGCATCATTCTAGCGCCTTCTAATTTCGAGAAATGGTTCCGCAAGCGTCAGCTCGACTAATGTCTATCGCCATACGCCTCTTTTCTTCTATTTCCTTCTTGCTGTTTTTGGCAGCCTGCGAGAACGACGTCGCTGTGGTGCAGCGCATCAGTTTTGAAGCCGACGCCCCTACAGAAAGCACCAAAAATCTTGTGCTCACTTACGCTGAGGCTGGATATGCCCGTGTTGAAATTCATGCGGCACTGGCTGAAACCTTTCGTGGCAAGGAGCAACTCACCAAAATTAAAGACAGCTTAAAGGTTTACTTTTTCAATGAAAAAGGCGATGTCGTTTCTACACTCAGTGCGCTCTACGGTGAAATCAACTACAATACCGGCGAGCTCATGGTCAAAGACTCCGTGCGCCTCTACAACCACAAGAAAAAACAAACCCTCGAAACGGAAGCACTTTTTTGGAATCAAAAAGACAGCAGTATTTATTCCAAGTCGGCGGTCATTGTGCGTTCACCAAAAGGCAAAATCTTTGGAAAAGGTATCCGAACCAAACAAGATTTCAGTAATTACGTCCTACTCGAGCCCGTTGGCTCTTGGCAAATAGACAAAAACCAAAATATAGAATAAGATGGCAAATAAAGATTTCATCAGTCAATACAACAAAATGTCGGGCTACCTCTGGTTGGTGATTGCTGGGCTTAGTTTCTTGGCAATTACTTACAAAATAGCGACCGAAGGCGCGCAAACTTGGTTGGCCTACTATGTTGTTCCGGTCATGGCGCTTTTGATGTACGGCACCAAAAAATGGATGATGAAGCGCATGCAGCGTCATTTAGAAGAAATGGCCCAACAAAAAAACGAAGAAAAGGTGTAACCTTTCGGCATTTAAAGGGTCTTCTCAACGTGAAAACACGCGCTTTATTATTTTTCATTTGCCTTATCGGCACCTCCTTCGGACAAAAACTCCTGAGTGGCTTCGTTACCAATGAGCTGAATATTCCTTTGGCGGGAGCTGAGATTTTTGTGAAGAATGCAGCGGACCTGCGTACAGTAGCCGACGCCAATGGCTATTACGAAATGTTCCTGAACCCCGGCGAATACTACCTTGTGTTTACGGCCAATGGCTATCAAGACCGCGAGTTTTTTTTAGGCATGGGAGATTCCGAAACCAAACGAGACATGCAATTGTTCCCGATGCGCTTAACCGACATACAAGACGTTCGTGTGACGGCCAAGAAAACTAATGTGGGGCGAGACAAAATCATGAAAGTGGTAGAGCACCGCGAGCAACTCAATCAGTGGTCGTATCCGCACGAGGTTGACGTCTATATCAAAGCCACCGAACAACGAGAAAACACGGCAAAACCTAAAAAGGAAAACGAAGGAACAGATCAAGACCCCACCGAAAACCAAAATAAAGTACCAGAATGGCTCAATAAATTGCAGTTGGTAGAAGTAGAACTACACCGTTCTTATTCTCCTCCGAATCAGGTCAAAGAAATCCGCAATGCCTATAAAGCATTTGGCGATGTTTCGCAACTTTACTACACCACAACTGTCAAGTCCAACTTTAATTTCTTTGAAAACCTCCTGCACCTCGACGACCTCCACCAAACACCCGTGAGTTCGCCTATTTCTGCCCCCGGCATTGTAGCTTACAAATATAAATTGGAAGAGAAATACGAGGAAAATGGCTACACGATTTCTAAAATTAAGATCAGTCCACGCAACACCGCTACCTCAACGCTTGAAGGCTATATTTGGGTGATCGATTCTTTATGGTTGGTTCAGAAACTAGACCTCACCATGAATAAAGGAAATTTATTGATTTACGATTATTTCCGCATCGAGCAAGACTACACCATACAGGGAGATAGCCTTTGTGTGCTCAATAAACAACTCCTTACCTATGGAGTTAAATACAAAACGGAGGTGAGCCTGTGCAAAACGGAAGCGCTCTATAACAATTACAACTTTGAACCTGCGTTTGCCAAAAAATACTTCAATTCAGAAGTCGCTGTTACCAGCCAAGAAGCTTACGAACGCGACAGCGCCTATTGGGTGCAAAAACGCGCCATTGCGCTCACCGACGAAGAAGTCAAGTACATGCGCGCCAAAGATTCCATCCGAGACTACCTCAACCGCAAAGAATACCTTGACAGCATTGATGCTGTTTTCAATAAAGTTACAGTCCTTAAAGTACTTTGGTTTGGCGTAGACCACCGCAACCGAGAGCTCAAACAACAATGGACCATCGGTTCTGTGGCCTCTACTGTGCAACCTATCGGTATCGGAGGTCCACGTGTTGCACCCAGCTTTGACTATTTCAAGAAATGGAAAGATGAACGCACCCTTGATTCTTATACCCGCATTACTTACGGCTTTTTGAACAAAGACTGGAAAGGCGACACCTGGTGGAAATACCGCTTTGACCCCTTTCATTTTGGATTTCTGCGCGTAGCCCTGACTCATGATTTTGATGTGATTCGGGGTTTTGACGCCATTACCCAGATTTACAAACGCGACAACTTCTTTGAATCTACCAAACTGAATATCAACCTTGAATACGAAATTTTCAACGGTTTTTATGCCTACGCCAATTCTCAGTTTACCAAACGCCGCAGCATAGAAGGTTATGAATTTCTGGATGACATCGATGAAGCCTTGCCAAATAACGACCCCTTAGCTTTTGACCCCTACAACGCCTACATTATCAATTTTGGTGCTTCGTACACACCCAAACAACGCTACATGCGCGAACCTTACCGCAAAGTAGTTTTGGGCTCGGCCTATCCCACTTTTTCTGTACAATACGAGCGCGGTTTACCCAAAATTTTCAATAGTGCAGTAGACCACGCTTACTTGCAATTTGAGATCATGCAAAACTTCAAGATCGGGACTTTGGGGACTTCATCGTATCGCGCATCGGTCGGGAAATTCTTGAGCGCACGTGCGGTCTATGAGCCAGACTACAAATTTCAGCGCCGCAGCGACCCAATCTGGTTTTCGAATCCACTCTATTCCTTTCAGGGCTTTGATACCACACTGCGCACCATTGATTACGTCATGCAAGCGCATTACGTGCACCACGACAACGGCGCAATTCTCAACAAATTGCCTTATTTCAAGAAAACACGTGTGGGTTTGGTTGTTGGTGGTGGTGCCATGTACATCAAAGAATACAACTGGCAACACTACGAAGTTCTAGCCGGCTTAGAACGCAATTTTAAACTCAGCAGAAGACGACTGCGTGTTGGTGTGTATGGTGTGGTTTCAGACGGAAATCAGATTACCCCTACCACCGCTTGGAAGGTCTCGTTTGCGATGCTCGACGACCGCAGCATGAAGTGGAATTTCTAAAGTAGTTCGTTACTTACTTCTTCCACTTTTTCGGAGTTTTTGTCTTTCGGGAAGAAGGTTTTCTGACGAATGATAGCCCAAATAAGGCCCACTGAGATACAGAAATCGGCTAAGTTCCAAATAGCAGGAAACACATCTGAACCACCTAAGTAAGGCAGGCCATTTGGCCAACGCACATTGAACTGAAACATATCGACTACATTGCCAAACAGAAAGCCCTGATGGCGAAGCTCAACGGCATATTTAAAATGCCCGGCTGAACAAATGGCTTTGTTGCCACTACCTGCCAACTGATTGAACGGCACACAAGGGTCGACGCTGAAAAACAAATCGTAAAACATGGAATCGAGGAGATTGCCGGTAGCACCTGCCAAAACCAACGAAACTACAATTAGAAACTCGCGAGAAGTACCGAGCTTGATTTGCTTGATCATGTAGCGAACAATCAGGAAAATAGCGACAATGCGAAATAAACTCAAGGAGAGTTTAGCCCACATGCTAGCTCCGAAGGTTTGACCAAAGGCCATTCCGGGATTTTCGGTGTAGTGAAGAACAAGCCAGTCGCCTAGCAGCGGTTTGAATTCGCCAGGAGCAAACTGGGTTTTAATGGTTAATTTGATCCATTGATCGAGGAGCAATAAAACAGCGACTAAAATAGCACTGAAGAGCAGTGGTTTCTTCACGCGTTATTTTTGGGCGTTTTTGGCATCGATGCTCATGGTGGCGTGCGGGACCAAGCGCAAACGCTCTTTTGGGATAAGCAGACCTGTAACCCTGCAAATACCGTAAGTTTTGTTTTCAATGCGCATGAGTGCGGCATTGAGACTTTGAATAAACTTCTCTTGGCGCGCAGCTAATTGGGCTACTTCTTCTCTGGACAAGGTTTCGGAACCATCTTCCATCATGTTGAAAGTGCGGCCGGTATCGTCGGTGCCGTGGTCGTCGGAATGCGACAAAGACCCTTTTAAGAGATCGAAATCTTCATGTGCTTCTTTCAGTTTGTTTTGGATGAGTGTTTTGAACTCTGCCAAATCTGCATCTGAGTATCGATTTTTTGACTTTTCCATGAGGTGTTGTTTTCAAAAATAGGAGAGCAAATATATTATTTTTTACGTTTTAAGCAAGTGAAAAGACATTGATTTAACAAGAACTTAGCTTGTTTTAAACAATAGCAGCAACTTATTCACAAGATAGTGGCATGCAGCAGCATAAATGGTAATTTTGATCATGCTCAGATTGTTCTTAGACAACCGTGTTTGGGTCTTGCTTTTGCTTCCCGCCATACTTGCATTATACCTCATTAGTTATTTTCTAGGCTACCAAGCTCCATTTGGCCAGGTGAACCCGCCTACTCGATTACTCCCGTATTTTGCAAACCTTTCTATGGCTCACGTTCTAGCGCATTTTCTAATGCTATTACTCAACGCGGTCGCTCTAAATTGGGTTTTCAATGGCCGTGAATTTCTGGAAAAGAACACTTTTATTGTCAGCCTCAACTACCTCATTTTTGCTAGTTTTTTCCACACATGGGGGCAAGCGAGTTGGCTCTTTGTGGCACATCTTTGCTGCATCCTAGGTTTAGGGCTCTTTTTTGGCGTCAAACCCCAACAAAACTCTAAAAAAGCAGCTTTTAACGCTAGTTTTGTCTTCGGACTCAGCGTCTTGTTTGAACCTGATTTCATTGCCTTACTCCCCATTCTACTCATTATGTTTCTTATTATTCGGGGCTTCTATTGGCGCGAGCTTATTTTGATACTGATTGGTTTTCTTATGCCCATTTCAGGAATCATGAGTTATTACTTTCTCAGTAATCAAGAACTCAACATTGCATTCATCCCTAAGTTGGCCTATTATTTAACCAACTGGCAAGAGCTCACTTTTATTGGATTACTTACACTCGTTTTTGTTTTTAGTTTACTCGGTCTTCGGGCGCGCCTACTCAAAGCATCCTTAAAACTCAAAAAACAAACACAAATTCTTACTGCATTTACCTTCTTTGTCTTTGTATTGGGTTTGTCAACCTTCTTTTTTTCTGGTCAAATTGGCCTCTTAAGCCTAACAATCCTCCCTTTTTCTTTTTACTTTTCATACGCACTCCTGAGCAGTAGTTTAGGAATCAGCTCCCACTTATTTTTCTACATTCTATTTAGTTTCTCTTTGCTAAAATTTATACTTTTTACCATTTGAGGCTAGACTTTTACTACCTTTGAACCATCTTAAAAATTGAAAATGAAATTTGGCGTTGTTACCTTTCCAGGATCCAATTGTGACCAAGACATGGTCTATGTACTCAAAGATTTAATGGGGCAAGAAGTTGTCGAACTCTGGCACAAAGACACCGACCTCCAAGGTGCCGATTTCATCGTTATCCCCGGTGGCTTCTCTTATGGCGACTACCTCCGCTCAGGTGCTATTGCCAAATTTTCTCCAATTATGGAATCCGTCATTGCACACGCCAACAACGGCGGCTACGTCATGGGCATCTGCAATGGTTTTCAAATCTTAACAGAATCTGGTCTTTTAGAGGGCGCTTTGTTGCACAACGACACCCAGAAATTCATTTGCAAGAACGTATTTCTCAAGCCGGTGAGCAAAAGTGCCGCTCCTAGCCAAGACCTCGACCCTAACCACGCTTATCAAATTCCAATTGCACACGGCGAAGGGCGTTTTTATGCCGACGACGCAACCATGGCTTCCCTAAAAGCCAATGACCAAATCCTCTTTACCTATTGTGCAGCCGATGGTAGCCAAGATGCAAGCACCAACCCTAATGGTTCTTTGCAACATATCGCAGGTATTACCAACCGCAACAAAAACGTATTTGGCATGATGCCTCACCCTGAGCGCGCTGCCGACAAAAACCTCAACAACCTTGACGGTTTGCGTATTTTTGAATCTATTTTAGCTCATTGTTCATGAGAGTACTCTTACTCGGATCCGGAGGGCGCGAACACGCCATTGCATGGAAAATCTCCCAAAGTTCTATCCTCGATGAACTTTTTATAGCCCCTGGTAATGCAGGCACCAAAAAACACGGCAAAAACCTCGATCTCAAACTCAACGATTTCGAAGCCATCAAAGAAGCAGTGCTCCAGCACGCCATTGATATGGTTGTGGTTGGCCCAGAAGAACCACTCGTTTTAGGCATCTACGACTACTTTCAACAAGATCCCGCGCTCAAAAATGTTGCACTTATTGGTCCAAGCAAAGAAGGCGCCCAATTAGAGGGCAGCAAAGATTTTGCAAAGGCGTTCATGTCCAGACACCGCATCCCGACCGCTAAATATGGTACTTTTGACGCGCAAACCCTTACCGAAGGCTTGCGTTTTCTAGACGCCATGAAAGGCCCATATGTACTCAAAGCCGATGGCTTGGCGGCAGGCAAAGGTGTACTCATCATCGAAGACCTCAACGAAGCCAAACGCGAACTCGAAGAAATGCTCGTTGGCGCCAAATTTGGCCAAGCGAGTGCAAAAGTCGTCATCGAACAATTTCTCGACGGCATCGAACTCTCTGTTTTTGCCATCACCGACGGCGAATCATTCAAACTACTCCCCGAAGCCAAAGACTACAAGCGCATTGGCGAAGGCGACACCGGCCTCAACACCGGCGGTATGGGCGCTATTTCTCCCGTTCCGTTTGCCGACGCTGCCTTTATGGACAAAGTACTCAATCGGGTCGTAATTCCAACCATCAAAGGCCTCAAAGCTGAAAAAATCACCTATAACGGTTTTGTATTCTTCGGTCTCATCAATGTCAAAGGCGACCCTTACGTCATTGAATACAACTGCCGTATGGGCGACCCCGAAACTGAAGTAGTGATGCCAAGAATCAAGAGCGATATCCTCGACCTCTTCGAAGGCGTTGCCACCCACACGCTCTCAGAACGCGACATCCAATTTCACGACAAAAGCGCAGCAACTGTCATGATGGTCGCTGGTGGTTATCCTGGCGAGTACCAAAAAGGCAAAACCATCTATGGCCTCAACAGCATTACCGACAGCTTGGTTTTCCATGCGGGTACGCTACCAGACGGCCCTTCTGTGGTTTCTAATGGCGGTAGGGTTTTGGCTGTTACTTCTTACGGCAAAAACCTAGAGAGCGCTTTGGAACGCAGCTACGATACCATTTCCAAAATATCCTTTGAAGACGCTTATTACCGCAAAGACATCGGTAAGGACGTCCTCGGAAAATAAGCCCCATGGAGCTCAACTTTGTGCTGATCATCTGTTCGTTAATCTGCTCAGCGTTCTTTTCTGCCATGGAGTTGGCGTACATTTCAGCCAATCGCTTGCGCATAGAAGTCGTGAAGAAAAACAACACGTTTCAAGCCAAAATATTAAATCTTTTTTACCGCAAAGAAAGCAACATGATTGCCCTTTTGTTATTGGGTAATAACGTCGCATTGGTCGTTTACGGAATTGCTGCGGGCGCCCAACTGAGCCCTGTACTTGCGCAAATGGGAGTTCAAGACCAAGGCCTCTTGCTGGTTTTACAAACCATACTTTCTACCCTGTTGGTCCTGATTACCGCCGAATTTCTACCCAAAGCGCTGGTACAACTCAACCCCAACAAAGCACTTGACCTCGGCCTTTACCCCCTACTGATATTGTACGTTTTACTATTTCTCCCCACCCAAATGATCGTCCTGATCAGCACGGGTTTCCTAAAATTAATGGGTGTAGAAAAAGAAGAACAGCGCGTTTTTTCAAAAGTCGACCTCGAAAACTACGTAGACGAACTCAGTGCCAATTTGACCGATGAAGAAGAACTAGGCAACGACATGCTCTTATTGCGCAATGCGCTGGATTTTTCCAAGGTAAAAGCCCGAGACTGCATGATTCCCAGGCCTGAAATCATAGCCGTAGACATCCAAGACCCAATTGCCGACGCCAAAGCGCTCATGACAACCAAAGGTTTGTCTAAACTCATTATTTACCGCGACGACATCGACAATATCATTGGCTACATCCACTCTTTTGACTTATTCAAAAGACCAGCATCTATCAAACAAATCCTGAAGCCCATTTCGTTTGTTCCGACCGTGATGAGCGGCAAAGAACTACTCGAAAAATTCACGAATCAGGTAGGGAATTTTGCAGTTGTAACCGATGAATACGGTGGCACGGCAGGCATCATTACCCTCGAAGACGTCATTGAAGAAATCTTTGGCGAAATCCAAGACGAACACGACAAAGAAGCGCTCACCGAACAGCAAATTTCAGAAAATGAATACCTGTTTTCTGCGCGCATCGATATCGATTACCTCAATGAAACCTACGGCTTCGGCTTAGCGGAGTCCGATTCTTACGACACGCTTGCTGGCTTGATTTTAGCCCAACTCGAAAGGCTTCCTGCCGAAGGAGACGAAGTGCAAGTCAACGCATACAAACTCATTGTCGAAAAAATGAGTGAACGCCGAATTGAAACCATCCGCTTTTATCATGTCGACAACTAAGGCTATTCCGCTTCTTCATGACTACGACGCCGTTATTTTTGACATGGATGGCGTGCTCATCGATTCAGAACCGCTCTGGAAAATCGCCATGGAATATGTTTTTGGTCAGTATGGCTCTACCCTTACGCATGAAGATTTTCAGAAAACAGTAGGCTTGCGCATCGACGAAGTCATTGCTTTTTGGAATGCCCACGAAAACTGGGGTCTCTCCGACCTACAGCATGTCGAAAAACAAATCATCGACAAACTCATTGCGCTGATTGAATTGGATCCGCAACCACTTACTGGAGTGCTTGACACACTTGCGTTTTTAAAGGATCAGGGCAAGCAAATCGGACTCGCTACCTCCTCCTCCCAAAGACTCATCAATACCGTGCTCACTGCGCTTGATATCGAACACTTTTTTGATTTTGCGTATTCTGCTGAATTTGAAGCCTATGGCAAACCTCATCCGGGTGTTTACCTCAAAGTTTCAGACCAACTACAAGTGCAAGCACAAAGATGCTTGGTCATTGAAGACTCCTTTAATGGCGTTATTTCTGGTTTGGCTGCCAAAATGAAAGTGTGTTGTATTCCAGAAAAAACACACTTCCCAAATCCCAAACTTACCGTTGCCCACTTCGAATTTACCGATCTACACCAATTACTTGACACCTGGCGTTAACACGGCCCGCACAATTTGTTATTTTTGTAGCTCATGGAAGATTCATTCGACTACAGAGAAGAAGCCAACGTTCCAAACGAACAAGAGCTCGATAAAGTCCTGCGACCAAAATCACTACAAGATTTTGCGGGGCAGCCTGCTGTAGTTGAAAACCTAGAGGTCTTTGTGCGCGCTGCACAATTGCGCAACGAACCCCTCGACCACGTTTTGCTGCACGGCCCTCCGGGCTTGGGCAAAACCACCCTTGCCAACATCATTGCCAACGAACTTGGCGTCGGTTTTAAGATCACCTCAGGCCCCGTCCTAGACAAAGCAGGTGATCTTGCTGGCTTGCTTACCAACCTTGGCGAAGGCGACGTCCTGTTTATCGACGAAATCCACCGCCTTAGCCCCGTCATTGAAGAGTATTTGTATTCGGCCATGGAAGACTACGTAATCGACATCATGCTCGATTCCGGGGCCAACGCGCGCAGCATACAAATCAACCTGAATCCTTTTACACTCATTGGGGCCACTACCCGCTCTGGGCTCTTGACTTCGCCGCTGCGCGCCCGTTTTGGGATCAATGCGCGGCTCGAATACTACGACTCCAAAACCTTAACCTCTATTGTCGAACGCTCGGCCTCACTGCTACACATCGGCATTGAAGAAAGCGCTGCCTTCAAAATTGCAAGCCGCAGCCGCGGCACGCCTCGTATTGCCAATGCCTTGCTCAGACGCGTGCGCGATTTTGCACAAATCAAAGGCAGTGGTAGCATAGACAACGACATCACCGAAATTGCACTCAAGGCCCTCAACGTAGATTCCAACGGCCTCGACGAAATGGACATCCGCATTCTCAAAGTACTCATTGACAAATTCAATGGAGGCCCTGTTGGGCTCAGTACCATCGCTACCGCCATTGGCGAAAACGCAGGCACCTTAGAAGAAGTATACGAACCCTTCTTGATCCAAGAAGGCTTCTTAATGCGCACGCCACGCGGGCGAAAAGCCACCGAAAAAAGCTATAAGCACCTCGGCAAAGACCTCGGTTGGGCCCAAGGTGGTTTGTTCTGACATGAAACACGATGCCTATAAAGCACTCATCATTAACGCAGCCAAAGCGCTGGGTTTTTTCCATGTAGGCTTTTCGCAGGCAGGCTTTCTCGAAGAAGAAGCTCCTCGGCTCGAGCACTGGCTGCAGCAAAACTACCACGGCAAAATGGCCTATATGGCTAATCATTTCGATAAGCGCTTGGATCCGCGCTTGCTCGAGCCCGGTACCAAAACCGTTATCTCCTTATTGCTCAATTATTACCCCGAAAAAACACAGCAAGACCTCAACGCACCTCAAATTGCGAAGTACGCTTATGGTAAAGATTACCATTACGTCATTAAAGACAAATTAAAGGAATTGCTTTTTACGCTGCGTCAAGAAGTCGGCGACATTCAAGGTCGGGCTTTCGTGGACTCCGCACCGGTCATGGACAAAGTTTGGGCTCAGAAAGCTGGCCTAGGCTGGATGGGCAAAAACACCAACCTCATCGACCCCAAAAACGGCAGCTTCTTCTTCATTGCAGAATTATTCGTCGACTTAGAAATCAGCCCAGACGGGCCCATCAAAGATTATTGTGGCACTTGCACACGCTGCACAGACGCCTGCCCAACCGACGCTTTGGCCACACCTTATCTCATTGACGCCTCCAAATGTATTTCTTACCTGACCATAGAACTCAAAGATGCCGACCTACCATCTGCTTTCAAAGGTAAAATGGAAAACTGGGCTTTTGGCTGCGATATTTGTCAGGATGTCTGCCCTTGGAACCGCTTCTCTAAAGTTCAAAAAGAGGACGCTTTTGAACCGCATCCAGAATTTTTAAACTTGTCTTCATCCGAATGGGAGTCGCTTACCGAAGAAACTTTTCAAATGCTCTTTGGTAAGAGCGCGCTGAAACGAACTAAGTTTTCAGGCTTAAAAAGAAACATACAGTTTTTAAAAAAGGACTATTAGCGGTTTTTTGAAAACCCTTAGTGCTTACCTTTGTTAGACTACTGAAAAGTAAATTGGAGTAATATATATGACACAAAATAGAGAAGCCATTATCATTGGCGCAGGTTTGGTTGGTTCGCTTTGGGCGGTATATTTAGCTAAAGCAGGTTATAAAGTAACCATCTTTGAACGCCGACCAGATATCCGAAAAGCAGAAATAAGCGCTGGAAAGTCCATTAACTTGGCACTCTCTGTTCGCGGCTGGACAGCCCTAGATGCCGTTGGTGTAGGCGACGAAATTCGCAAAATTGCCATACCTATGCACGGCCGCATGATGCACGACCTCAGCGGGCAGCTCACCTACCAACAATATGGGCAAGAAGGACAAGCCATTTTTTCGGTTTCGAGAGGTAGTGTCAATGCCAAAATGATGGACATCGCTGAAACACATGGCAATGCCACTATTCACTACCAAACCGAATGTTTGAAAGTGGACCTCGACAACGCCATTGCGTATTTGCGCAACACCCAAAGTGGCGAAACCTTCGAAGCAAAAGCCGATGTCATTTTTGCTGCCGATGGTGCGTTTAGCGCAGTTCGCTACAACTCCATGCAGAAATTGAATCGTTTTCAGTATAGCCAAAACTATATTGCCGACGGCTACCGCGAAATTTTACTTCCGGCTTTGCCAGACGGAAGCTACCCTATGGACAAAAACGCGCTGCACATTTGGCCTCGCGGGCGCTTCATGATGATTGCCTTGGCCAACGAAGACGGCTCCTTCACTTGCACGCTTTTCATGCCCCACGAAAACCACGAATTCGCCTTTGACAAACTCCACACCAAAGCCGACGTCGACCGCTTTTTCAGAACTATTTTCCCTGACTTCCACGACATGATGCCAGACATCGCTGACAAATGGGAAGATCACCCACTTTCGAACCTCGCCATCATCCGTTGCTATCCATGGGCTGCTGGCAAGGTTGGCTTAATGGGCGACGCCGCACATGCTACCGTTCCTTTTTACGGTCAGGGCATGAACGCTGGTTTTGAAGACTGCCGCGTACTCAATGAGCTCATGCTCAAGCACAACCACGACTGGGATGCTATTTGGGCCGAATACAGCCCACTGCGCAAACCAAACGGCGACGCACTACAAGACCTCTCCCTGGACAACTACATCGAAATGCGCGACCTCGTTGCAGACCCTTCCTTCTTGCTGCGCAAGAAAATAGAAGCTAAATTCAACAAATTGTATCCAAGCAAATGGTTGCCGTTGTACAGCCAGGTCACGTTCAGTAACATTCCTTACTCTGTGGCTTACGAACAAGGTAAAAAACAACGCAGCATCATGGACGACATCATGGCCCAGCCCCAAATCGAAACAAACTGGGACTCCCCTGAAGTCATGCAAGCCATCCTAGACCAATGCAGTTCATTTAATTTTCAAACATGAGAATACTCCTCCTCTTTTTATGCAGTTCAGCACTCCTCTATGGACAGGGTGGTTTTGAAAAATCAAAGAAAAAAGGCAACGACTACCTTCAGGTCAGAAACCACGGATACCAATTCTCTTTGGGACCCACCTATTCTTTTGTGAATCAGCCTCTCCGAGGCGACCTCATCGTCAATGATGCTGACCGCGGCGACTACACCATTACACCAGAAGCCAAGCTTGGTTTTTATGCTGAATTCGGCCTCGCACATTTTCCAAAATGGAAAGGAACACCCATCAAAGCCCTCGGGAAGAGCCGCATTATGGATTATTTTGATTGGGGTCTTGGTTACCGTCAGCTCAATGCGTTGGAAACCACCTTACTCGAAAACCAAAACGATTTAGGCGATTACAGTACAAGTACCGGTGAAGGCCAAATGCGCACCGGTTATCTTTACGGGAGCATCCGCGCACACTCGCTCATTTATTTTGGTAAAAAAGTAGTGGTCAAGGTGCGCAAACATTTCCTCGATCAAAGTCTTGGGCTCAACTACGACCTTCAGATAAGAGCAGATACACTCGGTTACCAAAATTCATTTTCAGCACATCCGTTGCCTCAGTTGTATCAACGAAATTTAGCTGCCGGAATGCTGCAATTCAATTACCAAATCGGTATTGGCATTCGCCTCAATAAAGCTTGGATTTTGATCCCCGGCGTTTCGGTGCCAATAGTTACCCTCGCGCCTTGGCAAGGCTTCAATGCAAATGTGCATTGGTTCAGCTCCACTTACTGGCCAATACAAGCGCAATTTAAGGTGATCAAATTATTTGAAGCTCCACCCAAATGCGGCGTGTATAGCACACCTGAAGACAGAGAGATGGAAAAGCAATACCGAATGGAAAACTAGTTCTGAACTAGGAAATCCAGGTTGGAATAACCTTTTTAGGAAGGCGCTTGCGCAATCTTTTGAGTACGGAATCTCGGTCCGAGACGTTTCCGCAACGCAAAACTTGTCTTGAAACGAGCTTGCCATCGCGGTAAATAGAAAACTCAAAAGAAACAGAAGTAGCTTCGTCTCTATAAATCTGATAAATACTTGTGGTCTCGAGGAGTTCGGCTAAAGTTTGGGTATCTTCACTAGGCTTAAAAGTGCGGTCGTAGCCACGCACATTGACCACCAAGTAGGTATCGAAACCCTTCTGAACTAAAATTTGCTGGATGGAGTCATTTAATAAATGCTGCGGATCTTCGCCTTGCTTGAGGACGTTCATGACCGGAAGCGCTTTGATTTGATAACCTTTTAGGATATCTGCCATGAGTGCTTGCATGGCATAGCGGTCTTCTTCTTTGTCAAATTGAGTGATCACAACGGCGTTGGTCAGCTTGACAGACTGCGCACTAACGAGCTGTGTTAGGATAGCCAAGCCAAAAAATACGAGATACTTCATGTACTAAGTTAAAAAACTTCAGCAGCAATTTGCTTCACTGAAGTTGAATTGGACATTGTATAATAATGAATGCAAGGTGCCCCTGCTGCTTTGAGTTCTTTAGATTGTGCGATTCCCCACTCAATGCCAAGTGCTTCTACCTGCGCATTAGTGGTGCATTTGAGCAATTCTTTGGAAAGTTCTGTCGGGTAATCGATGTGAAAGAACTTAGGCAGAAAACTGATATGTGCCATGGACTTGATTGGCTTGAGACCCGGAATAATTGGAACGGTAATGCCTGCTGCTCTGCATGCCGCAACGAAGTCGAAATATTTTTGATTGTCAAAAAACATTTGGGTCACTAGATAGCTTGCACCTGCATCTACCTTTGCTTTGAGGTATTGGAGGTCGGTTTCTAAGTTCATGGCCTCAAAATGCTTTTCTGGGTAGGCGGCTGCTCCAATACAAAAATTGGTAGGATCTTGGCCTTGGCCTTCTGTAAAATAAGCGCCGGTGTTCATGCCCTTTACTTGCTCAATGAGCTCTACGGCATAAGCGTGTCCTTCGGGATGCGCTCTGAAATTGGCTTCGGACTTAACGGCATCGCCACGCAAAGCCAAAACGTTATCGATCCCTAAAAAATGAAGGTCGATGAGTGCGTTTTCGGTTTCTTCTTTGCTGAAGCCACCACAAATGAGATGTGGAATAGCATCGACATCGTATTTATGCATGATGGCCGCACAGATGCCTACCGTACCTGGGCGCTTGCGCACTGCTTTTTTCTCCAAAAGCCCGTGTTCGCGCTCAATGTAGATGAATTCTTCGCGGTGGTAGGTCACGTTGATGAACTTAGGTTTGAACTCCATGAGCGGGTCGATGCCTGCGTAAATGGAGGCGATACTTTTACCTTTCAATGGAGGTAAAATTTCAAACGAAAAAAGTGTGTCTTTGGCTGCTGCCAAGTGATCTGTAACCTTCATAATTTTAATTAGCGTACAAAGATAAGTGATTGCTAAAGAATATGCGTTTTAAAGACGATCCAAAGCCGAAATAATAACTTTAACGGCTAAATCCCATTCTTCTTGTGCTAAATTGAGGGGCGGCGACAACCTAAAACTGTAAGGATGAGACAAGAACCAAAAAGTGATGAGCCCTTGTTCTAGGCACTCATTCACGACTTTTTCTACTTCAGCAGCGCTCGCGAGGTCAAAAGCAAACATAGCTCCGACTCTTCTGTGTGCTTGTACTGCCGGATGCGCTGCAATTTGAGCTGCAAAAGCAGCAGCGCGCTGCTCCAATTGCGCCCAATCGATTTCGGTGCGCAAGACCTGAACGGTTGCTGCAGCTGCGGCACACACCATCGGATGCCCCCCAAAGGTGGTGATGTGCCCGAGCATTGGCGCATGCGTAAATAGGTTCAAATGCTGCTGCGCAGCCACAAGTGCACCAATTGGCATGCCGCCACCAAGCGCCTTGCCGAGTGTGAGTACATCTGGTACAACTCCGAATTGTTCGAAGGCAAACATAGTGCCTGTGCGGCCCATTCCGCATTGGATTTCGTCAAATATGAGCAAGGCGCCGACTTCGGTGCAGCGGGCGCGCAGCGCCTGCATAAAGGCGACCGAAGGCCGCCGCACCCCGGCATCGCCCTGAACGGTCTCGATGATCACGCCTGCGGTGCGGGTAGTAATTTGAGAAAGTTCTGCAATCTCGTTGTATACTAAAAAGCGTACATCAGGCAACAAGGGCCTAAATGCAATTTTCTTTATTTCATTGGCCGATACACTCATGGCACCATGCGTACTACCGTGATAACTCCCTTTAAAAGCAACGAGCTCCGTGCGGCCCGTAACACGCTTGGCCAATTTGAGCGAGGCTTCAATCGCTTCGGTTCCCGAATTGACGGCGTAGACACCATTTAAAGAGTCGGGCAAAACCGCTAAAAGTTCTTTTACCAATGCTTGTTGCGCGTCCTGAATAAACTCGCCGTAAACCATGACATGCAAATGCTTTTCTAATTGTGCCGAAAGCGCCGCCACTACTTTTGGATGCCGATGCCCAATGTTATTAACTGCAACACCGGCAATCATATCCAAGTAGGCTTTGCCCTTTTTATCATAAATATAGGCGCCTTCTGCCCGCTCTACTTCGATCAGAAAAGGAAAAGGACTTGTTTGGCCCAAATGGTCAAGAAAAAATTGGCTTTCGTTGGTCATTTTTTAGGTTGCAAGAGCGGTAAAATAGGTATACCTGTCATAGAACCGGGTCTTTGCAGGTTCAATAAATGAACTAGCGTGGCGGAGATATCTGTGATTTGAAGCGGCTCGTACAATGAAAGCCCCTGCGGAATGCCTTTGCCATACCATAAAAGTGGCACGTGTGTATCGTAATTAAAAGCCGAGCCATGAGAGGTGCCTTGATGCGCTTTTGGTTCGTCGTGGTCTTTGGCCAGATAACCCGGCTGCAACAAAAAGATGACCTCGCCACTTCTTTGTGCATCGTAACCATTGCGCAAAAGCTCGCCCCAATAATCTGTAGTTGCCGATCCTGAACGCAGTTGTGTGCGCGTTAATACCGTTTTGACTTCTGGCCATTGACGCAACTCATTGGCTGCAAATTCAGCTACCTCATCAATGTCAAGATGCAGCGAATCGATTTTCTTCAGGTTCAGATAGATATTTTGGTTGGTCTCGTGCTCGAGTAAATCGGCGTTGTACTTCATGATAAAGTCGTCGCGGAGCACTTGCAGGCGATCGTGCATGAAGAAATACCCACCCGGCATTTTCATTTTGACTAACATTTCAGGAACCGGAACCACCGCGTGATCAGCAGTTAAAAAGAGGATAAACCCATCTTTGCCGTAGCGGGTCTCTAAACTTGCAAACAAACGTTGCAACTCGCGGTCTAGGCGCGCATACATGTCTTCAAGCTCGCGTGAAAATGGACCAAATGCGTGGCCGGCGATGTCGGGGGTTGAATAAGAAAGACACAAGAAATCGGTAAATTGATCTTGACCTAAATTTTCTTGTTCAAGTGCTTGAATGGCAAAATCGGTCAGTACCTCATTGGCCTGAGGTGAAATCGTAAACAAAGACGTTGCAGAGGCCCCTGCTGCTATCATGGCTGGGAAGTCATAAGGGAAAGTTGCCGCAGTTTTGCCTGTCAAGACTACTTCATAGGGGCTGGCATCGGCCATTAAATAAGTACTTTCGGGTAAGAGCAAACGCCATGGACGCAAATCTTTGGCTGGGTCAAACTTCGCATTGAAGCGTGCTACCCAAATTGGCAAGGCATCTTTATAAAAGGTACTTGTGACAAAATCGCCAGATTGGTAATCGAACCAATAACTGCCGTCAGATAAATGCCCGCCCGGCAAAATGGCACTGCGGTCCTTAATGGACAGCGAAATGACCTTTGATTGGGGCGAAGCCAATTTGAGCTGGTCGGTAATGGTGTAGGTCAGTAAATTCATGGGTGCCGCTTGCCCCCCACTTGCGCTCCCGACGGTTTGATAGCGCTCATCAGAAACGCTTGTAACTGTTTTTTGCAGATCGCGGACATACCAGTCGTTGCCAACAATGCCATGGTTTGCAGGGGTTGTACCTGTATAAATAGAGGCATGACCAGGTGCCGTGTAGGTCGGAACGTAATTGTATTGCGTGTTGCGACAATTGGTGCCCTTGACTAACAAACGATTGAAACCACCGGTCGTATAAAGGTGTTGAAAACGATAGAGGTAGTCGTAGCACATTTGATCGACAACGATGCCGACAACAATTTTTGGAGCTTTATCAGTTTGGGCTTGAAATCCAAACACATAAGAAAAAAGAAATCCGAGTAGCAGTATTTTTTTCATAGTTCAAAATTACGCATTCCATTTTGGCTATCGCAAGCAACTTTTTGACGAAATTTACGTCTTGAACAAAATTTTTACCCATCATCATGAAACAACTACTACCTATTTTAATGCTCGCGCTCAGCTTTTTTAGCTTCAACAACGCGCGTGCACAATTTGTCGTGAACGTCATTACTGTTAACTGCAGTGGCCCCGCAGTATGCGACGGCTATGCCATGATCGACTCTTCAAACACCATGAATTTCACGTCTGTACTTTGGTACATGAACGGTACCCTTATTCAAAATGGCGGCAATGCTATTTACAATCTTTGCCCAGGCAACTACACCGTCAATGCAATGGGTGGCGGTCTTACGCTCACTTCTCCGTTTACCATTGGCACCAGCACACCGAATCCTTGTTCAGGACTCGGAATGAATATTACCGAAACCATGGCGAGCAGCCAAAACGTTTGCGACGGCAGCATTACCGTTAGCGTTTACGGAGGATCAGCACCCTACACTTACCAATTGTCCGGGGCACCTGTAACCGGGGCACCAAGTTTCAACAACTTGTGCACCGGCACCTACAACCTAACCGTTACCGACGCCAACGGCTGCACAGTGAGTCAAAATGCTAATATTTTATACGACACCACAACCACCAACCCTTGCGCAGGTTTTTACCCGACCGTAACAGTTACTGATTGCAGCGCACCAGGTGCTTGCGACGGTGCTATAGACATCTCTTGTACTACATGCGCTCCTTTTACCGTAATGTGGAGTCAAGGTTCAACAACATACGGAATCAACAACTTGTGTGAAGGCACTTATTCTGCTGTAGTAACAGATATCAATGGTTGCTCGTTCAGTACTACCCAATTTGTAAGTTACAACGGTAGCGGCAACATCGACAGCATCAATGTCATTGGCAATCTTGCAACTGGCGGCATGATCACCGGTACGCTACTATCAAGCTGGATCTACAACTGTGACATCGACATGTCTATGCTCGATACCGCTTATATGGTTTCAGCCACATTCGGTAACAACCCAGCTAACCAAGACAGCTTATACACCGTTTGGTACCTAGCCGACACTACAGGTGCATTTACTTACATCAACTACGCTTTCTACGCGCCATTTGCAACAGGTACTTACAACCTCGTTTTACAAGTGTACTGCCCGATCAAATCTACACCACTTTACTACAACATCATTACGCAATTTGATGTGCAAAGTGCTGGCATCGGTTCTGCAACTCCGGTAGCGTTAACACTCTCCCCCAACCCTGTTCAAAATGAACTCAGCGTTCAAGGGGCTTCAAACGTTAGTTATGGCATCTTCAATCAAGCGGGACAATGTCTGATGACTGGCAACTACAACCAAGCAATCGACGTGCGCCAACTTGCCAACGGTACTTACTTTTTACACTTGGATGGTCAGGTACTTCCATTTATCAAAATGCATCAATAAGCGTTACAGAACTAGAAACGCTCTCCAACAAAAAGGGCCCGCACTTGCGGGCCCTTTTTTATTTTCATTGCCTTGATACAATTCAATACTTCGGTTTCTTGGTAAAAGAAACTATCCTTTTCCTTTGGTGGTTGGAACGGATGGCTTAGGTGTTACCGGAGCTGATGGTCTTGGTGCGGCAGGAGCTGATGGTGTACTTGGTTTTGAATAACTTGGCGTGCTTGGTTTGGTGTAACTTGGCGTGCTTGGTTTGGAGTCAAAAGTAGAACTTGGTCTTGGTGTTGTTGAATGAGAAGGCTTAGGCTCAGTAGCTTCTTTGCTAACAGTTTGTGGTTTTTCGGTAGTGCCTTCAGGTTTGGTGCCGATTGTTTGTGGTCGGTCATTTGGATACTTACCTTCTGAAAAGGTATGTGCGTTGTTATTGAGCGCAGGTCGTTCTACTTTGTTCAGTACTGAGGTTGTTGGCGAAGGGATATTTGGTGTCGGTGGTACGTTTGGAGGAATATTCAGGTAACCTTGATCAAAAATACACCCCCCCATTTCGTCGGAAGGCACACCCATTTGCAAACAACGCTGGCGTGCTTGCTCTCTACTTTGCGCATTCATTTGAGAAACGTTCATGTAGATTCTAGGAAAGCTGCGGTCTGTGTACGATGCTGTTGTGGTACCTGGTCTGTAGTCAAAAAGCGTGGTGAGGTCGGTGACGCGCCAATCTTCGGCAAAATTCTTAGCCAGGTAAGCCTGAAACTCTTGCTCTGCCAAGTTATTGATTTGTGAGGCCTCTCTGGAATCAAAAGCATAAGCCGATGCCAGGGATAAAGCAGCGATGTTATTTGGGCGCGGCATATTGGTGCGGCTATTGAAGTCGTCGTCGGCAAAGCCGTTGTTGTTGCCTAACAAACCTTCATACAAATTGCGGTCGCAATCGAAGATGCCTACCGTAACGTTGACAAAACCACGCGCACCTGAGTTTCGCACATCGACAACGGTTGTTTCGCCAGTTGGCCAGGCAATGGTATAATTGCGGCCATCCAAACGAACTACGCCGCCATGCGGCAAATAATAACTGCGGCCTTGCAATTGGATGGCTTGGCCGTTGAGCCTAAGTGGTGTCTGTTGGATATCGTCGGGTTTATCGCCGGCATAAAAACAAAGACGGTCTCCGGCTACGTTCATGGCTACAGCTGCGTTCAAGGAAAAGTTGTCGTCTTGAGCACGTTGACGCGTTTGTACTTCGAATAGTCCATTGGTACTCTTGGACAATACAAATTCACCGACCGTTTGAAAGGAATAAGTGGCGCGGTCATAAGATTTGAGATGCGGATCGCCGTAAGATCTTCCAAAAGTACGGCTACAAAAACTATGTTCGAGCATGGAGGCAAAGAGGCCGATGTCAGTGGTGGAATTGCTACTCGTGGTGGCCACTCTTTGGTTTTCGAGTACCATTTGACGCAGATCTTGACGTTCTTTAGCAGGAATCATGCTCAGCATTTCGTAGGGCGTGAAATCTTCGGGAAAGGTGCGGTCGGGAACTTGTTTGTTGAGCGCTAAAGCTTGAATGGCTGCGGCTAACCAGGCACCGCGGATGTCGTCCCAGCGTTCGAGGTGGTCTTTGATGGGTGCAAAAGCGGCACTCGGGGCTTGCGCAAAAGCGTTATTGAATAGAAGGCAAATGCCGGCTAAAAAAAGTACTGATTTTTTCATAGTTGAAGAATTATTGCTGCTGACTTAGCAAGATTCGGGCCAAAATTATTCATTGAATTTGTAGCCGATACCTTTGATCGTGGAAATGTATTGCTCGCCTATTTTTTCTCGAATTTTGCGGATATGGACGTCAATGGTGCGGTCGCCAACGATGATTTCGGTGCCCCATACTTTCTCTAAAATTTGCTCGCGTTTGAAGACGAAGTTTGGTCTGGAAGCCAGCAGCGCGAGGAGTTCAAATTCTTTGCGCGGCAACTGGATTTCTTGACCGTCTTTTTCGAGTAGATATTTTTCGCGATTGATATGAAACAAAGGCTTCACCGGTTCTGCCGGCTTGTTGTGTTGGCTGCGTCTGAGCATGGCATGAATGCGCGACAACAATACTTTGGTTTTGATAGGCTTGGCAATGTAGTCGTCGGCTCCGGCGTCTAGCCCAGCAATTTGGCTGTAGTCTTCGTTGCGGGCAGTTAAAAAGCAAATGAGGATGTCTTGATTGATGGGATCTGCTTTGATGCGCTCACAAACTTCAATGCCATCTAATTGTGGCATCATGACGTCGAGCAAAATAAGGGTGGGTTTTTCTTTTTGGATAAAAGCTAAACACGCAAGGCCATCGGCCACTACATCGACTTTAAAACCTTCTTTTTGTAGGTTGTAATGTAGTAATGTGCGAATGTCTTCTTCGTCGTCGACAATAAGTATGTGAGCTGGATTCATTGAAGTAAAGTTAGGCATTCTAAAATTGGCAAAAAGTCAGCCTAAAATATTTTTATGAATAATTTAACAAATCGACGTAACCGTATATTAAAAAACCGCTTAACTTTGTAGGACTAGTAGTAGGTTTAGGTTAATAGTCAGGAGCTTTGGTTTACCAAAGCTCTTGGCTTTTATAGACGCTCATGAAAATCAAAATCCTCATGGTAGAAGACGATATCAGCCTTGGTATCGTTGTTTCAGATCAGCTAAGAGCCGATGGCTACGCCGTTACACTCTGTGAAAATGGTGCCGAGGCACTCCGTTGCTTTCAAGAAGAGCCTTACCACCTTTGTATCTTTGATGTTATGTTGCCCGTCAAAGACGGTTTTACGCTTGCCCGAGACATCCGAAAGCAAAACACTGAAATCCCTATCCTCTTCTTGTCGGCCAGAAGCCAAACCGAAGACAAAATCCAAGGTTTCAATGCAGGTGCCGACGACTACCTCACCAAACCGTTCAGCGCCGAAGAACTACAACTGCGCGTCAAAGCACTCCTCAAACGCGTCAAGCTACAGCCCGAAAACCCCGAACAAAAAGTGGTCAAAATTGGCCTCTATACCTTCGATACCGAAAATTTCACCTTGCAATCGCCAAGTCAGTTGCTCACCTTAACCAAAAAGGAAGCCATGATCTTGCGCACGCTTTACAAATTCAAGAACCAGCTCATCCCCCGAGACGTCATCTTGAATTCAGTTTGGGGTCAGGACGACTACTTTGTGGGCCGCAGCCTAGACGTCTTTATCACGAAGCTCCGCAAATACCTCAAGGAAGACACCAGCATCCAAATCAACAACGTGCACGGCGTTGGCTTTAAGTTTGAATGTCAAGAATGAGTGCCCTCATACTCCACCTAGAAACCAGCACCAAAATTTGCAGTGTTGCCCTTTCTCAAGATGGTATTGTTTTGGCGCACAGCGATCAGTCTGCAGATGGCTTCATTCATGGCGAAGCATTGACCCTAATGATCGAGGAGTTGCTCCAGAACTCAAACACAACTCTTCAAGAACTCAACGCCATTAGTTATAGCTCAGGCCCTGGTTCTTACACAGGTTTGCGCATCGGGCTTTCCACCGCTAAAGGACTGTGTTTTGCACTATCTATTCCTTTAATTGCCATCCCTACCCACCAAATTCTTTTTCAAGTTTCTAAAGAATTTGATATGAATGAAAACCAGTGTGTCATCACACTTCTTGACGCACGAAGAACTGAAGCCTACATGGAAGTTTTTGATGCACAAGGAAAAAGCATCCAAAATTTAAATTGCGCACTGCTCGAACAAACCGATATCTCGGCTTTCCTTCCTGCGCTTGTGGTTGGGGATTCCAACGCTAAGGCGCAATCTTTTTGGTCTTCTAATCAACTCATCTGGATCAATGATGAGCTGTCTGCTCGTTTTCAAGCAAAAGCTGCATTCCAAGCTTTTGAAGAGCAACAATTCGAAGACCTCGCCTACTGCAGCCCTATTTATTTAAAGGGTGCCAATGGCGTACTACTTTGAAGCACACGTACGTTTCCAGCCGCATCTTTAACCCGAATTTCTAAAATAGTTCCTGCCACAAAAGGAACTTGGAACTGCGCCTTAATGACCTTGTTTTTGGCATCGTAATACGCCGGAACCCACTTGCCGTTTTGCCAGCAAGTATAAGAAGCAACTCCTGAGAAATCATCTTTAACAAACCAGGACCACGCGCCATTATTGAGCGTGTCTAGTTTGTTATTGCTTTGATTTTGAATGGTGGGTGCTATTTCATCCATTCTTAGGCCAAAAGTCCCGAGTGTTTTGGAAGAGGAAAACAACTTTCCCTCTTTAAATGTCGTGGGAAGCGCAGTTCCATTCATGGTAATGAAGTAGCGATGTGCATTTATGGAATCCTTGAGCTGATAACTAAGCGCTATTGGTTTGGCAAGTTGCAATTGGCTCGAGCCTATTCTTTTTGCAGCTAAATCTAGACTTTTGCGCACCGGTTCAAAAAAGGTGAAGGAGTCTATTTGGAGCTGCCATGGCCCTGTTTGATAGGAATACGCTTCCGTTGGCAGCCAATGTGTAGCACTCGTATAGGCAATTTTTGCAGCTGATTTCGGATGTGGGTTTTTTACCCAAAGTTGATGTTGCGTTTCATTTCCATTGACATCGCGCAACATAATCGAAAACTGAAGGCTATCCTGCGCATTCAAATCAAAAGTACCGGTCCCTTCATAAGGGTAAATGGTGAGTGGGTTGTTGCGCGTTTTAAATAGTTTCTGAAACTTCTTCTTGCTCAGTTGAGCGTAGGCATGATCGTGATGCGTGTTGATATAGCGGGCGTCATCGAAGTCAATTTCGTCGAGCTCAAAAGCAAAATGACCACTGTTTTCGGTCCACACTTCAGCGCTAAACAAACCCAGCGTTCTTCCTGCTTTCGTGAAATAATCTTCTACTTGTAGCGCTAAGCCGATGCGGTCGCCCTCTCTCAAAAAACCAGCAGGTAAAATGGCGTTGTGCTGCAGTTGACCAAGCGTTACCACGTAGCTTTTTGTAGGGACTTCATAGCCATTGGGGTCGATGGCGTAAATGCGAATACCACTCAAAACGGGTTGTCCTGTGTCAGTAACCTGAAAACCATGTAATAGCGGATTGAGTGCATGCTCGGTCTTGGTATCGCGGAGTTCAAAATGCAAATGAGGCCCACTAGACCCTCCGGTGTTGCCAGAATAGGCAATTAATTCACCTTTCTTGACCCTAATTTTATTTTCTGGAAGGAGAAGGTCAAGCTCATTTTGTTGCACTGCTTCTGTGGTGTCTAGATAAAAATCTTGAATAGCTGGCGCAAATTTATTGCAGTGTGCATAAACGGAAGTATAACCATTTGGATGTGCCAAATACAAAACCCAGCCGTAGCCAACCGACGACACTTTTAAGCGAGAAACATAGCCATCTTGAATGGCATAAATAGGTAAATTTTCACGGCCACCTGTTCTAATATCGATGCCCATGTGAAAGTGATTCGGACGCAAATCGCCAAATCCGGCACTTAATTCGACGGGCGAAGCCATTGGCAAGGTCCAAGAATTGTCGCAATTTAAGATTTGCGCGAAGGTCAAATGAGTAAAAAACAACGCTAAGTATAGGATGTGCTTGAGCATCTTCAAAGCTAAGCAAGAAAAAATAGAAAAACCTTACCGATTTTGCAGAATGTAAACGAATGCTTGTTAACTTTGTACAAAGTCACCGCTTAACATGACTGAGAACCTCAATACGCTCATAGAAGATATCCGCACGCGTAGCTTAGATTTAGCTACCCAATTGAAGGCAGAACGTGCTCAGCACGAGGCCCTTCAAGGAGAGTTGCGCCGTATAGAAGAACTTTACCAAGCTGAACACGCACAGGTAAAGCAACTCCAAACAGCAATTGATGAACTCAATGTATCATTGGCGGAGGCCCAAAACAAAGTCGTAGAGGTTCCTGTTGCAACAAGTAGTCGCAACGCCGAGGAAATCGACGCACTTGTGAAAGAAATTGAATTCTGTATAGAAAAGCTCAAGCAAGCCTAAATGAGTAAAGTAGCTCTTAAAATCAATATCGCTGGTCGCAGTTACCCACTGAACGTGCCAGAAGCCGAAGCTGAAGCAGTCAACAACGCTGCGGCTGAAATCAACAAAGCGATTGATTTACTACGTAAAAACTATGCAGTAAACGATACCCAAGATTTATTGGCAATGACCGCTTTACAATTGCTCACCAAAGCAAAAGCCGACGCCAAACCAACTGTAATAGAGCCCAACTATGCCGACATCGAAGCGGCACTTGAAGCCCTCAGACAAGACTTGAGCAACGTTCAATAACTTTCTAGTGCCAACCCTCTCCCGACTACTAAAGTCAGTAGAATGGATATATTATGGTTATTAATCGGATCTCTCGGCGGCGGTGTCGCCGGATTTATCCTCCAAAAAAGCATCCTCAAAAAAGATGCAGAACGCATCATTAAAGAAGCAGAGTCTAAGGCCGAGACCATCCAAAAAGAGCGCGCACTCCAAGCCAAAGAACGCTTTTTGAAGCAAAAAGAAGAGCACGAAGAGCTCATCAAAGACCGCGAGCGCCGTATGCAATCCAACGAAGATCGCTTCCGCACTAAAGAAAAAACGCTCAATCAAAAGCTAGAAGACATCGGCAGAAAAGAGAAAGAACTCGAAAAAGTTCAATCTGACTACCAAGCCAAAGCGGGAACCCTAGAAGTGCGCACGCAAGAGCTCGACAAAATTCATCAAAAACAAATTGCTGAGCTTTCTAAAATTGCCCAATTGGCGCCAGAAGATGCCAAGCAGCACCTCATGCAAGCGCTCACCGATGAAGCCCGCACTGCAGCCATGGCTACCATCAAAGAAATCACCGAAGAAGCCAAACTCAACGCCAATAAAGAAGCGCGCAAGATCGTTATTCAAAGTATCCAACGCGTTGCCACCGAACAAGCCATCGAAAACGCCGTTTCTGTGTTCAACATCGAATCCGACGAAGTCAAAGGACGCATCATTGGTCGCGAAGGACGTAACATCCGCGCCTTAGAAGCTGCAACTGGTGTAGAAATCATCGTTGACGACACCCCAGAAGCAATCATCCTTTCTTGTTTTGACCCAGTTCGCCGCGAAATCGCACGCTTGAGCTTGCACCAACTTGTTTCTGACGGCCGTATTCACCCAGCGCGCATCGAAGAAGTGGTTGCCAAAACACGCAAACAACTCGACGAAGAAATCGCAGAAACCGGTCGCCGCACTTGCATCGACCTCGGTATTCACGGTTTGCACCCTGAGCTCATGCGCATGGTTGGCCGCATGAAATTCCGTTCTTCTTACGGACAAAACCTCTTGCAACACTCCCGTGAGGTTGCCAACCTTTGTGCCATTATGGCTGCCGAGCTTGGCCTCAACGTCAAACTCGCTAAACGCGCAGGTCTACTCCACGATATCGGTAAAGTGCCAGACGAAGAACCAGAATTGCCACATGCCATCCTCGGTATGAAAATCGCTGAAAAATTCGGCGAAAAAGGCGACGTCTTGAACGCGATCGGCGCCCACCACGACGAAATCGAAATGACTACCCTCATTTCACCAATAGTACAAGTTTGTGATGCCATCTCTGGTGCGCGCCCTGGTGCACGCCGCGAGATCGTAGAAGCTTATATCAAACGCATCAAAGAACTCGAAAACCTCGCACTTTCTTACGACGGTGTTGGCAGTGCCTATGCCATCCAAGCGGGGCGCGAATTGCGTGTATTGGTTGAAGCCGAAAAAGTAAGCGACCAACGCGCCGAAGAACTTTCGTTCACGATTTCTCAGCGCATTCAAACCGAAATGACCTACCCAGGACAAGTTAAAGTCACGGTCATTCGCGAAAAACGCGCTGTCAACTACGCTAAATAACTCTACATGCGTTCGGACCTCTTCGCTAGCCTCATCTCAGGGCCTTGCTCGGCCGAAACGCGTTCTCAAGTCTTACAAACAGCGGAAGGTCTCCAAGGCCTTCCGCTTTCTTATTTTAGGGCAGGTATCTGGAAGCCCCGCACCCAACCCGGTGCTTTCGAAGGCATCGGCGACGAAGGCCTGCAATGGCTCCAAGAAGTACGCACCCGCTTCGGTTTTAAAATTTGTACTGAAGTAGCTACTGCAGAACACGTCAGAGCGGCAGTAGCGCATCAGCTAGATATGGTCTGGATTGGCGCGCGCTCAACTGTGAACCCATTTACAGTTCAAGAAATTGCTGAAGCCCTTCAGGGCACAGGCATACCCGTGATGGTCAAAAACCCCATCAACCCCGACCTCAAACTCTGGCTCGGCGCCATCGAAAGGCTCGAACGCCACGACATCCAAGTAATTGGTGCCATACACCGCGGTTTCTCTGTTTATCAAAAAACCAAATACCGCAACAACCCACATTGGCAAATTGCCATTGACCTCAAACAAGCGCGTCCAGACATCCCACTCGTTATGGACCCCTCCCACATCGGCGGCAGAGCAGCACTCATTGCACCGCTTGCGCAGCAAGCCCTCGACCTCCACTACGATGGGCTCATGATCGAAACCCATTGCGATCCAAGCAGTGCACTCACCGATGCCAAACAACAAATTACACCAACTACACTTTCAGAACTACTTCAAAACCTAGAGCCCCGTTCCAAAAGTGACCAACTACTCTCCGAACTCTCCGAACTCCGAGACAAACTCAGCCTTGTCGACGACGGTCTCGTTGAATTATTGCAAGAACGCATGGAACTCTCTAAGGAAATTGGCTATTTAAAACGCAATCACAATAGCCCTATTCTTCAGGTGCAGCGTTGGGAAGAAACCCTGAAGTCTACTGTCGAAAAAGCTTTAAACGCAGGAATCTCTCAAGAATTTGCCGAGCTCTTTATCAAAATGCTCCACGAAGAATCCATCCGCATTCAATTAGCCCTCCTCAGCGATCAATCAGATGCAAATTAAAGCGCAGCGATACAACGGACAGCTTCTTGCGCCAGCATCCAAAAGCCACGGACAACGCTTGCTTATTTTAGCAGCTCTATCCGCTCAGCATTGTTCCATTGAAAATCTTGGCTCGGACAACGATACAAAAGCGATGTCAGCGGCTCTTCAACACTTTGAACACAAGCGCAATTCAAAAGAAAGCAGATCTATTTCGGTAGGAGAAAGTGGTTTTGCCTTGCGTAGCCTTGCCTTTGTGGCCGCAGCCTTTTTTGATTCCTATGAGCTTTCAGGCAAAGGCACGCTTCTCAACAGACAACATTGGGCTACTATTCACCTACTCGAACAATTAGGTTTGAGTGTGAGCCATCAAAACGGTTTGCTCCCTATTGCGGTGAAGGGCTCGGTCACCAATACCGAATTAGAAATAGACGCAAGCGAAGGATCGCAATTTGTTTCGGGCCTCTTCCTTTTAGCCGCAAGGCATCCCGGTACTTGGAAAATTGCAATCAAAGAGCTCAGTAGTCGGCCTTATTTCGAAATGACACTTGCCACTTTGCGCGAATTTGGTTTTCAATATGAGCGCAGTAACGACGTTTTCTCCTTTGAAGGTAACCAAGCACTTTCTTGTGAGCAGGTGCAAGTGGAAGGAGACTGGAGCAGTGTTGCGGCTCATCTTGTTGGCGCCGCTATTCGAGGAGAAATACGTGTTTCGGGTTTAAATCCGGAAAGTTTGCAACCTGACAAAAACTTGTTGCATGCCCTCGAACAATTTGGCGCCACTTACAAATGGGAAAACGGAAACCTCATCCTTACTGAAAGTAAAAACAAAACTCCTTTTGAATTCGACTGCACGCAACAACCCGATTTATTCCCTGTTTTGGTGATATTGGCCTGTGCGGCCAACGGCACAAGCAGCATTAAAGGAATCCATCGTTTGAAGAACAAAGAATCGGATCGCCTAAAAGCAATGTGTGCAGCAATGTCCAAATGGGGAATTCGCTACGAAATCAAGGAGCAAGTAATCTTGATAAATGGCAACGGATCTATTGCAACCGCACAGATCGAAACTTACCACGACCACCGCATTGTAATGGCGGGCTGTGTCGCGAGTTTACTTTGTGAAGAAGGACAAGTCATAGACGATTCTTCGGCTATTGAGAAATCCTATCCGCGTTTTATAGCAGATTTTCTGAACCTAACCCAGGTTTAGTTTCCTTGACCAACTAGAAAACCTGCATCGCCTTTTAAGATATACTGCTCGAAAGTGAGGTCGAGCCTTTCCAAGCGTGCCTTGATATCTTTCTTTTTTTGCTTGGTGATGTGGGGTTCTTGCAGTAACAAATTGAAGTAATAACGCACTTTTGAGGTGTCGCGTGGCATATTGATGTCATAAGAACTGGCCATGCTTTCTAATAGGAGGGAACGGTTTTTATAATTCGGAAAACGCTCTAGTAAAGTATCGGCATAAGCGCGTGCTTCTCTTGGCGCACGCAAATGTTCGTAAATCATGTGGGTTTTAAATAAGCAGTCTGCTGAAAAGGTATCTTTTGGATACGCACGACTGTAGGCCGTTAGTCGGTTGATGAGCTCAATTTGTGCCAAACTCGTGATTTTGGCTGCTTTTTGAGGGTCTTTTTGCAATTTAGCCAGGGAGTCTTCGTAGTTTGTAATGCGCTCACGCAATTCTGTTTTTTTGGATTGTTTTTCTGGATTGCTGTTACAGGATGTCAGCATCAGAACAGCCAAAAGAAGTAAAGAAACAAAAGTTTTCATAAGGTGAAATTAGATCATGCGTGGTTTTTTGCCGCCGGGGAAACTCATTTTGTAGTCTACTTGGATAGCGCCAAGTGTGATGTTCCCTAAGCGTTTGAGCAGTAATTTTTTCTTGAGTGGACTGAGGTGATCAGTGAAGAGTACACCTTCAATGTGGTCGTATTCGTGCTGAATAATGCGCGCCGCATAACCGTCGTAGGTTTCTTCGTGGAACTCCCAATTTTCGTCGTAGTAAGTAATGAGGAGTTTTTCTTGGCGGTGTACGTTTTCTCGGATACCCGGGATCGACAAACAGCCTTCTTGAAAAGCCCATTTGGTACCGCTTTCTTCTTCGATGATCGGATTGATGAACACCTTTTTAAAATTTTCAATGCCGGCCGCCTTTGGATCTGGTTCGTCTTCTTCTTCGTCGGCAAAAGGACTGCCATCTACGATAAAAAGTCGGATGCTCTTGCCAATTTGGGGCGCGGCTAGACCAACACCCTTTGCGTGATACATGGTTTCAAACATGTCGGTAATGAGCTTTTGCAAATCGGGATAATTTTGATCGATTTCTTCAGCTTCTTTTTTCAAGACGGCATCTCCGTAGGCTACAATTGGTAAAATCATGGTGCAAATTTAACTAAGGTTTAGCTTTGGCCCAAGTATTCTTGTAAAATCATGGCGGCAGCCACCTGATCGATCAGAGCTTTATCTTGCTTCTTTTTTTTATGACCCATTTGCGCTATGGCTGAACTGGCCATTTTGGAAGAAAAACGCTCGTCGAATAAGACAATTGGTATTGTGGAGAATTTCGCTTCTAAAACCGATTTTAGTAAACGGATATTTTCGGTGACATGGGAGTCAGAACCGTCTAGGCGGGTGGGATAACCGAGTACGATTTCGGCAATTTGACGTTTAGGGATTTCTGACTCGAGCCAGATCTCAAGATTGGCCGAAGCGATGGTTTGCAAAGGACTGGCAATGATGCGATTTGGGTCGCTAATTGCCAAGCCACAACGCTTGAGGCCGAAATCAATACAAAGTACAACAGACATCGGTCAAAAATACGGAGTTTTGTTGCAGCAGCATGGAGTTTCTTCCGATAAATAGTAGGTTTCGGCGAAGTATTTGTAATTTTACGACGTGAAAATCATTATTTTATTTTGCTTACTAAGTGCAGGCTTGTTTTCGTGTCGCGAGACCATAGAAGAAAACTTCCAAAAAAGAGCTCAGCTTGTTTTCAAACCAAAATTCGACGGTCTCGATGCCTTTCTAAACTACCAAGAAAAAATCGAGCAAAGAAAAGACCTCCAAACCTTACCCTCTTTACTTTTTACGCACAAAACTGGCTTTACGCTGCAGTCCAAGGTATTTCTCAATTCAAGCGGTGAAATATTAAAGGCCATCCAAGAACGCATCGACACCAATGGTGTCAAAGTGAGCACCACCTTTTATTTTCTCAAAGAGGTACTGAGCATGGTTCAAGTAGATCAAGAGAATTTACGTCTCTCAAGGCTTGAACACCACCAAACACGTGTTTTTTACGACGCCGACCAACGACCAATTGCAGCTTACAACAGAAAATTAGTGAACGGCGATCAATCCAGCGTTTTCAAGCGTGCCAGCTTATCGAAGAGTCAACACGCTGCTATTCAAAACGACCTCAATGCGCTTTCCGACATGCAAAACCAAGTAGGTGCGTTTGTGCTTTATTTTCAAGGCTTTGACGAAGCCTTCAACAAGAAGTTTGTACAGTTTGGCAACGATTCTTACTCCACTAATCTAGCCTACGCGCCCAATGAACTCGTCATTAAGGATTTAGAGAAAAACCCGAGTCTTTATGCGCAGCAAACTTTTGAACTGCAGTACCAACAAGTACAAGAAGCTTCAGGGCTTCAGTATCAAGTTTTAACAGGAATTAAAAAAACTAATGCAACAAATTAAGGGCTTTAATCGTCTTAATAGGTTGTACTGACCCTTATTTCATGAAAAAAATCTTCTTTCTCAGTTTTTCCCTTCTTTTTTGCTCGGTGCTTTTTGCCCAAAACATGAAAGTTTCAGGCCGCGTGGTCGACACCTCAGGTCTGACGCCCATCCATCAGGCCAGTATTATGGCTATTCACCTCCGAGATTCCGTTTTAGTACGCTACACGAGAAGTAACAGCAACGGTGAATTTTCCATGACCGATCTTCCGCTCGATTCATTTCAAATCATCATCGAACACAGCAACTGGACCCCACGCAGTATCTACCTAATGGGCTCGAGTAAAAAAACAACCTTTGAGCTACCCGATATCCGTCTTTACCCGAAAGTGCAAGACGTCAAGGATATCGTGATTACGCGCAACCGAAACGCCATGTATTTCAGTGGCGACACGCTCATTTTTGTAGCCGATTCCTTTAAAGTTGCCGAAAATGCGGTTGTCGAAGACCTCCTTAAAAAATTACCAGGTATCAAGGTAGAAGACGACGGAAGCATTACCTCACAAGGAAAGGAAATTAGCCAAGTATTGGTAGATGGCGACGAGTTTTTTGGCTCAGACCCCACGATTGCTACCAAAAACTTAGCGGCAAAAGGTGTAGAATCTGTTCAAGTCTACGAAAAGAAAAACGAAGATGCCGCCGCCGGTGAAGACGATAAAATTCAAGTACTTGACCTCAAACTCAAAGACGAAGCCAAGCGGGGCTACTTCGGCAAAGCAGCCGTTGCCTCTGACCTCAACCAAGGAGCGGCCGACGAAGCCTTCTATGAATCTGAACTACTTTTCAATAAGTTCGATAAAACCCAAAAAATATCGGTTTTCATGCTTGCCTCCAATACACCAAAATCGAGCTTTGGTTTTGGCGACATGAACAAATTTGGCCTAGACAACGAAAGAGATGCAAGTGGCATGAACTTCTGGGACCGCGACTCACGCGGCGACAACTCCGGTATTCCACAAACCCTCAAAACAGGGATTTACTACAACGACCGCCTTTCTGAAAAAGTCAAACTTGGTGTAAATTATGCTTATTATGACAGCCGTTTGCAAGCAAATTCGAGCTCCCAAACCCAATATTTCCTCGCGGACAGCTCTTACTACACCAAAGATTCCACCAACAACCAAACCATTAGCAGCTCGCATCGCTTCAACATGAACCTTCAAATTGATATCGACTCCTTAACGAAGCTCGAGCTCAAACCAAATGTCCATTTTGACGAAGGCAACCAAGACAACACAACAGTCAATAAATTCCTAGACAATAGTTTTGAAGAATATTTAGAAACAAACATTAACAATCAATACGATTCTAAAGGCATCAGTAGCAATTCTGAAGCTATTTTAAGAAGGAAATTTGGCAAAAAAGACCGCGAATTAGAAGCCAAATACATTTTGCGCTACAACGACAATACCTCCGATGGGCAATTGGTCACCAACACCAATTCGCTCACCTACGATACCATCATTAATCAACGCAAGTCGAACAACAACCTCAGCAATACCCAATACGCAACGCTCACCTATACCGAACCACTTTCGAAAAGCTTCTTGCTCACCACAGAATACTTTTTAGAATTTGGCAATTCGAATCAGGCTCGCTACACCTTCAACCCTGACCTCAATAATCAATTCAATGTCATAGACAGCCTCTTCACCAACGACTTCGTCAATGAGCGTTTTCAGCAACGCGGTACCATGATGCTCACTTATCTTTATAAAAGTCACCGCATCACAGGTGGTTTGGGTTTCAGAAATATCCAAATCGACAACATCAATCAATTTACTGAAGTGGGCATCAACCAAGACATCTCTAACTTTTTGCCTAATTTCGCTTATCAGTTCAAGCCGAGCATGGCCAAACGCATCAATATCCGTTACAGCACCTACTCTGCTCCACCAAGTGCCAACGACCTCCAACCGGTCCGAGACAACACCAACCCGAACCGCATTCAAGAAGGAAACCCAGACCTCAAGCCCAACTACCAACACCAACTGAACTTTAATGCCAACATATGGCAAGCCATGACGGGTCGTTACATTTGGTCGGGCGGTAATGCCACCTTTACGCAAAATGCCTTCGGAAACAGCACCACTTTTGACCAACTCGGCCGCACCATTTCCAAAACAGTAAACGTAGATGGAAACATGTTCGCTACCATTTACGCAGGTGGTGGTTACCCGATTTTGAATCGAAAATTGACTTTCGAACCGAGTTTCAATGCCTCGTATTTCCGCAACAACAATTTCATCAACAACCAACTCAATGCAACAAGTACTACAACACTCAACGGTGCATTTTCAATAGAAATTAGCCTCGATAGTTTAGAGTTGAACCTCGGAACTGACTACACTTATGTTAATCCTGTGACCACATTGAGTAGCTTCTCCAATCAGCCCTACTCGACTCAAAATTATTTCATGACCGGAGATTGGCGCTTCCCTGCACATTTCAGGTTCAAATGGGAACTCAACTACACCATGAACCGCGGACGTGCCGATGCCTTTAACCGCGACTTATTTATTGTCGACCTCGAAGTACAAAAAGCATTCTTGAAAACCGAAAACCTTATCCTTGGCTTGTCAATCAACGACTTACTCAACCAAAACATCAACTTACAGCGCACCGTGAGCGGCAACATGATCACCGACAACTACACCCGCATCATAACGCGCTATTTCTTATTGCGCTTAACTTATAAATTTAACAACAACAAAACCCGTGAAGAAGATCTTCGTATGTGGCATTAGTGCCTTGTTGCTCAGTCTGCAGACTTGGGCTCAAACCGACTATATTCATGCAGGCAAGATCACCTTTGAACGCCGCACCAACCTTGAAAAACGTTTTACAGATCAACGCATGAAGCGTTTTGTCACTGAAGAAAACAAGATTCGTACAGAACCTTTTGCGCTATACTTCAATGACACAGCCTCTTATTTTGCGGTGGTGCCCAGTAATGAACCCGAAGAAATGGCTTGGCTAACCACCAAAAATGCATATTACCAGAACCTCAAAGATGGCCAGCAACTCATGATGCTTGCAGTGTTTGGTCAAAATGTTTACGTACAAGACAGCCTTCCCGTACGCTCTTGGAAAATCACAGACGGAAAGCGCACCATTTGCGGCTACGAGTGCAGAAAAGCCATTTACCAAAAAAACGACAGTACGCGCCTCTATGCTTGGTACACACCAATGCTCACTCCATCTGTTGGGCCCGAAGGCTTTTGTGGCTTACCTGGCACCATACTCGGCCTGGCTACTGAAGATGGCGGCATTGTTTACTTTGCCAAGAAAATAGACCTTACAGCACCAAAACAAGAAGAATTGCTCCTTAACCCAGGTAAAAACAAAGTGTTTACCATCGCTGAATTGCGTCAAAAAATTGAAAAAGAATACGGCAACACCCCATGGGGCAAGCGCCTTTTTGACGACCTCTTCCGTTGGCTTTAATTTGCTCAAGCCAAAAGCTATCTCTAATTTAGCGCAATAAACTGACTATGAAAGGTATCATTTTAGCCGGTGGATCCGGAACACGCTTGCATCCATTAACCCTAGCGGTATCCAAACAACTCATGCCTGTCTACGACAAGCCCATGATTTACTACCCGCTATCTATTTTAATGAGCGCCGGAATCCGAGAAATCCTAATTATTTCTACTCCTACTGACCTTCCTCATTTTGAAAAATTACTCGGCGATGGCTCAAGTCTTGGGTGCCGTTTTGAATATGCAGTTCAAGAAGTTCCAAATGGCCTTGCACAAGCTTTTGTCATTGGTGCAGATTTCATCGGAACCGACAAAGTTGCCCTCATTCTCGGTGACAACATCTTTTACGGTGTGGGTATGGACACCCTCTTGAAAGAAAACAACGATCCAAATGGTGGTGTCGTGTACGCGTATCACGTCTCTGACCCAGAGCGCTATGGCGTCGTTGAATTTGATAAGGACAATCGTGTTGTTTCTATTGAAGAAAAGCCGCTACAACCCAAATCCAATTACGCGGTCCCTGGGCTTTATTTTTACGACAATTCAGTCATTGAAATTGCCAAAAATCTTCAGCCTTCGGCCAGAGGAGAATACGAGATCACCGATGTCAATGCGGAATACCTGCGCAGAGGACAACTCAAAGTAGCCATCCTAGACCGCGGAACAGCATGGCTAGACACCGGAACTTTTGGTTCCTTAATGCAGGCCGGGCAGTTTGTGCAGGTCATCGAAGAAAGACAAGGTCTCAAAATTGGCTGTATTGAAGAAGTGGCTTTTCAAAATGGCTTCATCGATGCCGCGCAACTCAAACAATTGGCCTCAGGACTTGTTAAAAGTGGTTACGGTACCTATTTACTCGAACTGCTCAATAAATAAATGAAAAGCTTAGCCACATATAGCGCCTATCTTGAAAACGCACTCCAACAAGCGCATTTTCCAACACAGCCAGCCAACCTTTACGACCCACTGCGCTACTTCCTGCAGCTAGGCGGTAAACGCATGCGTCCTATGCTCAGCCTGATGGCTTGCAAAATGACGGGATCAGCCTTTGAAAAAGCCTTACCTGCAGCATTGGCGGTTGAGTACTTTCATAATTTCTCTTTGATCCACGACGACATCATGGACGCAGCACCTATTCGAAGAGGGCAAGGAACCGTTCATGAAAGATGGAATGCCAATATTGCTATTCTTTCAGGTGACGTTTTATTGGTTAAGGCCTACGAACAGCTCACCAAATACGACTCAAATACTTTTCATGCCCTTTTTAACGTTTTTAACAAAACGGCTATCGAAGTTTGCGAAGGTCAACAAATGGACATGGATTTTGAATTGCGCAACGAGGTAAGCGAAGCTGAATACCTAGAAATGATTCGACTCAAAACCTCTGTGCTACTAGGCTGTGCTTTGCAAATGGGTGGCTTAGTTGGCGGCGCAAGTCAAAAAGACGCAGCTTTGCTCTATTCATTTGGCGAAGAACTAGGTTTGGCTTTTCAGATACAAGACGACATTCTTGACTTATATGGCGACACTGCACAAGTAGGCAAACAGGTTGGTGGCGACGTTCTTGCCAACAAGAAAACACTGCTGTCAATTAGTGCAAAGAAAGCTGCTGACAATACGCAATTACAAACTTTAGCTGCTTTGGAACAACTCCAAGATCCGCTGCTCAAAGTAGAAAAAACCAAAGAACTCTACACAGCTTTGGGAGCGCGCCATTATTGTGAAGAACAAATGAAAGCGCACCATCAGAAAGCCCTTGCTGCGCTTTCGAGAATAGAAATTGACGGATCCAAATCTGAATTAGAAGAACTTGCCGAATTTTTATTTGCGAGGACGCATTAATTCTGCTTTTTTTTCAATTTTCCTTATATTTGTCAGAACTATCTAAAATATCAACAATGAAAAAACTTTACGTATCTTTTCTTGCCGTTATGGCAGCTGGTACTTTTCATGCACAAGTGAAAAATATCAACGCGCCACGCCTAGACAAAAGAACTTCTTTCGAAGTTGGGTCTAGCGTTGCTCAAAAGCCTTCTGCTGAAGCAAAGGCCACTATTATTTGGTCTGACAACTTTTCTACTGCGGCCAACTGGACAATCGGAAGCACTGGTTCTAATCCAGAGCAGTGGCACATTATTAACACGCCAACTTCCATTCCAGTTAGCGCATTGAGCCCTTTTGCTTCTCCTACAGCAGCAAACGGTTTCTTATTTGTAAATTCTGATGCCAATAACACTGGCGACATGGACGGTACGCCAATCATTACAACCGCTACATCCGGAACCATCGACTGTTCAGCACACAACGTTGTAAAATTAAAATACAACCACAACTTCCGTTGGTGGCACGATACCCGTGGCGTTCGCGTTTCTGGTGACAATGGTGCAACTTGGACAGAATTCTTAATTTCTGACGAAGTAGATTATTTCACACCAAATCAAAACTCTGCTAATCCTGAGGTGACCATCATCGATGTATCATCAATTGCTGCTGGTTCATCTCAAGTAAAAGTTCAGTTCTACTACAACGACAACGACTACTGGGGTTGGTACTGGGCTGTAGACGACGTTGAACTTTACGTACCTGAAGCGAACGACCTTAAATTGAACAGCATTTATTGGGGTTCAACAGGTTTTTGGGCGGAGCGCTTAGCTTACTACCAAGTTCCAGCTTCACAGGTTACCGAAATCGAATTCTCAGGTGTCGTTGAAAACATCGGCGCTCAAGATCAGCAAGATGCTGTCTTTACTGCAACTGCAGGCGCTTTCTCTAGTGCTTCTGCAGCAACACCAGTATTGGTTGGCAACATCGACACCCTTGCTTGTAATGCTTCATTTACACCAGGTTCAGCTACTGCAACACTTTCCTTGTCAGGCGCAGTTACGATGGGTAACAACGACGGCGATGCAACAAACAACAGCATTAGTAACTATGCATCCATTTCCATTAACCCTTACGTTTATTCCCGTGACAACGGTACCGCAATTAACGGTTCATTCAACGGCGGTATGGGCTTCGAAGTAGGTAATATCTTCGATATCTTCGCTAACACAAATATTGGTGGTGGTTCTGTTTACATCAACGGTGCTGCTGAAGTAGGTACAGAAATGTACTTGAAATTGTATTCAATTGATCCAGCTTCTGGTGACTTCGTATACGTTGACGAAACTGGTCCATATGTACTTACTTCCAACGATATCGATGCAGAGGTAACACTTTCTTTCTTAGGTGGTAACTACCCATTGAATGCAGGTGAGTCCTACCTTTTGGTTGCAGGTTCTAACGGTGACGGTGGCGCAACTAACGACCTCGTTGTTGGTACTGCTGGCCCAGCTCCAGTTCAAACTTGCTACTACTACGACATGACAGACCTTACATGGTACTACACAACTTCACAGCCAATGGTGCGCATGAACTTCGATCCAGCTTTAGGTGTGAAAGAAGCTAACAGTACATTTGGTCTTGAAGTAGCTCCAAACCCTGCTGCTGATGCAACCACAGTTACATTCACTGTTAAAAACACATCTGATGCAAGCATCACTGTAATTGACATGGCTGGTAAAGTTGTTGCTACTCAAACGTTGTCTGGTGTAAATGGCACACAAGCTGTTGAAATCAACACAAGCGCTTTGAACAGCGGTATGTACACAGTTAACGTAACTGCTAACGGTACAGCTGTAAGCCAAAAATTGGCGGTACGCAAATAAGCTTTTCCTCTTGGAAATCAAAAGGGAGCCCTAGGGCTCCCTTTTTTTGTACTATACTTTCTAAATTTGGTTCACCTCAAACTAAAAGACAAGACCGCATCAATGAATGCATCTGGTGCTTCTGCATGTACCCAATGCCCCGCATTGGAGATTGATACCAATTGTAGATCTGGAAAATAAGATTCGAGTATGGAGATGTCTTCGTCTAAAATATAATTCGAAAGCAAACCGCGGATAAATAAGGTTGTAGTAAATGACTCCTGTTCTGGCAAAGCACTTAATATTTCAGGCATACTTGCTTCCAAAACAGGGAAATTAACACGCCAAGCTAACTTACCTTTGTCTTCCCAATAGAGGTTCTTCAATAGAAACTGACGCACACCATCTGAATCGACAAAAGTCTTAAGAATCGCTTCGGCCTCACTTCGGGCGCTCAGCTTTGAAAGATCTATGGCGTGAATAGCTGCCAGAATGTGTGCATGATGTGGAGGATAAGCTTTCACACCCATATCGACAACAATAAGCTTTTCGATAAAGCCAGGAAACGCGTGCTCATAATGCATGGCGAGCTTTCCGCCCATGGAATGACCAACGACAATAGGTTTTTCTAGACGTAGCTCCTGAAATAAATCATGCAAATCTTGAACCATTAACTTATACGTGAATGCATCTGACCAAGGTGAATGACCGTGGTTTCGCAAATCGACAAGTGTGACCTGGAAATACTCAGCTAGCTTTTTGGCATGGGTTTGCCAGTTATCAGAAGACCCAAAAAGTCCGTGAAGAATGACCATTGGTTTTCCCTGACCTAATTGCCTGTAGTGAAGTTTCATTTGAGCGCTTGTGGAGAACCAACAGTTCTAACCGTAAATTGGTGGTCATTGAGCCCTGCAAGTACGCGAAGCATTTGCCTAGGCGCTATTTGGTCACGGTCATAATGAACTTTTATAACCTGTTCTTCGAGTGAATCGATGTAATTTACTTCGACGCGTTCAACCGCACAAGTTTCTTTCAAAGCCTTGCGGATGCTGCCACCACAGCCCATCTGACAAACCATACCCTTGACGCCAATTTCTTGAGTCGTGTTGGCTTTAACACTCTTGCAAACCTTTGCTTGAGGTTCGTTTTGCTCAATTTTTGTATTTGATTGACTACAAGAAATGAAAAGAATAAGAAGGGTCGGAAGCAGCGCTATTTTCATGAAACAAAATTAGTCAGGATATTGCGAATGTTCAAGTCTTTACTTAGATTTGTTAAAACTTGAAAATTATGAAAAGACTATTTTTTATCGGCTTGGCTACTTTAGCAGTAGGTTCAGCAACTCTTACTTCTTGTAGCAAATACGAAGAAGGGCCATCTTTGACATTAGCTTCCAAAACCGCGCGTTTGACGGGTTCTTGGAAATTGACAGCACAAACTACAAACGGTGTGGCTGATGCACTTACGGGTCTTACCCAAACAATGGAAATCACCAAAGACGGAAAGTACAGCACCCTTATTGCATATAGCTACATGGGTTTCAACTACACCAACGACTTCACTGGTACTTGGGCGTTTTCTGAAGACAAAACACAACTCATCACAACTGTTGACGGTTTAACTGGTACAGACACACAAACAATTGTTCGTTTGGCTGGTAAAGAGTTGAAATTGAAAACAGTTGATGGTAGCGAAACCGTTATTCAAACCTTCACTGCACAATAAGCCTATTTGCAACACACAATTTAAAGCCGCGATTCGTTGCGGCTTTTTTATTGCGCAAAAAGTAGTACATTTGAAAAAAAACAAAAAATGAAGTCTGTTCTCTTTTCACTTTCTTTATTGACACTAGGCCTTGCCGGCTGTTCAAAATACAGCGAAGGACCATCCTTTTCACTACATACAAGAAAAGCGCGTTTGTGTAACGATTGGAAGCTTTCAAATTACATCATGAATGGAAATGATGTATTTGACCCAAGCATCACTACCAAAATGAGCATCGACAAAGATGGAACCTATTCTATCTCCAATTACACCAATGAGTTAGGGCAAATTCAGGGTACCTATAGCCATGGCACATGGACTTTCGGCGAAGACGAAACAACTGTTTTCTTTTATGCCGACACTACAACCGTAGATCCTATTCACGAATATAGCATTAAAGAATTGCGCAATAAACGTTTGGTTCTCGAAGAAGAAATCTTCCAGACTGGCGACCAACACCGCATGACTTTCATTCAGCAATAAACTGCTGCACCATCGGTATTAGAAGTAAAACTTAAAATTTTAAGTTAAAAGAAGTGGATCCTAAACAAATTTGGGATCCACTTCCATTATATGACCACATGCTTTGCAAGTGCGGAGGTCCTCAGACCCGTAAAACTCTCTAAAACGTGGTAAGAAATCTTTCTCGATGTTTTCTAAAGGGAAGCGATAGGTGTGAAGATGGTGATTACACTTTTCACAAAACCACATGAGGCCATCTTGAAGATTGGTGCCTTTCCTCACGCGCTCAATGACCAAACCTATGGTATTGGCGCCTCTGGCAGGGGAATGTGGTGTATTAGCTGGCAATAAAAACATTTCACCTGCTTTTACAATGATGTCTTTGGCTTGCCCTTCGTGCTGAATGCGCACATTTACCTCGCCTTCTAACTGATAGAATAATTCCTCAGCTTCATTATAATGGTAATCTTTGCGGGCATTTGGACCAGCAACTACCATCACAATAAAATCACCGGCTTCTGTATATAAATTTTTATTCGAAACAGGTGGCTTGAGCAAATCTCGATTGTCATCGATCCATTGCTGTAGGTTAAAAGGAGCCAGCATAAGCTACAATTTAGGCGTTGAGTATACCTCTTGAAATAACGATTTTTTGAACTTCAGAAGTTCCTTCGTAAATCTGGGTGATTTTTGCATCGCGCATGAGGCGTTCTACATGGTATTCCTTTACAAAACCATAACCACCGTGGATCTGAACAGCCTCGACTGTTTGTTCCATTGCTACTTTAGATGCGTAAAGTTTGGCCATTGCGCCAGATTGATCGTAGTTACGGCCAGCGTCTTTATCTTGTGCCGCTTTGTAAACCAACAAGCGTGCTGCTTCAATTTCGGTGGCCATGTCGGCCAATTTAAAGGCGATGGCTTGGTGCTTGTAAATTTCTTTACCGAAAGCAGATCGTTCTTTGGAATAAGCGAGTGCTAATTCAAGGCCACCAGCAGCAATTCCTAATGCTTGTGCTGCAATACCGATACGACCTCCAGATAGTGTTTTCATGGCAAACTTGAAGCCGAAGCCGTCTTCGCCAATGCGGTTTTCTTTTGGAACCTTTACATCGTTGAACAACAAAGTGTGGGTGTCGCTTCCACGGATACCCATTTTGTCTTCTTTAGCACCAACAACAAAACCGTCCATTCCGCGCTCAACGATAAGTGCATTGATACCTTTGTGACCAAGTTCTGTGTTGGTTTGGGCAATAACGAGGTAAATAGATGCTGAAGAACCATTGGTGATCCAGTTTTTGGTGCCATTCAAAAGGTAGTAGTCGCCCATGTCGATGGCAGTGGTGCGCTGTGAGGTAGCATCAGATCCAGCCTCAGGTTCAGACAAGCAAAATGCGCCAATTTTTTCACCTTTAGCAAGTGGAACGAGGTACTTTTGTTTTTGTTCTTCAGAACCGAATGTTTCTAGGCCCCAACAAACCAATGAGTTATTGACAGACATACACACTGAAGCGGAAGCATCTATCTTAGAGATTTCTTCCATTGCCAAAACATAAGAAAGGGTATCCATACCGCTTCCGCCGTACTTTGGATCGACCATCATGCCTAAGAAACCAAGTTCACCAAGTTGTTTCATTTCTTCTACTGGAAACTTCTGTTGGTTGTCGCGTTCGATAACGCCTGGTTTTAAGATGTTTTGTGCAAAATCTCGGGCGGCTTCTTTGACGGCGAGGTGCTCTTCAGTGAGTTCAAAATTCATGTTGACTGATTTATTTTAATTTTGACAAAAATAAACCAATTCCAATACTCTTGAAAGCAAAATCCTACAATAATCTGCAGTTATTAGGTCTGATGTCCGGAACCTCCCTTGACGGGCTGGATATTGCACACGTCGCTTTCGATTTTTCAAAACCTGTAAACATTGATTTCCAGTTAATTAACTGTAAAACATACCCTTTGCCAACGCCTATTTTTGAAAAGCTTTCTAAGATTTTTTCCTTGAGCGCAATGGCAATTTTTGAACTCGATCAAGAACTAGCGCAATTTTATGCTGACTGTATCGCGCAATTTATTTCAGAATTTAACATTGATCAAAAAGAGATTACTGCAATTGCCTCTCATGGCCAAACGATTTTTCATCAGCCAAACAAAGGCTACACGACCCAAATTGGTTGCGGCAGCACGCTCAACTACCTGACTAAAATTCCAGTCATCAATCAATTTAGACAGCTCGACGTGAGTGCAGGTGGCCAAGGCGCACCTTTGGTTCCGCTAGGCGATGCACTATTATTTGCTCCGTTTGCCGATGGTTTTCTTAATCTCGGTGGTTTTGCAAACATCTCGACACAAAACAATACGAGCTCAATTGCTTACGATATAGCACCTGCTAATTTACCAATGAATCAGTGGATGCAGGAGCTGGGCAAGGCCTACGACGCCAATGGAGAACTCGCTCGAGAAGGGAAAATCAACGAAGAAATACGCTCAGAAATACTTTCACTGGATTTCTTTAGTCAAAAAGGACCCAAGTCATTGGGTACAGAATGGTTGGAAAGCACCTATATGCCCTGTTTTAAAAATGGCAGCATTCCAGACAAACTCAGGACCCATCTAGAAGTACTCAAAACCTTGTGCCTACATGAATTTGAACGTTTACAATTAAAAAGTATTTATATAACTGGTGGCGGTGCATTTAATTGTTATTTCATGGAACTTCTCTCAAAAGAATTCACAGGAAAACTGATCATCCCTGATGCGAATATCATCAACTACAAAGAAGCCATCATTTTTGCATTTCTGGGTGCGCGTTATCTAAGAAACGAAACCACAACAGTTAGCGCGGTTACGGGTGCACACGAAGCGCTCCGAACGGGTGTTTTACATGATTTTCAGGGAAGTCTTGGTTAAAAAATAGGGCTAAACCCGCCCAAAATTGGTATTTTTGTACCGCTAACAAAATTGACATTCCACATGAAAGAACTCCTCTCCAAATTTGAAAATAAAAGACCCGAAATCGTTTTTGAATGGAAAGATTCCCAAACTGACGCAGAAGGTTGGGTAGTCATCAACTCTTTAAGAGGAGGAGCTGCAGGCGGCGGAACAAGAATGCGTGTGGGCCTCGATAAAAGAGAGGTGGAATCCTTGGCCAAAACCATGGAAGTCAAGTTTACGGTTGCTGGGCCTGCCATCGGAGGCGCCAAATCAGGTATCAACTTTGACCCCAAAGACCCTCGCAAAAAAGAAGTACTCAAAAGGTGGTTTGCAGCGGTTTCACCACTTCTCAAAACCTATTATGGCACAGGTGGCGACCTCAACGTCGACGAAATCCATGAGGTCATTCCCATGACCGAAGAATTCGGCGTTTGGCACCCACAAGAAGGCGTCTTTAACGGGCACTTCAAACCCAACGATTCTCAAAAAATCAACCGCATTGGCCAATTGCAACGCGGCGTTTCTAAAGTTTTAGACAACGACAAATACAGTCCAAAAATCAGCAACAACTACCTCGTCGCAGACATGATCACCGGCTATGGTGTTGCTGCCTCTATTGCCCACTACTACAACATCTGGGGAGGCGAATTAGCAGGCAAACGTGTCTTGGTGCAAGGTTGGGGCAATGTAGGTTCAGCAGCAGCCTACTACCTCGCTCAACAGGGCGCCAAAATTGTCGGCATCATTGACCGCGTGGGTGGACTCATCCAAACAGAAGGCTTCAGTTTTGAGCAAATATTAGAACTCTTTATCACTAAAAATGGCAACGAACTCAACGCGCCCAATTTATTGAGCTACGACGACGTCAATGCATCTTTTTGGTCTACTCCTGCCGACATCTTTATTCCTTGCGCAGGCAGCCGCATGATTACCGAAAATCAACTCGAGCAGCTCTTAATGGCAGGCGTTAGCGTCATTTCATCTGGTGCCAACGTACCATTTGCCGACCAAGAAATCTTTTTTGGCCCCATTGCCGAAAAAGCCGATGCCTCATTGGCCCTTATTCCAGACTTCATTGCCAACTGCGGCATGGCGCGTGTGTTTGCCTATCTCATGAGCTCCGACCTCCCTACCCTCGACGACGCTCTTATTTTTGAAGACGCCAGCCAAACCATCCGCAAGGCCTTGCTCGATACCCATCAACTGAACGCCACTTCAAGAGGTATTGCCAAAACAGCATTTGAAATTGCACTCAAGCAACTCGTCTAAATAAGCGATCATGGAGCTCACGCTGGTACTCATCTTTATCATAGGCTACACCGCAATCAGCTTCGAACATGCGCTTAAAATAGACAAGCTCATTCCGGCGCTGCTCATGATGACACTATCGTGGGCGCTCATAGCCTTCTTTGCACAAGACCCCCATGTGCTAGGTGAGCATTTGCTGCATCATTTTGGCAAAACCACCGAAATCCTCATCTTTCTAATGGGTGCAATGGCCATTGTAGAAATGATCGATTATTTTGACGGTTTTAAAAGTGTGCAAGCCTTGATCAAAGTCAAAACGGCCTACCAACTCTTAATAGTGGTTTCCGTTCTTGCTTTTGTCCTATCTGCCATCATTGACAACCTTACCGCTACAATTGTCCTGATCTCCATTCTACGCAAAATGGTCCCGGATAAAGAACTCCGCATTTGGATGGCCGGGTTTGTCATTATAGCAGCTAATGCTGGCGGTGCTTGGTCTCCGATCGGTGACGTCACCACCACCATGCTCTGGATTGCAGGAAAGGTAAGCTCAATGAAACTCATCGAACATATTTTTTTACCCGCAGTTGTAACATTAGCCATACCATTGGCCATTGCCACCAAGATTTCCATCTTCAAAACAAAACTCCCAGAAAGACAAGAAATCACAAAAAGCAAAGTTGCTGGTTTCATATTGATCAGCGGCTTGGCACTCATCATTTTTGTACCCATCTTTAAAACCATTACACACCTCCCTCCCTATATGGGAATGATGTTTTCCCTTGCTGTTTTTGCAGTAATCGGAGAAATCGCAAGTAAAAGACAACTCAATTTGAGTTCACTTGACGAACAAAATCAAGGTGGGCATACGGGGCCAACGCTCAAAGCACTCAGTAAAATAGAAATGCCCTCCATCCTTTTCTTTTTAGGAATTCTCATGACCGTAGCCGGAATGGAGGAGCTCGGAATGATCGAACAGCTCGGTGAAAATGTTTTGGCAGCCGGTATTTCTCAAGAGGTATATATTACCTTTTTAGGCCTCGCCTCGGCAATCATTGACAACGTTCCGCTTGTTGCCGCAAGCATTGGGATGTTCAAAGATGGCATGGACGCCGACGCTTGGCACTTTATTGCCTACACCGCAGGAACCGGCGGCTCCATTCTGATTATTGGTTCTGCAGCCGGCGTTGTGGCTATGGGCATGGAAAACATCGGTTTTGGCTGGTACCTCAAGCGCATTTCTCTACTGGCCTTGGCTGGCTACATCGGCGGCGTACTCACCTTTTTGCTCCTCTAAACAATGGAACAAATCAGCACGTATCAAGAAAGTATTGCTTGGCTTTTTTCGCGCTTTCCTTCTTATCAAAATCTAGGTGCTGCAGCCTATAAACCTGGCTTAGAGCGCGTATATCAATTGCTTGACATTCTTGACATTGACGCGCATCAAATCCCGAGTATTCATGTCGCCGGAACAAACGGAAAAGGGAGCACTGCAGCCTATTGCACGAGCTTACTAATGGAACAAGGTTACAAGGTTGGCCTCTTTACCTCACCGCATATCTACGATTTTTCGGAGCGCATACGCGTCAATGGGCTACCTATAAGCCAAAGCGCAGTCATCGATTTTTGCCAGCATTTCCAACACCTGAATTCAACAATTGATGCGAGTTTTTTTGAACTCACCTTCGCGCTGGCCCTCGCCCATTTTCAAGCAGAAAACTGCGACTACATCGTGATCGAAACAGGTCTTGGCGGCCGCTTAGATGCCACCAATATTTTGGCTCCAAAAGTAAGCGTTATTACCAATATTGCCCTCGATCATCAAGACCTCCTTGGAGACACCATAGCGCAAATTGCGCAGGAGAAAGCAGGAATTATCAAGCAGAAAACGCCTGTTGTTATTGGAGATAAATCACTGGCAACTCAAACCATATTTCAAGAAAAAGCGAGCTTGCTTAACGCCCCCATCTACTTTTCTGAAGACACTCAATTAGAAATATCCCAACTCCCTTTGTTAGGGTATCAAAAAAACAATTTCAACACCGCCTTGCTTGCACTACAAACCATAGGTTTTGAATTTTCGTCAGAACAACAGCTATCTGCACTTGAAAACCTTAGAAGTAATACGGGGTTTTTTGGTCGTTTAGATGTCTTTCAAACCAATCCAAAAATCATCATTGATGTCTCACACAACCCAGCGGGAATTACCGCGACACTTCCCCTTATTGAAAATGAATGCGAAGGGCAGCTTTATATTTTATACGGTGCCGCCAAAGACAAAGATGCCAGTGAAATTTTAACCTTGTTTCCAAATCATGCAGTGGTTGCAGCTTGTATTTTCAGCAATCCAAGGTCTAAAAACCTGCAAGAATGGCAAGCATTAGGCGTTCAAACAGTTTACAACAACCTTCCGCAAGCGCTAGAAGACATCAAAAAACAAATGCAGCCTACCGACTTACTTTGGGTTACGGGTAGTTTTTTCTTAATCTCGGACTTACCCACTGAAAAAAAGATTTTTTAAAGTATCTTTGCAGTAATGGAAAAGCAAGTCATCCTCAATGCCACCCAGCTCGAACTGACGCTCAAACGGCTTTCCCATGAACTCATTGAAACCCACGGCAACTTTGAAAACTCTGTTTTAATAGGTCTTCAGCCACGTGGAATCCACGTTACAACCCGCCTCAAAACCATGCTCGAATTCATTTTGGGTCATGAAATCCAAGCAGGCAACCTCGACATCACTTTTCACCGCGACGACTTCCGCCGCAGAGAAACTCCTTTGCTTCCGAGCATTACCAACATCGATTTTTCTATTGAGAACAAACGCATTATTCTCATAGACGACGTCTTGTTTACTGGCAGAACCATCCGTGCAGGTTTAGATGCCTTGCTTACTTTTGGGCGTCCATCGCAAGTGCAACTTTTAGCACTCATCGACAGACGCTTCAGCCGTGACCTCCCTATTCAGGCCGACTACATCGGTAAAACCGTGGACACACTCGCCTCTGAACGCGTAGCCGTAGAATGGAAAGAAAGCGAAGGACAAGACCAAATTTTATTATTCACAAAAGAAGGACATGAAGCAGCTCAGCGTTGATCACCTTACTGGCATCGTAGACCTCACGCGTCAAGACATCGAACTCATCCTCGAAACCGCTGCTCGTTTCAAAGAAGTAATCAATCGCCCGATTAAAAAAGTACCTTCACTTCGCGACATCACCATCGCCAACGTTTTTTTTGAAAATTCTACCAGAACACGCCTCTCCTTTGAGCTGGCACAAAAAAGACTTTCTGCCGATGTCGTCAATTTCAGTGCGGCAAGCTCTTCGGTTAAAAAAGGCGAAACACTCGTAGACACCGTCAATAACATCCTCGCCATGAAAGTAGACATGGTCGTGATGCGCCACCCAAATCCTGGGGCAGCTAAATTTTTATCGCAAAAAATCAAAGCGAGAGTTGTCAATGCGGGCGATGGTACACACGAACATCCTACCCAAGCTTTGCTGGACGCATTCTCCATTCAAGAAAAACTCGGAACAGTAGAAGGTAAAAAAGTAGTCATTGTAGGCGATATCCTACACTCTAGGGTTGCGCTCAGCAATATCTACTGCCTTCAAAAACTGGGTGCAGAAGTCATGGTTTGCGGGCCAAGCACACTCATCCCAAAATACATCGGCGAACTCGGTGTCAAGGTTTCTCACAACCTCCGAGAAGCATTAGAATGGTGCGATGTCGCCAATATGTTGCGCATACAATTAGAGCGTCAAGACATCAAATACTTCCCATCTTTACGAGAATACGCCCAGCTATTTGGCCTAGACAAAACCTTGCTCGATAGCCTTTCCAAAGAAATTGTCATCATGCACCCGGGTCCAATAAATCGTGGGGTAGAGATTTCTTCAGACGTTGCCGATTCTTCCCAAAGTATCATCTTGGATCAGGTCGAGAACGGCGTTGCAGTGCGCATGGCCGTTATTTATTTGCTCGCCGCCAAGATCGAAAGATAATTTAGTTATTTTTGAGCAAACCATTGCTATGAATTTCTCCGTGGACCCACAGGGCCAAATTGTTGTTGTGAGCACCGAAGTTGAAAAACTCGATGCCAGCAATGCTCCTGAACTCAAAGCCCACTTCTTGCAGCTCAATAAGGTAGGTACCAACTACATCGTCCTAGACATGAGCAAAACCAAATACTGCGACTCCTCAGGCCTATCGGCGGTTCTTATTGCCAACCGTCTTTGCAAGGACACCAATGGAAAATTCGCTTTAGCAGGTTTACAGCCAAGTGTGCTCAAACTGATCGAAATTGCTCAACTCGACAAAGTGCTCACTATCGGAAATTCAAAAAACGCCGCTTTAGACCTACTTGCAAAGTGAGTTTTGAACTCCACATACTTGGCTCTGGTGCGGCACTACCTACCGCTAAAAGACAAGCCACTGCCCAGTACATCAACTGCAACGAAAGACACATTTTAATTGATTGTGCTGAAGGCACCCAACAACAGCTGCGCAAATACAGCTTGAAGCTGCAAAAAATCCAATTTATACTCATTTCGCATCTACATGGCGACCATTTCTTTGGTTTGCCTGGGTTGCTTTCTACCATGCATTTATTAGGTCGTAATAAAAAACTGCATGTTTTCGGCCCCCCAGGTCTTGAAGATTTAATGAGGGCTATGCTTGCTGCTGGTGGTCATCCACTACAGTTTGACATCACTTTTCAAACCGTTGAACCAGGCTTAAAACAACTCATTTTTGAAGACCGACTCATTGCCATTCATGCGTTTGCGCTCAAACACCGCATTCCTACAATTGGTTACCGCATCGACGAAAAACCCAAATTGCTCAACCTCGATAAAGAAGCCATTAAGGCAGCGGGCTTGCGCATTGAAGACCTCCCCAAATTAAAAGCTGGTATTTCCATCGAAAGAGATGGTAAAAAATACAATTACAAAAAGTTTACGCTTCCTGCCCAGGCGACATATAGTTATGCCTATTGCTCAGATACCAAACCGAGTCCGAACTATTTAGCAGCCATTGACGGCGTAGATTTATTATACCACGAGGCCACCTTTACCCAACAACACCTCGAGCGGGCCAAAAGCACCTTCCATTCGACTGCCCAACAAGCAGGCCAACAAGCAACTAATGCCAATTGTAAGTATCTTTTACTCGGGCATTTTTCTTCGCGCTACGACGACACTGAATTACATCTGCACGAAGCGCGCCAGACGCATTCAAATGTAGCTGCCGCAGAAGACGGCATGCATATTGTTCTTGGAAAATGGCTGCCTATTTTTGGGAACGCTGATAAAACACCAACGCCACCAGCGCAAAAATAGCATTTGGCAACCAAACGGACCACAGTGTTGGGAAGCCAACTTTAACAGCTGCAACAGTCAGCATTTTCATAGCAAAAATATAGACGAAAATAAAGGCCAAGCCAATAGCGATGTTCATCCCTTGGCCGCCTCTTTTTTTCTGGGAAGCTACAGACACACCAATAATTGTCAAAATGTAGGTCGCAAATGGAAATGCAGTTCTTTGATGGAGTTCTATCTCAAACTCAGGCACCAATTTAGAGCCTTTTAATTTTTCGCGTTCAATGGCGTTTTTGAGTTCGGTATAAGTTAGGGCCTGTGCTGCGTTATCGCGCTGGGCCATTTCTTCGATGCGGTACACAAATGTGGTGTCTTTGTGTTTGCCATGAATGAGCTTTGCTTTGGGAAAGGTGTAATCTTTCTCATAGTAATCGGTGAGCTCCCAGTTATTGGTTCCTGGCTTATTTTTAGCAAAACGCGCACGCAAAAAATACATAGGCTTGTTGTCTTTGCTCCATTTTTGAATGGTTAAATCATTGACACGTTGTTCTTGAGCAGCATAATTCGAAAAGTATACCAGTTCATTTCCTGGGTATTCTGCTTGATAGTTATTGACCGTTAGTACATCTCGGTAATAGCGCTCTTCAAAAGCCAAACGAACTTTATTGGTGCGCGGAATGATTAAATGATTGAGTACTAAAGACATTATTGTAAGCAGCGTAGCGCCAATGAAATAGGGCCTTAAAAAGCGGGCAACCGGGCGGCCAGAAAACCAAATTGGGATGATTTCGGTATTCTGTGCCATTTTGCCCGTAAACCAAATGACCGACAAGAAAATGATCATGGAGGAGAACGTATTGCCGTAATAAAGGATAAAAGTGACGTAATAACTGAAGAAAATTTCTTGAAGGGGTGCTTTGTTGCTGATGAACTCGCTTAGCTTTTCAGAAATATCAAAAACGACCGAAAAAAGCATGATGAGCCCAAGCATGAAAAAGAACGTGCTTAAGAACTTCTTAATGATATAGCGATCGATGCGTTTAAGCATTTTTTAGAGTCGTTGACCTAGTTTGGTGACCACTTGATTTTTCCAGGCTACAAATTCTCCTGCAGCGATTTTCTCGCGGGCTACGCGCATGAGTTCAAGGTAAAAAGCCAAGTTGTGAATAGTGGCAATCTGAATGCCGAGATACTCACCTGTTTTGATCAAATGACGCAAATAGGCTTTGGTATAGACTTGATCTACCCATACTTTACTAGAAGGATCGAGCGAGCTAAAATCTTTGGCCCATTTTTCATTTTTAATATTAATGGTGCCTTCCCATGTGTATAACAAACCATGGCGGGCGTTTCTGCTTGGCATCACGCAATCGAACATATCGACTCCCAAAGCAATGGACTCCAATAAATTGATTGGAGTTCCTACACCCATCAGGTAGCGCGGTTTTTCGGTTGGTAAAATGCCGCAAACCAATTCGGTCATCTCGTAGAGTTCGTCGTCGGGTTCACCTACAGACAAACCCCCGATTGCATTACCCACAGCATCAAAGGAGGCAATGGCATGGGCTGATTCTTCTCTTAAATCTTTGTAGGTACTTCCCTGAACAATAGGAAAAAGCGCTTGCTCGTAACCATATTTTGGTTCGGTCTGGTCCATTGCGGTAAAACAGCGCGCTAGCCAACGGTGCGTGAGGTGCATAGAGCGCTTGGCATAGGCGTAGTCGCAAGGATAAGGTGTGCATTCGTCGAAGGCCATGATGATGTCTGCGCCAATACTGCGCTGAATTTCTATGGCGCGTTCTGGCGTAAAGAAATGATAGCTGCCGTCTATGTGCGATTGAAACTTTACACCTTCTTCTTGTATTTTGCGCGAACCAGATAATGAATAAACCTGATAACCGCCGCTGTCTGTCAAAATGGGACGCTCCCATCCGATGAACTGATGCAAACCACCTGCTGCCTCTAATACATCAGTGCCCGGTCGCAAAAATAAATGGTAGGTATTGCCCAAAATAATTTGCGCATTGATGTCATCTCGGAGTTCTTGCTGATGGACCCCTTTTACTGAGCCTACCGTTCCAACGGGCATAAAAATGGGGGTTTCTATGGTGCCATGGGCTGTGTGTAGCCTTCCGAGTCGGGCTTTAGATTGAGAATCTGTCTTTAAGAGGTCAAAGTGCATAACAATGTTGAAAAATACCTTGAACAAAGATACGGGTATTTAAATTCCCTAGACATCTTTGTACTCAGAGATGACGTACTTACCGCACATTCAAAACGACATTTGGGCCTACCTGCTCTTCAGTGCCATTGTATTGGGCGCCATACAACTGTTTTATGTTTTCAATTTCTACGCCAGATTCGCCTACAAGAAAAGTAAGGCCACCGAAAACCAAGGCAACTTTCCACCTATTTCCGTAATTATTGCCGCCCGCAATGAATCTGACAACCTCTACGAACACCTCCCTACCATTTTAAGTCAAGATTACCCAAACTATGAAGTAATTGTCGTTAACAACCAAAGTATAGACGACAGCAATTGGATTTTAACCGCCTTTGCCCAACAATTTCCTCAATTAAAAGTGGTCGAAATCTCGCGCAGCCCACACCTCAAGCCGGGTAAAAAACTCCCCATCACACTCGGCATTAAAGCAGCTTCTCACGACTTTTTTGTACTCACCGATGCCGATTGTCAGCCGCTAAGTAATCAGTGGCTCAAGAACATGATGAGCAGCTTGTCGGCAGATCGTCAGTTTACCATTGGCTACAGTCCTTTCACCAAAGCAAAAGGATTCTTAAACAAACTTGTGCGTTTCGACAACGCCTGGATGGGTGCCAATGCCTACGCTTATGCACTCGCAGGCCGACCTTTCAAGGCCAGTGGTCGAAACATTGCCTACTCCAAACAACTCTTTCAGAAAGTCAACGGTTTCAAATCACATTACGCAATTAGCCCCGGAGACGACGACCTCCTTTTGCAAGATGCCATCCAATTTACAAAGGTCAGCATCATGGACGAACCCAGCTCTTTTGTGCGCTCAGCAGCACCATCTAGCTGGACCAACTGGTTCCGACAGAAGGCGAAATACCACATTAGTTCTGCACGTTATCCTGTTATTAAAAAAGTATTGTTAGGAATCTATCCGCTGAGTCTCATTTTGATGTGGATTTCTTTTGTTGCTTTGTGCGTGAATTTAAATTACTTGCCTCTGAGCGCAAGTATTTTTATGGGCATAATTGCAATTAAATGGTGGCTTCAGGGCAGGTGTCTGAACCGACTTGGCGAAAAGAAACTCATGTTCTTCTTTCCAATTTGGGATCTCTTCTATAGCATTCTGATGCCCATCGTTTATTACATATCCGAAAGGCAAAAATATTACCGATGGTAGAAAACGAGCATTTATCTGAGAAAGCCAAACACGATCTCCAATTGGTTGCAGCAGCCAAAGGCGGAAGCCAAGCTGCCTATGCTGACCTCATGGAGCGTTACCGCGACTCAATTTATTTCATGATGCTCAAAATGGTCAAGAACTCCGATGACGCCGATGACCTCACCATAGAAGCCTTCGGAAAAGCTTTTGCGCGCCTAGACCAATACTCGCCTAGCTTTGCATTCAGCACCTGGCTTTTCAAGATAGCTTCCAATAACTGCATCGATTTTATCCGAAAAAAACGCGTTGAGGTTACCTCTATAGATCGTGGCATCACCACAAGCGACGGCGAGCGCATGCACATCGATGCGAAATCCCAGACGCTCAACCCCGAAGAAACGATTATCCAGGGGCAAAGGTTGGTGCATATGCGTTTACTCGTGAGTAAACTCAAACCTAAATACCGCGAACTCGTCGAGAAGCGCTATTTCGAAGAAAAGAGCTACGAAGAAATTGCAGAAGAACTCAACTTGCCTTTGGGCACCGTAAAAGCTCAGTTATTTCGCGCACGAGATTTCTTGGCAGCCATGATGCAGCAGACCAAAGACAGTATTTAATGACCCTCCTCACTTCGTATTTTCCTGATTTAAGTCTAGAACAAATTCGTCAATTTGAGGCCTTGGAGGGTTTGTATCAAACCTGGAATGCCCAAATCAATGTCATTTCAAGAAAAGACACCGATCACTTTTATGAACGACACGTCTTGCATTCGTTGGCCATTGCCAAAATTGTCCAATTTTTACCTGGTTCTTCGGTGCTAGACATCGGAACCGGCGGCGGCTTTCCTGGCATACCTCTAGCCATTCTCTTTCCAAAGGTACAGTTCCATTTGGTCGATTCCATCGGTAAAAAAATCAAAGTTGTTCAAGAAGTTGCTGCCAGCTTAGGCCTACAAAATGTGCAAGCTAGCCATGCCAGAGCCGAAACCATCAAAGACCGCTATGATTTTATTGTGAGTAGAGCAGTTACCCAAATGCCGGTATTTTTAACTTGGGTGAAGGGAAAAAGTGCCAAAAAGAACCTCCACAATTTGAAGAATGGGGTGCTTTATTTAAAAGGTGGTGACCTCAGCGAAGAATTAGCAGGGTTGCGCTATCCGGTGAAGGAGTTTCCGATTGCTGACTTTTTTAAGGAAGAATTCTTCGAAACAAAAAAGGTGGTTTACGTTCAGCTCGTTCCTTAAGCAACACATTTTTGCTGATTACAACTGATACAACAACGCAGCAGCGTAAGCTTTTATAGCACGCTTTTCGCCAAAAGAATCTACTTTTTCATGGGTGGTGGCTTTGATGCTGAGCTCTTCCATTTCCAAGCCTAGAATATCCGTCAAAACCGCTTGCATATTTTCGATGTGCGGATTCACTTTGGGCGTTTCTAAAATAACGGTTGCATCAATATTGACAATTCCGTAACCTTTTTGAACCACTAAGTCATGAACTCGCCTCAAGAGAATTTTGGAGTCAATGCCTTTGTATTGTGGGTCTTGGTCAGAAAAATGATAGCCGATATCGCGCAGCGCTAAAGCACCCAATAAGGCATCGCAAATGGCGTGTATGAGTACATCGGCATCGGAATGTCCTACTGCACCAAGTTCAGAAGGTAATTGAACGCCGCCAATCCAGAGCGGATAACCCGCAGCCAATTGATGGACATCTACGCCGTAGCCAATGCGTAATTTGGGTTTGTGCTGCATTTAGTTACCACCTAGGTTGAGGCGCAAGGTAAAGCGCAGGGTATTGGCAAGTGGGCTCTGGCGACCATTCAGCGATGCTAAATAAGAGAAGTCAATAGTGAACATGTTGTATTTGAGCGAAGCCCCTAAATTTAAAAACTGACGGTTACCTTTATTTTTGTTTTCATAGAAAACGCCACCTCTAATTGCGAGTACATTGCTGTACCACCATTCTGCACCAGCTGCAATATTGATTTCGGCTAATTCTTCTTTCAAACGCGTGCCTTTCACAATTTGGTAAGAGCCATCTTGATTCTGTATGTAGTTGCCGTCTTCGTCTTCGGCTAATACGCCAGGTGCATCATAAAAAGATTGCATCATGGAGGAGATAATACCGATGTCGCCATCCATACCCGCTAACATCACGTAGTTGCCGTTAATGAGCTTGTAAATAGCAGGAGTTGGCACTAACAAACGCTGTAGGTCAAGAGAGAATGTTACTTTGTTATATTCATCAAAATCGGCCAAAAAGCTGTTGCCAATTTTGAGATTCATTGGAATAAAGTCGCGGCGCGACAACTCTGAGTAAGAAACTTTGTTACCGATATTGTTGATGGTCAGGCCAAAGGTGTAGGTTCCATCTGTGCTACCGATGTGTGCGTCGTCGTTGAAATAACTAAATGATAAATCGGCTGCACCAACAACACCAGGTTTGGTATTGACACCTGCTACAGTTAAGCCTCCAGTGAGGTTAGAGTAAGCAAATTTTCCATTCACACCAATACTAAAGCGATCTGCCAATTTAAAAGCATAAGCACCCACTAATTCAAACTCGCTGGGCTTGTCGTCGCGGAGGACATCACCGTTGATATCGGTGAAGGTGATTTCGCCGAGGCTAAAGTAGCGGAGTGCGCCACCGATGGAGTGCACTTTATTCAATTGCTTGTAACCAGCTAAGTAAGATAAATGGATATCGTTGGTAAGTTGACGCAACCAAGGCGTATAAGAAAGGCTCACTTCTGATTTTTCCTTGGCAAAACTAAGTAGCGATGTATTCCAATAAACAGAGGTTGAATTGGCACTAAGTGCCGTTCCGGCATCGCCCATACCACCTGCTCTGGAGTCAGGGGTAATGGCCATGAAAGGCAAAGAAGTAGTTAAAGTATTGAGCTGCAAATCGTTGTCAGAAACACCAGAACCACCAGTTGGTTGTGCGAATGCCGATTGGCAGACCAGTACCGAACTAATCGTAAGCAATAATTTATAAAATCTTGGACTTTTCATATAGGAGGTAAAGATAGGCAATTTCTATTTTAAGATGACAAGTTTTTCTGTTTGCTCTGCATAAGCACCATCTGGGGTTTGAACCCGCAAACGGTAAAGATAGGTACCGCGTGCCAACTCGTCGCCAAAATCATCTTTGCCGTCCCAGAAGATGCCAGCTACTCTAAAGCCACTTGTTGGCACCTCTTCTGAAATGGTTTTGACCAAGCGACCAGAAACCGTGAAAACTTGTATTTGAACATCTAAGGAAGAGCAAGATTGGTTGTGCTCAAACATAAATTCTGTGCGCGTCGTAAACGGATTCGGGTAATTGAGTACGTGTTGCAAGACCGGCTCTTCTTTCGCTTGCACTGTAAACTCAATTTGAGCCGTGGAGGAATTGTTATTGACATCCCAAACTTTGAGCGAAAGCGTGTGAGGGCCCGGGCTCAGATTCTGAAACTGATAACGCACCTCTCCAGACTGATATGAATCTAAATTAGCTGCATAAAAGTCGTTGAGCACAAATGGCTGGGCAGTTTGCCCATCCAATACGGCAACGATGTCGTGTCCAATCCCGTTTCCTACGGTATTAATCCCGTTGTCGTCGGCAACTTTTGCCAGTAAAACGGGGTTCTCATCTGTTACAGAACCGTTTACAAATCCTTCTTGATTCATGTAGAGCTGTATGGCAGGGCCTTGTTCATCTGAAACGCCATTTGGATCGATGCCACCCACATAAAAAGTAGTGTCATAACCTTGCGCATCGATTTGTCCGTTGTGGCCATAGTATGAGATTTTTCCGAAGCCTACATTGAGCGCGATGTCTTTGGGAACCACAAACTCAAAATCAAAATAGCCGTTTGTAATGCTGCTCTGCCCGCGGTAGATGCGGTTGGTTTGTTGCTCATAAGTAATAAGCGGCGAACCTTCGTCTTGCGCTAAAGTACTTTGAATTTTCTTTTTATCGAAGACAGTTGGTGTGAGCACGCCATTCCAACTCGTCAACACTGCGCCACTGTAATCTTCTAAATGTCCTTTGACACGTACTTTACTCAACGCTTGGAGTGTGTCCATTTGCTGCTGAGGATCAAGCCCATTGATGCTGTCGGTCACAATGCGGTAGCGAGGCAGCGCCAAGCGCAAGGCAGGGTCGCCGATCAGTGTAAAACTGCGCTTGTTAGAAGAACTCACAGAGGCTGCATTTTTGGTTCTTCTGGCGATTTCACCAAATTCATATGCTTCGCCATTTGGGTAACGGTTGAAAACGCGCTCAATTAATTTGATGCCAATATTGCTATTGACACCAAAATAAACAGAACGTGTGGTGGTTAACATGGCGATGGCTCCCCCGGTAGGGTTCAAAAACGCCCACTCCCCTGCCGAAACGCGCTCAGGGTCGTCGAAACGCGTAAATTCACAGGTTGCCGATACAAAAAGATGCAAAGCTTGGATGTTGTTCCAGGCATTGATCTGATCTATGGCTACCACGCGCTCCTCGGCCAAACCAACTTCGCCACCATGCCCAATATAGTTGGCCACCAGCACCCCGCGCTGAATGCCTGCATCAATTGCTGAAACCATCGCAGGAAAACGTTCACCGCCAGCGGTTATTACTTTTGGGAAAGCATCCATGTATAGCTTGTTGTAATTGATTTCTGGATTGAACTGCTTTGAAATAAAATACTGGGGCTCAGCATCATTGTTAATGAAATATCCGCCCTCTCGGTTATCGGTCATGATCATATATTGATTGCGCCAGTCGCCAAATGTTTTATCGGTTTGCGTACCCATGCAACACGAACTCGTGACCGGATAAAAATTGGAACCGTTTTTCATGTAATGTTCGATTTTATCGACCATTTGCTTGGCTTGCAAACTGCTACTCACAATCAATCTACCGACACCAATATCCATCATGTCGGCGGCACTCATCGCCTCGGCGTCATCGAGTATGCCAAAAAAATCATCGACTACCATAGCGTCAATCTTGTTTTCACTTGATTGCATTTGATATGTCACGATGAAATTATTGTTATTTGGCAAACGATTTTTAGGGTCGTATGTGCCGTCGCCAAACAATAACAAGTATTTTGGTTTGGCAGTCGGGTCAGTGAGCATTGCGCGATCATAGAACATTTTCACAAAACGACGAATGGCTCCTGGATCTTGCATTCCGGAACTGAACTCATTATAAACCGCTTGTGCCTGAACTACATGAACCGTTAGGCCATTGGCGCGGTGTAAATCGGCAAGGCGATTGGCCTGAGTTAAAAAATCAGGGTGAGCCACCATCAGGTAATCGGCCAAAGGTAACTGATGTAAATCTTGATTAGCTACATTTCCTACTTTTTCAGGTGTATAAAAAGAGGCGCCGCTCGCTAGAACAAATTCCTTGTAGCCAGTGGTGGTTTTGATCTGTCCTTGAGCACCTGACAACACAAGCGGAATGCGCGCTGGCACATGACGGTCACTCACCTCCCAAACAAATGCATTTGCATTGACATTGCCAATTTGATAGCTTGCCAAACCCATGCCAGCCGTCCACTTTGACACCCTGAAATTGAGCTGACTTCCGGTCAAAAGAAGTTCGCGCTGCGCATTGATCAAAATGCGATCGAGGTAAGTGACCACATTAGGATTTAGGCGGTTGATGCTAATTGTTAAGTTGAGGCTAGAGGTGGGCGTAGAATCGGCACAATTTAAAATGCCACGCTGGTAATAAGAGCCAGAATGCGGCATGGTCATTTGACCAATCACTTGCGTTCCTTTTTTCAGAATGAACTGATTACCAGTAGTTCTTGAATCTGAAGCATAAGTCACCTGAAAACGCACTGGCTGAGCACTCACATTTGGAATGGTGAAATTAAAGTTTTGACTGAGATCGATATCAAATTCTTCGCCATACCAACGTTGGCCACCTAAAGCTAAATTTTCGAGGTCTTTTTCATAAACATCTCTGTAATCGTAATTGGTAATCAAAGTATCTGCTGGCGTATCAATTGTTGGAGCAGTTTGGATGCGTAAAGGGGCGACATCGGCACCTATATAAATGTAATAATAGGATTGATCACTGTAAGGATGACGTATTTGATTGTACTGATTTCCTCCGGAAAGGTCCCAACGATGGGGTCCCCAACCATAGAATAAGACATAATCGTTTGCATCAAACTTGCCGTCGGCTTCGCCTACAATTGTAATTGCATTTTGTGCGAGGTCGTCAGTGATTGAAATGGCATTTGATTCTGGGATCACGCCCTCCCCATTGCCAAAAACATGGATATGCGCAGGATTCAAGTTGGCTGTATTGAATCCGCAAGCTTCTAAAAATGACTTATCAATCTTGTATATACCATCTTTATCGAGCGCTATTCGATACCATTTGCCAGAGGTGCTGCCTAATATAGAGGTACTTGCGTAATCTTTAGTTTGATATACTTCACGGTTTTTAAGGCGATAACTTACTTGTGTAAGGCGCTCTAAATTGCCATCCTTTTTGCGAAGTGGTAGCATATAAATTGAGAGCATTGGTTGTCCACCATCTGTAACTATTTTTGATTCTATAGAGGCTTCACTTTGAATATTGAAACCAAGTTTGTCGAAAATCTGTACTTGCTCTTTAGGTATTTTTACGTACTCAAGTGAAATAATCTCAATTTCTTGATTGATGTTCCCATGTTTTTGCTGCAAAGCGTAGAATGGAAGTCCGTTATCGAGACCAAAACCCTTAACTGTTTGTATATCATAGGTATCCTCCCCAATGCGGATTTGCTCCACACCTGTCCAGTCCAAAACGATGGTTTGTACTTGCGAAAAAGTCGAAATACTGGTGATTAAACTAAAAAATAGGAGGATGTTGCGAAAATAAATCATGAAACTTGGAGTTTTAAGCGCTAGAAAAACGTCAATTTATTTATTTTATTTGAATAAATATTCGATATTTGTAACCTTTGAAACCTGAATAACGTTAAGATTGTTCGTGCTAAAACCAACTTTCGTGAAAATAGTTAAACCACTTCTAGTCGTCCAGATTAGCCTCATTACCCTGATAATGAGCTCAATATCTTGGGCTCAAGACCCTACTTTTACGCAATTCTATGCCAATCCAACCTACCTCAATCCTGCGCTTGCGGGGTCGTCTGGTTGTCCTAGAGTTTCGTTAAATTACCGCAACGAATGGCCACAATTGACCGGAAACTACGTCACTTATGCTGCTGCCTACGACACCTACGCTAAGAATATCTCTGGTGGTTTTGGTTTGTTAGCCATGCACGACGTACAAGGTCAAGGCACTATTCAAACTTCCATGATCGGTGGCATCTATTCTTATAATGCTAAAGTAACGCGCAAATTCTCCATCATGTTTGGTGCAAGAGCAGCTTACTTTCAAAAATTTCTCGATTGGGACAAACTCACTTTCGGCGACATGATCGACCCACGTCGCGGATTCATCTACCAAACCGGCGATGTTCCACGCGGTAACGGCCGTCGCGGTTTCTTTGACGTAAGTTTTGGAATGGTCGGTTTTACAAAGAATTTTTATTTCGGAGTTGCCGGACACCACCTCAATCGTCCAGACGAATCCATGATCCTCGGTGAGTCTCGTTTGCCAATGCGTATTACAGGCCACATGGGTGCCAATATCAAGTTAGGTCAGCGTGGTCGTTATTCCAGCACTACCTTCTTATCACCTAATATCATTTACCAATACCAAAATGGTTTTCAAGAATTAAACATAGGTGCTTACCTTAAATACGAAAACTTTACGATTGGTGCATGGTACCGCAACCGCGATGCCTTCATCATGACTGTAGGTATCAACACAGACAAATTTAAAGTCGGTTACAGCTATGACCTAACCGTCTCCAAATTAGGCAACGGTATTTCGGGCGGATCCCACGAAATTTCTATGGGTATCAACCTCAAATGCAAGAAGAAGCCTAAAAACTTTAGAAAAACGTCTTGTCCGTCTTTCTAAATGTAACCAAACGATAATTAAGAACTTTACGTTATAAAACGCAAAAAATATGAAGCGATTGATTCAAAACATCTTCGGAATTGCACTAACAGGAATGTTGGTGCTTTCTTCGTGTTCAAAAGAGCGCTCTTCAGCTACCGGTTGGGAATTCAACAACTATAAAAACGGTGGTTTTGAAAAATTCGACGCCCGCGAGCAAGAAACCGGACCAGGTCTTGTCATGATTGAAGGTGGCACCTTTACAATGGGCCGCACCGAACAAGACGTTATGGCTGACTGGAATGCACGTGCTTCCCGAGTAACCGTCTCTTCTTTTTACATCGACCGTACCGAAGTCACAAACTTCCATTGGTTAGAATACATGTACTGGATGCGTCGTGTGTATTACAAAACATACCCACACGTTTACAAAAAGTGTTTGCCAGACACCCTCGCCTGGAGATCTGCCCTCAGCTACAAAGAGAAATATGTAAACTATTACCTTCGCCACCCATCTTACCGCGACTACCCAGTTGTAGGTGTTTCTTGGTTGCAAGCAAATGATTTCTGCAAATGGCGTACAGACCGTGTCAACGAAGCCATTTTAGTACGTGAAGGCATTCTTAAGTGGCACTTTGCCGAAGAAGGAAGCGCCGATGTAGGTGCTGCTAACCGTTCAGATTACGACAAAAAATACGCTTCTGTTCCACAAAACATGTTCTCTACTGAAAACTACCTGAATGGAAACTACACCATTGAATCAGAGGGTGGTTATGTTCTTAACAAAGACAACAAAGCCAAACCAAAAGTGGATGCAAAAACCAAGCGTTCTGTTCCACGCGACCCATATCAACTCGAAAACTACGATCCAGTATATGCCGACATGGACAACGGCCGTTTAGGCACACGTCCTGTCAAAATGGAAGACGGAATTTTGCTACCAGCTTACCGCCTCCCTACTGAAGCAGAATGGGAATTCGCAGCACTTGGCCTCATCGGCAACCTAGATCCAAATTCAGAAAACATCAACGACCGCCGCATTTATCCTTGGGATGGCCATTACGTGCGTCAAGAAGAAGAGCAATTTGCAGGTGCAATTCAAGCGAACTTCATGCGTGGTAAAGGCGACAACATGGGTGTTGCTGGCCGCCTCAATGACGGCGCCGATATCTCTGATCGCGTAGATTCTTTCTGGCCTAACGACTACGGTCTTTACCACATGGCTGGCAACGTTTCTGAGTGGGTAATGGATGTATACCGTCCACTTACTTCAGAAGTAGCTGACGGTTTCATGCCTTTCCGCGGTAACAAATTCCAAACGCAACTTCTTGTACCGAATGGTCTTTATGACAAGCCGGTTAAAGCCAACGAAAACATCTACGATGTTCACGGCATGAAAGAATTCGTCAACGAATTTGCACGCGTACGCTATTTAGCTCATGCGAACAAGAAATACAGCCAAGACGCGAGCTCAAATTTCCAATCTAATATGGTTGACAAATCAGCTACAAAAGATACGAGCAAAGGAGCTACAGACACTGCTGCAGGCGCACAAAACGCTCCTAAACCAGGCGCTGTAAATAACAATCCTATGAATTCACGCATTTACGCGAAACAAGATCCGCGTAAATACCAATTCAATGCGCCATCTAACTACTACATCTCTAACAACTCACAATTCACGTCGCAAGAGCGCATGCAGTTTGAGTTTTTGGATACCCTTAACATGATGCTCGATACCGCTATTGCGTTGCACAATCAAGGCCGTACTATCGCAGCTTCTGCCTACATCGAGCGCGTGCTTTTCAACAAAGACTTACCTAATGAGATTCAAGAAGGTGCTAAAAAACAAGATCTTCTCGAACTCATGGGCCTCGCTTTCGACTATGCTGAACCTACTGCCTACTTAGGTATTGATACCGCTTTGTTTAGCCGCGAATACCTCGAGCGCAAATTCTTGTCTTACAGCACAGATCCGACCATCACCACCTGGATCATGACGCTCCGTAATGGCCTAAGTGAATTCATCACGACAACCAAAGGTAGCCAGCGTTGGAGAGACGTCACTGTAGAAGAAAACGCGGGCCGTCTGAACTATCGCAAAGACGACTACATCGATTACCTCGATGGCGATCTTGAATCTTCTATCTATTACAACAATACGCAGCGTAAAGAAGAAATCAATAGCGGTATTCGAGACCCCAAACTCGTGATGTACCAAAGTGAACACGAAAACAACAACCTTGGTAACGAGTCTATCAACGCTGGTAAATCAGGTTGGCCTACAACCCTAGTTTCCGACAAAAGCCGTGTTTACAAAGGTGGTTCATGGGCAGACCGCGCATATTGGTTAGCAGTCGGTAACCGTCGTTTCCTCGACGAAGACAAATCTTCTGCAACTATCGGCTTCAGATGTGCAATGGACCGCATCGGAAGTTCAAGAAGACCCGACATCAAAGAATAATTATCGTACATATTCCATAAAAGCCCGAAGATTTCGGGCTTTTTTTTTGCAACTTTGTTTTATGGAAAAATGGCTTGCGCTTTTTGACGCCTGTAGCGGTGTCAGTACTGATAGCAGACAAATACAAGAAGGATGTCTTTATATAGCGCTGAAAGGTGATAACTTTGATGGCAATCTATTCGCCGAACAGGCAATTGCTCAAGGGGCTCGCTTTGCAATTGTAGACAACCCCGAGCTTGCCAATGAAGAAAATATATTTTATGTTTCTGACGGCTTGCATTTCCTACAACAATTAGCCCTTGCACATCGTAATCGTTTTGAAATACCCGTTCTTGGCATTACCGGTAGCAATGGCAAAACAAGCACCAAAGAACTGGTCAATGCCGTGTTGCAAACCAAATATAATGTATTGTGTACCCAGGGAAATCTAAATAACCATATTGGTGTACCTCTCACACTTCTTCAACTCAATGCCCAACATGAGCTTGCTATCATTGAAATGGGCGCCAATAAACCTTTGGACATCGATGAACTTTGCCGCATTGCCGCCCCTACACTTGGCCTGATCACTAATATTGGAAAAGCGCACCTCGAAGGTTTCATCAATTTTGAAGGTGTCCTCCAAACAAAATCAGAACTTTACGATCACGTCGCCACTCTAAATGGCGCTTTGTTTGTAAATGCCGAAGACCACATTCTATTGGCGGCAGCCCAAAAAAAAAGGTCACAAATCTTAACTTATGGCGAGCAACACGGCGAATTGCGTGGTCAACTCGCTTATTTGGATCCGTATGTGCACTTTTCTTGGTCTTTTCAGCAATATGTGAGTCCGGTTATCGATACACAAATGGTAGGGAAATATAATTTCTTTAATTTTCTTGCCGCCTTACGCATTGGACTGCATTTTGAGATTGAGCCAAGCTTACTGAACCGAGCAATTGCCAACTACAAACCCACTAACAAACGATCGCAAGTGGAGAAGACCGCCCATAATACGGTCATTGTCGATTGTTATAATGCCAATCCGTCGAGCATGCAAAGCGCACTCAACTCCTTTGTCGAAATGGAGCATCCGGATAAATTAGTTATTCTTGGTGACATGCTCGAACTTGGAGCGGAAGGCCCAGCTGAACATCAGAAAATCTTAGATTTTGTTCGTGAGCACAAATTAAAGCTCCTTACAGTTGGTCAAATTTTCAGAGAAATAGATGCAAACGGGTATGCGCATGTAGAAGATCTAAAAGAACAGCTGGCCAAAGACCAAATCCAAGACAAACTGATACTTTTAAAAGGATCTAGAGGGATTGCTTTGGAAAAGTTGATGGATTGCCTCTAGACTAAGATCCATATTGCATTAAAAATGCCTTTAAGAACGGATCTAAGGCACCATCCATGACGGCGTCTACATCGCCAGTTTCAGTACCTGTTCTGACATCTTTAACGAGTTTATACGGATGCATCACATAATTGCGAATTTGACTCCCCCACTCGATTTTCTTTTTACCGGCTTCGATTTCATTGCGCTTTTCCATGCGCTCGCGCAATTCCAGTTCGTATAATTGCGAACGCAAAAGTTGTAAAGCCTTTTCTTTGTTTGCCAATTGTGAACGCGATTCGGAGTTTTCGATGATGATTCCCGATGGGGCGTGACGCAAACGAACAGCTGTTTCTACCTTATTCACGTTTTGACCACCTGCACCACCCGAACGGAAGGTTTCCCAAGTGCAATCGGCCGGGTTGATATTGATTTCAATTTGGTCGTCGACTAGTGGGTATACGTATACCGAAACAAAACTGGTATGACGCTTGGCATTGGAGTCGAAGGGCGAAATGCGCACCAAACGATGGACACCGTTTTCACCTTTTAGGTATCCAAAAGCAAATTCGCCTTCAAATTCTAAGGTCACGGTCTTTACACCGGCAACGTCGCCTTCTTGAAAGTTCAGTTCCGTGATTTTATAGCCGTGTTTTTGACCCCACATCAGGTACATGCGCATGAGCATACTCGCCCAATCGCAGCTTTCTGTGCCGCCGGCGCCGGCAGTAATTTGCAATACAGCTGATAAACCATCTTCCTCATTGGAAAGCATATTCTTGAGCTCAAGTTCTTCGATTTCATCCAGTAAAGTGGTGTATTGTGCATGGAGCTCTGACTCTTCGGCCATGCCTTCGCGTACAAATTCCATTAAAACATCGAGGTCGGCAACGGCGGTTGCAGTTCGGTCGAAGGTCTCGACCCAAAATTTGAGACCGCGGATGTGCTTCATTTTTTCTTCGGCCTTTTTGGGATCGTCCCAGAAGGTAGGGTCTTGGGTTTTGAGCTCTTCTTCTTTGAGCTGCATTCGTTTTTCTTCTATTTTGAGAAACGATTGGATCGTCGAAAGTCGGTTTTGTAAGGCTTTGTACTGTTCAGTAGTCATGAGGCAAAGTTAAGCATTCTCCAAAGGAAAGAAAAGGAATGGTACTGCGATGATTCATTCAAAATGTGTACATTTGTTACAAATCAATGAAACATGAATATTCCAGCTGAACTCAAGTACACCAAAGACCACGAATGGGTAAAACTCGAAGGTGACATCGCCACAATTGGCATCACTGAATTTGCACAAAGCGAACTCGGAGACATCGTTTATGTAGAAGTAGAAACCGTAGGTGAAACTATGGCGCAAGAAGAAGTATTTGGTAGCGTAGAAGCTGTTAAAACTGTTTCTGACCTCTTCCTGCCTATGAGCGGCGAAATCATCGAATTCAACGAAGCGCTTGAAGCAACGCCAGAAGTAGTAAACAACGACCCTTATGGCGCAGGCTGGATGGTCAAAGTACGCGTTTCAGACGCAAGCGAGTTTGAGGCGCTTTTAGACGCTGCTGCTTACGCGCAAGAAATTCACTAAAAGAAAATATACGTTCTTAAGAACAACCGAAAACCGCCCAAAAGGCGGTTTTTTTATGGCCAAAATTCTCTTTGAACCTCCAGTTGGTGTTCGAGTTGATCGTTCAGTTGATAGAAGAGGTCGCGATGGAGCTTTGCTTCTAGTTCGTCAATAGAAACACTGAAAAAAGCCAACTCTAAATCAGATTTGACATTAGGCATAATAAAAGCGATACCTTTTTGCTGATTTGGTGCAACGAGCGCCTTGAAATAGGCTTTGGGCACGCTAACTTGGTTGGGCCCAATTGTAGGCAAGCCTGACTCAAGTATGGGGCCCGTTACCACATAAAGTGTGTCGTAAAGCGCAGCCCAAGACCGCACTTTTTCTTCGAGTTTTTTCCAGATACCACGGTTAAATCCGGGCAATTGTGGGCTCATGTTGCTGTAATAAAAAGATTCTTGCATGACTTGCAAGGACCAACTCATGTCGGCAGCTGGTGCGAGGTGACCGCGGTCATAGCCACTTTTGGCGTAATCGGCATTAGTAGCCGTTTGGGTTGAAACGAGTGGGTCTTCCATAAAGCGATTGCTGCGCTCTACCCCTGAACCCAGTTGGGATTTTGTGAGTATATATGCCACCCAATTGGCTTGTTCATGTGCTTCGTTGTAGGCAAATGTATATGCGGTTCGCTGAACGACTTGTTCTTCTTTAGTTGGCAAAGGACAAGCGATATGTAAACCTTTGTCATTTGGCTGAATGAAACGCAAAGAAGGCAAGAAAAAGAAAAAAGCCGCTATCCAAAGGAGGATAAACGGCTTTAAGAAGGATTGCTGCTTATGCTTAAGCATCGATTTTGGCATATTTAGCGTTTTTCTCGATGAACTCGCGGCGAGGTGGAACGTCGTCGCCCATGAGCATTGAGAAGATTTGATCGCACTCGGCGGCGTTCTCGATGGTCACCTGACGCAAGGTGCGGCTTTCGGGGTTCATGGTGGTTTCCCAGAGTTGTTCTGCGTTCATTTCACCAAGACCTTTGTAACGTTGTACGTTCACTGAAGTTTCGCTACCGCCACCTTTCAATTCTTGAATGAGGAGATCGCGTTGATCTTCGTTCCAAGCGTATTCGGACTTGGTTCCTTTTTTCACTTGGTAAAGTGGTGGTGTTGCAATGTAGACATATCCCTTTTCGATGAGTTCTTTCATGTAACGGAAAAGGAAAGTAAGGATAAGGGTCTCGATGTGGGAACCATCGACGTCGGCATCACACATGATGATGATTTTGTGATAGCGTAGTTTTTCGAGGTTCAGTGCTTTGGAATCTTCTTCGGTTCCGATGCGCACACCCAAGGCAGTGTAGATGTTTTTGATCTCTTCGTTTTCGAAGATTTTGTGCTGCATGGCTTTCTCTACGTTCAGGATTTTACCACGAAGCGGCATAATGGCCTGAAAATGGCGGTCGCGGCCTTGTTTAGCGGTTCCGCCCGCGGAGTCTCCCTCGACAAAGTAAACCTCGCAAGCAGCTGGGTCTTTTTCAGAGCAGTCGGCCAATTTACCTGGTAATCCGGAGCCGGTGAGTACATTCTTGCGCTGCACCATTTCGCGGGCTTTGCGCGCTGCGTGGCGGGCACGTGCTGCAAGGATGACTTTCTCAACGATGAGTTTGGCTTCAGATGGATGCTCTTCTAAGTAAGCAGAAAGCATTTCTGAAACAGCCTGGCTCACTGGCGCAGTGACTTCGCGGTTACCGAGTTTGGTTTTGGTTTGCCCTTCAAACTGTGGCTCTTGTACTTTGACAGATACTACAGCCGTGAGGCCTTCGCGGAAGTCGTCGCCGTCGATTTCGATTTTTTCTTTAGCTAGAATACCGGAATCGGTTGCGTATTTTTTGAGCGTGTTGGTAAGGCCGCGTCTGAAGCCAGAAAGGTGCGTACCACCTTCGTGGGTGTTGATGTTGTTGACGTAAGCCTGAATATTTTCGGTGTAAGAGGTGTTGTAAGTAAGTGCAACCTCTACTGGAATGCCTTCGCGTTCACCTTCAAAATAGATAACATCAGTAATAAGCGCCTCGCGGTTGCGGTCTAGGTAAGAAGCAAATTCTTTGAGCCCACCTTCAGAGAAATAAGTGGTGCAAGGATGCGCGCCGTTGTCGTCTAGTTGGCGTTTGTCAGTAAGGGTAATGGTAATGCCTTTGTTCAAGAAAGCAAGCTCGCGCATGCGCGCTGCGAGGGTGTCAAAGTTGTATTCCGTGAATTCGAAAATTGTGGCGTCAGGGGTGAAGGTTACTTCGGTACCTGTTTCGGTAGACTCACCAACGATTTTGACATCGTACATTGGTTTTCCGATGTTGTATTCTTGTTGGAAAACTTTTCCTTCTCGGCGAACAGTTGCTTTGAGGTGTGTAGACAAAGCGTTGACACAAGATACACCCACACCGTGTAAACCACCGGATACTTTGTAGGTGTCTTTGTCGAATTTACCACCTGCGTGCAAGACCGTCATCACGACCTCTAGTGCAGACTTCTTTTCTTTGGTGTGCATAGCCGTAGGAATACCACGACCGTTGTCGACAACCGTAATGGAGTTGTCTTCGTTGATGAATACGTTGATTTTGTTGCAGTAACCCGCAAGCGCTTCATCGATGGAGTTGTCAACAACCTCGTAAACAAGGTGGTGAAGACCTTTTACACCGACATCGCCGATGTACATTGCAGGGCGTTTTCTTACTGCTTCTAGACCTTCTAATACCTGGATATTATCTGCCGAATAATTGTCTCTCTTTTCGTCTTCAGCCATGTTGCTATAGTTTGATGATAGTGTTAAATTTCGTGTAAACAAAAATAAAAAAAAGCACCTCGCAATGGGTGCTTTTCAAGGGCTGTAAAGCCTTAACTTATCAACAAAATTTCAACGATTTGAACTATTCTTCTATCCAAGCAATGATGCTCGGGTCGTTGGGTAAAATACGTGGTGAAATGACTTTAGAAAGATGGCCGTTTTCGTCGATGAGATACTTCTGAAAATTCCATTCTACTTTGCTGTCTTCTTTTCCGTTTTTCGCTTTTTGAGTGAGGAATTGATAAACAGGGTCCATGTCTTTGCCTTTGACGGAAATTTTGGACATCATTGGAAAACTTACCCCGTAGTTGAGCTGACAAAACTGTGCAATTTCTTTATCCGAACCGGGCTCTTGGGACATGAAGTCATTGGCAGGAAAACCAACGATTACAAAATTCTTTGCTTTGTATTTGGTGTACAATGCCTCTAATTGCTCATACTGAGGCGTTAGACCGCATTTTGAAGCTGTATTGACGATCATTATCTTTTTACCTTTTAGAGAAGCAAAATCAAAAGTTTTTCCGTTGATGTCTTTTACTTTAAATTGATAAATGGAATCGGTTGCACTTGGTACTAAACTCATGAGAAGGACACTTAGGGATAATAAAATAGTTTTCATAAACGTTTTTTTGAATAACAATACATACCAAAGATAGTTCGGAATGGAACAAATATTCAAATTTTACGAATAAGGACACGATGCGCATTTTACTCATTTTATTGTTTTGCATGAACACTGCACTGTGGTCACAAAAAATGACAGGGTTTTGGCAAGGCATGTTGTTTTCGACCACCGATGAAACCGCACTTATACCAATCTACCTCGATATATTTGTAACGAATGGCCTAGTTGATGGTAAAATTAGAATTGAGAACAAAGAAGGCGCCAGTGTTTATCCGGTAGTTGGCAAGTATGCTCATAATGAATTAGAGCTTGTCGCGATGAAAGCAATGTGGTATTATTTACCAGAGTTTTCGCTAAGCCCCTATATTTATTCGCTCAAATACAATCCTCAAAATGGCTACTTAGAAGGAAGCACCGATAAGCAAGATTACCGTTTGATCGCGTATCAGAGCAAAGGTGAAATTTCAATGAGTAAAACAGCGTATCTACCCAAAGACTGGCTATTGCGCTTTAGTCAAGAACTCAAAGATGGTATTTCGGCTCCGCAAATTCGAAAGCAAGAATTATTGAATTTTACGTTTCAGCCCATTTATTTTGATGTCGACCAAGCCACAATTAGGGCCGAATATCAGGCTTATTTAAAGGAGTTGATCAGGATGGTAAAAAGTCATTCGGACCTGCGCATCGAAATTACTGGACACACCGACGCCGATGGATCGGATACCTATAACTTAACGCTCTCCAAAAGAAGAAGCGAAGCGCTTTTGTTGTTTTTTACTCAAAATGGCTTAGCCAAAGACCGCATGGTAATTAGCTTTAAAGGAGAAAGAGAGCCCGTAGACAAAAGCCAAACAAACGAAGGTAAGCAACGCAACCGCAGGGTTGACTTCCGTTTTATATAAGCGAACACGCCTTCTATAAACCCGCGAGTTTTTCTTCGAGAATGGCCATTTTTGCGAGTGCATCGGCTTCCTTTTTGCGCTCATTTGCCACAACCGCATCAGGTGCACCTGCCATGAATTTTTGATTCTGCAATTTTGCTTGAACACTCTTTAAGAAACCTTGAGTATAAATGATTTCTTCTTCGAGTTTCTTCTTTTCAGCTTCGAGGTCAATTTGCTCGCCAAAAGGAACAAAAAACTCAATGCCATCAACAATAAAACTGTTTGCCTGCGCAACCTTTTCTTCTACGTATTGCAACAAGGATAAATTACCCATTTTAATAAGGATGCTATCTGCTGCATGTGCACGACTTGCATCGGCTTTGATAAAGAGTTCTAGTTTGATTTTGGTGGCAATGTTGTTTTGCTTGCGAATGTTGCGAATTTGGGTAATGACTTTTTCATTGAAGGCAAACTGTTGCAATGGCGTTGTATCTACTTCTTGACTTACGGGCCATTGTGCAATAACGATGTCGTCGCCAGCTGAGCGCTCGCGCAAAGCATGATAAAGTTCTTCGGCAACAAAAGGCGTAAATGGATGCATGATTTTGAGTATGCGCTCAAAGAAATCGAGGGATTGCTCGAGGGTAGTGCGATCGATGGGCTGCTGATAACCAGGCTTGATCATTTCTAGGTACCAAGAACAGAAGTCATCCCAGACGAGTTTGTAGGTAGACATTAAAGCATCAGAAATACGAAACTTATCGAAGTTGTCGTTGATTTCTTTCAAAACTAGTGCAAAGCGATTCTCAAACCACTCAATGGCGACCTTGCTTGAAAGCGGCTGCTCGATTTCGCGGACTTCCCAAGAAGAAACCAAGCGGTAAGCGTTCCAAATTTTGTTGGTAAAGTTGCGCCCTTGCTCACATTGCGAGCTGTCGAATGGGAGGTCATTGCCGGCTGGCGATGAAATGAGGATGCCCACACGAACGCCGTCGGCTCCATACTGATTGATGAGGTCGATGGGGTCTGGGGAATTACCCAAGGACTTAGACATTTTGCGCCCTAGTTTATCGCGGACGATTCCGGTGTAGTAAACGTTTTTAAAAGGCTGTTGACCCATGTATTCGTAACCAGCGATGGCCATGCGCGCTACCCAAAAGAACATGATTTCGGGAGCAGTCACGAGGTCATTGGTGGGGTAATAATAGTTGATTTCGGGGTTATTGGGCTGTGTGAGTCCATTGAATACAGAAATGGGCCACAACCAGCTAGAGAACCAGGTATCGAGGACGTCTTCGTCTTGGCGCAACTCTGATGCACTGACTGCCCTACCCGCCTTTTCTGAGGCAAGCGCAAGCGCTTCTTCTTGGGTTTTGGCAACAACGAAGTCCGCAGGGCGGTCGCTGTAGTACCACGCCGGGATGCGGTGTCCCCACCAAAGCTGGCGCGAAATACACCAATCTTTGACGTTTTCCATCCAGTGGCGGTAAGTGTTTTTGAATTTGTCAGGATGAAATTGAATGTTGCCGTTCATGACGTTTTCAAGCGCAGGCGCGGCAAGTTCTTTCATCGAGACAAACCACTGCAAAGACAATTTAGGCTCAATTACGGCATTGGTGCGCTCAGAGAAGCCTACTTTGTTGATGATGTCTTCGGTTTTAACTAAAAAGCCTTTGTCGTGGAGTTCTTTTTCGATTTCTCGACGAACTTCAAAGCGGTCTTTGCCTTGATAGTGGGCGCCATGTGCATTGAGCGTGCCGTTGTCGTTGAAAAGATCGATGCTTGGTAAATTGTGTTTTTGACCAAGTTCGTAGTCGTTGGGGTCGTGCGCAGGGGTTACTTTAAGGCAGCCTGTTCCAAAATCTTTGTCGACGTAAGTGTCGGCAATGACAGGGATTTCACGATTGATCAGCGGCACCATGACGGTTTTGCCAATTAGTTTTTGGTAGCGTTCGTCTTCGGGGTGCACACAAATGGCGGTGTCGCCAAGGATGGTTTCCGGACGCGTGGTGGCGATGGTCAGCCATTGATCGGTTTCTCCTAAAACTTGATAGCGGACGTAAAATAACTTTGAATTGACTTCTTTGTAATTGACCTCTTCATCGGAAAGCGCAGTAAGGGCTTCTGGATCCCAGTTGACCATGCGCACGCCGCGGTATATTTTGCCTTTTTGAAAAAGATCGATAAAGACGTTGATGACGGACTCGGAATATTCGGGGTCCATGGTGAAGTGTGTGCGTTCCCAATCGCAAGATGCGCCCAAACGTTTGAGTTGTTCTAGAATAATGCCGCCGTGTTTGTCTTTCCATTGGAAAGCATGGGCTAGAAATTCGTCGCGGGTGAGGTCTGACTTTGAAATACCCTCAGCCTTGAGTTTTTGAACTACTTTGGCTTCGGTGGCAATGGAGGCGTGATCGGTACCGGGTACCCAACAAGCATTTTTGCCAAGCATGCGCGCACGACGAACTAACACATCTTGAATGGTGTTATTGAGCATATGACCCATGTGCAACACGCCAGTTACATTTGGCGGCGGAATGACGATGGTGTATGGCTCGCGGTGATCAGGGGTGGAGTGAAAATACCCTTTGTCTAGCCAGTATTGGTACCATTTTTCTTGCGCAAGTTGCGGTTCGTATGTTTTTGCAATCTCCATGTCTTCTTCTTAAAGATGCAAAGATAGCAAATATCTGAGCGCGCGCTGCGGTGTCTAGTTGGTTACCGGAGAATCTGAAGGGGTCAGGACGGTGCCTTTGATGGTCAGGACAATTGGGTCGCCAACATTCGAAAAAACAGTAATGGTTTTGGTAAAAGCCCCGACGCGCTTGGTGTCGTAATGCACTTTAATAACGCCTTTTTTACCTTTTCTGATGGGTGTTTCGGGACGATCTGCCGCAGTGCAACCACAACTTGTTTGCACATTTGTAATGACTGCCGCTTTTTTGGAAGTGTTTTTGAACTCAAATACAAAGAGGTCTTCGGAGCCATAAGGGATGTCTTGACGCTCGATTTCTAGTACAGCAAAGCGCAGAGCTGGCTGAGTTGCTTTTTTGGTTTTTTCAGTTGTTTGAGCGAAAAATACTTGGGTAAAAACAAGTAAAATCGAGAGGTGTAGAAATTTCATAAGGGTAAAGTTTAGTATTTAGTGTTTGTTGTTATTTTATTTGAAAGAACAAGTATAAAAACAAACCAAAGTAATGGTTTAAAATTAACATTTTTTTAGGAAGATTTTGCTTGACTTAGAATGAAGCTAATAATTCAGCTATTCCAGGATAGGTTTCATTGAGCCTATTTTTCCATTGTGTTTGCGCGAGCCAAAAAACTGCTTCGATACCCTCTTCTGCTTGAGGTTTGAGTTCTAAAGAACCTTGATAACACATATGAAACCAATGATTTTGCTTGAAAACTGAGCGATTCTTAAAGGCGTACACGTGAAATGTTGGGGTCAGTTCGGCAAGACATTCAAATGAACCGTTTAAGCCCGTTTCTTCCTGAACTTCACGAATTGCGGCCTCAATAGTTCCTTCTCCCTTTTCAATTTTCCCTTTCGGTAGGTCTAGGTGATCAAAGCGATGGATCCATAAATAGGCGTCTTCATTGGCTTGTTGAACCAAAGCACCGGCGGTTTGTATAAATTTAAAACCTTTAAAAAAGGAATGCATGGTTGTTTCTGGGTCATTCGTCACAACTTGAAATGAAGCTACTTCCTTGAACTTTTCAGAAAGCGCGTCATAAGACAACGGAACAGAACCTTGCCAATGTGGTAAATCTTCAGCTTTATCTGTAAAGATGATGTAGTTAGTTTCGAGGAAAACTTTGTATTTTTGCGGCATGAATGTGAACAAAGATTTGAGCCTAAAGGTAGCAGAATTGCTCCTCAAAACAAAAGCAGTGCGTCTTCAGCCCGACAAACCCTTCACTTGGGCCTCTGGTTGGAAATCTCCAATTTATTGCGACAACCGCATTACGCTTAGTTTTCCCGAGGTGCGTACCCACATTCGCCAAGGCTACGCCCAAACTATTCTCGACAACTTTGGCAAACCCGACGTCATTGCAGGTGTAGCCACCGGCGGCATTGCACAAGGTGCGTTGATCGCACAAGAACTCGGCTTGCCTTTTATCTATGTGCGCAGTGCGGCCAAAGGCCACGGCATGGAAAACCTCATCGAAGGTGCGTATCAAGAAGGGCAACGCGTGGTGGTCATCGAAGACCTCATCTCCACCGGCGGAAGCAGCCTCAAAGCAGTTGAAGCCTTGCGAGCTGGCGGCCTTGACGTCAAAGGGCTCATCGCTACTTTTACTTACGGTTTTGCACTCGCCGAAGAGCACTTTAGCGCTGCCAACTGCCCACATGTTTGCCTCACTGACTACAGCACGCTCATCGATGTAGCCGCCAAAACAAACTACGTCAGCGAAACCGACGAAGCAACCCTCAGAGCTTGGCGCAACAGCCCTAGCACCTGGATGCAAGACAACCACTAAAAAAACAACAAATGCTGACGCTTAAAAGCCAAGAGTTTGCGATACTGACAAGTTCAGAGCGCGTTCTTGATTTTTTGTCAGATACCAAAAACTACGGTTTACTCTTGCCCGCAAATCAAACCTCAGATTTTCAATGCACCCCTACACAGTTTAGTTTCAAAGCTGCAGGTCAAGTAAATTTAGCACTTGAGAAACAGTCGGTAGCCCCTCAACTTCTGCATTTCAAAGGCCTCCAATCAAATCCTTTTGCCTTTGATTTATACGTACACCTCCAACAACAAGAGGGGCAAACTACCGGGCATATCGAAATCAAGGCAGACCTCAACATGATGCTCAAAATGTTAATTGAAAAGCCTTTGCAAAAATTGCTCACCGAAATGGCGGCAAATTTAGCAGTGCAATTGGCTTAAATGGAACAATAACGCAGCTCCTGGTTGGCAAAACATGCAATTTCGCCATTGGTTTCGATCCGAATTTCTCCGACATCATTTACCCCAACAATCCACCCTTCAAAGCGTGTTCCATCCGTTTTTTCAAATACTTGGATGGTGTCTTTCAACCATAGTTCTGCTTCAAATTTAGCTTTCAGGTGAGCAAAATCACCATAGAGCAAATATTGCTGACCATTGAGCAAATCGAGGTATTCGGCGAGCACGGTAAGTGGTTTGAATCTTTGATTTGTTTCTTTAAAGATACTTGTTGCTTGCTCGAGCTCAGGGGCCTCATTCACATTGATGCCGCAACCCAAAATTGACCACTCGAGTTGCGCACCTGTTAACTGTTGCTCAATGAGGATGCCGCCAATTTTTTGCTTGCCCACATAAAGATCATTGGGCCACTTGATGTGCGCTTTGAGTCCGAAACGCAACAAGCATTGCTGCCACATGAGCGCGCTGAACCAAGAGAGTCGGATGTGTTGTTCGAGGGTATAAACCGGTTTGAAAGCAAGGCTGAACATTAGGTTCTCGGAACTGACAGACTGCCATGAATTACCGCGCTGCCCCCTCCCCTGAGTTTGATAATCTGCCATTATTACCGAACCATCTTGACAACTTCCTTGTTCAATAAGATTGGCAATATAATTGTTAGTAGAGTCAACCGATACTAACTGAATAAGAACAGAACCGAATTTGGTCATCATGAAAGTCAAGAGGATTCAAATTTATCAGTTAGTTTTGTAATAGAAACACATCAATGGCAAAAAAGAAAAAATTAGGCCCTTCGGAATTACTTGTAGATGCAATTATTGAAGGAATGCAAAATAACAAAGCGCAAGACATCACTATTCTTGACCTACGCACCCTCGACAGCGCAGTCTGCGATTTCTTCGTTATTTGCAGCGGAGAATCCAGCACACAAGTAGATGGTATCGCTAATTCCATTCAAAGAAATACGCGCAAAGAACTCAAAGAAAAACCTTGGCACACCGAAGGGAAATCCAACTCAGAATGGATTCTCCTCGACTACATCGATGTAGTTTGTCATATCTTTTACAAAGACGCGCGCTCATTTTACGACATCGAAGACCTCTGGGCCGATGCCACCCGTACTGATCTTCCCAACCTTTAAGCTCCACAAAAATGTCTGAAGAAAAAAGAAAAAATCCGCTTTCGGTCTACTGGATTTACGTCGCATTTGTGGTCGTATTGGTCAGTACGCATCTTTATGTCAATAGCGAATCAAGTGCTGTCATTAAATACAAAGAGACCCTTCTCGACCTCGTTGAAGCTAAAGGCGTGAAACAAGTTAAAATCGTCAACCAAAGTACTGCGCGTTTTCAATTGCGCAAAAGTGCACAAGCCTATATCAATAGCCGCAAAGACCTCGATTTTCCAAAAATGCGCAAGTTGCTCGCCAACAAGAATGCGCAACCGTCCAAAATTGTCTTTGAGCTAGAAAATATCGGCAACCACGCCAATTTTGAAAAAGCGCTCGACGAACGTGGCTACCACGACTACGAAAATATCATTGAAACCAACTGGATCGCTCAAATCTTAGGTTACTTATTGCCATTTGGTATCATTGTCCTCATCTGGATGTTCGTCATGCGACGCATGTCTGGTGGTGGCGGTGCCGGGGGTGGCGGTGGCCAAATCTTCAATATCGGCAAATCGCGCGCTCAGGTCTATGAAAAAGGCAAAAGCACGAACATCACGTTTAAAGACGTCGCTGGTCTAGAAGGCGCCAAAGAAGAAATTGTCGAGATTGTCGAATTCCTCAAAAATCCGAAAAAATACACCGAACTCGGTGCCAAAATTCCAAAAGGTGCCCTATTGGTTGGCCCTCCAGGAACCGGTAAAACCTTACTTGCCAAAGCTGTTGCTGGCGAGGCTAAAGTGCCGTTTTTCTCTCTGTCTGGTTCAGACTTCGTTGAAATGTTTGTGGGTGTAGGTGCCTCACGCGTTCGCGATTTATTCCGCCAAGCTAAAGAAAAGGCACCTGCCATCATCTTTATCGATGAAATTGACGCCATTGGCCGTGCGCGTGGTAAAAACAATGGTTTTAATACCAACGACGAACGCGAAAACACACTCAACCAACTCCTTACCGAAATGGACGGCTTTGGCACCAACTCTGGTGTCATTATCTTGGCTGCAACCAACCGTGCCGATGTACTCGATAGCGCCCTCATGCGCGCAGGTCGTTTTGACCGTCAAATTTACGTCGACATGCCTGACCTCAATGAGCGCAAAGCTATTTTTGGGGTTCACCTCAAGCCAATCAAACTTTCTACTGAAATAGACGTCGACTTCTTGGCCAGACAAACTCCTGGCTTTTCTGGTGCCGATATCGCCAATTTGTGTAACGAAGCTGCTTTAATTGCAGCTCGCCACAACAAAACTCAAGTCGAGAAACAAGATTTCCTCGATGCCGTAGACCGCATTATCGGCGGCTTAGAAAAGAAAAACAAAATCATCACTCAAGAAGAAAAGAAAACAATTGCCTACCACGAAGCTGGCCACGCTGCCGTTTCATGGCTCTTGCAATATGCCAATCCTTTAGTGAAAGTTACAATTGTGCCGAGAGGGCAATCTTTGGGCGCTGCTTGGTATTTACCAGAAGAGCGCAGCATCACTACCACCGAACAATTGCTCGACGACATGTGTGCAAGTTTAGGTGGACGTGCCGCCGAATTGCTTACGTTTAATCGCATTTCCACCGGAGCGCTTTCAGATTTAGAACGCGTCACCAAACAGGCCTACGCCATGACCTCCATCTACGGGCTCAACGAGCGTGTTGGTAACATTTCTTTCTACGATTCACAAGGAAGAGACGCCTTTACCAAACCTTATTCAGAAGAAACTGCCAAAATCATCGATGAAGAAGTAAGTAAACTCATCGAAAGTCAGTACCAACGTGCACTGCAATTACTCGGGGAAAACCAAGACAAACTTGCCCAACTCGCAGACCGCCTCCTAACTTCCGAAGTCATCTTCAAAGAAGACCTCGAAGCAATTTTTGGCAAACGCCAATGGGATCCAATTGAAGCAGAGATTACAGAAGAAGTAACTCCTGATGAATTGGCTACAGAAGAAGTACCTGCCTTAGAAGAAGCACAAACAAACGAGGCAAGCTCTACTGATCAAGAAGAGACTACCGAAGAACCAACACAAGGCGAATGATCGGAAACCTAGGGCAACGCATGATTACCGGCGCCGTATTCGGCACCCTAGTCATCGGCTCTATGCTCTGGAATCCTTATGCTTTTGCACTCGTATTTTCTTTTTTCATGGTGGTCGGCTTATGGGAGTTTTACAACTTCTTTAAGCAACACCAAGTAGTTGAAGTCTCCAATGAAATCGGTATTTTCATCGGCATTTTCATCTACATCTTATTAGTGGGTATCAGCTTTGAATGGTTCTCAGTGATTTCACTAAGTCTTATTTTTCCACTGTTCTTTACGCTTATTCTCAACGAGCTCTGGGCCAAACATGCACATCCGCTGCTCAATATTTCCGTATTGGTATTCGGTATCATTTATGTGGTTGGTCCGTTCTACCTGAGCATTGACCTACATGTCCGAGACACCTCTCCATTACCCAAAGTACTTGGCATGTTCTTACTGATCTGGACCAACGATACCTTTGCCTATTTTACCGGACGTGCTATTGGGAAACGCAAACTTTTTGAGCGCATTTCTCCCAAAAAAACCTGGGAAGGAACGTTCGGCGGCATCTTATTTACACTGCTTTTAGGTTTCTTAATAGGAGCGTATATCAATAAAGGAGAAGTATTGTTTTGGGTGATTTCCGCACTCATCATAGCACCAGGAGCCATCTTCGGTGACCTACTCGAATCCTTATTCAAAAGAAGTTTAAATATCAAGGATAGCGGCAAAATTCTCCCTGGCCACGGCGGTGTGCTAGACCGCTTCGATGCAGCGCTGTTTACGATCCCATTTTTTTATTGTTGGTCTATAATCTATCTTTACTGGAAATGATAACTTTTCACCGCGAAGGCCGCTCCATTATGCTCGGGAGCATTGTTATATTTCTTGGCTTAAGTGCCCTGAACTACTATTTTCTCGCCTCGGCAATTTTTGGGCTATTTCTATTTCTAGAAATTGGTTTTGCTGTGCTGCTCTATTTGATCATTCAATTTTTCCGCATTCCGAACCGAACTTGCGCTGGTCAGCTTCAAGACATCATGTGTCCTGCCGACGGCAAAGTAGTGGTAATCGAAGAGGTCGAAGAAACAGAGTATTTCAAAGACAAACGCATTCAGGTTTCGATTTTTATGTCGCCGCTAAATGTGCATGCCAACTATTACCCTATCAGCGGGGAGGTAAGTTATACCAAATACCATCCGGGGTTGTTTTTAGTAGCTTGGCACCCCAAGAGTAGTACCGACAACGAACGCAGCACATGCGTGGTCAAACACTCAAGCGGAACCGAAATTCTATTTCGCCAAATTGCGGGTGCTTTAGCCCGAAGAATTTGTTATTATGCACAAACTGGCGATAAAGCCCAACAAGGTGCTGAATTCGGATTCATTAAATTTGGCTCTCGCGTGGACCTATTTTTACCTTTAGGCACGAAAATTGACGTGCAACTCGGACAAAAAGTAAAAGCTAAACTTACTAAGCTTGGAACTTTAAATTAATTTGTAACTTTATAAAAAAAAACGCCATGAAAAAAGTATTTGTAGCAATTGCCCTTACCACATTTGTTGGTTCTATGGCAACTACAGCTTATGCAGCTGTAAACGGAACGCAAATCGTTAAAAAAGACGACGACAAGCGCAAAAAGAAAAAGAAAAGTTCAAGCTGCTGCTCGGCTAATGGCCAGCAAAAATCTTGTTCTTCTTCCAGCACGACTCAAAAGTCTTGCTCAGGTGAGAAACACTAATTAGTTGCAACTTTTGTAACAAAAAAAGCCGGCTTACGCCGGCTTTTTTTATGTCTAAGAAATTTCCTTAGGCGGAAAAAATTTCTTGATACTGCGCTTGGTATTTTTCGAGGATTTTCTTGCGCTTGAACTTGAGCGTTGGCGTAAGCTCGCCACCTTCTATCGTGAACTCTTGCGGCAATAACTTCACTTTCTTGAGTTGCTCCCAAGAGCCATATTCTTTGTTGATTTCTGTGATCTCTTCTTGAATACGCGCTGCCAATTGTGGGTTGGCAATCACTTCAGCATTGGACAGATTGGCAAAATCTAGGCTGTGACGCTCTGCCCACTCGCGCACAAACGCAAAATTAGGTACCACAAATACAGCTGGGAATTTTTCGCCTTCGCCGATTACCATAGCTTGTTCGATGAAACGAGATTGCTTCAAGCGGTTTTCCATGGCCTGAGGCACGATATACTTACCACCTGATGTTTTGAAAATCTCTTTTTTACGATCGGTGATTTTGAGGAATTTATCTTCTTGAAAAGTTCCGATGTCGCCTGTGCAGAACCAACCTTCGGCATCGAATACTTCGTTTGTAGCTTCTTGGTTTTTGTAATAACCCATCATGACGTTTGGTCCTTTGACAAGGATTTCGCCATCTGCAGCTATTTTGACCTGAACGTTGTCTACGAGTGGGCCAACAGAACCAATGCGAATACCTGTTACAAAGTTATTCACCGAAACAACCGGAGAGGTTTCAGTAAGGCCATAACCTTCTAAAATTGGGATGTCGGCGGCAAGGAATATACGAGCCAAGCGCGGTTGTAAGGCGGCTGAGCCAGATGCAATTGCTTTTACATTGCCACCAAGTGCTTCTTGCCATTTCGAGAAGATGAGTTTTCGGGCTAGCGCCAGTTTCACTTTGTAGGCAATAGACTTACCAACAACATCGTAGTCCTCGGCTACACCTACGGCCCAGAAAAAGAGCGAGCGTTTGATACCAGTGAGGTCCTCGCCTTTAGCCATGATTTTATCAAAAACTTTTTCAATGAGACGTGGCACGGCAGAGAAGACATCTGGTTTCACTTCACGGATGTTGTCGCCGATGGTATCCATGGACTCAGCAAAATGTATAGAGCAGCCAATATACATGTAGAGGTAATGCAACATGCGCTCGTAGATATGACAAACCGGCAAGAAACTCAAGACTTTTGAATTTTTGTCGGCAGGAATAGGCACAATACAAGACGAGACTGTAGAAAGGATATTTGAATGCGATAGCATGACCCCTTTTGGATTACCAGTGGTACCCGAGGTATAAATGATGGTCACTAAATCAGTAGTTTGTACAGCACGCATGCGCTGCTCTACTACTTCAATGTCGGTTTGCCCTTTATGCGCTTCTATCTCTGACCAATGCGTGCAATTATCAAGGTGATCAAATGAAAAAAGATGCTTTAATGTTGGGACATCTGCGCGTACTGAACTGATTTTATCTACTAATTCTTGGTTAGATACCACACAGATTTCTACACCTGCATCGTTGAGGATAAAACGGTAGTCAGACTCCGATATGTTTGGATAGAGTGGCACTAAAATGGCACCGACTTGTTGAACTGCGATATCTAGGATATTCCATTCAAATCGGTTTGAGCTCGCAACGGCAACGCGATCACCAGCTTGAACGCCCATTGAAATGAGTCCGCGAGAGACATTCATGGCGGCATCGAGAAAATCAGCAGTTGAAAGCGGAACCCAAATGCCTTTTGTTTTAGTGACAAACATGTTCGGATTTGGGTAATTCTTGAGTTGATGTCTTGGGACATCGAATAAACGATCTATGGTTAGCATACAATAGGTTTGGAGACGAAAAATAGCAATATTGTTTCAATTAAAGAAACAAAATCACAAAAAGACTGATGAGCAGTAAACTGATCAGGTTGAGTATAAATCCAAAACGGATCATGTCTTTGATGCGCAGAAAACCAGATCCAAAAACAATGGCATTTGGTGGCGTACCAACAGGCATCATGAAGGCCAAACTTGCCCCGAGGGTAAGTGCCATTGCCAACGGAACCAACGGAAGCCCTGTCTGTTGGGCAAATATGCCTACGACAGGAATAAATAAAGTCACCATGGCTAGATTGGAGAGCACTTCTGAGATAAAAATGGCCAAAGTGGTCAAGATGAAGATGGCCGATATGAGGCTCAGGCCTTCGAAAGATTCAAAAGTGCTGGCCAAATACTTGAGGATGCCATTTTTTTCTAAAACCGCAGCCAATGCCAAACCACCACCAAACAACAATAAAATTCCCCAAGGCAGCTTTTCTGTATCAGACCAACGCAGAATTTTCTGCTTGTTTTCTTCGCCATTTGTAACCAAAAACATAGCAAGTGCACCTAAAATAGCCGCATTTTCATCGCGGTAATTGATGCCAAACATACTTGAGATAGCCTCTCGGAAGATCCATAAACCAGCCACTATTGAAAAAATCCACAACACCCGTTTTTGGGCTTTGGTCCAGGGTAAAGTATGGAATTGGAGGTCGTGGACATCTTTTCGTTCTGAACCTAATAAATAATTAAAAACTATGAACATGATGAGCAATAGCAGGATTGCTAGAGGCATTCCGATTTTCATCCAGTCAAAAAAGCTGATTTCAATGTGAAAGTTTTCAGAGAGGATGCTCGCCATTTGCGTATTGGGTGGCGAACCTATGAGCGTGCCAACACCTCCAATATTTGCAGCGTAAGCAATTGACAACATTAAAAAAATCGCAAAGCGCGAATGCCGATGCGCTGGCGGCATGGCCTCCACCACTGCCATGGCCATTGGCAGCATCATGAGTGCAGTTGCTGTATTGGAAATCCACATAGAGATGAGGCCCGTGCTGAGGATAAAGCCAAGTAAAATATTGGATTTTTTATTGCCCACAATGGCAATAATGCGCCGTGCAATTTGCTCGTGTACACCCCATTTTTCTAGGGCTAAAGCCATGACAAAACCACCAAAAAACAAAAAGATATTGGAGTCACCGTAGCATTGCGCGAGGTCTTTGGGTGTGAGTAGACCTAAAGGAACGGCAAAAAGCAAAGGTAAAAGTGCCGTGAGGTACACTGGAATCCATTCTGAAATCCAGAGCACAACCATTAGCCCTGCAAGAAGCAAGGAGAGTGTAAAAGTATCAAATACCCACATGGGGTAGGTGCTTATTTGTTGAGGCCGTTGAGCGCATCTACAAAGTAGTTGGCTTTAGCCTCTAGCTCTGTTACGATTGCGCGGAACTCAGCTTTTCCTTTCGCCGTGTTCATTTTGGTCAACATTTGATCTTGGAATTCAGCAGCTTCGTCGATCAATTTAGCTGAACGATCCGCTTTATCTGGGGCTGTCATTTCAAAAAAGAAACATTCTTCTACAACATCAAAAACCATTTCGTTGATGCTTCTTTTGAGGATTCGTTTGTTAGCCATAACTCTTATTTTTTGACAAATGTACGCATTTTCAGGCTATTTTTGCACATGTCTTATCCCCTACTGACCATCGCCAAAGGCAAAGAGCACTCTATTCAACGCAAACACCCATGGGTTTTCTCTGGAGCTTTGGCGAGCGATACTTCCGAACTACAAGATGGCGACCTCGTTTGCCTCACTACCAAGAAACAACAAATACTCGGTATTGGCCATTACCAACACGCCACCATTGCCGTTCGCATGCTCAGTTTTGACTACGAAACCATAGATCAGGCCTTTTATGAACGCCGTTTGGCCAATGCTTATCAACTGCGTCTGCGCATAGGTTTACTGCATGCCAACAACAATATTTTTAGGTTGTGTCATGGCGAAGGGGACCAACTGCCGGGTCTTATCATCGATTTTTACAACGGCGTAGCTGTCATTCAATGTCATTCTTACGGAATGTACCGACAAGTGGCACTCATTGCAGCTGCACTTCAAGCCGTCATTGGCAAAGACTTAAAAGCCATTTATCATAAATCCAGCGATACACTTCCAAAAAGAGAAGAAATTACAGATGGCTACTTGTTTGGAGAAGTTGCTGTTCCACATTTGGCACTGGAAAATGGCGTGAAGTATAACATCGACTGGATCAATGGCCAAAAAACTGGTTTTTTTATTGACCAGCGCGAAAACAGAGCGCTCTTGGGTAAATACGCCCAAGGGAAAAAAGTACTCAATACGTTTTGTTACTCAGGTGGCTTTAGCTTACAAGCACTACAGCATGGTGCAACATTAGTGCACTCCTTAGATAGCTCCAAAAAAGCAATTGCCCTTACCGACGCAAATGTCGAGCTCAATGCCTTCGATGAGCTCCACGCATCTATTGTCGACGACGCCATGGACTACATGAAAAACTTAGCCGAAGACTACGACATCATTGTTTTGGATCCGCCGGCCTTTGCCAAGCACCGCGACAAACGCCACCAAGCCATACAAGGCTATAAGCGTCTCAACGCCCACGCTATTCGTCAAATCAAGCCAGGCGGGCTCATCTTTACATTTTCTTGCTCACAGGTTGTGGATACCTTGTTATTTACCAATACTGTTATCGCAGCTGCCATTGAAGCGGGGCGTTCTTGCCGCATACTCAATCAACTGCATCAGCCTGCAGACCACCCAATTCAAGCGTTTCATCCAGAAGGTGCCTACCTGAAAGGGCTCGTCATTCAAATCGATTAAATGCTCGCGCTCAACTACAAAACAATCTTAAGTGTAGCATTGCCCATGATGGTGACTGGTTTTATTCAGTCTATTGTCTTACTTACTGATGCCTCCATGATTGCGCGCTATTCCACAGAAGCTTTTGACGCTGTGGGCAATGCGGGCCTCATGTACGTCACGCTATTTATGTGTTTGGCCGGAATGGCCGATGGCGCTCAAATTATCATTGCACGGCGCATTGGACAAGACCGCCCACAGCTGATAGGGCAAGTTTTTGGTTCAACGGTATGGGTTTTATTCATGCTCGCTATCGGTTTGTTTGTTATGTTGTATTTCATCATGCCCGATTGGGTCTTGCAGTACTCTGAGCAAAAGGAAATCGCCAGGTTACAAGGTATCTACCTGGAGCAGCGCAGTTTCGCCTTGTTTTTCGCCATGATAACGCTATCGATTCAAGCATTTTTTCTTGCAGAAGGGAAATCTTGGGTAGTTCTGATCACCGCCGTGCTCACCGCTTCAAGCAATGCTCTTTTAGATTACTTGCTCATTTTTGGCGAATTTGGTTTTCCTGAAATGGGCATTAAAGGAGCTGCACTTGCCTCTACAATTGCGGATGGTATTGGCATGGTAAGCATGCTTGGTTTCTTGCTTTTTTCTAAGGAACAAAAGAAATATAAATTATTGGCCTACTTCAAAGTTGACTTCACGTCAATCAAAGAGTTGCTCAAAGTAGGCAGTCCGCTGCTCTTGCAGGGTTTCTCGGCCTTAGCCACCTGGACACTCTTCTTCACTTGGCTCGAACAAAAAGGCACTTTTGACCTCACGGTTTCGCAGAATATCCGCTCCATTTACTTTTTGGCATTTGTGCCTATTTGGGGCTTTGCCGGCACTACCAAAACGTATATTTCGCAGTATTTAGGCGCTAAAAAACTAGATCAAATCCCTAACATTCAGCGTAAAATCCAATTGCTTACTGTAGCCTTCATGCTCTGTACTTTTCATGGTGCTTTACTCTACCCTGAGGTACTCATCCGGATGGTCAACCCAGCGGAGTTATATGTTGCAAAAAGCGCAGACATCTTGAAGCTTATTGCAGTGTCCATTTTACTCTTTGGCTTCATTTCAGTTTATTTCCAGACCATACACGGTAGCGGCAACACGCTACACTCCATGCTTATTGAATTCTTTACCGTAGGGGTTTACAGTATATTTTGTTATCTCTTTATCAAAGTTTGGGCTTTAGACGTTTATTGGATCTGGACCGTTGAATACATCTATTTTGGAGTCTTGGGCATCATTTCAATTACCTATCTTCGAAAAGTAAATTGGCAAAACAAACAAGTATGAGTACACCACTGCGAATCGTTTTCATGGGGACACCCGCTTTTGCCGAGCGTATTTTAGCGGAGTTACACCAAAGTGCGCATCAGGTAGTTGGGGTTGTCACGGTAGCCGACAAACCAGCCGGGCGCGGCCAACAAATGCACCAAAGTGCGGTCAAACAATTTGCCTTGGCCAATGACCTTCTGCTCTTACAACCCGAAAAATTACGCGACGATGCTTTTATTAGCGCCTTAATAGCTTTGCAAGCAGACGTATTTGTGGTGGTCGCTTTTCGAATGCTGCCCGATGTCGTTTGGAAGTTACCGCGCCTCGGCACCTTCAATTTGCACGCCTCACTCCTACCCGCCTACAGAGGTGCTGCACCCATCAATTGGGCGCTCATCAATGGCGATACTCAAACGGGAGTCACCACCTTTTTGATCAATGAACAAATTGATGCTGGTAGTATTTTACTGCAGGATAAAATTGATATCACAGCTCACATGACCGTAGGAGAACTGCATGATGCGCTCCAAGAAATAGGCGCTCGGCTCACGCTTCAAACGTGCAATGCCTTAGCTGAAGGTACCGTTAGCCCTCAGCCACAAACACCAATTACAGGTAAACGCGCTTTAGCGCCAAAACTCTTCAAAGAAAATACACGCATCGACTGGAGTTTGCCAGCAGGCGAACTACACAACCTCGTTAGAGGTCTGGACCCCTACCCAGCTGCGTGGTGCACCCTTTGGTCAGTTCAAAAAGAAGCTTGGGTACAATTCAAGATTTTCAATGCCAGCGTTACCGAACTGTCGTGCACACGCCAAGACGGCCCTGAAGGGCACAAAGAAGGCATTTTGTTTCCCTGCGGCGAACAAACCACCTTGTTAGTTAAGGAAATTCAGATGGAAGGGAAAAAGCGCATGGACGCCAAAGCTTTTATGGCTGGCAATGAGCTAAGTCATTTTACATATGCGTGCTTAAATATTTGATTTGCAAATAATTGGAAAATTGATTAGCTTGGTAAAAGCTAAATCAAGGTCATGCAAAAAAACTTACAATTTTTATGGTTGTTTTTATCGGCTTTAGCCTATGGGCAGCAAAACACACCTAGCAGCTGGGTCTTAAGTGCTGCTGTTTCTACTGAAATCCAAAAGGACAGCTTAGTTTCTGAAAAAGTAAGTACATGGATAGAACTCCAAGAAGAGCGCACCTTGTTCAGTAAGTTTTATCAAAGTAAGCAAGGGCATACACGCCAAATATTTAGTTCCGTTCCACTGCATTATTTAAGTCCGGTAGGTCAACTACTGCCCTATGAACTTTCCTATGAAAGACATGCTGATCATATTGTATTTAATAGACAAGAACACCCAATGATGCTTTTTGATGATGGTAGCTTTGGTTTAGAGATGTCGGCAAATGAGGTCATCAAAATTGGCAAGCAAACCAAGTTAAATGGTATACTTATCCAAAAAAACTGTGGTGATTTAGGTATAATTACACCCATTAAATTTCAGAATTTACCAATTGAGCAACAATTGGAATTGAGCAATGGAAAAATCGGGTTTCATTACCGTATTTCGGCAACATTAGCTTTAAATAACTCAGATCTCACGATTGAAGAGCAACTATCTCTTCCAAAAGGTTGGCAAATAGTAGATCCAAAAGACACCATAGAACCATACCTTTTTATACAAGATATGAACGGAAACAAGCGTGCATTATTGACGCATGTATTGTGTTATGACGCAAACGGACAGACAATTGCCAGCCAAATTGAAATTGAGGAAAATCTGCTGCGCATCCGCATTCCACATGAATGGATTGAAAATCCAGAACGTGTTTACCCAATTACAATTGACCCATTAATCGGAGGAATTCCTAGTGTTTGGAGTGGTGGACAAATGCCGTCTTGCTTCATGCCTGCTTATAACGAAGACAGTATACAGGTAACGATTCCTGCTGGCATCACACCTACAGGAGTATATGTAGATGCTAGTTTTTATGCCAATCCTTTTACATTTTCGACAATGTCGCAAGGTTCCATGTATTTTAGTACTTCCTGTGGTGTCTCCCAATCATTTACGGTTACAGGGGCAACAGCCGGAACAGCCGGAACAGCATATCTCGACAGCTTCAATCTGATGAATCCATTGGTTTGCTGTCTTCAGAAATCATGTAATCCGATACAATTTTGGGTGAGTATGCATCTTGGCCGAAACGCCAATGGCTCAGGTTGCAATACAAATTATATTTTGTATGATCCATTTACAACAAGTTGGCCCTTTCAAGTCGTTGTATATGGTCGTTCACCAGAATCATATGGCAACGAATGGTATACTTCTCAAACACCAATTTGCTCTAATAAATGCGAAGTTAACGCAACGGCTTATGCCCGATATGGTGTGCCTCCTTTTACTTTTTCACATCCCTGGACTAGCACTATTGGAACATCTGGGCAAAACCTAGGCTGTAATTCAGGTGCCAGCAATTATGTTTTTACTTTAACCGTTCCGAATTGTCCAATATACTGTGATTCAAGTTATACCAACTTGTCTATTCCTCCACCAATCATTGTGGATGCCTGTGGAACGTTTATTACTGGTTTACTTCCAGCGAATAAACCCCTTATTGCGGCAATTGAACCTAACCTAACTTATGATAGTCTTATTTGCAATGGTTCGCCAATTCAAATCATAAATCCACCTTGTATCTCAGATGGCGTAACTCAATTCATAGATGGGACCATACAAGGCTTTGGCGATTTCAATACGAGCGTAGGAAATTTAACAGATACTATGCTCACACAAACCTATTATTTCTTCGCAGAGCGCTTAGGTTGTAAATCAGACACGGTAGCGGCCAATATTACCATTGTTCCAAATCCAATTGCGGCTATGTCGATAGTTCCAAATCCTTTGGTTGTTGGAACTACAGGTACAGTTGGAAGTTCATCCTCAAGCACGGTCAGTACTACTTTTTGGAATCAATGGTCAAATTTAGATAGTATATGGCAGTCAAATGCTGACTTTGAGGTCAGTTATGAGCAGCCTGGCGCTTATCTCTATTGTTTGAACATTAGCGATGAGTTTGGTTGTTCTGACAGTATTTGCGAGGTACTCAATGTGGTGCCTGCTACTATTGAAAATATCAATATAGTTACTCCAAATAATGATGGAACAAACGATTTTCTTTCATTTCAATATTTGGATTTTTACCCGAACACAAGTATTCAAATACTTAACCGATGGGGGCAACTTATTTTCGAATCAGGCGACTACCAAAATAATTGGAATGGAGCAGATTATACAGAAGGAACTTATTTTTACAAGCTTTATATACCCGGACTCAATAAAACCCTACAAAGTTTTTTTGTACTTGAAAAATAAGTTACTGAGGCACATTAAAAGAAATACCAAAACGCAGCGGATACACACCTGCTGTGGTGCCTTCTTTGAACATACCAAGTACAGCGTAGTTGGCAAATACACCAAAATAACCGTAACCCATACGTACCGTTGCGTCTAGCATCCAGGTATTAAGGTTGAAGGCAGATCTGGTGACGTTTTCAAATTTGTCGCCATTTTCGTAAGCACCTGTAACTCGCTGATGGCTATACATGCGCACGCCTCCAACTACTCCAGCATTGACATAAAATGACTTTTTGTAAGCATTATTCGCCGTAAAATCAAGAAGAAGGGGAACGGTGAAATAAGCAGAATAGATGGTATTTCTTTTGTATTCTTGAGTGGCATTGGGAAGTGCAAAAACGGTATCAGCATCGTGCTGTAAGACATAAGAAGAGGTAAGTTCAGTGTTGTTAAAACTAAAACCATAGCCGGTTGTGATGCCAAAAACTTCTTTGATCAAGGAAAACTTATGCTGGAAGGTATTGAGATTAAAAACCAAGCTTTTAGCAACGTTGTTTTCCCAGTAAGGTGTGGAAGCGAAAGCGCTATTGAGGTCTAAAAAGCCGGTCGTGTTCATTTGTACACCGAGCTCAAAACCAGCCCAATGCGCTTTATTGGTATTGTAATTCTCCTCTTCGAATTCAAAATCTTCTTCGAGATCGAGGTCGAAATCAAAAAGAATTTGCAGGCGATAAGAAGCCACTACAGCGTTGCCGTTTTCATCGGTGGCCGGAAGCCAGCGGGGCATGTTGCGTACGATATCCAGAGCTGCACTATCTAAAAGCGCATCGTAGCCCATTTCTACAAATGGTTTGGTGACCATTCCGTCAATTGCAACTTCGAATGCCACGTAAACAGACTCGCCCCAAGGAAAGGTCTCGTTGGTGTCGGCATAAATAAAGCGCTCTACCGCCTCTTTAATGTAAAGATCCAGAGAATCTTGCCCGCCTGGAAACTGTGGTGTGGGCCGATTGGCAATGGTTGGAGATGCCAACTCCTCTACTGCTTGAATAGGAGCTGAGATTTCAATGGTTTCTGTTACCACTCGTGCACTCGTATCTACTTTTTCTACGAGCTGTGGTTTTTCCATTACTTGGGCAAACGCCTGTGTAAAACAAACAAGTGCAAGGGTAGCGACAATTTTTTTCATGTGGAGAATTTCTCCAAAGATAGAAATTTAAAATTGGATGCTCATTTTCAACAAGAAATGTCGGCCTGCTTGCGGATAGTAGAAATTTTCTGTTGTCGTTTGGCCTCCGTACATATAACTAAACGTGTAGCCGTTGTTCGCATATTGTGCATTGAAGAGGTTATTGACCAAAAACCCAAGTTCAAATGAACGTGCAAATTTTTGCTTCACCTGATAGTTGCAACTAAAGTTGGTGAAGGTAAACGGATCTAGACTTCTCTTGACATCAGAAGTATTGTCTAGAAATTGCCTAGAGACATACTTGGATTGCAGCGTCAGCGATAAGCGCTCTATCGGCGCATATTGAAGGCCAAGTGTTTGAATGAAATTAGGAGAGAAAGCCAAGTCGGTAGTGCCGTGTTCTATCTGAATTTGTGTGTAATACGGCGCGTCGTCTAGATAAACATCGACAAACTCTACAAAATTCAAAACTTTATTTTGACTAAGTGAAGTTGCTGCTTGAAAACGGAGTTTCGATAAAAATTGATAAGCAAATTCCATTTCCAAACCTGTTCTATAACTCTTGTCCACGTTAGTACGGGTATAGCCACCTACATCATTGATTTGACCCGTGAGAACCAACTGATTATGGTAATACATCAAAAATAAATTGGTCTGAACATTCAATTTACCTTTCTCAAAGCGATAAGCCAACTCGGTATCGAACATGCGTTCTGATAGAGGTCGATTGGCAGGTGTGCTTTCGCGGAAATCGCGACGAACGGGCTCGCGGTTGGCAATTCCAAAGGAGCCAAATAGGTTGTGTGCGCCCATGTTTTTGGCAATTGACATTTTTGGGTTAAAGAAATGATAGTTGACATTTTGTGTCACGTCGGTAAGGACTCCACTCACTTGATCTACACCTAAAAATTGATAAGCTATACCTCTGTATTGTAAGTCAAGTGTGAGGTCTAGCCCATTTTTTTGATAGTTGGTCTTCAAGTACGAACTGACCTCACTTTTGAGGGCATCGTTGTCATAGTAGCGGTCGTATATTTGGCTATTCGAAGCATACTGAGCCCAAATGAGTTCGCCAAAATGCGCGCCTGTGTAACGATTGGCTGCGCCACCCAGGGTAAATTTGAGCTTTGAATTGTACTGATAGTTCAGGCCGTAAACCAAGCCTATAAAATGGTTATCGAGCCAACGTCTTCTGATTAAGTCGGTATTGAAGATGGAATCGCCACCCATTACTACTGGTGTTAACCCGTAATCGGCTAAATCTTCACTATTGCGGTATTCTTCGTAATAACCTCGACCGTAGGTGTAGTGAGCGGCTGCATTGAAATTCAATTGAGGTGAGAGCTGATGAATGAAATGCAATTGGTAGTTGTCTTGGTTGTAATTGTCTACTTGGCCGGCATAGGTGTAGTAATTGTAAGTTCTACCAGAAGTTAGTAAGTTGGTGGTTTCTTCGGCACTCAGGCCATTGCGCGCAGCGTAGTCGAGCATGCCGAGCGAATCGCCGCGATAGCGACTTTCTGGCGTGCCATACCAAGCCTGATAGGTGCGCTCTTGACCCGTAAGCACCACTGCCTTCCAAACAGATTTATCGGTCAGATACGTTGCAGTGAGGCCCATTGATTTTAAGTTACTTGTGGCTCTGTCTAAGTAGCCATCGGAACGAATTTCAGAAACTCTGGCATCTAAAGAAAAGCGCTTGTTGAGCAAACCAGTACCCGCTGATAAGGTGCCGCGCAGGGTACCAAAAGAACCTCCAGAAAGATCTATTCTGGCGTAGGGATCGGTTCTTAAGTTGTTGGTTTTGATATTGACACTGGCGCCAAAGGCGGCGGCACCGTTAGTCGAAGAACCAACGCCGCGCTGTACCTGAATATTTTCTACAGAACCGACAAGATCGGGCATATTGACCCAATAGACGTCGTGCGATTCTGGGTCGTTGACCGGCACGCCATTAATGGTGACGTTGATACGGCTTGCATCTACGCCACGAATGCGCAAACCACTGTAGCCTATCCCAGCCCCTGCGTCACTGGTAGTAACAACCGAAGGCGTAAACTCCAAGAGCGTAGGCATGTCTTGGCCAAAATTTTTGGAATTCAGGGTGGTTTTGGTTACAAGTGTATTGTTAGGTGCATCTTTGGCGCGCAAGCCATTGACTACGATGCCTTCAACATCTTGAATGCGACGGGTGGTGTCGTATTCTTTCGTTTTTCCAACCTGAGCCATAGCTATATGACCACTCATTAAAATAAATAGAAAAGATCTTGTTTTCATTTTTGTTAAAAAATTAAACAAGAACAAGGGGCTAATTCTTGGTAGTTCTGTACAATTAGCGCGTCATCTTCCCTTCGCTGGCATTATCCAAATCAGGTTCAATGGGTATGTTCTCAGCCTTCACGGCACCCCTTAGAGACGGTACAAAAGTAAGAGATTCTTCAGCAACATGAACCAACTCATTTAAAAAATTGATTTTAGCACGCTATAAGGAGAATTTATATGCTTGCTGCAACGAGTTTTGCAATTTGAACTGCATTTGTAGCGGCGCCTTTGCGCAAGTTATCGGCAACAATCCACAAATTGAGCGTGTTGGCCTGGCTTTCGTCGCGGCGAATGCGCCCCACAAAAACGTCGTCTTTGCCTTCTGCAAAACGCGGCATTGGGTAGTCGTAAGCAGCAGTATTATCTTGAAGTGTAATACCTGGCGTTTGCGAAAGCAGCGCTCGGACTTCTTGCAAATCAAATTCGTTTTCAAAAGAAATATTGACGGCCTCAGAATGGCCACCCACCACGGGCACACGCACTGCCGTAGCCGTTACGTTGATAGTTGGATCGAGGATTTTCTTGGTTTCGTTGGTGAGCTTCATCTCTTCTTTGGTATAACCGTTGTCGAGGAAAACATCGCACTGCGGAATACAGTTTTTGTCAATTGGATATTTATACGCCATCTCGCCTTCGACACCCGCTCGTTCGTTTTGAAGTTGCTGCACGGCTTTCACGCCTGTGCCGGTAATCGATTGATAAGTAGAGACCACCACGCGCTTGACACCATACTTGCGGTGCAGCGGCGCCAAAACCATGACGAGCTGAATTGTACTGCAGTTTGGATTGGCAATAATGAGGTCTTCTTTCGATAGGAGGTGTCCGTTGATTTCCGGAACGATCAGCTTTTTTGTTGGGTCCATGCGCCAAGCAGAACTGTTGTCAATAACGACTGTTCCTTTTTCGGCAAAACGAGGCGCCCACTGCAAGGAGGTATCGCCGCCGGCCGAGAAAATAGCGATATCGGGTGCTGCCGCCACAGCAGCTGCTAGCCCAACGACAGCATATTCTTTGCCTTGGTACGTTATTTTTTTACCCACGCTGTTCTCGGAGGCAACCAAAAGTAATTCAGTAAAAGGAAATTGTTGTTCGGCCAACACTTCTAACATCACTGAACCAACCATACCGGTGGCTCCTACTACGGCTACTTTCATTCTTCAATTTTTTTACAAAAATAAACTTTGTTTGCCATGCGACTCTTCCCGATTTTAATTTTCCTGTTTTCTGCCTGCACACCCCGACCGGTGCTTACCCAAGTTTACGACGATTTTCACGACCAAAGTTTGTTTCAAGGCCTGTTGTGGGGCGGCGATATGGGCAACTTTACAACGAATGCTAGTCGCCAACTTCAATTAAATGGTCTTGGAAACGAAAGTAGTTCTCTGTTTTTTATGCCTACAATTCTGCAAACAAGCTGGGAGTGCAGCTTTTGGTTACGGCTCAACCTTAGCCCCTCCAGTCTCAATTTTGGACGCTTTTATTTTTTTGCGGACCAAAGTGACCTGCTATTGGCGTCCAACGCACTTTATTTGGAGTTTGGCGAAGCTGGTAGCCAAGACGCTCCAAAATTATTTGGCCGGCAAAACGGAATCGATAGTTTGCTGGCGGTGGGCCCAGCTGGCAGCATTGCGGCCGCTTTTCAGTTATTCTTTACGTTCAAGTGCAACAATGGCGCCTACACCCTCGAAACGCGAACGAGTATGGCGGCCGCAAGCAATCTGTGGTTGTCAGGGCAGTTGCCCTGGCTGCCAGCTTGGCCCTATGCAGGCCTTGCCTTTGTGTATACCAGCAGTAACTCACAAAATTTTTACTTCGACGACTTGTATTTTGGACCAGTCATAGAACCTACTACTCCGGCTATCATTTTTACTGAGCTCATGGCAGATCCCGAACCTGCACAAGGCCTGCCCAACACAGAATACATTGAGCTTTACAATGCCAATTCGCAAGCCCAACAACTCAATGGATTAAATCTCAGTGATGCAAGCAGCAGTTGCACGCTCCCTTCTTTTTGGTTGCAGCCGGGTTGCTACGCAACGCTTGTTGGCACGGGCAAGAGTGCGGGTTTTGATCCAACAAAAACTATTGAAGTGACCGCTTTTCCAAGCTTTAACAACAGTGGTGAACCATTAGCATTAACTGATCCGTTTGGTTCACAGATTGACCTCATCCATTACAACCTTAATTGGTACCAAGATACTTCCAAACAAGAAGGTGGTTTCAGTTTGGAGCGCTGCTCCTTGCAAGACCCCTGTTCCGCTGCCGATAACTGGCGGGCTAGCCAGGCGCAACTAGGTGGCACTCCAGGTCTTGCCAATTCTGTACTCACCACCTTTCCAGACACCTTAGCTGCTCACCTCCTCTTTGCCGAAGTACGCGATAGCAATCTTGTCGCATTTGGGTTTTCAGAACCCATGGACAGCGCAAGCTTGGCGCAAGCTGATATTGCTTTTTCTGACAACACAGGGCTTTTCTCACGATCAGTGCTACCCTTTCAGCAATTGCAAGATGGAGCACAATTAGTGTTGCTCTTTGATCAGGGGCTTCCCAAAAGCAAACCAATAGATGTCAACTTATCATTGCTTTTTGATTGTTGGGGGAACCAAAGCAACCATCAAACCACCATTATCCGTTACGAAGAACCGACCATCGGCGAGCTCTGCATCAATGAAATATTATTCGACCCACCAAACAATGGCTCAGATTTCATAGAAATTTACAACAAGAGCAATAAATACCTCAGTTTAGCGCAGTGCAGCATCGGCAACGGACTAGCAACTTATGCAATTGAAAAACCAACCATCGCACCTCAAGCATACTTGGCGCTTTGCCCCGACACGAGTTTCTTGCTGGATTACTATCCGCTCACAAACACCGCACAAATGGCCACACAAACGCTGCCTTTCTTTTATAACGACAGCGGAACCTGCGCGCTTTATTGCAGCGGTCTTCTCTTAGATAACCTGCATTATGAGTCTTCTTGGCATGCGCCGTTGCTAGCAGACACCGAAGGTGTGAGCTTGGAAAGGCTAGATCCAACATTGCCAACGCAGTACGCTCAAAATTGGTTTTCAGCAGCTCAAAGCGTTGGTTTTGCCAGCCCAGGCAGAGAAAATTCACAGCAAATTGGCTCCCAACAAAAGGGTGCTTTGTACTTGGTTAACCCTGAATTTAGCCCAGATCAAGATGGTTACCATGATTTTCTTGAAATCCAATATGAATTACCTGCGCCCAACATGTTGGTTCAGGCTACCATTTACACATTGGGCGGACAATTAGTTAAACAACTCTGTATCAATGAACTATTTGGCATTAAAGGTCTGTTGATCTGGGATGGCAGCACCGAATACGGCTCGATTGCCAACACTGGAATTTACATTCTAGAATTCAAAGCCTTTTCAACAGACCCAAGTTTATTTTTTAATCGCAGGTTGAGTTTTGCGCGCTGTATTAAACACTAAATTTGACTTAAACTAATCCACATGAAAAATCTGATTTTTGCACTTATTTGTATCTGCTCATTTTCTGTTGTGGCTCAACGCTACACGAGTTCGCTTGGTTTAAGAGGAGGTAGCCCGGGTGTTACCTATTTAAATGCAAAATATAGAATCAACCAACAAGCCTATGAACTCGGAATCGGAGGGAATACTAGTTCTGTTTGGGTGCACGGCAATGCCTACTATCAAAATGAACTCAACGATATTCTAGATTACTATTACGGTTTTGGTGCCAATGTTGGCCTAGGTGATATGAGTAAGTTTGAAACGAATTATTCTGGCTTAGGCCTTGGCGCAAGTGCCGTAATTGGTTTGGAACACACCCTAGAAGATTTCCCGTTAAACGTTTCTATTGACGTAGGGCCTAGCCTTTATGTACTTCCTCGTTTGCAATTTGGCTTTGCATGGGCATTAAGCGTGCGGTATGTCCTCCACTAAAATCGATTTTTCACCAGGATCCAAAAACTGGATTGCCAAATTCTTCGAGCTCCTCGAAAAAGGTGTTTTCAGCATTGACCAAGACCTGATTCATCAAAAAGAAGCGAATCTTACCCATTTTATCTCACACCAAACAGGCCTTATCTATGGAACGGCCAAATCTTTTATTTTCTCGAACACCTTAGAAAAAAGCAAGTTCAATTCTGACGAACAACTCGAATTACTGCTTTTTGAAACACTGCTTTTTACCTATATCAGAAAGCAACAGAGAGAAGTTAGTCAAAAAGAATTCATTCAAACGCTTCTTTCCTTTTACAATGGTTTTGAAGGTTCAAGTTTACAAGAGCGTCTATCATTTAAACTCGCTAAGAACCCAAATAAAAAACTCGAAATTTTGCTCTCTTCAAGGGTTGGCATCAAAAGTTCTTTTCTTGGCGCAAACTACTGGCTCAAACACCTCTCGAATGCTTTTATCTTTTTGGATGTCATCCTTTTTCGTGCCTTTTTAGAGGGTGAACAAACGCCATTTCCTAAAAATTACGAGCGCTATACTTCTTCGGTTTTGAATGGCCTGATTTACGCCGCCCATATTAATGTCAAGATCGATGAAAAAGAAAAGAAAATTTTATCCCATTTTATTGCTTCTGCAGCTTTGTCTCACACTTTGAAAAAAGCTTATTTTGAACGGATTAAAATTGGCATCCCACTCAAACTGCTGCAGCAAGAATTAGTCGAAGATCACCTTTTAGCCCAGATTACTTATGAGTTTGGTCATTTATTGCTTCAAAGCACACATATCATTACACCAAGCGAACGACTGAAATTACAGGCGCTTGGCAGCGTACTTCAGATGAACGAAGCCCAAATGTTGGTTTCCGAAGAAATGAGTACCGCCTTTATTACGCAAAGTGGCCCCCAAGAATTGTTGGTCTATAAACAATCTACCGAAGCGAGCTTTGCTTACAAAGAAACGAGCAAGCGCTGGTTGCGCATCATTGGTCGCAACCGCGATCGCCTGCTGACCGAAATGCGCGAGAGCAAAGAGCTCATGGCGCTATTGCAGAAATCTACCAAAGAAGAACTCAGCCCAGAAGAAAAAGAACAAGTCAAGGGCCAATTCTACGACATATTGAAATCCATGCCGTCTTTGGCCCTATTTCTTTTGCCTGGTGGCAGCCTACTCTTACCAATCGTCATGAAACTCGTGCCGGAACTCATCCCCTCTGCTTTTAAAGTCAATGAAGTAGAGAAAAAACACCCAGAAGATGAATTGTAAAATACACATCCATTTACTCAATGAGCTGTATTCACAAGAACTTGCCGATGCCAAACACGGTGGCAAGGAGTCAGCAGACAACCTACGTTACGAATGGGAAGACGAACTTGAAATCACTACAGCTGTAAGTGAAGTACTCGAAAAATCAGACGCAACCTATACTTTAGCTGGCTACGACGAAAACGACGCGCTTTTCTCCTACGACATCGAACAAATGCACCTCTTTGAAATCCATTCTGAGGAAAGCCCGGTTACTATTGTTGGGGCATCCAAGAGCATTGTGGATCATTGCACACATGCAACAGATGCCAACGGACACACCATACGCATTTACCTCAAGGATTACGAGCCCATGGCCAATCCGGTTCCTGGTATTTTCATCGCCTCCAAAGCCTTTCCAAAAGCCCTGATCCGATGATTGAGCTGCGTTGCATTGAACTGACCTACCAAAAACCAGTGCTCAAGTCGCTGCACTTTCAGGTGCGCCGCGGCGAAATCCTGGGTCTCGTCGGCAAAAGTGGCGCCGGAAAATCTTCATTGCTTAAAATTTGCGCCGGGCTCCAAGACCCCGATGTAGGGGAGGTTTGGATCGACGGCAAAAAACAAATGCCAGTCAGACACCTGTTGGTACCGGGTTTCGAAGGTTTGGCAATTGTCAATCAGGATTTCAAGCTCGATCCATACCATACCGTTGAAGAAAACATCCGCGAAGCGATTTTACACTGGCCCTATGCCAAACGCGACAAACGTGTCCAGAAACTTTTGCGCTTGTTTGGCCTCAAGGAAATTAGCCTCACCAAAGCACATCTCATCTCAGGTGGTGAGCAGCAGCGCGTGGCCATTGCTCGTGCCATTGCAGACCAACCCAATTACTTGTTGTTAGACGAACCTTTCGGGCATCTCGACGCACACCTACGCCAAAAACTCAGCAGCCACCTCATGGACCTCCGCGACGAAGAAGATACGGGTATCATTTTAGTTTCACACGAGGGTCAAGATGTGCTTGGACTTTGCGACCACATCTGTATTCTTCAAAATGGGAAGCTGTCCAAAAAATATAAACCAGAAGAGGTTTATTACCACTACAAAGCGCCGGAACGCGCCAGGCTTTTTGGGCCGCTCAACACCTTAAAAATGGACGAAGAACTTCTACATTTTAGGCCCGACGAATACAAAGTTTCAACATCCGGAATTGCCGTTCGTTTCGAGAAAGCGCTATTTGTAGGGGGCCTATATCACAATTATGTAAGAAGCGAACACAACGAGCGTTTATTGCTTTACGCCTTTGAAAAATTAACTGAAATCCAAGCAATTGAAATCCACAAAAAATAAGAAAGGCACCATACGCCTCCTGCTCAAAGCTTTCTGGGATGCCCTCAAAGAATATGTTCAAGAAGGAGCTTTTCACCACGGAGCTGCGTTGGCCTATTATACCTTATTTGCGTTTATTCCGATCATTTACCTAACGACTTCAATCTATGGGCGCATCATTGGTCAAGACAACATGCGCCAAATTGTCTCCTCATTGCTCAAATCAGGCCTCGGGATTCAAGATAGCGGATCCATTCTTCAGCTTGTGGATAGCATGTCTATCGAAAAACCAAATTTCTTTCTTGAATTAGTGAGTGTTGGTGTCTTGCTTTATACTTGTTCGGCCTTCATGATTTCGCTCAAGCGAAGTTTGAATGAATTTTTCAATGTCAGCAAAAAAAGCCGAGAAGAATCCAATCTTTTCATGGAAATCATTGGCTTTCGCTTTGTTGGGGTGATCCTACTCGCCGTTTTTGCGCTGGTCATCATCCTCTTTTATTTTCTGCAAGTATTTATCTTTTCAGCCATCACCAACTGGCTTCATTGGAACAATGGCTTTGTCGATTTCTCGCTACAAGCCTTGCAAATCATCCTTACCCTGCTTTCGAATGTGTTGATATTCACCTTGATCTTCAAATACATGCACAATGCAAAGGTAAGTTGGCGCGTAGCCCGCGATGGCGCAATCGCAACCTCACTCCTTTTGTACTTCAGCCAATGGCTCATCGGTTACTATTTGCAACATTACTTTATTATGGGAAAATTAGGCGTAGCGAACTCCATTTTCATCATGCTCGCTTGGGTGCATTATTCAGCTCAGATTGTATTTTTTGGTGCCCAATACACCTATCAAATTGGAAAGGTGCTCAACGACCGCATCAAGTCTAATGCTAAAGAAACGACGGCGGCTTCCTGAATTCAAGTTTCGCATCTTTAAAAATGCTAGAAGTATTTCGGATGGTCAGTAAGAAACTCTTGTTACCACCGATAGGCACGTAATAAAAAGATAGCGCCCAGCAGTGCATGTTGCGGTTCAGAGAAAAATAAGCGTTGGTCAGGCGCGCTTCTTGCACATTAAAGTTAAGGTTACCCGACAAATTCCAGCGCTTGGTAAAACTGAGGTCTCCGCTGAGTACTAAAGTCTGTACAAACAACCATGGCTCAGGGTTGCTGGTGCTGATTTCCTGGTTGGCGCGAATGCCATACACATGCGACAAGTTCATTTTCCAAGGAATGTCGTAATACACCGCGCGCTCTGGGTGCAACGCATAGTAGTTGTAGTCGGCATTCCAATCTTGCTCATTAAAGAGCGTACTGTGATCCTGGATTTTTTTACGGTCTTTTTTTGGCGCAACAACAACTGTGGTGGTAAGATTAGTGGTGGTAAGCCTTCCCAATTGTTGCGCATTTTGCCAAGCGTAAACACCTGTTGTTGCGCCTGTAGCATTCCAAGCATAAGGACTCCACTGCGCATTCGACACAAAATTGATCCAATTGGCTGGGCTAATGCGCAAGTTCAGTGCTAAATCAGAAAGCTGCATGGAGTCTTTGGTGAAGTCGTAGTTGCCCGTTATTGAAAACTGATCAATGAGGCGTATTTTCTTGTAACCCGTGAGGGTATCTTGAGCAGACTTAAACTTGAGCTCTGCGGTATTGTTGATCCCAAAGGTGAGCAAAGAGGCTTCGCGAACAGAACCGACTTGATAAATACTGCGCTCAAACGGAGAATACGAAATAGGAGCTTGATTTGGGCCGACATTGGCCGTAACTAGTGGATTCCAGCCTGGCGTATAGCGATAGCCAATATTGGGTGTCATGAGGTGACGCAAACGCGCTTTTTTGGGGCCTACAAAACGGTAGTAACCATATAAAACTGTTGTGGCCGTTAGGCTAAAGTTGAGCTCATGACGCATGGCCATTTGACGAAGGGTGTCTATTTGTGTTTTGTTCTCGACGGGGTCGTAAGACTTGACAATTTGCTGAAAATTGATCTTGTTGCCGTAGTTCAAGCTCGGATTGATTTTCACGGCATTTTTAAACAAACCAGTATTGGTTTGGATACTGATGCCTTGGCTCACTCCATTCATGAGGCGTTGGCTGATGGCATTGAAATCGCCATTTGTGAGCAAGGAGTCTGCAAATTGCGAGCGGTTTTGGCCTTCGAAATTATAGGTGACCCCAATGCGTTGGATGGTTTTTTTCCAGTTTTTATCGGCGGTTTCAAAAATATCTTTAAACGGAAAAACACGCGTCACATTCACGTTGAGCACCGGGCTCATTAAGGAAATATTTTTGGCAATGGAGTTTTGACGCAAAGACATCTTTAGGCCGGTATTGATTGGTTTTCCGGGGAAGTTGCGCGCCAAATTGATATCCGAATTAAAGGAATTGGAGAAATATTCGGGGTTAATGGGATCGAGGGAATTTTTAGATTGGTTGTCGGAGATGAAATTGACACTAGAAGAGAAATCCCAGAACGGATTTGATTTTGGCGCCTTGCGGTGAGTCCAGGAGACCGTCACTTTATTGCGTTTGTCATTGGTCGGAAAACCACTATTGAACTGCTGAAAACCCAGTGATAGGCGCCCGGTATAGCCGTAGCGTTTGGCATAATCGAGGTCGTTGCGCAAGCCCCAAGAACCACGGCTGTATAAATTGGCATATACAGAAGTTTGATAGCGCTCAGAAATAGGGAAATACCAACCGAGATTCTGAAAACCAAAACCATAGGCAGAAAGCGGTATAAACTCCGGAAACAACAAACCTGATGTGCGTTCTTTTTGATTGGTTGGAATGAACGCAAATGGTAAACCGAGCGGCGTTGGAATGCCCGATACCCATAAATTCATGGGGCCGGTAACGATGCGCTCATTAGGCACCAGCACCCCTTTGCTCAACTGAAAATGGTAATGTGGTTCTTCTAAATCGCAGGTAGTGAGTATACCTTGGCGCAAATGTAATTCTTCATTGGCCTGGCGCTTGGCGGTTCCCATTTTGAAATAAAATTCGTCCTGTTTAATGGCAAGTGCCTTGATGTACGCTTTTTGCGTTTTGTAATTCATCTTGAGGGTCTCGCAACGAATGGTTTCTGAGCCTTCGGTGAGCTCCGGATACTCAACTTTCGTCCCCAAGCTATCGACCCGATAACTGGCTTCTACTTGGTTGGAATCGATATCGATGAGGATGTAACCTGCCTTGAGCGAGAAACCTTCACTTTGCACCTCGGCGTTGCCATAAAGATAAATTCTGCGCAATTTGACGTCGTGCACAATTTTTTGGCTTGCCTTGTAAGTAACAATTTCATTGAGACTTTCCCCATTGACATAAAGGGTGTCTTGGGCTGTAACCAATACCTTAGTGCACATTATTAACAATGTGGCGAAGAAAAGTTGTAAAAAGCGCTGGCGCTGGCTCAAGATGCTTACTTAGATTTGTAATATGCAGGAAAAACGTACAAAGCTACCAATTTTCAATGGCTTGCAAAAAAACGTGCTTAGTGTCTTTTTATTGGCCGCGCTCGTTTTATTTTCAAGCGCAGCAACTTGGGCCCAAAGCAGCAAAATTAAAACCGTAGTAATTGACGCCGGTCATGGCGGCCACGACCCCGGTTGCCATGGTGCTCAAAACAACGAAAAAGAAGTTTGTTTGTCGATGGCCCTCAAGCTGGGCGCGCTCATCAAAGAACGCTACCCGGACATCAAAATCATTTACACCCGCAGCACCGACGTCTTCGTAGAGCTTGCAGAGCGCGCCAACATTGCCAACCGCAATAACGCCGATCTTTTTATTTGTATCCACGCCAATGCAGGCAGCACCACTGCTTATGGCTCTGAAACGTACGTTCTTGGTTTGCACCGCACCGACGCCCAACAAAAAGTAGCCGAAAGAGAAAACGCGAGTATCGCCCTAGAAGACGACAAAGGCGCCAAATACCGTTCCTACGACCTCACGCCCGACGGTATCATTGCCCTGCAATTTCAATTGGCGGTGTTTCATAGGCAGTCCATTTTGTTTGCCGAAATGATCCAAAAAGAGTTCAAGCGCATTGGGCGCTATGACCGCGGTGTCAAACAAGCAGGTTTTTTAGTGCTCTACAAAACCACCATGCCAAGCGTCCTGATCGAAACAGCATTTTTGCCCAACCCTACCGAAGAAAAATTAATTGGGACAGCAGAAGGGCAGCAAAAAATGGCGCAATCGATGTTTCAAGCATTTGTCAATTATAAAAATGCAACCGAAGGCAAAACCGTAGTGGGCGGAACCACCGCGCAACAAAACAATATCGATACCCGACCAACAGAGAGTAATCCACCCAAACCAGTAGAAATACCTAAAGAAACTGTAAAAGAACAAGGATTGGTATTTAAAGTGCAAATCGAAACCTCTAACAAGGCCATTTCGACTAAATCAAGCCACTTTAAAGGATTGGAAATATTTGAATATCAAGACAATACACTCTTTAAGTACTGTGCAGGATCTTTTGCTAACGACCTCCAAGGAGCCAAAAATTACAAAAACGAACTTATTCAAATGGGCTTTACCAACGCTTTTGTGGTGGCTTTCCTCGACGGAGAACGCATCAGTATTGAAAAAGCGCTTAAATTAGCAGAAAAAAACTAGCTTGAAATTCTCCAAAGAAATCAAAGCAGCGCTCATTGCGCTAGTGGCCATAGTGGTGCTCATTGCCGGAATCAATTTCCTTAAAGGCAATAGCTTCTTTGGTGGAGACGACGTCTACACCGCCTATTTTCCGAATTCTGGCCAATTAATGGTCTCTTCTAATGTTACGCTCGACGGTGTAGAAATCGGAAAAGTCCTGAGCATCAGATCGAATCCTACTGGAGACTCTCTGCATAAAGTCAAAATGACTTTCAATATCCACAATTCTGACATTCGCCTTCCCAAGGGAACCATCGTCGAAATTGGTTCTTTGGACTTCTTTACCAAAGCTCTCGTTGTCCATCTTCCAACAGCTGGAAACGGCACTTTCTATAAAGTTGGGTCTACTATTCCAGGCAGAGTGTCAGTTGACATGGTTTCCCAAGTAAAAGCCTACGCCGACCCCATTTCTCAGAAATTGCAAACCATGATGCTTTCTGTCGATAAAATGGTTGGATCTTTAACCTCGTTTTGGGACACCACCGCTACCTCAGAACTAGAGGGCAGCCTCAAACAGGTCAAACTCACCATTAAAAAATTGGGGAATGTTGCCGACGAACTGCAAGGTTTTGTGGCGTCGGAACGCGCGCAATTTGGCAAAATCATGGACAACGTTGAGGCCATAACCCTCAATTTACGCAAGAGCAACGACCAAATTACGGGCATACTCGGCAACGCACGCAAAATAACCGATGAGCTCGTTACCGCTGACTTCAAAGGCACTATTTTAGAAGCCCAAACCACCCTCAAGAAATTCAATATGGTCCTGTCTGAAGTAGAAAAAGGCCAAGGCACACTAGGTAAACTCATCCACGACGACAAACTTTACGCTGAACTCGTTGCCACCAACAACGACCTCCAAAATTTAGTAAAAGACCTCGAGGCACATCCTGAGCGCTACGTGCATATCTCCTTAATTGGTGGCAAAACCAAAGGATTGCAACTTTCTAAGCAAAACGAAGACAAGCTTCTCAAAATATTGGATAGCTTGCCAGAATAAACATTTCACATGCAACAACTCATTTTTGGCGTACTCACGCTCGCAAGTTTTGGTTTTTTTGCATTCAACCTCCGCAAAATTGCCCAAAATATCCACATGGGCTTGCCCCTAGACCGCTCTGATCGCAAAGCCGACCGTTGGCGCACCATGCTTTTGGTGGCACTTGGGCAAAAGAAAATGTTCACGCGCCCCATTCCCGCGCTTTTGCATTTGGCCTTGTACGCAGCTTTTGTCATCACCCAAATTGAGCTCATCGAAATTTTAGTTGATGGAATCAGCGGCTCACATCGTTTCTTTCAGAATGCGCTAGGAGGTTTTTACACCTTCATGATCAGCTTCATTGAGGTATTATCTGTTTTGGCATTTATTGGCACTGTCGCCTTTTTGGCCCGACGCAACATGCTCAAACTACCGCGTCTCAACATGAAAGAACTCGCAGGCTGGCCTACACAAGATGCCAACCTCATTCTTGTGTTTGAACTCATGTTAATTAGTTTCATTTTCACCATGAATGGCGCAGATGAAGTATTGCAGTCTTATAGGGGCAATTCGAATGGTTTTGCCATTAGCTCTTGGCTAGGGCCTATTTTATTTGACGGAATAAGCAACCATTCGTTGCATATTTTAGAGCAAATCGGTTGGTGGGGCCACATCATCATGGTTTATACCTTCATGAACTACTTGCCCTATTCAAAGCACCTGCACATCTTTATGGCTTTTCCGAATACCTATTATTCCAAATTAGAGCCAAAAGGACAGTTTAGCAACATGCAAAGCGTGACCAACGAGGTGAAACTCATGCTCGACCCCAACGCCGATCCATATGCCGCCCCTGCTGCAGACGCTGTTCCTTCGCGCTTTGGCGCCAAAGACGTCACCGACCTCAGCTGGAAAAACCTCATGGACGCCTACAGCTGCACCGAATGTGGCCGTTGTACGTCTGCCTGCCCGGCCAACACCACTGGCAAATTGCTGTCACCACGCAAAATCATGATGGACACCCGAGACCGCATGGTAGAACTCGGCGACTACAAACGCAAAAACGGACCTGACACTGAAGACGGCAAAAGCCTTTTGGGCAACTACATTACCGAAGAAGAACTTTGGGCCTGTACCAGCTGCAATGCTTGTGTGCAAGAATGCCCGGTTAATATCGATCCGCTTTCCATCATCATGGATTTACGTCGCTTTTTAGTGATGGAAGAATCGAAAGTACCTACCGAGCTCACCGGCATGCTCACCAACATTGAAAACAACGGTGCGCCATGGCAATTTGCGCCAACCGAACGCATGAATTGGGCCAACGAAGACTAAGCCAAAAAAGACCACGCAATGAGTATACAAGTACGCACAATGGCCGACATGATGGCCGCCGGAGAAAGCCCAGACATCCTATTTTGGGTAGGTTGCGCCGGATCCTTTGATGACCGCGCCAAAAAGATCACCAAGGCACTCGTTAAAATCCTCAATCACTGCAAGGTCAACTTTGCGGTATTAGGCACCGAAGAAAGCTGTACTGGCGACCCCGCTAAACGTGCAGGCAACGAGTTCACCTTTCAGATGCAAGCGCTCATGAATATTGAGTTACTCAATGGCTATGAGGTCAAGAAAATTGTAACGGCCTGCCCGCATTGCTTCAATACACTCAAAAACGAATATCCTGGCTTGGGCGGCACTTATGAAGTCATTCACCACACCCAACTGATCCAAGACCTCATCAATACTGGCAAACTCACCCTTGCCGACAACGGTACTTTCAAAGGCAAGAAAATCACCTTCCACGATCCGTGTTACCTCGGACGCGCCAATGACGTTTATGAGGCGCCGCGCGAACTCATCGAAAAGCTCGACGCTGCACTCGTAGAAATGAAACGCTGCAAAACCAACGGCTTATGTTGTGGTGCAGGTGGCGCACAAATGTTCAAAGAAGCCGAAAAAGGCAACAAAGAAATCAACATTGAACGCACCGAAGACGCCCTTGAAACCAGCGCCAATATCATCGCAACCGGTTGCCCTTTCTGCAACACTATGATGACCGACGGCATCAAGCACTTCGAAAAAGAAGAAGACGTCAAAGTCATGGACATCGCCGAACTTATCGCCAATGCAGCCGACCTCTAAGTTAGCACCCCATTTCGGCCCCGAATGTCGGGTTTGGGTTTTCATTGGCAGACGTGCGTTGGACGCGACTGAAACCACCTGGGCCAACGAACAACTCGTTGCCTTTACCCAATCATGGCAAACGCACGGCAAAGCCATGAATGCATCCGGATTTGTTTTTGAAAGTCACGCATTGGTCATTGTCGCCAACGAAGCAGGCGTTCAGGCCTCTGGTTGCTCAATGGATAAAATCAATCATCAAATCCGCCAAATGGGCGCCGAACTCGGCGTCGACTACTTTGAGCGCATGAACACCCTCGTTTGGGACAACAACACTTGGGTACTCAGCACCTTCTCACCTACCGAAACACGCCGCACGGTTTCAGCTGCAACGCAGTTGTTGGGGGAGTTGATGTAGTTATATTGGACATCAAATTTTTCAAGCTAGCACCCCCGGGTAAAAGCCCTATTTTTGTGCTTGATTCAAATAAGATGGGCCTCAGTGCGTTTTTAGCCAAATCAAAAATCATTTCATGAAATTCTCTCTCTTTTTTGCCTTTTTACCTTTTTCATTTTTAGCACAAACCGTTTCGTATGCAGACGTTGGTGTTATTATCAATTTAAATTGCCCCGAATCTATTGAAATTGGGAACTATTTTCAGGCGGCGCGCAACATTCCGAGCCAAAATATGATCTATGTGAATGTGCCGAATACAGAAGTGATCAACGACAGTGTTTTTAATGTCTTGCGCTCACAAATTGAGGCGAGTATACTCAATTCAGGTCTTGAAAACACGCTCAATTATCTGGTGACTACGAAAGGTGTTCCACTCAGAAGATCGGGCATTGATTGCCTTGTAAATCAGGGAAACGGCGATTGCGGATCAGTAGATTCTGAACTTAGTTTGATTTTAGGGACGTATGCTTCAAATATTGCCCAAAATAGTGCCTTTCTTCATCCTTATTTTGACCAAAATGTACACTTTACAAGAAGTCAGTTTGGAATGTATTTAGTAACCCGTCTAGATGGTTTCACGGTAGGTGACGTCAAACAAATGATAGCCCGCAGCGGACCAAATACTGCGGTTAACCCTTTAGCTTTTCAGAATATCCTAGATTTAAATGAGGCACAGAGCAATGATTCCCTCTACTTTGTAGACACCTATATCAATCCTGCTTTCAATGCATTTCAAACAGGAAATTGGCTCACTCAAACGGATTACAATACGTCGCCAATTACTGACCAATCGAATGTACTTTCTTACCTTTCCACAGGCTTTGGACCGCTGCCCAACTACGCTCAAAATTTTGGCTTTGTACCCGGTTCTTTTGCTGCCTTAACCACCTGCTCGACTGCTGCCGCTTTCGATAGCGTGTCTAGTTCGAATGCTAACTTTACATTGTCTGATTTAATAGCACAAGGCTGCACCGCTGCGCATGGCTACGTCAATTGCGTCTATTTCTCTCAATTGTTTCGAGCTGATATATTGGTCAATCGCTACTTGGATCAGACAGCGCATTATAACCTAGCGGAGAGTTTTTACATGGCTGAGCGTTTTGCTTCTTGGCAAGGTGTTATTGTCGGTGATCCGAAAACCACGCTCATAGCCGACAATACTGCCGGCTTGACTCCAGCTATTCCATCTGTTGACAACCTGTTGCTCTACCCGAATCCGAGTCGGGGTGCATTTCAAATCAAGGGAATTGATCCAAATCGTCCAATTTCAGCTGTTATTTTTTCAGTAACTGGTCAACAAATTCAAAGTATTGAAACCATCATTGAGCAAACCACCATCGAAATTGAAAACAAAGGCGTGTTCTTTATCAATTTCTATGAAAATGGTACTTCAATTGGCATGAAGAAAGTGGTGGTGGAGTAAAAAACCAACACCTTTCTCAATACCCACCAGCGCCGCCGGCAATTTGCTCTATTGGGTGCCAGGTAGTTTTGATTTCTTGAAAATCAGAGATATATGACAACCCTTGTGCGCTTTTTACGTATAAAGGCTCCGTATAAATTCGGACGCGCTTGAGGTTGTCTACGGCGGCTTCTTGTGCCGAAACGCTTAACTCTGAAGAGATCGGCGCCAAACTGAGTGCATTGACATCCATGTGGCCAGCAAGTGTTGGCAGCAATTCCCCTACTTCGCCGGTTAATATATTGACTACTCCGCCCGGTATGTCTGAGGTGGCTAGCACTTCGGCAAATGTGATGGCGCACAGCGGTTGGTTTGTGTTGGCAATTACAACTACAGTGTTACCACCTATAATGACGGGTAAAATTTGAGAGATGAGACCGATCAGTGCCGTTTGTTGACACGCAACTATACCCACTACACCCATTGCTTCGGGGCTTGAGAAATTGAAATGTGAGCTGGCCACGGGGTTGACGCTGCTGATCAGCGCCTGGTATTTATCGGCCCAACCTGCGTAATACACACAGCGGTCTATACTCATCATGACCTCTTCTTCTGCACTTTGCTTATCAAGGCCCATTAACTGTAACTCCTCGATAAATTGAACTTTTCTGGCCTCGAGCATTTCTGCAATGCGGTAAGCAATTTGGCTGCGGTTAAATGCAGACTTGCCCGCCCAGGAAGCTTGCGCCTTGCGTGCGGCCTGAACGGCATTGCGGACGTCTTTGCGCGATGCCAAGCAAGCGTTGGCCACATGGCTGCCGTCTGCTGCAAGCACAGGATAGGTGCGGCCGCTTTCAGTGCGCGGAAACTGACCACCAATGTAGAGTTTATATGTTTTGAGGATTTCCATTAGTTCTTAAATTGGAGGTAAGCACTGAGGCCATGGCGGCCACCCTCGCGGCCGAAACCGCTTTCTTTGTAGCCACCAAAAGGTGATGCTGGGTCGAATTTGTTGTAGGTATTGGCCCAAACAACGCCGGCTTGCAATTGGCTACTGAGGCCAAAAATGCGCGCGCCGTTGGCCGTCCAGACGCCAGCTGCCAGACCGTAGGGCGAATTGTTGGCTTTTTGAACCACCTCTTCCATGGTGCGGAAAGTTTGGATGGTGAGTACCGGGCCAAAGATCTCTTCTTGGGCGATGCGCGCACTTTGTGCAACATCAGTAAAAATTGTTGGTTTGCAGTAGAATCCTGGGCTCGGAAGCGTGCAATCTGGCTGATATATTTCTGCGCCTTCCGCCAAACCGATGGATAGGTATTCTTCGATGGTTTCTAGTTGCTTTTTGGAGTTGATGGCGCCGATGTCGGTGTTTTTGTCGAGCGGATTGCCCACATAAATGCTTTGTAAGCGAAATTTCAGCTTGGCGATTACTTGTTCAGCAATTGATTCTTGAACAAATAGCCTTGAACCCGCACAACACACATGACCTTGGTTAAAGAAGATAGAATTGATGATGCCCTCCACGGCTTGGTCTATTGGCGCATCTTCAAGGATGATATTTGCCGACTTACCGCCAAGTTCGAGCGTAACTTTTTTAGGGGTACCAATACACGCTTTTTGAATTTGCTTACCAACGGCCGTGCTGCCCGTAAAGGCAATTTTATCCACGTTCGGATGTGCCACCAGCGCAGCACCGGTGTCGCCATAACCTGTGACAATATTGACCACACCCGCAGGAAGCCCGGCTTCTTGACAAATTTCTGCAAATTTGAGTGCGGTGAGCGAGGTGGTTTCGGCAGGCTTCAGTACAACGGTGTTGCCACATGCCAAAGCGGGTGCTACTTTCCAAGCGAGCATCAGCAACGGGAAATTCCAAGGTGTAATTTGGCCCGCTACACCCAATGCCTCCATTTGCTGACCTGGAAAAGCTTCTTGTAATTTATCGGCCCAACCGGCATAATAAAAGAAGTGATTGCATGCCAACGGAATATCGATGTCTCTGGACTCGCGTATGGGTTTACCACCATCAAGTGTTTCTAGCACAGCGAGTTCTCTTGCTTTTTCTTGCATAAGGCGCGCAATGCGAAACAAGTATTTACCGCGCGCTGCCCCACTGAGTTGGGACCAAACGTTGTCATAAGCAGCGCGCGCTGCTTTGACCGCTAAATCGACGTCGGCAGCATTGGCCTGGGCAATATGGGCGAGGTGTTTTTCATCGGCAGGGTTGACGGTTGCAAAATAGGTTGCAGCTAATGGCGCTTGCCATTTGCCATTGATAAAAAGTTCGTATTGCGGCTTGATTTGGACCTGTGCGACAGACTCCAATGAAGGTTCGAGGTTCCAGTTGTTTTCGCTCATCTTTAGTCGATTGAAAAATAAGTTGCAGACTGGTATTTACCAGTGAGTTGTTTTTGATATTGCATCAGGAGGTCGTTGGCCAAGCTGCTGGCGCCAAAACGGTACCATTCGTTGGTCAGCCAGGCCTCGCCCAGCACTTCCTTGACCATTAATAAATGTTGCAGTGCCAGTTTGGAAGAAGAAATGCCGCCAGCGGGCTTCATGCCGATCATTTGACCTGTTTTGTCGTAGTGATCTTTAATGGCGCAAAGCATGGTGTGCACCACTGGAAAAGTAGCGGCAGGCTGAATTTTGCCAGTCGATGTTTTGATGAAATCTGCTCCGGCAGCAATAGCTAAATCGGAAATTTTACGGACTTGATCCAAGGAGTCGAGCTCGCCTGTTTCAAAAATTACTTTGAGTCGGGCGGTGCCACAAAGTGCTTTTATGGCTGCAATTTCGTCGTAGACAAATTGGTAATCGCCGGCTAAGAAGCGTCCGCGCGAGATGACCATATCGATTTCGTCGGCACCGTTGTCAAGGGCATACAGCGTATCTAATTTTTTTACCTCAAAAGGCGCTTGCCCTGATGGAAAAGCAGTAGAAACACTCGCTACTTTAATTCCAGAGTTTCCAAGTGCTTTCTTGGCCACTCCTACCATTGTTGGGTAGACACAAACGGCAGCAACTGTTGGCAAATCAGGTGCTTGGTCGTGTAAATGTTGGGCTTTATAGCAAAGCTGCCGAACTTTAGCGGGCGTGTCTTTTCCTTCTAAAGTAGTGAGGTCAATCATGGAAAGTGCCATACGCAAACCTTGTAATTTGGCCGCGCCTTTGATGCTGCGCGCTTGAATACGCGCAATGCGCTCTAGGGTTCCAATTTGATCTATGGAAGGTGACAGCGCAAGTAAGGAAGATAATTCTGGTGTTGAAAGGTTTCCAAGCATAACCCAAAGTTAAAAAAACTTGGGTACGTAAGTTTTAATCTTCGTCGTCGTCGGAAGGTTCGTCGTCAGCGAAGTCGTCATCTTCGTCGTCGTCGTCGTCCTCATTGAGGTCGTCGTCTTTGATGTCGTCTGGTTTATCGAAGTCGTCGTCGAAGTCGTCTTCTTCAACTACTGCCTTCGCTTTTGGCTTCACTTTATTGATTTTCACCAAATAAATGACTTCGTCGGTCTCCCAAACGAGGGCATCTAGGACTTCGCCAGTTGGGGTCTTGATGGAAGTGAGGTGATTGATGTATCCGTCCGGGAAATCTCGGAGAATTTGTTTTTTCTGCTCAATGGTCAGCTTGTCGTAACTGATGATCGCTCTTCTTTTTGACATAGGATTGACAACTATTTACATGGCAAAATTATATTTTTTGATATTGTGGCAAACAACAGAATAAAAAATCTTTAAAAAAATAATTTTCTTTTCAGTATTGTTACGGATTAAGTCCTTAAAAGCCAGCTGCCGACAAGCTTTTTTGAATACCTTTGTCAAAACGAAAAGATTCCATGTCAAAAGCAAAATCAGCCTTTTTTTGTCAAAACTGCGGTCATGAAGCAGCCCAATGGCTGGGAAAATGCCCCAGTTGCAAAGAGTGGAATACCTTCGTAGAAGAGCGCACCGAAAAAACACCCAAACACGTGGTGAGTTTTTCGAAATCATCAAAAGCGCAACAGGCGGTGCTCATTCAAGAAGTGCAAAAGAGCGAAGAAAGCCGTATTGCGCTCAAAGATTTCGAGCTTAATAGAGTACTAGGCGGCGGAATCGTTCCGGGCTCAATCAACCTACTCGGCGGCGACCCCGGCATTGGCAAATCAACCCTTTTGCTCCAACTCGCCATCAAAGAGCAACTCAAAGTGCTCTATGTTTCAGGCGAAGAAAGTGAACAACAAATTCGCATGCGCGCCGAACGCCTTGGCTTAGATAACCCCAATTGTTATTTACTCACCGAAACCAACCTTCAACAAGTTTTGGTGCAAGCCGAGGCCATTCAGCCACAATTGCTCATCATCGACTCCATCCAGACCCTCTACACAGACAGTGTAGAAAGCTCTCCAGGTTCGGTGGTTCAGGTACGCGAGTGCACGGCAAACTTGCTGCGCTTTGCCAAACAAACAGACATTCCCATATTTTTGATCGGGCATATCACCAAAGACGGCACCATTGCCGGTCCGAAAGTTTTAGAGCACATGGTAGACGCCGTCTTGCAATTCGAAGGCGACCGTCACCACATCTATCGCTTGCTGCGCAGTATCAAAAACCGTTTTGGTTCAACCAACGAGCTCGGCATTTACAGCATGCAAGGCAATGGGCTATTGCCAGTAGCTAACCCCTCAGAAGTTTTGGTTTCGATTGGCTCTGAAGCCTTGAGCGGCGTTGCTGTGGCCTCAATGGTCGATGGCATTCGTCCGCTCCTCATCGAAGTACAAGCACTCGTTTCCTCTGCCGCCTACGGAACGCCACAACGCTCGTCGACAGGTTTTGATGTCAAGCGCCTCAACATGCTGCTCGCCGTCCTCGAAAAACGCTGCGGCTTTCGTTTGGCTGCTAAAGATGTCTTCTTGAATATCGCAGGCGGCATCAAAGTAGACGACCCCGCTATCGACCTCGCTGTCGCCATGGCAATCTTGTCTTCTAACGCCGACCTCGCGATCGACAAAACCATCTCATTTGCTGCCGAAATTGGCCTCAGCGGGGAGCTCAGGCCTGTAAACAGGCTTGAACAGCGCCTTGGCGAGCTCGAGAAACTCGGCTACAAAAAAATCATTGTATCCAAATATTCGAAAGGAATCAAAGGACACAAACACCAAATTGAAATCATCCCTTGCACCAAAATCGAAGAAGTGGTGCGAGCAGTATTTGCTTAAGCCATGCCAAGACTGATCCTCGTCCCTACTCCAATCGGCAACCTCGAAGACATCACGCTTCGTTCGCTGCGCATCTTACAAGAAACACCTCTCATTTTTGCCGAAGACACGAGGGTTACCAACAAACTTCTGAATCATTTTGAGATCAAGAAGAAAGTACTGGCATTCCATGCCCACAACGAACACCGCTTCCTAGACAAAACCATTGAGCTCATCCAACAACACGAATTTTGTGTATTGGTTTCTGATGCGGGCACGCCCGGTATTTCCGACCCTGGTTTTTTATTGGTGCGCGCTTGTGTTCAGGCAGGGATTGAAGTCGAATGCTTGCCCGGTCCAACTGCTTTTGTACCGGCATTAGTTGCATCTGGCTTTCCTTGCGATAAATTTGTCTTTGAAGGTTTTCTACCCCATAAAAAAGGTCGCCAAACACGCATTCAAGCATTGGCACAAGAGAACCGCACGGTTGTTTTGTATGAGTCGCCTCACCGCATTGCCAAAACACTTGGTCAAATGTGCGAATGGCTCGACCCTCAAAGAGAAGCTTGCGTGGTCAGGGAAATCAGCAAGAAATTTGAGACCTACCACCGCGGTACATTAGCCGAACTTCAAACCTATTTTGCAGCGCACGAAGCCAAAGGAGAAATCGTCTTGCTCTTGAAAGGAAACACCGAATAATTGCGGCTTTTTCGCTATTTTTGAGGGTGCAATTTCAGCAAATCATAGGTCAAACCACCCTCAAGCAAGAGCTCATTCGAGAAATCGAATCCGGCAAAATAGCACACGCCCAATTGCTACAAGGCCCCGCAGGCCATGGTGGGCTGCCGCTCGCATTGGCATTTAGTCAGTTTTTGTTTTGTACGAACCGCCAAACCAGCGATAGCTGCGGTCAATGCGCATCATGTCAGAAAGTACAGCAGCTCCAACACCCCGATCTCCATTTTGTGTATCCTGTAGTGCAAAGCATCGGCAAAACTTCGGATCTCTTTTTGACCGACTGGCGCGCACAACTGCAACAAAATCCTTATTTCGATTTATTTCAATGGACCGAGCGCATCGACAACAAATTGCGCAAACCCATCATCGGAACCGAAGAAAGCAAAGAAATCATTCGCAAACTGAACTTTAAAGGATACGAAGGCGGCTACAAAGTCATGATCATTTGGCAACCCGAAGAAATGAACGCCGATTGCGCCAACAAACTGCTCAAAATTCTTGAAGAGCCGCCCGCGCAAACGCTTTTTTTGTTGGTCAGCGAAGACGCCAGTAAACTCATGATCACCATTCAGTCCAGAACCCAACTGATCCGCGTACCTAAAATAAATTCCGAAGACCTCAGTACTTATTTACAACAAACCAAAAATCAAACCCGCACCAATGCCGATGCCGTGTCGGCGTTTGCCGATGGTTCCTTTTTAGCGGCACTTGCCTACCTCGAAACCAGCGACAACCAAGACCAACAGCGCAACCAATTTATCCAACTTATGCGCGTTTGCTACAAAAAAGAAGTGCTCGCCATGATGGACTGGGCCGATGAACTCTCTACCATCGGTAAAGAAAGACAAAAGCTATTCATCCAATACACCCTTCATATGTTGCGCCAGAGTATCCTGAGCAACTATATGGGCGACACCCTCACCAAAGTTTCTTCTGAAGAAGCTGCGTTTTTAGAAAAATTTGCGCCTTTCATTTCAGGCAACAACATCCGTGAGTTTATGACCACCCTAGATGCCGCCTATTACCAAATTGACCGCAACGCCAACGCACGCATCCTATTTACACAACTTTGTTTCCAAACAATGCGCTACATCCATCAGGCGTAGCTTTGACTAACTTTATTTATTAACTTTACCACAAAAAATATCAAATGGGTTGTGCGTCATGTAGTAGCGGTGGAGGAACACCAAAAGGTTGTAAAAACAACGGCACATGCAGCAGTGGCGGATGCAATAAACTTGAAGTTTTTGATTGGCTTGCCAACATTAGCTTACCAGAAGGCCAAAGCACTTTTGATCTTGTAGAAGTTCGCTTTAAAAATGCCCGCAAGGCATTTTACCGCAATGCAGACCACATTTCTTTGCAAACAGGCGATGTCATTGCCGTAGATACCAGCCCAGGCTGGGATATCGGTGTGGTTTCTGCGCTTGGCGAACTCGCCCGCATTCAAGTCAAGAAAAAAGCACCCAACCTCAAAGCAATGGAGTGCAAAAAAATCTTGCACATTGCGACCCAAGAAGAAATCGACAAATGGATCAAAGGCCGTGGTTTGGAGCGCGAACTCCTGACGCAATCGCGCACCTTTGCCCAAAACTTGCGCCTCGACATGAAAATCTCCGATGTCGAATACCAAGCAGACCTCAGTAAAGCCACATTTTACTATACCGCCGAAGGTCGTATCGATTTTCGCCAACTCATCAAAGACATGGCCGATCGCTTTAAGGTTCGTGTAGAAATGCGACAAATTGGTTCACGTCAAGAAGCCGCGCGCCTCGGAGGTATTGGCTCTTGCGGACGCGAACTTTGTTGCAGCACATGGCTCACCGACTTCAGATCGGTGTCTACTTCGGCTGCCCGCTACCAACAACTTTCTTTGAATCCACAAAAATTAGCTGGCCAATGCGGCAAGCTCAAATGTTGCCTCAATTACGAGCTCGATATGTACCTCGACGCCATCAAGTCGATGCCTAAAGCTGACGGCAAGCTTCAGACCGAAAAAGGCGACGCTATTCACATGAAAACCGATGTGTTCAAACGCATTATTTGGTATGCCTACAAAGGTGAAAACGGCATGGTAGCACTCACTCCTGAGCGCGTTGCCGAAATCAAAAAACTCAACAAAGACGGCGTCAAGCCAAAAGATCTCGCCGACTTCGCTCAAGTCAAAGAAAAGGTGGAAGAAATCGGGTATCAAAACGTGGTGGGCCAAGACAGCCTCACGCGCTTCGAAAAATCTTTCAGCAATAACAACAACAAGAAAAGAAGACCCAATCGCAAACCACGCAAACCGAACCCCGGAGGTCCAAAAAATGAAAAAGCTAATTAGTCTATTTGCGCTCTTTGCACTAGTGCTCGCTAGTTGCACCAAAGAAACGATTTACACCAAAGCTTATCGCTTCAAAGACGAGCAGTGGGCGCAAAATGTAAAGCCAAAATTTGAGGTCGATATTCAAGACACCACCCAACTTTACGATTTCATCTTTACCCTACGCACCACCACCGATTACGCCTACAACAACCTTTGGATATTTCTGCGCACCACGCCGCCGTTTGGCAAAAGCGTGCGCGAACCTTACGAAATCAAAATGGCAGACCCTAACGGGAACTGGATTGGCAACAAATCAGGTACAATTGTCGAGCACCAACTTATTTTCAAGCGCCGCAAAGTCCCGTTCAAAGGCAAATACAAATTTGAACTCGAGCAAGCCATCACTGAAAAACGCGTGACAGAAGTATTAGACATCAGCCTAGAAGTACAACCCAGCGAAGCAGAATAATGTTAAAATTTCGCGCCTTAACCCCTGATGAGCTCTCCGAACTCGAGACGGAGTTCAAGCAATTTCTGATCATCAACGAACTTTACGACGCCGAATGGCGCGAACTCGCTGCCAAAGACCCTCAAAAAGCACAAGAATTCATCGATATGTTTGCCAATATCGTCCTTGAAAAAGTCTATAACAAACAACCTGGTTTACTTCAAATTGGTAAAGATTTTATTACCGTTTTTGATTTTCAAGAAGCCGTTTGGAACCTCTATCATTTTCAGACGACTGACGAAAAGATCCTCGCTAATTGCAAGCCCGAAAATTTCATCGATTTACTTCAAAATGCATGGGGAAAATTCCACTTACACAAGGGTTCCAAAAAAAGTTCTGAACACAAAGCCGAGGAGGTTTACAGCCTCATGTGCAAAGGCGCTGTGCCACTTCACAAAGCAAGCCTTCAGGATTTTCTGAAGAAGATTACTGTACACTAAGCCCTCTTTTTTCAATCTGAAAGCATCTTTTTTTGGACAATTGCGTTTATAGAACTAAATTTGAGACATTATCACCTAAACACAAACGCATGAAACTGACGCGCTTTGCCTTTTTTGCAACCCTACTTTTACTGATTTCCTCAGCCTGTATTGAACACGAAGTCATCCCGCCACCCACCAATAAAGTGGATTTAAATGCAAGTTTCATTGGTTATATCAATGGCACCCAAGTAGAACTTACCCAAAACGTCAACAACTACCTCGGTTTTGCACTAGATACCCAAATTGTCAATGTGGCGCCAATTATGTCTAAGGTTATTTACACTTCAGGCATCGCTTCTATGGCAAATCCGCAAAACATTTCCATTGCTTTCGGTTCGCTTGAGTGGGATGCCACTGGCAGCACTACACCAACGCTTCCAATGTTCAATGATTTCCACATGACCAACTCTGGCAACCCAGTGCCTTTCAAAGATGTAACAACACTCGCTACCAACAGCATCAATGGCGTTCAGGTTTCATACACCGACAACACCGGTAAATTCTGGATTTCTCGCGAATCCGACCCTGGGCAAACCGCCAACTTTACTATTTTGAAGCAAGCTTCTGATGGCACCGGCGACTACTCCCTTTTCGAGGTTACTTTCAGTTGTAAAGTTTGGTACGTCGATCCACAAACGCTTGCCGAAGAATCTATCCAAATCAACAACGCCAAGTTACGAAGCTGGTTCAAGCGCTAAGCGCTGTTATACCAAAAACGCCTGAATGAGTGAAGCACTTAAAATAGCAATCATAGGCGACTACAACTTCACCTACAACTCGCATCACGCGACAAACCTTTCCTTGGACCACGCCGCCGAGTTCCTTGAACTCGAAATCAATTATTATTGGATCAAGATCAATGAGGCTTTACAATTCAAAAAACAATCCTTCGAACAATACGATGGCGTCTGGGTGGCCCCTGGCCCCTATCTCAACCCCTTTTTTTTAAATGGCGTCTTTCGCCATCTTGCCGAACTAGACATCCCCGTTTTTGCAACAGGTGAATGTTTCCGTATTTTTATTGATTACCTCATCACGGCCAACAACATGAATCCATTTGGCGAGAAGTTGATCTCTGAAAATTTGGTGAACAGCACGCATTTTGAACGCATAGATGTGACGCCAAGAACTGCTGCAATGGAAAAGCTCTACGAGAACTGCAGTTCAGTTGAACTCAGTGCTACACGCTATAGCATGTATCCGCAGCTCCTAGAGCAATTGATCGGTCAGTTTATTGATATCGAAGCCGTGAATCAGTTCGAAGACCCTGAAATTATTACGCTTAAAAAACACCCGTTTTTCTTGGCGACGAGTTTTTGTCCGCAGATATCTTCTACCCGCGACCTCCCTCACCCTTTGGTCTACACCTTTCTGAAACTTTCAGCCGAAACCGCTGGTCTAGACTTACAGCTCCAAGAATAAATCGAGTTGCGTGTAGTAGAGTATCGGACGAACTGGCAACGCAAAAATCGTTTGTAGCAAACCTGCATAAGCAATAATTTGCTGCATATGGTTGTCTTGGCGCAGTCCTGTTTTGAAATCGATGACCACCACTTCATGAGCCTTCACCCAAACTTTGTCGGGCTGCTTCATTTGATTGATATCGGCAATAATGCGCTGCTCGTTGTACTCTTCTAAGATATCTGCATGAAGCTTTTGTGCAGTAATGTGACGCCAAAAGCGTTCCGCTGCTGAGGTGAGCTCCTCTATTTGATCCTCTGCTATAGTTCCTTCTTGCAGTGCTAATTGAAGTGCTGTCTGCAGCTGGTCAGGGCTTTGACACAACGCCATTAAACGGTGAAAAGCCAAACCAAATAATTGATCGGGCACCATTTCGGTGTCGGGTGTTCTAAATGCCAAGGAAGGATACCAAAGTTGGTCTGGCAAAGCCATCGGGTGGTAAAAATTGGTTTTGGAAGCACTGTGTTTTTCTTTTTCAGCGCTTGACACTTTGAGTGCTGTCCCTGCAACATAAATGTGCTCCTGCTCAGGGCTTAAGGATGGAAGTTGTTCAAGTTGCTGATGAATCTGGGCACCAAAACCTTTTTCCTTATGGTGATTCCAAATGTAAAGTCTGCTTTCTGGACGCGTCAGTGCAACATAAAGCAAATTGAGTTTATCTAGAAAAATAGCGGCGAGTTCTTTATCTTTAAAAGTTTTGAATTCCGGAATGAGGTCAGAAGGATAAGTATAAGCCAAGCCATTGCCCGTAGGCATTAAAAAGCTCGTGTAACCATGGAGTGCGGTGCGAAAATCGAGGCTCGGGATGAGTACGACAGGGAATTCCAAGCCTTTAGCTTTATGGATAGTCATGATGCGGATAGCTTCAGAAGACTCCGGCATTTGAAGGGCCAACTTGTCTTTGTTCTGCTCTATGAAATCGATGAAAGGCAGTAGTTCGGCATTGCGATTGAGCTGAAATTGAAAGGCGACGTCGAAAAAATGATGTACATAGGGCTCTGTGGTGTCATTGATCTGAAAACATGCCGCTGCTTTTTGAAGCAAGTCAAAAAGATGTTCATAAGGCATAAAAAGGGCGTCTTCTGAACCAAACTCAGCTTTGTAAAAAGCGGCTTCATCGAAATAGCGGACTTGCCTACCTTCTTTTTCGTAGGTTTTGAAATAGGCCATGAAGGCAGCAACATCAAAATTGCCCTTCAGCTGCAGGTAAGCCTCTGCAAAGCGCTTTCCAAGCGTTGGATTAGATGGTTTTGCACGTTTTTTAAGATAGAGTAAAAACAGTTGAACCAACGGATGTGCATACAATAAAAGGGAGTCTTGAGAAACTACCTGTAGGCCCGCTTGCGTTAAAGCCAGCGCAATTGCGTTGCCTTTTTTATTGGTTTCGGTCAGAATGCAGATATCGCAGGGTCTGAAATCGTCTTGTAGCAACTCTTGAATGGTGTGTAGCATTTTCTCAAAAAGAAGTGCTTCGGGAAGGTCGTTGACCAAACTTTCGATCCGAACAAAACCAGTTTTGTCTGACTTTGGGTTCTGACTTAGTTTATCGTAAAATGCCTCGTGCTCCTGAGGCAAAGAAAGGGCTAAACGCTCGAAGAGTTCGTTGTTGAAATGTACAATTTGAGGAGCCGAACGGTAGTTGTCTAAAAGACTTTGCTTGAAACCGCTGGATTCGAAACGCGCACTCGTGAGCGCCATTTGGGGGTCGTTTTCGGGATTGTAAAGGCTTGGTAGCGCCACGAATTGTTCGGCTAAACCGTTATTGAAGCGGTAAATACTTTGCTTGGCATCGCCCACGATGAGATTAGGACGCTCATAAGCAATGGCCTCTAACACGAGCGGGATCATGTTGACCCACTGCAAGCGAGAAGTGTCTTGGAATTCATCGAGCAGAAAGTGTTCGTAGCGAATGCCTAAGCGCTCGTATATATAGGGCGCTTGTTCACCCTGTACCAATTGGCTGATCAGCTGATTGAACTCGGAGATGCGGATTTGTTGCTGAGCGGTCATGAGGGCCTTGGTTTGCTGCGCCACATACTGCAACAAAGCCATATTGTAGAAGTTTTTACGTTGAATTTCAATGCGTAAATGCGCAGCAAATGCTTGGTCAAAAGCAGTAGACAAGCTCAATAGGGCGTCGGAGACTGTTGTTGGAAGGTCGAATTTGTTGTCGGCGAGTGCCTTTAAAAATGTATCGTTAAAAAACGGCCCTTTTTGCTTGCCTAAACCCCAATATGGGTCTTCTATAAAGGCATCGATGCGTTTTTGATCAGATGCCGTCTTGAAATGCGCGCCTTTATATGGCGCTGCAAGTGCATGTACTTGGGCGCATTGCGCTAAAAAAGTTGCTTTGATTTGCGCGGCCTCGGCTTTGAAATCTGTATAGGCGTCAGGAGTGTAAGTGCTGGCAAGCAACTGCTCGACTTCCTTTGCATTGCGTTCTTTGCCAAGCACTTCAGAAAATTGCAGCAAGGACTTTTTAAAATCCCAGGACTCGCCTTCGGCCACCTTGGTACGAGCATAAGCGAGCATCCAGCGCGTGAGTTCTTGTGAGTCGGGTTGGCCAAGGCGCGCAATGAGCAAATCTAAGACTTCGTCGAGGATCAATTTTTCATTGAGAACTACCTCGAAATCGGCAGGGAGGTCGAGGTCGCGGCTAAAAGAACGAATGAGACGCAGATTGAATTTATCTATGGTGGAGATATTGAAATCTTCGTAGTGGTGCAAAATACCTTGAAGTGCACCAGCAGCACGTTGCTGCAACTGAACCTCAGTTAAAGAAGTTTCTTCAAGGAGGTCAGCTTTGAGTGCTTTTGTTTTGGCATTGGCGCTAGCCGGATAAGCCAGGCCACTTAGTGTCTGAAGAATGCGTTCTTTCATCTCGTTGGCCGCCTTATTGGTGAAGGTCATGGCAACGATATGCTTGAACTTTTGTCGGTAATTGACATCGGTGAGCAAGATCTTAAGGTACTCTAAAACAAGGCGATGGGTTTTTCCACTGCCTGCCGAAGCGGCGTAGACACGAAGGGCTTTTGAGGTGAGTTGGGACATTCGCAGATTTTGGGCTGAAACTTTCCTAAAATTAAGAACATTTTGAGCGTTTTGACGTATTTTTGTTAGATGAGAACGATATTTTTTAGCCTCTTAGTTTTGGTCTTCGCTACGGCTTGTGGCGATGACAACCCTGAGGTCCCAAAAGCCCATCTTCAAATTGACCTCCAACCTGTTTATGGCGGGCAAAATTTCTTTATGGATAGCATCTACACTACCCAAGAAGGCTACAAAGTAAAGTTCACAGAACTTAAATGTTATTTCACGCTTTTTGGTAACGGCACAAACGACTTGCATGAAGCCGCTTTGCTGGACTACCGCGAAACCGGCAGCTTGCTTTTCAAAAAAGAAGGCGACTACGCCAAGTTTCTCAACTTGGGTGCTGTTTTAGGTGTAGACAGCAGCCTCAACCACCTCGACCCAAGTGCGTTTCCGAATGAAAGCCCGCTTAATATTAGCAATGCAGGGCCCATGCATTGGGGCTGGAGCACAGGCTATATTTTCATGAATATCGAAGGCAAGGTCGATACTATTCCTGATGCAACACTCAATACGGACCTCTCTTTTAGTTTCCATATCGGCACCGATTCCTACTTGCAAAATTTACAATTCAACAATATCAACTGGACCGACATCGGTAACAACACCCGTCAGTTCAAACTCAAACTTGACCTTCTTGCCTTTTTAGGCCAAGGAACAAACAGCATCAATCTCAGTTCTGAATACCTCACACACACTGCAGCTGGTCAAGAAGCGCTTACACAAAAAGTCATTAGCAACTTTAAAAACGCCATAAGTCCGTACTAATGAAAGGTTTTTTATTGCTCATAGGTATTTTGCTTTTGCTGAGTTCTTGTAAAAAAGACAAGGCTAACTTTCAAGCTACGCCCTATGCCTTAGAGATTCCAAGTCATTTCCCTGACATGATCATCCCATCAGACAACCCCATGACCCAAGAGGGAGTCGACCTCGGCCGCTGGTTGTTCTACGAAAAACGCCTTTCTGGCAATGACTCCATGAGTTGTGCTTCTTGTCATTTGGCCCAAAGTAGTTTCTCAGATCCGAGTAAATACTCAACTGGCATTGACGGTATTGCCGGTACGCGCAACTCCATGGCACTCATCAACCTCGGTTGGGACAACTTCTTTTTTTGGGACGGGCGGGCCTCTAGTCTAGAACAACAAATCTTGGAGCCTATTCCAAATCCGATTGAAATGCATCAGAGTTGGACCGACGCCGTTTACAAACTTAACCTCGACATCAATTACCGCAATAAATTTTACAGAGCTTTCGGCGAGCCCGGCATAGACTCCACAAAAGTTGCCAAGGCCATAGCTCAGTTCATCCGCACCATGATTTCCGCGTCGTCCAAATTTGACGTCATGTACAAATACGAAAACGGCATGGCGCTCACTGCGCAAGAACAAAATATCTTACAAACCGTCGACGTCGAAGAATGGGCAGGCTACGACCTCTTCAAAAGCCTCAATGGTGCCGACTGCTTTCATTGTCACAACGGGCCACTCATGCGCGTCAAAAAATACAGCAACAACGGTCTAGATCCCAATTTTACCGATCTTGGGCGCGGTGGAGTTACCGGCAACCCCGAAGACAACGGCAAATTCAAAGTACCTACCCTTCGCAACATTGCCCTGAGCGCACCCTACATGCACGACGGCCGCTTTCAAACCCTCGACGAAGTCATTGAACACTACTCTAGCGGCGTTCACATTTCGCCAACCATTGACCCACTCATTGAATTTGCCAACCAAGGTGGCGTTCAGCTGAGTGCGCAAGAAAAATACCTCCTCAAGAAGTTTTTGCTCACCCTGACCGACAACTCCTTTATCTCAAATCCGAATTTCAAAGACCCACACTAACATGAGCGTAAGTCGATTAACCACCGAAGACAAAGCCCTTAAAATCAACCTCACCCAAGACATCTACGGCTGTTTTGCCGAAATTGGTGCAGGTCAAGAGGTAGCTGCTAACTTCTTCAAGGCTGGCGGAAGCTCCGGAACAATAGCCTACACGCAATCGGCCTACGACATGAAGGTCTCGGACTCTATGTACGGAGAAACCGTCCGTTATGTGTGTGAAGAGCGCTTGCTTACTATGCTTCAGACCGAATTCAAGCATCTTCAAGATATCTTGCCAGTAAAAAACAGAGAAGCCCGCTTTTTTGCTTTTTGCAACACCGTTGAGTCTCTGAATTACCACAAAACCAATCAAGGCCAAGGCTGGGTTGGCTTGCGTTTTCAACTCGGGCTCAACAAAAAACCTAACGACGTCATTTTGCACATCAAAATGCACGACAACAGCCACAAAGCACAGCAAGAAGCCTTGGGTATTTTAGGTGTCAATCTTATTTATGCTTGCTATTTTCAGTCCGGAAACATCAATGATTTTATTGACGGTATCGTGCACCGCTTGCCACCAGACCGCATGGAAATCGACATGCTGCGCATTTCTGGCCCTGATTTCGAGGATATGGACAACCGCATCATTGCACTCAATTTGGTGCGCCGCGGCATCACCAACGCCACCATGTTCGATCTAGCCAAGAACGTCATGCAACCATCCACGGCGCTTTACAAGAAAAACATTTTGCTCATGCGTGGGCGCTTCAGACCCGTCACCAAGGTGCACATCGACATGATTGAACGCGCCAGAGCAGCTTTTGCCAAAGAAAAACGCGTCAAACCTGAACAACTCGAGGTGGTTTTCGAACTCACCCTCAAAGACCTCACCGCCGACGGCAAAATCTCTGACAAAGACTTCCTAGACCGCGCCGAACTTCTAGGCTCGCTTGGTTACACCGTTATGGTGTCCAACTACCTCAAGCATTACAAAATGCTCGAATACCTCTCCTCTATTGCACGCGGCAATTTAGTTGGGGTCATTATGGGCATCTACAACCTGCACATCATTTTTGATGAAAAGTACTATGACAATTTGCCGGGAGGCTTACTCGAAGCATTTGGGCGTGGCTTCGGGCACAACGTCAAACTTTATATTTATCCTGCACTTAATGTAGAAGACGGCAGCTTGTATCACCTAGGTAATATCAAACTTCCTGAAAACCTCATGGGCCTACTGAACTATATGCAAGCCAATGACAAAATCACTGCTTTGCAAGAATACGACCCAAGTTTGCTGCACATCCTCTCCGATGACGTCTTGAGTAAAATCAATGCCAATGCGCAAAGTTGGGAAGACGACGTTCCTTACGAAGTCGTGAAGGCAATTAAGTTTTTTGAACTCTTTGGTTACCAGCAAAAAGTTGAAAAACACTAATGCCTCACATTAAAAACGCCCTGATTCGCTACCGCATCATCGACCGAATGCTGCGCAACAAATACAAGCCCTATCCTTCCAAAGAAGCACTCCGTACGGCTTGTGAAGAATCCTTGTTTGGATCTGAATCAGGCGCGCACATTTGCGCCTCCACCATCGAAAAGGACCTCTTCACGATGAAAATGGAACACGACGCTCCTATTCGCTACAGCAAAAAAAATGGCGGTTATTTCTACGAAGACCCTGAATTCAGCATCAACGACGTACCACTCTCCGAAGACGAACTCTCCTCTATTCGTTTTGCAGTATCTACCTTGCAACAATTTAGAGAAGTGCCTTTTTTTCAGCAATTCGGCCTCGCGATCGATAAAATTGTAGACCGCGTTGCTGTTGGTGACCAAAGCCAAGAACTATCTAAGTTTATTCAGTTCGAGGCGGCCGTTTCTACCGGTGGCAACGAATACTTACCTACCCTTCTCGAAGGAGTACAAGCTAAAAAACGCGTGTGGTTTATGTACACGAGTTTTCAGCAGCAGCAAGCCAAGCCTCGAAAAGTAAGTCCTTTGTTTTTGAAAGAATACCGCAACCGCTGGTACCTCATTTCTTACGATATTCAAAAACAAGACATCATGACCTTCGCTCTAGACCGCATGTCCGAGCTCCAGTTGCTAGATGAAGCTGCACAAATTCCAACTGACTTCGATGCTACCGCCTATTTTCGCGATGCTGTTGGCATTACCGCATTTAAAGGTGAGGCGCTTAAAATTGTCTTGAAAGCCGATGCGGTGGCGGCGCGCTATATTGAAACGCAAGCATTTCATGCCTCCCAAAAGCTTTTAGACAAACAAACCGAATACAGCTTATTTGAACTCCGCATATTAATTACCGAAGAATTCATCCGAAACTTACTTGGCTATGCCGGCGAAGTAGAGGTCCTCGAGCCCGCAAGCTTGAGGCTCACCCTGAAAGAACGCGGCCAAGCGCTACTCAAACGTTATCAATCTTAACTTATGCAAGAAATTTTAGCTCACTTTGAAGATGGTGTACTTACCATTACCCTGAACAGACCCAGCGTTTTCAATTCGTTCAACCGCAGTATGGCTTTGCAATTACAAACCGAGCTCGACCGCTGCAGCAGCGACGCAAGCATCAGAGCGGTAGTGATCACCGGCGAAGGCAAAGCATTTTGCGCAGGTCAAGATTTAGCTGAGGCCACCGATCCTGAAGGGCCAGCCTTGCAACAAATTGTGGCCGAACATTACAACCCTATTATTCTCAAAATTCGTGCGTTAGAAAAACCTGTAATTGCAGCCGTTAATGGCGTAGCAGCAGGCGCTGGTGCCAATATTGCACTGGCCTGTGACCTCGTTGTAGCCAAAGAGAGTGCGTCTTTTATTCAAGCTTTCTCCAAAATTGGCCTTATTCCAGACTCTGGTGGCACCTTCATGCTGCCAAGATTAGTTGGCGTTCAAAAAGCGATGGCCCTCATGCTGACAGGCGAAAAAGTAGGCGCCAAGGCAGCCGAACAAATGAACATGATATACAAAGCCATTGCCGACGACGACTTCAGTACTTTTGTAACTACATTGGCGCAGCAAATGGCCCAAATGCCAACCAAAGGCTTAGGATTGACCAAAAGAGCGGTCAATGCTGGACTTACAAATGATCTGGAAAGTCAACTTGCACTAGAAGAGCAATTGCAAACCGAAGCTGGGCAAACACACGACTTCAGAGAGGGCGTAAACGCATTTTTAGAAAAAAGAACACCTACATTCAAAGGACATTAAAATGAAAGCATTAATTGGCGTAGTTGGCGCAGGCACTATGGGTGCAGGCATTGCACAAGTCGCAGCACAAGCTGGTCACAGCGTTGTACTCACCGATACCAATCCGGAGCAATTGCAAAGGGCTGAACAACAAATTGTAAAAAGCCTTGATAAATTAGTTGAAAAAGGAAAGTTTACAATTGAGCAGGCCGAAGCAATCAAAGCTAGCTTGACTTACTCTACCCAACTCAGCGACCATAGTGCCGCAAGTTTGGTCATAGAAGCCATTGTTGAAAAACTCGACATCAAACACCAATTGTTTGTGCAACTCGAACAAACGGTTGGGCCCAATTGCATTTTAGCGAGTAATACTTCTTCGCTTTCGATTGCCTCCATTGGTGCGTGTTTAAAAGACGCTAGTCGTTTTTTAGGAATCCATTTTTTCAATCCAGCTACACTCATGCCGCTTGTGGAAGTCATTCCTGGTGTAGCCACCGCAAGTACACATACCGAGCAAATTGAAGCACTCATCACGAGCTGGAACAAAACAGTCGTGGTTTGTAAAGACACGCCGGGTTTTATTGTGAATAGAGTTGCTCGTCCTTTCTATGGAGAGGCGCTGCGCATTTACGAAGAAGGTTTGGCCGACTTCGCGACAATTGACTGGGCCATGACCGAAATAGGAGGCTTTAAAATGGGCCCCTTCACCCTCATGGACTACATTGGTAACGACATCAACTACACCGTGACCGAAACCGTTTTTGCAGCGTTTTATTTCGACCCGCGTTTCAAGCCCTCTTTTACCCAAAAAAGACACATGGAAGCGGGCTTTTTAGGCCGAAAAACCAGCCGTGGGTTTTATGATTACAAAGAAGGAAGCAGCCTTCCTACTCCGACCAAAGACCCCATTTTAGGGCAACTCATTTTTGAGCGCATTTTGGTGCTTTTGATCAATGAAGCAGCCGACGCCGTTTTCATGCAAGTGGCCAGCCCAAATGCAGTTGATCTCGCCATGACCAAAGGCGTGAACTACCCCAAAGGCTTATTGGCCTGGGCAGACGAACTCGGCGCTGAGTGGGTGCTCGACAAACTAGAAACCCTATTTTCGGAATACGGTGAAGACCGCTACCGACCTAATCCTTTGCTGCGTAGAAAAGTGCGCGAGCAAAGCAAATTTATTTTGTAACTTTGCGACCTAATAATTGAAGCTAATGGCATATCTATTTACATCCGAGTCCGTTTCAGAAGGGCACCCAGATAAAGTCTCTGACCAAATTTCAGATGCACTCATCGATAACTTTATGGCTTTTGACCCGAGTTCAAAAGTAGCTTGTGAAACCCTCGTTACGACCGGTCAGGTTGTATTGGCGGGCGAAGTAAAGTCTACGGTTTACCTCGACGTTCAAAAAATTGCCCGAGAAACCATCCGTAAAATTGGCTACACGAAGTCGGAATACATGTTTGATGCCAATTCTTGTGGCATCCTATCTGCAATTCACGAACAGTCTTCGGACATCAATCAGGGTGTAGAGCGCAGCAATCCCGAAGATCAAGGTGCTGGCGACCAAGGAATGATGTTTGGTTACGCGACCAAAGAAACCGACAACTACATGCCTTTGGCACTAGACCTCGCACACAAAATTCTAGAAGAAATGTCTGCCATTCGCAACAACGAAGCAGCATTAATTCCTTATTTGCGTCCAGATGCGAAGTCTCAAGTAACCATCGAATACTCCGATGACAACATTCCACAACGCATCGACACCATTGTTGTTTCTACCCAACACGACGACTTCGCTCCTGAAGCAGAAATGTTGGCTAAAATCAAAAAAGACATCATTGAAATCGTTATTCCACGTGTCAAAGCGAAACTTACGCCTGCATTACAAGCACTTTTCAATGACGCCATTACCTACCACATTAACCCAACTGGCAAGTTTGTCATCGGTGGTCCACATGGTGACACCGGTCTAACTGGTCGTAAAATCATTGTCGATACTTACGGAGGCAAAGGCGCACATGGTGGTGGTGCTTTCTCTGGAAAAGATCCATCTAAAGTGGACCGCTCTGCTGCCTACGCAACGCGTCATATCGCTAAAAACATGGTTGCTGCGGGTCTTTGCGACGAAGTACTAGTTCAAGTTTCTTATGCAATTGGTGTTGCCGAACCATGCGGTTTGTACATCAATACCTACGGAACCTCTAAAGTTTCGATGACGGATGGCGAAATGGCCACCAAAATCGGCGAGATCTTCGACATGCGTCCTTACTTTATTGAGCAACGCCTCAAATTGCGCAATCCTATTTACCAAGAAACCGCAGCTTACGGCCACATGGGTCGCAAGAATGAAGTGGTTACCAAACACTTTACAGCGCCTGACGGTTCTAAAGTGAGCCGAGAGGTAGAACTCTTCACTTGGGAAAAACTCGATTACGTAGATCAAGTCAAAACGGCTTTCGGCCTTTAATCATCACAAGAAAGCCCGTGCAAACGGGCTTTTTTCATTTTATACCTTATGTCAGCTACATTTAGAACCATCTGGACCACCGCCCAAAGAGATGTTGAAGTCATTGACCAACGCCAGTTACCTCATGCTTATGTTGTGGTGCAATTGCTCACTTACAAAGATGCCGATTTAGCCATCCGCAGCATGACCGTCAGAGGCGCACCACTGATTGGCGCTACCGCTGCATACGGTATTTTTCTTGCAGTTCGCGAAATGATCAAAGAAGGGCACGACGGCGCGTTTTTAGATGAAGCGTTCAGTACCTTAAGAGCATCGCGCCCTACGGCCGTCAATTTATTTTGGGCTTTGGACCGCATGCGCGCGGCTTTAGATCATGCAACTGACTTTTTAGAAGCTGCCTGGACCGAAGCCGGACGCATTGTTGAAGAAGACATCGAAACATGCCGCATGATTGGCGTGCACGGCTTGCCACTTATTGAAGCCATTGCGGCGCAAAAAAATGGCGAACCCGTCCAGATCCTGACACATTGCAATGCCGGAATGTTGGGCTGCATCGAATGGGGCACCATTACCTCTCCAATTTATCAGGCGGTACAAAAAGGTATCAAGGTACACGTTTGGGTAGACGAAACCCGCCCGCGCAACCAAGGCGCCAACCTCACCGCTTACGAACTCACGCGCCATGGCGTGCCGCACACGCTTATTGTAGACAACACCGGCGGGCACCTCATGCAGCACCAAATGGTGGACCTCGTTATTGTGGGTACCGATCGCACCACGCGCAACGGCGACGTCGCCAACAAAATAGGTACTTATTTAAAAGCGTTAGCGGCAAAAGACAACAACATTCCATTTTATGTGGCCTTGCCCTCCACTACCCTCGACATGACCATCAAAGACGGGCTCAAGGAAATTCCAATTGAAGAGCGCGATCAAAACGAAGTCAAGTACGTCATCGGTAAATCCGCTGCTGGCCACATAGAACCCGTTCTCATTTGCCCTGAAACCACACCTGCAGCCAACTACGGCTTCGATGTCACGCCAGCGCGTTTGGTAAGCGGCCTCATTACAGAACGCGGAGTTTGCGCTGCATCAGAAGAAGGGATCCTTTCTTTGTTTCCAGAATATAATATAAATTGATGATTTGAATTGATGATTTGAACTCACTTCTGAAAAAATATTGCTCATCACCTTATCAAAACTGGAATATGAAACTCAATCTTCTTTTACTCATTACAATTCTTTCTTTAGTTCATACTCAACTTCATTCACAAATCCAAGGCACTTGGCATAGTAATTTTGAGGTGGCAGGTAAATCACTCTTGATGGACTTACAAATTGAAGGTGTAGGCCGCGATGGCTCAGTTGTGGTTTCCATTCCGGATCAGCCTAAATTGAAGCCTCAAACCATGGAAGAATATGCTCTATTTTCGGATAGCCTTTGGTTCAATTGGAAGACTTTCGGCCTCACCTATGCTGCCAAACTACAAGGCGATTCTTTGGTTGGAACTATGGCGCAATCGGGCCTCACTTGGAAGGCGGTCTTCTACAAGGAAGTTCAAACAATGAAGGAAGTACAAGCTAAGTTGCAAGACCCAAAAGCACCGTTTCCTTACCTTGAAAAGGAAATTGAGATTTCCACAGCCAAAAAAATCAAGATTTCGGGAAGTTTCATTTTACCTGAATATGAAAAATCAAGTAGCTTCCCCCTCGTCATTTTGGTATCCGGCTCAGGAGCCCAAGACCGCGATTGCGAAATTCTAGGGCATCGGCCATTTTGGGTATTGGCTGATCATCTAGGCCGAAACGGTATCGCCTCGTACCGCTATGACGACAGAGGGGTTGGAAAATCAGGTGGGAAATTCGAAGGCGCCACTCAAGTAGATTTCGCCAATGATTTGCTTGCCATTATTCAGTACTTCAAAAAAGCGTATCCGAAAGCAAAGATTTATATCTACGGGCACTCGGAAGGTGGTATGACGGCGCTAAGAGCAGCTATTAAGACCAACGATATTTCGGGAATCATAGAAGCAGCTTCAGTAGGTACGAGTGGTGCAAAAGTGCTCATTGACCAACAATACCTGATCCCAGAAGCGATGGGTTTTTCTCGTGAAGAATGCCTTTGGAATCAACGTTTGTACGAGAAAGGTGCAGAAATTACATTGAATAACAAGAGCGAGACATTTACCAATGCTTATAAAGAATGGTTGACACAAGCATGGGATAGCATTCCGAAAAAACTACTCGACGGCGCTAGCCAAGAAGACTTACAGGCGCAAATGACCGCCTTCTTTGATTCGGAATGGGCGCGTCAGTTTTTGGCCTTTGAAAGTAGTACATACCTCGCACAGTTGAACTTGCCATTTTTAGTGATCAACGGATCAAAAGACGTTCAGGTGCCTGCTTTTTCAAATCAAGAAGGATTCAAAAAAGCAATGACTCCGGTATCTTTAGAGAAAAGTAGTTTTTACGTTTTAGAGGGTGCCAATCATTTGTTTCAGCAATGCAAGGAATGCAACCTGAGTGAATATGCCACCCTTGAGCAAACCCTAGACCCGAAAATAATGACTTGGGTTACATCATGGATTTTGGCACAGCCGTAAGACCATCGATATAACCGAAGTTCTTTTCAATGATTTGCGGCATGTTTTCCTGCAAATAATTTTTGAAGGCCTCAGCTGCTACGTTGTGTTTTTTTCCTTTTGGCCAAACCATACGCCACATAGATTCTAGCGGTAAGTCGGGCAGTGTAGAAACAGTGAGTTGCCCCAACGTGAGTTCGTTTCTGATACCAATTAGCGGCATAATGGAATAACCCAAACCTGCAATGAGCGCTTGCTTAACGGCCTCGTTAGAAGTAAGTTCGATATGTCGACGCACTTGAATTTGATGGCTAGACAGATATTCGTCTTGGGCTTTGCGGGTAGCGGAACCTGTTTCTCTTTTGACCCAAGTGACCTCTTCTAGAACTGATTTCCAATTGTTCTTTACATCGACTTTTAATGGTTCTTTCCCGACTAAGAATAATTGGTTTTTCATGCATGGAATTTCTTCTAAATTGAGGCGGTCTGGCAGTACAGAAACCAATGAAAAATCGGTCTCGTTGCGCTCTAAATTGAGGGTGACGTTAGCGCGGTTTGACACATCTAAAACCAACTCTACACCGGGGTGCAGTTTCATGAAATCGGCGAGTAAATAAGGAATAATGTATTTGCCAGTAGACACTACGCTAATGCGCAAGCGTCCGCTGAGCTGGCCTTTATACTGAGCAGTTTTATAATTAATTGCATAAACTTCTTCGAGGATTTTTTCTGCTGCAGCAGCAACTTCTCTTCCGAAATCAGTGACGTACAACTTCTTGTTGACGATTTCAGTAAGAGGGATGTCAAACTGATCTTGGAAGTTTTTGAGTTGAATAGAGACTGCCGGTTGTGTGAGAAACAAAGCTTCAGCAGCTCTAGTAATGCTTTCTTTTTGTACAATTTTTAGAAAGATGCGCAGTTGATTGAGGGTGTAGTTCATAACATTTATTTATGTATTGTATATCTTTATTATATAATTACTTATGCAAATAATGTGCCAAATTTGCAAAAAATATCAATTCCATGATAAAAGAAATTGAATTAATTCAAAGTAAATATTATCCTGAGGAGGCACTTGAGGTACTTGGCAATCTCATTCAGCAGAAAATTGCCTACCACACTCAAAAAACACTCAGACACAACGAAATGTTTGGCACACCTGACGAACAAGCTGAAATTCGACTCGTGGCACTTAAGCACATTAAAAAAACATTAATCGAAGAACTGAAGCAATTAGATCCTCAAACCGTATTGCAAATCAATGGACATGTTTCCCTCTCAATTGTTACTCAGTAGCAAGCACCATAAGGAACAAATTCTAAATCCCATATTTGAACCCTTTGGCACAGTCCTTTTTGTGAATGAAGGTTTTGACACCGATGATTTTGGTACATTTTGCGGGTCTATTCCAAGAAAAGAAGGTCCAAAATATACGGTCAAAGAAAAATGTTTGGCAGGCATGCAATTTGCGACTTTGCGACAAGGTATGGCCAGCGAAGGCTCTTTCGGCCCTCACCCAAACATTCCCATTTTAACAATCAATGAAGAATGGCTCGTTTATATTGATCTTGACCTTGGCCTCGAAATTTATGGACGCAGCACAACAATAGAAGTTTGCCATGCGCAACTTCATTACCAAGATGCCGCACAACTTCCCTCATTTTTAAGCAATTGTTCATTTGGAAAACAAGGCTTGGTTTTGAAAAACGCTTCAAGCGGACAACTCCTTGAAAAAGGAATTCAGGAGCCCGCTCAATTGGAGCTCCTCCTACAACAAATTCCTGAATGGCAAATTGAAACAGACTTGCGCGCGCACATGAACCCGCTGCGTCAGAAGAATATTGCTGCTGCTGGGAAGGATTTGATGGAGCGCATGCAAAGGCGCTGTCCAAATTGCGCTCATCCCGATTTTTCGGTTCAAAAAGTAAGTGGTCAGCTTGCGTGTAGTTTGTGTTTTCAATTGACAGACAACTATCAATTTTTAGAATACACCTGTAACTACTGTGCACATCATCAAATAGAGGAAAGAACAGACAAAAAGTTAGAAGACCCTCAATTTTGCAACAATTGTAATCCTTAAATGAACTTAACTCCTAAATACGAAGAATGAATTTAGACTTTTTATCACACGACCTGAGCAACCCTACCATTTTGTTTTTCCTTTTGGGGATCTTTGCTGTACTCATCAAAAGCGATCTAGAAATTCCCGAATCGTCTTTTAAATTCATCTCACTTTACCTTTTGTTTTCGATCGGATTTAGAGGAGGGCAGGAATTGCAACACAGCGCCTTTACTTCAGAAATATTTTGGTCGCTACTTTTCGGGATGGCTATTGCAGCGTGTATTCCGCTTTATAGTTTTTTCATCATTCGCAAACGAGTGGGCATTTCTAATGCCGCCGCAATTGCAGCTGCATATGGATCGGTAAGTGCCGTGACTTTGGTGGCGGCGCTATCGTTTCTGGAACTGCAAAATCTTGAATTTAATGGCCATATGGTCGCGGTAATGGCATTCATGGAATTTCCGGCAATTATTGTAGGAGTTTTGCTATTGCGGATTTATGAAAACAACGACGCCAAGTTCTCTTTACCAGAATTACTTAGGCATTCATTAGCCAATGGAAGTGTACTGATGATCATGGGGAGCTTAGTGATCGGCTTGCTTTCAGATAGCAAACAAGCTGCGGATATTGCACCATTTACTACTGATATTTTCAAAGGATTTTTGGCGCTCTTTTTATTGGAAATGGGGATGACTACCGCGCGGCGCATCAAGTCATTTAAAACCCACGGCTGGGCCATGGCTGCTTTCGCTCTTTTGTTGCCTGCATTCAATGGGATAGTTGTGGCATGGTTGTCGCAATTCGTAACTGCTGACGTTTCAAACCGCTTTGTTTTCGCCGTTTTGGCAGCGAGCGCCTCCTACATTGCGGTTCCTGCTGCCATGCGTTTAGCTGCACCAAAAGCAGATCCGGGACTTTACATTCCGATGGCGCTTGGGCTCACTTTTCCTTTTAACATTGCATTAGGAATGCCGCTCTATTACAGTATTATCTTACTAAGTTAGCCTGAAGAAACTCCCATTTGAGCCAAAGCTGTTCGCACTTGGCTTGATACTCCACCACTTTTAACGCGGCCTGAAACGCGGCGCTTTCTCGCATGTTGACCATGAAAAGGGAGCTTTCTCCTGTTTCAAACATACTGAGTTCGGCAGCTAAAAGTTTCTTGGTGCTGGCTGCATTTTCAGTAAAAATGGAGAGTTGTTTGCGGGCGTTGAGGTATTCGGCTCTTGTAGAAAGGAGCTTGGCAGTAAGTTCTGCGCTGCGGTCTTGGCGCTCGAAGTTGGTTTGTTCAATTTTCAATTTGGTTTGTTGAACTGCCGCACGCTCTTTTCTGAGAAACAGCGGCATTTGTGCACTCACGCCCCATTTATAATCATTGATGGAAAATTGTGCCAAAGGATTATATTGAATGGGCTCGTTTAAAAAATTGTATTTGAGTTCAATTTGAGGCTTGAGTTGCTCTTGGTTATAGCGCTTTTCAATGGCCAGGACATCTAATTTGTAGGATAAAATTCCTAAGTATGGATGTTGCTGAACAAGCGTATCGACCGGGCCTGCAAATACCAACTTGGGTTGTTGCTCAATTAAGGTATCGTCTTGAAGCGGCTGAGTTTCTAAAGCGAGCTCAAGGGGGGTGCCGTCTGCTTTCCAGAGGTAGCGGTTGAGTAAAGCGCTTGCCGCGGTATACTTAGCTTCTTGATCGGCAAATGCTGCTGCTCTGGTTTGATACTGAATAGCAGCCTCTACGGTGTCGATGTAAGGGCGATCGCCGAGTTCTGCCATGCGTTGCATGGCGCTGAGACGCACTGCACCCACTTCCAACGCTTCTTTAAGTATTTGGCCTGCATAAAACTGTAAATACCAATCCCAGTAGGCGTATCCTGCCTCCATTACTAACTCATTGAGGGCTAAACGCTGTTCGAGTTGACTACTTTTTAAGTACACATTTGCTTTCTGTAACTCAGCTCTGCGCTCGTCGATGAGCAAGCCGTTTCCGAGATTGGCACTGAGCCCTCCGTACCACAAACCATTCTGAGGGGTGAGCCCCTGAGGGTCTAAGTAAGTACCGCGGTTTTGTTCGAGACCCGTTTGTAAACTCAAGCCATACCAGGTGGGCACTTTGAGCTGGGCATCGGACAAGCTATAGTACATTTTATTGCCATAATACTTCTGAGAAAGGTCGTAGTTCAATTTTGGATCAAAACCACCGCGGGCCTTGAGGACATAGGTTTCGGCGAACTCAGGAATGAGTTTGGCTTGTTTGGCCAAAGGGTGACCTTCGAGCACCTGTAACATAAATGCCTCAGGGCGCAGCACTGTTTGTTGTGACCAATTAGTAAAAGACACCAACAAAAGAAGGAACAGGACAGCACGCTTATTTCTCATTTGACTTTGCTTTATCAGTTGGTTTTTTAATAGGCGCTTTGTAGTAATCTGGCGGGAAACCGTTGACGTTTCGCCAGAGCTCATACCAAATAGGCACATCGTTGAGCAGTAGCATGGAATAAGCACCGCCACCCACACGCAAGGCTTCTGGCCATTTACCTTCTTTGCGATCCGGCGCTACCAATACTCTGAACTCGCCGTTTTCGTTGGCAAATTGATCAATGGCAAATACAGTACCTCCGTAGGTGCCATAGCTGGTGTTGGGCCAGCCTGAGAAAACAATGGCAGGCCAACCGTCGAACTGAATGCGCACCTGCTGACCAACTTGTAACAGAGGTAGGTCCATTGGACGCACGTACATCTCTACAGCGAGGTCATAATTGGTGGGCATGATGGTTGCAATTGCCGATCCTTGTTTGATGGTTTCGCCAATGCCGCTCGAAAGCGTTTTGGTAATGCGACCATCTTGGGGCGCCAAAATGTAATACATGCCGTTGCGAATTGAGTAATTAGCCACCTGAGTTTGCATTTTACTCACATCGATTTCTGCTTCGTACATACTTGAAAGTGCAGTAAATTTTTCTGACTCCGCCTTAGAAACTTCATCCTGAAATTTGGTTTCTACTGCGTTGAGCTCAACCTTTGCATCAATGATGTCGTTTCGGCTTTGTAAAAACTTTTGCTGGGCGGAGATCATGGATGCTTGGGCACGCTGCATGGCTACTTTTCGGGTTTCCACCTCTGTCTTAGACTTGAGGTCTTCTTTGTAAAGTTTTTCAAAGCGCTCGTACTGATCCTTTGCAATTTGGTAGTTGAGCATCGCGGCTTGGTTTTCGATGCTATCCGATTTTAGTTTCAGCTGGGCTTGCTGAGTTTTGATCCGCGCCTGCTTTACTTTCAGCTTTCCAGTTTCAATGAGTGCATCTATGCGTCTGTCTAAGGACTGTACTTTATCTCCGTACGATACAACGCTCAGCTCTTTACTTTTGAGCTGCTTTTCGCTACGACCAACCAATTGAGGGTCAAAATAGCCCTCTTTGATTTCGGAAATAAACATGATGGTGTCGCCTTTTTTGACTAAATCACCTTCCTTGACAAACCATTTCTCGATGCGACCTCCGATGAGTGCATTAATGGTTTGCGGCCGTTGTTCAGGACGCAGCGTCAATACCTGACCATTGGAACGAATATTCTGGGTCCAGGGTAAAAAAAGAATAATGAGTCCAAAAATCAAGAGCGCATAAATGGTATTGCGCAAAAGTCTTTTAGGTGCCTTGTTGAGCATTTCAGTTGCCACAAGACCATCCGAATTGATTTGGTTTCGATTTTGCGGAGAAAGATTTAACATAAGATTAATTTTTCGTGGTTGAGCGATAGGTTGTGCTCGTTGATGCTGGCCAATAGAACTGTCCCTTTAAAAGAGGCATTGAAATGCACTAAAACTTTTTCAAGCGAGGCATTTGACAGATAGTGCGTATGCGTATCCCATAAAAGAAGTGCTGGTTGAGCAATAAGCGCTCTACACAAAATAACTTGTGTGATGAGTTGGCGGTCAAGGGTACTGGCTTCGGGGTTGAGTATTGTTTGGTAAGCATCTGATAACTCCAATACTTTTTGATCCAAACCAACAGCAACAGCTAAATCAATGATCTGTTCTATGGTGAAGTCGCGGCCCATTTGGATATTCTCCAATACAGTCCCGTAAATGAGCTGATCATGGTGAGATAAACTAGCAATTTGAGAACGCAGTGAAGCTGCATTCAAATTACTTGTGGGAATGCCGTTGATGAGGACTTTCCCTTTATTGGGTAAAGCCATGGCTGTAATCATCAAGAACAAACCTTGGGCTTGGTTGCCTTCAAAATCTTGGATATGATAAAACTTACCCGCTTCAAAGCGACACGACAAATTACTTAACAAAGGAAGCTGACTCCAACTCGTCTGGTATTCCAAATGCTGAATTTCAACAGAAAGCGCCTCAGATTTTTGAACGATGACGCCTTCTTCTGAATCTAAAGGTAGATCGGTGATTTCGCCTATTTTTTCTATCGCGGTAAGGACGTCGTAAACCATTTCAAGACTGACAATCAGTTTTTCTACTGAGTTGAGCACCAATACGATGATGATTTCGGCAGCTACAAACTGACCAATATTCATTTGCTGGTTCAGGACCAACAAACCACCAATGATCAGCAAGGCCAATGCAATAAGAACTTTGAAACCAATCAGATAAATATATTGTTGCACGAGTACCTTGAAATGCGCATCTCTGGACTTCAGGTAGCCTTGTAAGTAGGTATCTGAGCGCTTGAGTAAGATGCCGTTGTTGCCAAGATGCTTGAAAGTAAGGCGATTTCGAGCAATCTCTTCTAGCCAATTCGCCACTTTATATTTGTATTTTGACTCATCTAAACTGGTCACAAAACCTCTCCTGGCCGTCATTCTGAAGATAAAAGCCAATAGTAATAGGAGTGCAAAACCAAAAATGATGAAAAATGGATGGTAGAAGGACAAGAGAATGAGACCAAATAATATCTGTAAAGTTGCCGCCGTAAAATCAATGAGCAACTTTGAAATCCCCTTTTGAATGGTGAGTGTGTCAAAGAAACGGTTGGTCCATTCTGGCGCATAACGCAGCAAGAGTTCACGCAGTTGTATTTTCGGTAATCGGGTTGCAAATTCGAGTGCTGAGCGCGTGAATATACGCTGCTGAAGGTTTTCGGTAATCCGCAACTGAGCAATATTCATGTAGCCTGAAAAACCAATGGCCGAAACCACTAAACCCACCAATAAAAACCAGGAAGTACTTACCTTGCCTGCTTGGATGAAATTGATAATGGCTTGGATACCTAGCGGTAAACCAAGGCTAAGTACCCCACCAATAATGGCAAAAAGGTAGATATCTGAAATATCCTTGCTGTCTGGTTTGAGCAGCGCCCAAAAGCGCTCATATGGTTTACTGACGTCTTTATTCATGATCGAGGTAACTAAAAAATAATTGTGTATAAAAAACAGCAACTGCATCTTCCTGTTCAGAAGCATTGGTGACCTCCGGGAGGTGCTGTCCAAAAAAGCGTTGCTGCAAACTGCCTTCTAATAAGGTGGTCACTAACATTTCAGGATACTTACAATTAGGTTGGTAAGCGCGTACCAAATCGGAAATGTAATGAACAATTTGCAAGTAAATGCTATGGAAACCCGTTTGATGATCTGCATCAACGGCTTTAGTTAGAAAAACTTTGGACGCCTCGTGAATGACGATGCGCTGCAGGCGCTTTTCATTGGTAAACGAGAGCGAAGAAGCTTGCGGGACTAAAAGTAGTTCAAGTGCTTTGGTGAGGCGTTCTTTTGGATTTCCGCCTTGGGTTTGTAGTAGCAAACGACACTCTAGCCTGCCCCAATACCAATTGATGAGATAGAGCAAAAGCTTTTGTTTGCTAGCGAAATAGCGGTAGACAGACGCTTCGGTGGTACCGACAGAAAGTGCCAATTTTTTGAAAGTAAACTGCTCAAAACCAAGTTCATTGATCAAAAGAATGCTTCCTTCAATGATGCGCTGTCCGAGTTGAGTGGCTTGCGGATTGCGCAGTGCAATTTCTTCGAGTACTGGAATCTGAAAACGGTCAACGAGATCCATAAAAGTATTTTTTTGCAAAACTAATAGCAAAACTATTGCACATTAGTAGGTTTATTATAACATCTTTTTATCGACATTATAAGTATTTTTGAAAATGCATAAATCTGTCGTAATACTCGGTGCCTCCGGACTTGTTGGCTCCGCACTCGTTGAAGAATTGATCCTCGATCAGCAAGTATCCGAAATTAGAATTTTAACTAGACGCCCTTTAGTCTTTACTTCAGAAAAAATCAAGGTTATCCAAACTGATTTGAGCAAGCCAGCACCAAGTGCCTTTGCCAATGCCACAGCGTTGTATTGCTGCATTGGTACCACGCGCAAAAAAACACCTGATCAAACACAATACCGCGCCATCGACTACGGCATGACCCTTGCAGCGGCAGCGGCAGCCAAAAATGCAGGCGCAACAGAAGTTCACCTCATCAGTGCTATTGGTGCCGACACGCAGTCCAAGATTTTTTACAGCCGTTTGAAAGGCGAAATTGAACGCGACCTACTGCAGCTCAACTTCGAACGCACGCTCATTTACCAACCGTCTATCTTGATTGGACCGCGCCCAGAAAAACGCTTTGGAGAAAAAATTGCACAACTCCTGAGCCCGTTGTTCGACCTATTGCTCTTTGGTGCGCTGCAAAAATACCATAGCATCAGCGCCAAAGAACTGGCCGTTGCGATGCACAGACATTCTTTTGCAGCACAAAAAGGCAAGCAGGTACTTACATATCCAGACTTCTTCCAAAAATAAGCTTATCTACTGCGCACCCCCACAATATTGGGTAGCGGCCAAAAGTGCTTGTTGGCATCGCTCTCCCAAGTAGTAGAAACCCAAGAACCCACCTTTTTGATCTGATTGCCATTGACGTTGATCAACAAACTGGTTTCGGGCCCACCTTCTAAGTAAATGGCATCGTGCAAGCCGCCTGGCATTTGTTTGATGAAGTCGATCATTTGGTTGTGGGTGTATGGCGACCGCGTAAAAATGAGGTAAAACCAACCTTTTTCGTCCTCTGCTGCCACTAGCATGCTACAAGACTGTATTTTCTTTTGCCAGTACATGGGGCTGGCATTGCAATCAATCATGCGCAGGCCTTGAGCAAAGCCCTTGAAATTGTTTTTTTCTTCCTCCCAGTTGGCGCAAGTGAGGTCTAGTACTTCTATATTGGAACGCTGACACTTTGGTTTAGGGCCCAACGCCATCATTAAATTGAAGTCCTCGAGTAATTGGCCGTTATTGAAGTGCTTGCCATTTTGCAAGTAGGCTCTGCTGATCAGCGGTTTGTTGAGGTCGTACATGCCGGCATTGAAGGCAACCATCAAGTCAAAAGAGTCGGCCCAGGATTGAACACTTTTTGGAATGGAGTCGTGCTGAGTTGCCGAGAATAAATCAAATTGAAATTGAGCAGGATCCATGCGCAAAATGGCTAATTTGGAGTCGCCAATGAAAGATTTGGTCGGCGCAGCGATTTCGCGGTATTCCATACCCTTGGTGAGGGTGGTCCAGTGAGCATAGTTAGGCTTCTCCTTTACTTGAACCGAAGGGCGATTCGTGCAAGCGTAAATACACGAAAGCGCAATAAAAAGCGGTAATAAACGGTATAAGGTTGACATCTATTCTTTATTCAAAGTTATTGCTTTTAATAGTTTTATTTACTTTGTACTATATACAATGCATATGAGAGCGCTACTTCTATTTATCTGCCTACCCTTCCTAGGATTTTCACAAGCCATTCCTAAAAAAGACAAACTCAAAGCCAAACGCATTACTGCCAATGCAAATACACTTTTCGATGAAGGCCAAAGCACCAATGCCTATATGTTGCTCAAACAAGCCGTAGCCCTAGATTCAACAAATGCGGACGCCTTCTTTTTATTGGCTACAACAGAGTTTGACCTCCGCTCCTATTCTTATGCCCAAGAACACTGCAACAAAGCGCTGGTTTTGTTCGGTACAAACACGAACGAAGAACATTTGTATTTAGCTGGTCAAATTGCGCTTTCATTAGCAGATTCCGAAAAAGCGAAGCAGTTATGTGACCAAGCAAAAAAGATCATCAAATCCGAAAAGGATTATAAATTACTCGGTTTTCAATTACTTGAAGAACAGAGTAATTTTGCACTGCTGCAATCCAGCGTCAAGAACCAGCGTCAACTTTTAGGCGGCACACTCAATACAAATTACGACGAATACGGTCCGATTTTAAGTAAGGATGCTCAAACGCTTTACTTTACCACCCGTAACCCGAATGCCAAAGGCGCCAACCTCAACCCCGACGACCAACGTTTCTTTGAGGATATTTATCAAGCCCAACCAGACCCCGAAAACAATCAATTATGGGTGCGCAACTACAGCAACGACGAACTGCTCAACACCGAAGGTTTTGATGCGCTCTCCTACTTGGCAGCCGACCAACTCAGCGCACTAGGCACGCTCAATACTACAGCATCCAAAGAAGCGAGCACCCAAGGCTCAGATATTTTTGAACTCACTGCAGAAACAGCTGGTGTTTGGGAAGACAAACAAATCATTCTCAATATTCCAGGGCTGAACAGCAGTTATTTTGAAGGCGCCCCTACCAAAACCGACACTATCTGGATAGACGAATTTACGTATGTAGAAGAACTCTATTTTGTGTCTGATCGCGCCGCTGAAAAATACGCCACAGACATTTACATGGCCAAAAAAATCAATGGCATTTGGCAACCTGAGGTGCAAGTACTGCCTCAAGGCATCAATACCGAAGGGCGTGAAACTACCCCGTTTGTGACACCCGATGGAAAGTTCCTGTTTTTTGCTTCGGATGGACACCTCGGCATGGGCGGCTACGACATCTTTTACTGCAAAAGGGAAAATCAAGGTTGGTCTGCACCAAAAAACCTTGGCGCTGCTATCAATACTACCCTCGACGACACGCATTTTCAAATTTGCGGCACTACCCTCACTTGGGCAAGTGTCAGCGAACTTGAAGGCTTATTTAGTTATAATTTGTTCGAGGCACCTTTAGGCGTTATACAAACCGAAGAACAGAAATAAAGTGCCGCGTTATTTTATTCAGCTCGCTTACGACGGAAGTACTTATCACGGTTGGCAAATACAGCCAAAAGCAAACTCCGTTCAAGAAGAAATCCAAAATGCACTGAGCAAACTCCATGGCAACGAACGAATAGAGGTAGTGGGTTGCGGACGCACCGACACCGGCGTGCATGCCAAACAATATTTCTTGCACACCGACCTCCCCCACAACTGGGACCCCCAACAATTGGTCTTCAAACTCAACCGCATGACCCCTCCCGATATTTCGTTTTCGAAAGCTTGGGAGCTCCATTCAGACTTACATGCGCGTTTCGATGCGAGTAGGCGCACTTATCGCTACTTTATCAATCGACACAAGGACCCTTTTGTGCGCGAGCAAAGTTGGTACGTACAGCAAGACCTCGACCTTTCTGCCATGAACCATGCAGCCAAACACTTACTTGGGGTCCAGGATTTTTCTTCATTTGCCAAAGCACACACAGATGTCAAAACAAATATCTGTGAGGTTTTTACAGCAGAATGGTTCCAAACAGCAAATGGCCATTATTTTGAAATTTCAGCCAACCGCTTTTTGCGCAACATGGTACGCGCTATTGTAGGAACGCTTGTAGAGGTGGGTTTAGGCAAAATAAAAGCCTCCGAACTGCCTGGCATAATTGCTGCTCAAAACCGTTCGGAGGCGTATGTATCGGTACCCGCACAGGGCTTGTTTTTGTGGGAAATTACTTACGAAAAAGCGCCACAATTACAAGATTAATCTGGTTGATTGATTTCCCATTCGCGGTAGAGGTCAAAATAACTTTTGGTTTCTAGAATGACCGCGCCACCAAGTGTATCGCCGTACTTAGCAGGCAAACCACCTGTAAAAACAGTGACGCGGCCGATAGCACAACTTGGCACATTAAACACCTCATTGGATTTGATGCCATCTAGCACATAAATCATGTCGCCTTTGCGGGCGCCGCGGAACATAAGGCCGCCGTCTTCGTCTTTTTTGACATCGGAATTGGAATTGGCAACCATATCCACAACACTAAATTTGTCGGGTCTGTTCTTGATTTCTTTAGCTGTTAAGGTGGTTACTGGTGTTTCACCAATGCGGATACGCGCTTGTTCGTAGCGGCCACCGCCTACACGTACGGCTTTGGTGTCTTGGGTTTTGTTCTGAAAATAAATGATCCCTGCGTTGCCGTAGGCCTCGACCGGAACTTCTACTGTTACTTTTTCGGTGCTGTCTTTTTGAAAATAACCCGCTACTTGGTAGGTTCCTGCCGGAATACCAGTGATCCGAAATCGACCGTCTTCATTGGCCAAGGCCAAATAGACCCGACCGTTTTCTCGGATCATGGCTTTTGCACCGGCCATGGGCTGTTGGGTATTGAAATCAATGAAAGTTCCGATGACATCACCGGTTCCGGATTGGGCTACTGTGCTTGCTGCTACCATGAGCATCCACACCATCATTAAGTTTTTCATGAGCATGTTTTCTTGAAAGATGCCGATGCTTCACTTATTCCACAAAAAAAAAATTAAAGGGTTGCGCTACTGGTTGGAATTTCGCGGTCTACTTTCTTGAAAAGACCTTGTAATACCTTACCTGGGCCCACTTCAACAACTTCTGTACAACCGTCGGCAAGCATGTTTTGCATGATTTGCGTCCAGCGAACAGCACCCGTTAGTTGGGTAACGAGATTGGCTTTGATTTGTGCGGGGTCTGTAACTGCTTGTGCATTGACATTTTGATAAACCGGGCAAATTGGTTGGGCAAAGTGAGTGGCTTCAATGGCTGCTGCGAGTTCTTCGCGAGCTGGTTCCATGAGTGGGGAGTGAAAAGCGCCACCTACTTGCAAAACCAACGCGCGTTTGGCGCCAGCTTCAGTTAACTGAGCACAAGCTGCATCTATGGCAGCAAGGCTGCCTGAAATCACGAGCTGCCCAGGGCAATTGTAATTGGCTGCCACCACAACGCCATCGATTTGGGCGCAAATGCGCTCCACAACTTCGTCTTCAAGACCGAGAATGGCCGCCATTGTGCTCGGTGCCAATTCGCAAGCTTTTTGCATGGCGTCGGCACGCTTGGCCACTAAACGCAGGCCGTCTTCAAAAGATAATGTTTTGTTGGCAACTAAGGCAGAAAACTCACCTAGAGAATGGCCGGCAACCATGTCTGGCTGGAAGCTATCGCCAAGACAAGCGGCAAGAATTGTACTGTGTAAAAAGATAGCAGGTTGCGTAACATTTGTTTGTTTGAGTGCGTCATCAGAGCCCTCGAACATGATGCTTTGGATATCGAATCCGAGAATTTCGTTCGCCTTGGCAAACAAACTGCGTGCAAGTTCGGAATTGTCGTAGAGGTCTTTGCCCATTCCTGAAAATTGGGCGCCTTGCCCAGGAAAAACATATGCTTTCATGTCGTTAATTTGGGGGTAAATTTAAGGAAAACTCAGCGATTAGAGTTGTCCGTCGGAATGATACTTGCCCAATTTGTAAATTCGGACCTTCTGCAAAATGCCGTCTTGGTCATAGTCATAGACCTTTCCATCGTATAATTGACCGTTTTTAAATTCGCCGTCCATCCAGATTTCGTCGTTGTCGTTGTAAACCTTATTGTAGCCATTCGGAACAAAACGCAGGCCTTTCGTTTTGGGATTGGTAAGCCGCGGCGGATATACATTGGCGGTGACAACAGGTTTAGGTGCTGCAACTGGAGTTTGGTTGTTTGCTTTCTGAACCGAACTAATAGCGCCATCTGGTGCTACATTAAATGAACTTTGTAGTTTCCCGCTAGTGTTGTAGCGCGACACTTGGCCCTGAACCTCTCCGTTCTTGACCGTATAGCTAAGGGCCAACTTTCCGTTTGGATGGTAGTAACTTACTTTGCCGCTTTCTTGTCCTTGGTTGTTGAAATTAGCGCGGTACGCAAGTTGGCCGTTGTCGTGGTAGCGCAGCAATAAACCTTTGTAACCATTGGCTTTGAATTCGCCTTGCTCGGCTATTTTGCCATTCGGATAATAGCGCGTGTATGGCCCCTCCGGACGGTTGTTGTTGTACGTTCCTTTGAGCTGCACAGAACCATCTGAAAAATATTTGATCCAGGTGCCTTCTTTGCGGCCATCTACATAATAACCTTCTTCTACCTTTTGGGTTTTGGGTAGATTTTTGTGGGGATAATCTTTCCCTGTAAAAACCCATTTTCCTTGTCGTTCGCCATTGGCATTGCGCTTGTTTTGCGCAAAGGTTAGAGCGCTGAAAAAAAGTAATAAACAACAAAGAGATGTCCGTAAATTCACAACGCCAATTTACGAATTTTGGCTAACTTTGAAACAGTATGCTTAGCCTAGACCCCAAAGAACTCACTGTCCAACGTTTGCACCAACTTTTACTTGGTGCTATTGGCCCTCGCCCTATTGCATTTGCCTCTACTCTAGACCAAGACGGCAATGCCAATTTGGCGCCGTTTAGTTTTTTCAATGTCTTTAGTGCCAACCCACCCATACTTGTGTTTTCACCGGCACGGTCTGGGCGCACCGGCCAAAGCAAAGACACCTTCAACAACGCCAAAGCTGTTCCTGAAGTCGTGATCAACGTGGTCAACTACAACATGGTGCACCAAATGAGCCTCGCAAGCTCCCCTTATGCACCTGGCGTTGACGAATTCGTTAAGGCTGGCTTTACCGCGCTCGCTTCCCAAAAAGTAGCGCCCTTTCGCGTCGCCGAAGCACCGGTTCAATTTGAATGCAAAGTGCAGCAAATCATCGAACTCGGTCAAGAAGGCGGTGCAGGCAACCTTATCATTTGCGAGGTCGTCCAAATGCATATCCACCAAGACCTTCTGAATGAAAACGGCCTCATCGACCAACACAAAATCGATTTAGTTGCCCGCATGGGCGGCGACTGGTATTGCAGAGCAAATACCGAATCCATGTTTGAAATCAAAAAACCCATCACCACCTGTGGCATTGGTTATGACGCCCTGCCCCTAGACATCAAAAACAGCCAGCTCCTGAGCGCCAACGACCTCGGCCAGCTTGCAGGCATCGAAGAACTCCCTAACGAAACCGATGTCAACGAATACAAACTACTCGAACTTTCCACACTTTTCCTAGACCTCGAGCACGACGCAACTGCACTCGAACAAGCCTTACACCAAAGAGCTCACGAGTTACTTGCTCAAAATCAACTAGAAGAAGCCTGGCTCACCCTTTTATCTTTTAATAACTAACAACAAGTCCATGTTTAAATTCACCGGCACCATCAAAGTCATCCAAGACACCCAACGCATCTCTGACAAATTTCAAAAACGCGAGTTTGTCGTAACCGATACCACTTCTATGTATCCACAAGACATCCTCTTTCAAGCCACCCAAGACAAATGCACTTTGCTCGATTCATTTCAAGCAAACGACAGCGTAGAGGTTTCTTTTAACCTGCGCGGCCGCGAATGGACGAGCCCACAAGGAGAGGTCAAGTATTTCAATACCATCGAAGCATGGCGCATCGAAAAACAAGGACAAAGCCAAGGAATGGGCATGCCAAGCAACGGCCCTTCAGCAATGAACATGGGTTCTGATCCGCTACCAGGAGTTGGCGCCAGCACCGAAGAAGACGACGATCTTCCTTTCTAAATCAGTACAAAATTGAAAACGGGCTGTTAAAACAAGCCCAAAGCCAAGCTCACCCCAAGTAAGATACTCAGCAGCTTGAGCAAATTGAATTTATGATTCTCGGTGGTTTCGAAAATAATCGTGGTTGAGATGTGTAAGAACATCCCAACCACTACCGCCAAGATCAGCTGAACATTTAGTCCTAATTGTTCGGTTGTGATTCCCAAACCCAAAAACACACCCAGCGGTGTCATTAGGCCAAAAGCCATGAGTACCAACCAAGCGTCGCGCCTTTTCAGCTTGGTAGCCAAGAGCAAAGTCATGAGGGCAATTGCTACAGGAATCTGATGAAATACAATACCCCAAAAGAAACTTGCGTTGTACGGAACTGCCGTATGTTCAACGCCAATTTGGAGCATATTGCCTAGCGGAATTCCTTCAATAACGGAGTGTACCGACAGCGAAATAAACAAGGCCCAAGGCATGGCCTGCCCTTTGTGCACGTGCACGTGGCCGTGCTCAATGCCCCCAGAGAAGTACTCCAAAACGAGCTGCACCAAAAAACCTAATAAAATAAAGACACCTACTTGAAAAGTGGGCAGCGCTTCGGTATGTGCATGGGCATGCCCCTCATGAGCGCCGTAGAGTTCGGGCAATAAGTGCTGAAAAATGACCGCAAGTAAAAAACCACCGCTAAAGGCTAAGGCGAGTTTGATGTATTGGTTTTTGTTGGTCGCATTGAGAAAACTCACTACACCTCCACCGAATGCCACCGAAAACAACAATATCAATTCTATAGCGTAAAAATTCATGGTTTCTTTTTTGCAATGATGATCAGGCGGTCGCTGACTTGTTCGTTAAAAGCGTCAAGCGCATAAGATCCGAAGCTGGCTTGGATTTCAAAATAAGGAGAAAGTAAGGCCTCAAAATGAGCTAAGGACAAAGCTTGAACACGTTCAGTAAAAGTACCCACAACGGTATTTTGAAGGGTGTCGAGCACTTCGATTTGCTTAAAAATATGCTTTTGATCGTGCCAACGTTCGATGTTAAACTGAGCTCCGTCTCTGCTGATCACTTCACTTGGCTTTAGATTTTTACAAACTTTGTGAGCGTTCAAAAAATCGATGACCAGCAAGCCTTCAGGGGCAAGCATGTCAGCTACCGACTTGCAGACCGCTTGGTTTTCTTCGAGGGTGTCGAAGTAACCGAAACTTGTAAATAAATTAAAGATGGCATCAAATTGCTGCCCATCTAACGGCTGGCGCATGTCGTGGACCACAAAATTCAGGTTGTCGAGCCCAAGCGCAACACGGTTCTGTTCGGCTGCAGCAATGCTATTGGCAGCGAGGTCGGCCCCAACAACTGAAAAACCTTTTTGTGCAAGCGTAATGGAGTGTCTTCCCTTTCCGCAAGCGAGGTCGAGGACGTGGGCATTGGAGGCCAGCGCAAGTTGAGCGATCAGGTGATTCAAAAACAAAAGCGCTTCGTTGTCGTCGCGGTGCTGATACAACAAATGATAATAAGGGGAATCGAACCAAGTGGCGAACCATTCTTTTTGCGGCATACTGCAAATTTACAACTTTCTTTTCCTAATTTCGGGACATGAGACACATTGGTTTGAGTGGCGGAATTGGTTCCGGAAAAAGCACAGTTGCAAAAGCACTCGAACACATGGGCTACCCTGTATTCTATTCAGATGAAGAAGCCAAAAAATTATATGCTACTCATCCTTTGCTAAAAAAAGAATTGCTCGCCCTTTTAGGAAAGGAGAGCTATCAAAACGACGTCTTTCAAAAACACGTATTAGCGACACAACTATTTGAAAACCCTGCCCTGAAGGAACAAATTGCAGCGTTGGTGCATCCGTTGGTGCGGGAGCGCTTCAACGAATGGGCTGAGCAACAAACTGCTGATCTTGTTTTCAATGAAGCGGCCATTCTTTTTGAAACCGGCGCTTATAAGCTGTTGGCGGCTACAATTTTAGTGGTAGCTCCGCTCGAAACTAGAATTCAGCGGGTGCAAAAAAGAGATGGCCTGAGTCGGGAAGCCGTGCTAAAGCGCATAGCAAATCAATGGGCCGATTCAGAAAAAATGAACCTTACCCCTTATGTCATCACCAACGACGGACAGCCGTTGCTGCAACAAATAGAGAAGGTTATTTCTAAATTAAAGACTCATTTAATCGTATAGAGGATCAGTACACCATCTTGATGCTGACGTTTCGATCTTGTTGAAATTTGAAGCAGCAGTCTTCAAAACTTGGCACACTCAGGTTTGGCCTGACATTATTCGAAAAAGCGTAGCCTTCGGTCGGGACCCCAAAGAAATTTTTGTCGCAAATTTTGTTTTGGTTGACATCGTGATAAACCACAACTGCGTATTTGCCAGCTTCTAAGTCTTTAAAAGTATAGTACACCATTCCTTTTTGGGCATCTGTACGCGACAAGCGATAAGTGGTGCCCACTTTGGCGAAGGTGTCGGGATTTCTGTAGAGCGCAAATTCTATCCAACCTTTGGAGCTAGCAACAGCACTTACACTTACGTGTAAATCGAATTTGGATTCGGGGATACTCGGTGGAGCAAATGACGTGAGCAAACCGAAGAAGCAAAGCAAAACAAACCACTTCATAACAACTAACTTAATCGGATAAACGGATGTTTAAGCCGAGATTGAACTGTAAATTTTTGATGCTGAAAGATTCGGTATTGAATAATTGTTGCCATTCATTAAAGGCGCCAACTTCTAAGCCGTTACTGAGGTCTCGAAAACCGCGGTAGGCACTTGCACGCAAACCAATTCTTTTGGTGGGGTTCCATTGCAAATAGGCAAAATAACCCATATCGAATTTGGCTTGTGTGTTGGGGCCCACTTCTGAACTGAGTAAATTGGTAGAAGGTGCTCCGGGATAAAAGGCGTAGAAATCTTTTTGCATGCTGCCCTGAACGCGGTAACGGTATTGCAGACCCCCACCGAGGTGTACACTTAAAATTTTAAGGTCGAGACCGAGTGGAAGGGTAAGAAGTTCACCCGTTGCGGTTTTGTTGCAAAGCAGTAAAAAAGATTGACCAGTAGCGTCGGTGGCCCATTCGGTAGTCTGATAAGCTACATTTTGATGACCGTAGCCCAAACCGCTATAGGTAGTAAGGACCTTTAAAAAAGTATAGCCAAACTGAAGTTCGCCTCCGGCAGTTGCCCGCCAGAAAGCTTGCGGATCAAAGGGTTGTTGCGCAAGTTGGTAAGCCCCTTGAATTTCTTGTTTGTTGGCGCCAACTTCGGCCTGTAAGAACCAACGCCACTGGGCATTGGCTCCAAAAGACCATATGGTAAAAAAGACAAAAAGTGCAACAAAGCGCATAGCTGACTTTTGAGTAGAATTAACCTAAGAAAGGATAACGGTAATCGGCAGGCGGCACAAATGTTTCTTTGATGGTACGTGCAGAAGTCCAGCGCATGAGGTTCATGGCAGCACCCGCTTTGTCGTTGGTACCCGAACCGCGTGCACCACCAAAAGGTTGTTGACCCACAACAGCTCCGGTTGGTTTGTCGTTGATGTAAAAATTACCTGCCGCATTCATCAGTTTTTGATTGGCCAACTGAATGGCATAGCGGTCCGTAGCGATAATGGAGCCCGTGAGCGCGTATTCTGAAGTTTGATCGAGGAGGTCTAGTGTTTCTGAGAACTGCGCGTCTGGGTATACGTAGATGGTGAGTACAGGTCCAAAGATTTCTTCGACCATGGTGCGGAATTTCGGGTTGGTGGTCACGACGGTAGTTGGCGCGATATAATAACCAACTGATTTGTCGTAGGTGCCACCGGTAATGATTTGGGCATCTGGCTGCGCTTTGACGTAGTCGATGTATCCGGCTATACGATCAAAGGCGCGCTCGCTAATGACTGCATTGACAAAATTGGAGGTGTCTTCTGGGCTTCCTTGTTTGAAGGAGTTGACCTGAGCCACTAATATTTCTTGAACTGCTGGCCAAAGGCTTTCTGGAATATAAGCGCGAGATGCTGCAGAACATTTTTGACCTTGGAATTCAAAGGCACCGCGCGAAAGTGCTGTGGCTACTTCTGCTGCGTTGGCACTGTTGTGTACCATCACGAAGTCTTTGCCTCCGGTTTCGCCGACAATGCGCGGATAAGAGCGGTAGTTTTCGATGTTGTGAGCGATGTTTTTCCAGAGCTGACGGAAGACGTCTGTAGAACCTGTAAAGTGTATGCCCGCGAATTCTTTGTGTGCAAAAATAACTTCGCCAGCTGCCTGGCCACTAACAGTAACCATATTGATGACGCCAGCAGGCAAACCAGCTGCTTCGAAAAGCTCCATGATGATTTGGGCAGAGTAGATTTGAGTTTCGGCAGGCTTCCAGACCACAACATTGCCCATCATGGCAGGTGCAGCGGAAAGGTTGGCAGCAATAGAAGTAAAGTTAAAAGGCGTTAAAGCGAAAATAAAACCTTCTAATGGGCGGTATTCTAAGCGGTTCCACATGCCTGGTAAGGATTCTGGCTGCTCGCTATAGATTTGGGTCATGTATTGGACATTGAAGCGAAAGAAGTCGATGAGCTCGCAAGCGGCGTCGATTTCGGCTTGAAACACATTTTTAGACTGCGCGAGCATGGTGGCGGCGTTCATGCGATCGCGGAAAGGACCCGCAAGGAGGTCTGCAGCGCGCAAGAAAACTGCGGCGCGGTCTTGCCATGGGAGTGCAGACCAAGCAGCTTTTGCTGCCAAAGCCGCATCGATGGCTGCCGTGACATGAGCGGCTTCACCTTGATTGTAGTGCCCAATGACCGCTTGGTGATCGTGGGGCATAGTGAGTGCTTTCTTATTGGCGGTAGTTACTTTTTTACCGCCGATGTACATCGGGATATCGATAGGACTGCGGTCCTTGAATTCGTGGTATTTGGCAAGCAAAGATGCGCGTTCAGGCGAACCAGCTGCGTAAGATTTAACAGGCTCGTTGATGGCAACAGGGACCTTAAAAAATGCGTTTGACATATAATTGATTGATTAGGTGAACAAAATTACAAAAACTAGCTAAACCAAACATCGCGGATGAGCTCTTCGCCCACAAACTGATTACAACGCGCAATAATGATTTGCTTGCCGTGAAAGAGTTCGTCGCGCATGACGCTCGAATCGATTTTGAGGTAAAGGGTGTTGTTTTCGATGCGGATGTCGGTGGTGCGTTGCGCAACGGCTGGGCCCATGAGCTCGGGCCAAGCGGCAATGAGGTCGTAGGATTTCAGTTTATCCTCTAAGCCATAAGCTTTCATGATGCCTTTTACCAATTGGCCAAGTGGTTTTTCTTGACCTTGTCTTTTGTTGTCTGAACTCATAGGGCGATGGCTTGTTGGTCTTTGATTTGAAAAAGTTGGGTTTGTCCGGGCAGTTGCGCAAAAAGCGCTTGCATGCGTTCGGGGTCGGTGTCGGTGATGAGCACTTGACCAAAGTAGTCGGCGCTCACTAGTGCAATGAGGCGCGCAACGCGTTCGTTGTCGAGTTTGTCGAAGATGTCGTCGAGCAACAAAACGGGTTTTTGGCCTTTGTGCTGCTTGAGCCAATCGAACTGCGCCAAACGCAAGGCAATAATGAATGATTTTTGCTGCCCCTGCGAACCGAATTTTTTGACGGGATGGCCTTTGATGGTAAACAAGAGGTCGTCTTTATGGATACCAACGTTGGTGTATTGCGTAAGGGCGTCTTTTTTGGCAGCCGCCTGCATGAGGTCTTCAAAAGAAGCATCGGTGAGTTGCGAGCGGTAGGTGACGTCGACGTCTTCGGCGTTCTGGCCAATTTCTTGGTAAAAGCGCTTGAAAACCGGAATAAACTCGTGGAGGAAAGCTTTGCGCTGCGCATGAATATAGTTGCCGCTTGGTATGAGTTGGGCGTCCCAGACTTCGATGGCGTCGGGGTCAAAGAGGCGGTGTTCGTGCATGTTGCGCAAAACCGCATGGCGCTGCTCGAGCAAACGGGCATAGCGCTGAATTTCTTCTAGGTAGGTTTTGTCGAGTTGGGATAAAATGCCGTCTATCCATTTGCGGCGTAAATCAGAACCTTCGGCGATGAGGTCGCCATCATAAGGAGAAATAAATACGACGGGCAACTTGCCGATGTGGGCGGTGAGCTTGTCGTAGGCTTTTTTGTTCCACTTGACTTGCTTCTTGACGCCTGCTTTGTAGGCCACTTGCACCTCACATACTTTTTGATCGAGTTGCCACTGACTGGCGATCGAAAAAAAGGATTGGTCAAAGCGCATGTTGTGGCGGTCATTGACGTTGAGGTAGCTCTTGCACATGCTCAGGTAGTAGACGGCGTCTAGGATGTTGGTCTTGCCGGCGCCGTTTGGACCTACAATTCCGTTGATGCCCGCAACGAATTCGAGTTCGAGGTCGGGGTAGTTCTTGTAATTGACTAAATGCAGGTGCGAGAGGTGCATGTAACAAAGATACGGAATAACTACCTTTGCCTTATGTCGGGTTCACAAATTCTCAAAGCGCATCTTGCCCTCTTGCTGGTCAATTTGCTGTATGGTGCCAACCATGTACTGGCCAAAGGCGTGATGCCGCAGTACCTCGACCCGAATACCTTTATTTTGCTGCGCGTAAGCGGCGCCGTGCTGCTTTTTTGGATCTTGCTCTTGAGTCAGAAAAGAAAGCCCGTAGACCGCTCTGATTACTGGCGTTTTGGCGCTGCAGGGCTTTTTGGAGTGGCTGTCAATCAGCTGTTTTTTTTTCATGGGCTCAATTTGTCTTCGGCGCTCAATGCGGGCATCATAATGGCGCTCAACCCACTGATGGTTTTCATTTTAGCAGCCCTCATTACCAAAGAAAAACTCAGTGCACATAACTACACTGGTGTCTTTATTGGTGCGGTGGGCGCTATCTTACTCACGCTCAGCTCTGGCAAACTTCCAGGAGCCTCCTCTTTAGGCGACCTCTTTTTATTGATCAATGCGCTGAGTTATGCGTTTTACCTCGTGCTCTCCAAACCACTCTTGCTCAAATACAGCCCCATTCAGGTCATTACGTATGTTTTCAGTATTGGGCTCATCCTTTTACTGCTCTTCCCTCCTACCTGGAGTCATCTTTCAGCCGTTCAGTTTGCGCAAATTCCGGCCAGCGCTTGGTACAAAATTACTTATGTAATTGTCGGGGTCACTTTTCTGACTTATTTACTCACTATTTTCGGGCTTAAATATGTCAGTGCAACGGTTTCTGCTGCCTATATTTATACCCAGCCGGTCATGGTCATGTTTTTTGCAGTCGTCTTTTCAATGCTCGGATGGGCCGCTGACTACACCCACACCATTACTGCTGAACGCATTCTGTATATGTTATTTATTTTTACCGGAGTTTATTTGGTCTCTTTTCATAAAGCTAAACGATGAAACACTTTATCTTCCTTTTTTTACTGAGCTTTTCCTTTTTGACATTTGCGCAAAAGCCTGCCCTCGATTACAAAGCCTACGACACCTGGAAACGCCTAGAGAAAGAACAAATTTCGAAAACTGGCCAAATTGTGAGCTACGAACTTACCGTGCTCAAAGGCAATCCGGTGTTGCATTTCTATTACACGGCAACACAAAAACACGATTCTATTGTGCGTGGCAATACTGCACTCCTCGCCTCCGACGAAAGTTATGTTGCTTGGAAAATGAGCCCAGACTACGATACGCTCCGCAAGCGCGAACTCGATAAAGTCGATAAAAAGAAATGGCCCAAAGACTCCTTATACATTTATCATTTAGCGCAAGACACCGTCTTTAAATTCGACAAACTCAAACAAGTTCAGCAAGCAGAAGAAGCGCCTGTGTTGGCTTTCCTGCAGGAGTTCAGCGCCAAAAAAGTAGAGAAGGTCGAGCCTAAAAAAATCGAGAAATACCTTTTCTGGAAAAAACCAGCGCCAGCACCAAAAGTGAACCCGTACAAAACGGACGGCAACCGCTTGCTCGTTTACACTACGGGCCAAAGCACCTTTGCCCATTTAGATAGCATCACCACCTTTGCCCTTAGCCCGGACGGCGCTAAAATTGCGGTGATCCAGCAGCGCAAAGTAAAGCTCGACTCCATGCAAGTGCGCATTTACCAAACCAAAGACCTGCAGCTACTCAAGGAATTTGAAGCCCAGCCACTTGTTTCAGATTTAAATTGGAGCCCAAATAATTCTGCGCTCACCTTTTTGTACAGTACCGATACCTCTAAGGTGAAAAACATGCAGCTCTTGCTATTTGACCTAGTGCAACTCAAAACCACCAATTTTGGCGACTCTACCGATTTTGACAAAACCTCAGAAGGCTTGTATCAAGCCATCGCTACAGGCCGAAAACCTACGTTTAGCGACGACAGCCAGCTGCTTTATTTTGCCGTAGGGCCAAGAGACAAAGAAGTAAAAGATACTTTATTAGAGCGCGAAAAAGTGAATCTAGACATCTGGCACTACCAAGATCCAGAAATCCAGCCCCAACAACTTTTACAAAAAGATCAAGACCTCAAACGCGGCTTGCTTTATGTCTACCACCTCGACAAAGACCGCTTGGTGCAGCTAGAAAACGACACGCTGCGTGTTTCCATCGACAAACAAATGAAAGCGCCGTATTTAATTGCCCGCAACCCCGACCCGTATGCGATCGAAGCACAATGGAAAGCGCCATCTAAGAGCGATTACTACCGCATCGAGCTCGAGACAGGCCAATTGCAGTTATTGGGCAAAGGTTGGGCGCACACAAGCGAGCTTTCAGCCGACGGACGCTTCTTTACTTATTACTTAGCAGAGGGTCAAAAATGGATGCTGCTCGACATCGACAAGCAACAACATACCTGCATGAATTGCAGCCGCAAGGACATCAAGTGGGAAGAAGACCTCAATGGCCAACCCATGGAAGCCGGGCCCGTTGGTTATGTGGGTTTCACTAAAAATGCCAAAGAAGTTTGTTTTCAGTCTGAATACGACATCTGGAGCTACGACATCGCAGCACAAACACTGAAGAGCGTTTCAAATGAAAGGGCCACTAGAGACAAAATCGAATTGCGTTTTGAGCGCAACCACCGCGATTCCGCCTTTTTAGACTTAAAAGATGGTTACTTCATTGGGCTTCGCAAAGCTGATAAAAAAGAGAGCCTCTACTATTACAAGGAAGATGGGCTGAGCAAAGCTTTTGAAATTCCTTACCGCATTTCATCTGTGCAAAAAGCAACAAATGCAGACCAAACGCTCATCCGGATCATGAACGTTAGTACCTACCCCGACCTCTGGTTGCTTCCGGACTACAACTACGACAACGCCAAGCGCATTTCAGTAGCCAATCCGCAGCAAAGTACCTACAATTGGGCTACGGTCGAGACCGTCAAATGGACGGCCTATGATGGGCAACAATTAGAAGGCTTGCTCTACAAACCTGAAAACTACGACCCGAGCAAGAAATACCCGCTCTTGTTTTATTACTACGAACTCAATTCGGACAACCTACACAATTACCAAGCGCCCAAGCCTTCGGCGAGCATTATTAACCCAACCGAATACGCAAGCGGTGGTTACCTCGTATTTATTCCGGACATCCGCTACCAACCTGGCAAGCCAGCACAAGGCGCTTACAACAGCATAATGAGTGCGGCCGATTACCTCCTCAAGAATTATCCTATTGACGACAAGCGCATGGGCTTGCAAGGCCAAAGTTGGGGCGGCTACCAAAGTGCCATGCTCATTACCATGACCACGCGTTTTGCAGCCGCCATGGCCGGTGCTCCGGTCAGCAATATGTTCTCGGCTTATGGAGGCATTCGTTGGGGCAGCGGGCTCAATAGACAGTTTCAGTACGAAAGCACCCAGAGCCGCATTGGCGCCACCATTTGGGAAAAGCCGGACTTATACGTAGAAAACTCGCCTTTGTTTCACCTCCCTAAGGTGCAAACACCACTCTTGATCATGGCCAATGACCGCGACGGCGCCGTGCCGTGGTACCAAGGAATTGAACTTTACACTGGCATGCGCCGTTTGGGCAAACCTTGCTGGATGCTCAACTATAACGGCGACGACCACAACCTGACCAAACTTGCCAATAAATACGATTTATCGATCCGCATGCGCCAGTTTTTTGACCACTACCTCATGGATGCACCGGCGCCCAAATGGATGAGCGAAGGACGCCCGGCGACGATCAAAGACAAGACGCTGTTGTATGAATAAGATCCAAAAAATACTGCGGGTGCTCTTGGTACTCGAGTTCTTGGGTATCGTTTATTTGTCTTTGAAAAGCCCACAAAATGGCGTAAATATTCAACTCAATGACAAAGTCGGACATTTTATTGGCTATGGTGTGTTGAGCCTCAATACATTTTTGGTTTTTGGATTTAGGTCTAGATTGCAAACCACATTCATCCTTTTATTTTTGATCGGATGGGGTGTACTGATGGAAGGTTTGCAAGGATTTGTACCAGGCCGCGAGGTATCGGGTTTGGATATTGTGGCCAATTCAATAGGAGTTGCCATTGGTACAGCCTTGTATTTTGTACAGAAGAGGGTTCAGTCTAGGGCAAAGATGTCCTGAACGCCAAACCAGCGCGCCACAACAAAACCTTCTGCATAGTTATAGCCGGCAGGCCTGCCCATTTCTTGCATGCGGCCCTTCAAGAAATCAAAGAAAAGCTCGCCTGAAATTGGCGTGTTGGGTTCCGAAGAATGGGGATCAAAAAACTGTGTTTTGTAGGCCTTGACCGCTTCAATTTTTTGGGCAACAAAAGGCGTGACGTCTTGCACAAAAGAAGGTGTCTGGTGGTAATCTTGGATGTAATGCAAAACCGTCTTTGGGCGGAACGCTTGCTGCTCTTGCCCTTGATGCGTAGTGTGGATCTTGCGCAAACCTGCTAAAAAACAAGCTTCGGCTACCAACTGACCGGCTCTGGCGTGGTCGGGATGGCGGTCGTGGAGCGTATTGGCCAAGACAATTTGTGGTTGGTGCAAGCGAATTTGCTCAATGATTTTGAGTTTGGCTTCTTGGGTATTTTCAAAGAAACCGTCGGCAAAGCGCAGGTTTGTTCGGTGCTGAATACCGAGAATGGCTGCCGCAGCTGCCGCTTCTTCATACCTGCTCTCTACGCTGCCGCGCGTGCCGAGCTCGCCTTCAGTGAGGTCGACGATGCCGCAGGTTTTACCTTGGCGCGCGTAATGCAATAGGGTGCCCGCCGCCGAGAGTTCGACGTCGTCGGGGTGAGCACCAAAAGCAAGTATGTCTAGTTTCATGTGTTTATTGAATGTGCGCGTAGCTCTCTATACTTGGGCAGCTACACACCAAATTGCGATCGCCGTAAGCGTTGTCTACGCGGCGAACTGGCGCCCAGTATTTAGCTTCCAACAAGTAAGGCAACGGATAAGCTGCTTCTTGTGGTGCGTATGGGTAAGTCCAGTTTTTGTTGATGATGCAGTCGGCGGTGTGTGGTGCGTTTTTGAGCAAGTTGTTGAGTTTGTCTGCATGGCCGTTTTCGATTTCGCGGATTTCTTCGCGGATTTTGATCATGGCGTCGCAGAAGCGGTCTAGCTCTTCTTTGTCTTCGGATTCGGTAGGCTCAATCATGAGGGTGCCGGCAACCGGGAAAGAAACTGTTGGCGCGTGGAAGCCAAAATCGATGAGGCGCTTGGCCATATCGGCTACTTCGACGTCAGCGGTTTTCTTGAAGTCGCGGCAATCGAGGATCATTTCGTGAGCAACCGTACCGTTTGCACCTGTGTAAAGGATGTCGTAGTGGCCTTTGAGGCGTGCAGCAATGTAGTTGGCGTTGAGAATAGCGATTTCGGTTGAACGACGCAAGCCCTCTGCACCTAACATTTTGATGTAGGCGTAGGAAATGGTGAGAATGAGCGCAGAACCATAAGGCGCTGCTGAAATGGCGTGGATCGGTTGAGCGCCACCGGTAGTAACCAATGGATTGCTTGGCAAGAAAGGCGCAAGGTGCGCTGCCACACCGATAGGACCCATACCAGGGCCACCACCACCATGTGGAATAGCGAATGTTTTGTGAAGGTTGAGGTGACAGACGTCGGCGCCGATGTTACCTGGATTGGTAAGACCAACTTGTGCGTTCATGTTGGCGCCGTCCATATAGACTTGACCACCGTTGTTGTGAATAATGCTGGTGATTTCGATGATGCCTTCTTCGTAAACACCGTGTGTAGATGGGTACGTGACCATGATGCCCGCGAGCACGTCTTTGAGGTCGGTGGCTACAGTGCGCAATTCTTCGATGTCGATGTTGCCGTTTTCGTCGCAGCCCGTAACCACTACTTCAAAACCTGCCATGACAGCAGAGGCTGGGTTGGTGCCGTGTGCAGACGACGGAATGATCATTTTTTTGCGTTGGAAATCGCCGCGCGACTCGTGGTAGGCTTTGATGACCATGAGGCCAGCGTATTCGCCTTGCGCGCCAGAGTTGGGCTGCAAAGAAACCGCTGCAAAACCAGTGGCCTCGCAGAGGTCTTCGGCGAGTTGGGCAAACATAGCGTGGTAACCAGCTGCTTGATTGATAGGAGCAAACGGGTGCATGTTGGCAAACTGCGGATTGGTGACGGCCATCATTTCTGAGGCGGCATTGAGTTTCATGGTGCAAGAACCGAGTGGAATCATGGAATGAACCAAAGAAAGGTCTTTGTTCTCCAAACGCTTGAGGTAGCGCATCATGCGCGACTCAGAATGGTAGGAGTTGAATACAGGATGTGAAAGCACCGCCTCAGTGCGCGTTAATTCGGCTGGGATGGCGCTTGTTGCGTTTTGAACTTGAGCACCAAATACGGCCAACACCGCTTGTAGGTCTGTGGTAGTGTGTGGCTCGCCAAAAGAAATGCTGAGCTCGCTGTCTGAAATATAATGGAAATTGAGCCCTGCAGCTTCTGCTTTGCTGCGGATGCTGTTGGCGTCTACACCTTGTACATGAACGGTATCGAAGAAATGAGTAGAGCCGATTGTAAGGCCTGCATTTTGAAGACTAGTTGCAGCTGAACTGGCTAAAGCATGTACATGGCCAGCAATGGCGCGAATGCCATCTGGGCCGTGGTATACGGCGTACATTGATGCCATTACGGCTAAGAGTGCTTGGGCGGTACAGATGTTAGAAGTGGCTTTGTCGCGTTTGATGTGTTGCTCTCGGGTTTGCAAAGCCATGCGCAACGCTTGGTTGTCGTCGGCATCTTTGGAAACACCAATGATACGGCCTGGCAAGTTGCGCTTGTAGTCTTCTTTGGTGGCAAAGAAAGCGGCGTGCGGACCACCGTAGCCCATTGGTACGCCAAAACGTTGGGCAGAACCCGTAACGACATCGGCGCCCATGCTACCTGGTGATTTGAGTAAAACGAGTGAGAGTAAGTCGGCACCTACTGCAACTTGCATACCGGCTGCTTTCCAGCCAGCGATGGCTGCAGACCAGTTTTGGATGTGGCCTTTTGCGTTTGGATACTGAACGAATACCCCAAAATAGCTGGCGTCTGGCGCGAGTGTGCTGGCATCGCCAACGATGAAGTCGATGCCTAAATTGAGCGCTCGGCCTTTCATGACGTCGATGCTTTGCGGCAAGGTGTTTTGGTCGACAAAAAATTTGTTGCGACCTGCTTGGATATCGGCACGGCTGCGCGAGTTGTAGAACATGATCATGGCTTCAGCAGCAGCTGTAGCTTCGTCTAGAAGGGAAGCATTAGCGATGGTCATGCCGGTGAGTTCAATGACCATTGTTTGGAAATTGAGCAAGGCCTCCAAACGCCCTTGTGCAATTTCTGCTTGGTAAGGCGTGTAGGCGGTATACCATCCTGGATTTTCGAGCACATTGCGCAAAATCACAGATGGAACGATGGTTTCGTGGTAACCCAAGCCAATGAAAGACTTATTGACTTTGTTGAGAGCGCCAAGAGCAGTGATGTGGTCGAGGTAAGCTTGCTCAGAGAGCGCTGCATCTATGCGCAGTTCGCGGTTCAGGCGAATTTGTGCAGGAATGGTGCGGTCGATGAGTGTGGCGAGTGACGGTACGCCAACTGCTGCTAACATTTGTGCTTCTTCAGAAGCTCCTGGGCCAATGTGGCGTCTTTCAAAAGGTGTCATGTGTTGTGTCGAATTTGGGTCTACAAAAGTACTTAATTTTGATTGAAATTTTGAACCCTCAAACGGGCATTTTCCCGAATATCTTGCCAAAATAAATTGATATCGCCGATGTGGTAGTTGCGCATCGTGAGGCTCATCAGCAAAAACTTGCCTTTGGGGCGGTCTATCCAGATGGCGCCGTCTATTAAATGGGTCTGAAAAAGGGCTGGATATAGTTCGTTGTCGAAATACAAAAATCCTTTGTGCGCTTCTTTGGAGGCCAACGAATCGAGGGTCCAGGTGACGGGGTTGACCACTGCCCTGCCCTTGTACCATTTGTCGTAGGATTTGCGCTCGAGGTGCTTTTTGAAGGTGTTCCAGGTAACAAAACCGCCGGTTTGGGCCGGACGCGTAAGTAAAGGAATTTGTTTCAAATCAGTAGAAAGGATGCCCACACCTGGCAAGTAAGCCACCACCAATTGTTTTTGTAAGGGTTGGCCATCAAAAAATTCTTGCAGCAACAAGCCGCAATGGGTACTTCCTTGGCTGTGGCCCGCTAAAATAATGGGGCGGCCATGGTTGTGGTGCTCGAGGTAATATAAAAATGCAGCGCGGACGTCGGCATAGGCCATTTCGAGCGCTTGTTTGCCTTTGGGGTCGTCAACATAATAAGAACGCAAATGTGCCGAACGGTAAAACGGACTATAAAAACGGCCCGCTTCTACAAAAGCGCTGCCTTGAAAGGGCAAGGCTGTTTCGAGTACTTTGGAGCGTTGTTGGTCGTCGTCGAGGGGAACATTCCAACGCTTGTCTGAATTGGCAATATTGAGCGTTGGGTAAACATAAAATACATCGGCTTTTGCCCACAAAGAGGTGTCTGTGCAATGCTGCGCTAAACCGACCGGTAATTGTTGAGGTAAAGCAGCCCAATTTTGAGCTTGGCTGTAGTCGATAGGGGTTTGTGCATAGAGCCCTGTTGAAAGAATTGGCAGATACAAGAAAAGTAAAGTTAGAAAACGCATTATTTTTGTTGTCGGAATGTCAAGATACCAAAGAAACACATTTTTCTTCCTATTGTTTGCCGTTTTGCTGGCTAAAAATGCCGGGGCGCAAGATTCTACCTCCTACTGGAAGTTCAAGTCCCTGTACTCCTTGAGTGGCACGCAAACTTCTTTTGTAAACTGGAATGCCGGTGGGCGCAACAACATTTCGATCATTGGTTCGGCAAGTGCTTCGGCTTATTACACCCAAGACAACATCAAATGGACCAACGACGTCAGTTTTGCATTGGGCGGGATCAAATATTTTGACAATAAAGGTATTGGTGCTCAAAAAACCGACGACCGACTCGACCTCTCTAGTACTTTCGGGATGCAACTCTCCAAAGGCTTCTTTCTCACCTTTGCTTCTAGCTTTCGCACCCAAAGTATCAATGGCTACTCCTACCCCAACGACTCCGTTCCGGTTTCGCGCTTCATGGCTCCTGGCTACATGAACCTCGCGCTTGGTGCCGACTTCCGCAAATCCGATAACTTCAATATTTTCTTCTCGTCTATTGCGATCAAATCCACTTTTGTGCTAGACGACTCCCTGAGTGCAAAAGGATCGTTTGGCGTGGACCCCGGTATGCGCTACCGCCAAGAATACGGCGCGTATCTCAAAATGAAATACAATAGACCCTTGGCCAAGAACATCGAAATGAAGTCTAAATTGGAGTTGTTCAGTAACTACCTCAATAACCCGGAGAACATCGATGTCAATGGCGAACTCTTATTGTTGTTTCGGGTCAATTCATTGGTTTCGGCTTCGGCTCAATGGAACCTCATCTACGACGACGACATCCGCATTACAGACGCCGACGGAAACATTGGGCCACGCACCCAATTCAAATCGGTTATTGGCATCGGCTTGTCTTATAAAATTGAACGCTAATGAAAACTTTACTTCTCAGCCTTCTTTTGCTCTTGAATTGCAAGGCCTTTGCTCAATCGGACTACTCCAAGCTAGACGTGAATTTTGGGCTGGGCACCAACCTTTACCAAGGTCAATTTCAGCCCACTTGGAACCTACAAGCTGAACTTCATTTGAACGCGCGCTGGAGTTTACTATATAATTACAACCTCGGTGGTCTTGACTCCATCAATCTCTACGTTCATGCGCCCATGAGTCTTTTTGCTGTTGGGCCCGTTACGCGCTTTTTAACCCAAAATTCCTATACGATCGGCGATTTCTTCGGGTCGTTGGCTGTGGGTATGCTCACGGCGCTCATTCCGGAAGGCCTTGCGTATCACTACCCACTCGCTTACCGCTACGACCTCTCAGCTTATGCCAACCCACTCGGACTGGCCTATGTTTTTACAGATTTTTACATGCTCGACCAAGGCGTGCGCTACCATACAAACCTTGGATGCAAGCTCACGTACTACAGCCGCGTTGGTCTATTAGCCAATGTGCATACGCAACTCAACTACATGGGCTCATTTGGTTTTTATCCGAGCGCGGGCTTTGGACTGGGTTATGCATTTGGCCACAGAAATCTTGGTTCTTCCGAATAATCAATGCCCACCGGGCTGACAGCACAGCGGTAAGGCTTTTTGTGCTGTAGGGTCTGCCTTTTGATCGTCGGCGTCGTAACCAGCCAAGTTGAGCACTTTTTGAAGTGTCGCCACGTCGGTTTTAGACACTTTGTATTTCACCTCCACAACTTTGGTTTCCATATTGAGTTCGGCGTAAACGACTCCTTTGGTCTGATGGAGTGCCGTTTCAATGCGGTCCTTGCAATCGCCGCACTGCGCATTGGTTTGAATCTTGACGAGCGCTGGTTTTTGAGCAAAAAGTGTAGTGCTCAAGGTTATAAAAAGGAAGAAAAGTAGCTTTTTCATTTGAATGTGTTTAAGTGATTTTAACTGTGTTTTTTGTTTTTTTTATTTAAGGGTATATCTGAGTCCAAAATAGACATTCCAACCCATAATGGGGGCCCAAATTTCGGTGGCATCGAAATCAGAACCAAAAGGGTTGTCGACGCCCATAATGGGGTGGTGCTGCGTGAAATTTAATAAGTTTTCGCCACCTATATACAATTCTGTTTTTTTCCAGGAGCGCGTTACCTGTGCATTGAGCAGCGCCCAGGGTGACCCTATTCCGTGATGCGGCAAGCGCACTGCACTGTAGCGCGAATACGTGAGGTCGTATTCCCAACGTTTGTTGCGCGTTTGGTAAGCGAGGTTGGTAAAGAAGCGTTGGCGCGGCAACAAAACTTGATTTTGTAGCTTGCCAGCGTAAAGCGCCCGCACATCCTGAAACTTATAGGCCAAGCGGAGGTCGAGGCCGCGCAGCACTTCATAAGCAAACTCGGCTTGCAACACTGTAGCGACCGAATTATCGCTCAGGTTTTTGAAGATCACGAGGCTTGATACGGAATCGCGGTCGGCGACGAATTGTTGCGAAAAACGCGTGTGGTAAGCATCCAAACTAATGCTGCCCTTGCGTTTTTTGAAACTGAAACCTTGTACCAAAGAAGCGCCGACATTCCAGGAAATTTCGGGAAGCAGCGTTGGAGCGGCCACCCAAGCTTTAGAACTGGCCAAAAGCGTGAGGTTGTCTGCGACATAATTGGGCAAGCGCCAAGCACGGCCGCCGGTGGCGCGGAGGTCTAGCTGAGGAGTGAGCGCATATTTGAGGTGCGCGCGCGGCGAAAACTGTGCACCCGCAATATTGTGTTGGTCGTAGCGCGCGCCAATAACCGCAGACAAACGGTTGCCAGAATAAGTGTATTCGGTAAAAACACCCGGTACAAGTTCAGTTCGGGTATTCCCAACGACCATTGCGCCGTCTGGCTGCGCTGCAAACTGCTGAAGTTGCAAACCTAAAAAGCTCGCGCCGGCCTTGATTTTGTGATCGGCGTTGCCGATGTTGTCGTCGTAAATTACATTGAGATAAGCGCGCTTTTCTTTGCCTGTAAAATGACGCAAGCCATAAAAACCATCGAGGTCTTGAAACTTGACGTTGGCAATAACACCCAAGCTTTGGCCGGGTTTTTTGCCAAAAAAACCAGTCTTGGAAAACGCAGAAATATGCTGGCTTTGCAAGCCCATGCCATAGCCAACTGGGTTTTGCTTACTGAAGCTCATTTGCCCACCGGTTTTGTCGTCGGCGTAGGCCTGCAAGCCCAGTTGCGCCTCCATGCGGGGCCCTTGATAACTAAAGCGCTGCAGCAAATTAAAAGTATTAGAAAGCGCTTGATCCCGAAAACCGTCGTGGTTGTGGTCAAAAGTACCATAAACCGCAGCGCCAGAGGCGAACAGCCCCATGTGCCAGCGCTCGGAGAGCCGCTGGCCGCTTTGCAGATTGAGTTCAGTGCGCCCAAAGCGGTTTTGATACGCATTGAGGCTCATGAGCGGCATGTCTTTGGGTTTCTTGAATTCTAAATTGACCAAGCCCGCCATGGACTCATAGCCATTGACTACAGAACCTGTTCCTTTGGTAATTTGAATAGACTCCAGCCAAGTGCCTGGAATGGCGCTCATGCCAAACGCACTTTCCAGCCCGCGCAAAAACGGGATGTTTTCAAATTGCAATTGGGTATAAACGGCATCTAGACCCAGAAGCTGAATTTTCTTGGCGCCCGAAATGGCATCGGCCATACTGACATCGACCGTAGCGTTGGTTTCAAAGGACTCCGACAAATTACAACAAGCCGCCTTGCGGAATTCAGCACTCGTGAGCTCCTCTACATGCAAGGTTTTCATTTTGGAAATGCCATGTGCATCCTTGCCGCCAGAAACCACAATTTCGCGAACGAGCTGACCCGAAACCAACACCACATTGAGTGCGGCAAAACGGTCTGAGCGCGTTACCACCAAGCGGTCTGAACGGTAGCCCTTTATGGTAAATAGCAAGGTGTCGGGGCTTTGCTTCCCGAGTAAAATTTCAAAGGTGCCGTCTTCATTGGAGTACACGCTGGTGCCTGCGCCAAGCAGCGTGATTTTGACATTTTTAAGTGGTTTGGTTTGCAGCGAATCGGCACCCTGCACCACACCCCGAATTTGAGCTTTAAAGTTGAAAACCATGAACAGGCTTCCCAATAAGATGATGAATTTCATGACAAATAAATTGATAAGACAAAAGTTGTGTGCAACTCAAGTCCGATCATATTTGCCAGGTCTGGTGAAAAGTTTGGATATACCTACCGGCCCGCCAAAGTGGAGGCGGTCTTTTTTGGGGGAATTTTGAAGGTGGTGTGTGGGAGCGGTGGCGAGAAAAGAAACGATCAAAGCTTGGGTTCAAAAAAACGCTGAACTCAAAAGGTTCAAAAGAAAAATTGGGTTGGTCTGAATTGAGCTGATCTAGGTTGGTCTTGACCACCTCTACTTCGTCCGAACAGCAGTTGTCTTTGGTTTGTTCTTTCTGACAACAAGGGGGAAGGTCGGTGTGGGGTTCGGCGCATTGGTGATCGACTTTTACCAGCACCGATGCAAAAGCGCCGTCCATGTCACAGAAGTGTTTGTGGATAGGCACCCCAATTTGCAAAGCGAGTTGGAGGGTGATTAAAAAGAAGATTGTCAAGACTTTCACCATACAAATTTACAAATAAAGAGTTACCTTTGCCACCAAATTCCCAACCATGAGTGATCCTATTCAACACGAGTGTGGCATAGCCCTTTTGAGGCTCAAAAAACCACTGGAGTACTACCTCGATAAATACGGATCAGCCTTGTGGGGCCTCAACAAAATGCATTTGTTGATGGAAAAGCAACACAACCGCGGACAAGACGGCGCCGGAATAGCCAATATCAAACTCGACATGCAACCCGGAGAGCGCTATATCTCGCGCACGCGCTCCGTTCAAAAGAACCCAACCCAAGACATCTTCGATCAGATCAATGCCAAGTTCAAGACCATCTACGACGAAAACCCTTCAGCCCTCAAAGATGTCAACTTTCTAAAGCAAAACGCTGGTTTTACCGGCGAAGTCTTTTTAGGTCACTTGCGCTACGGTACCTACGGCCGCAACTCTATTGAAAGCTGCCACCCGTTTTTGCGTCAGTCCAACTGGATGACCCGCAACTTAGTGGTTGCCGGTAACTTCAACCTCACCAACGTCGACGAACTCTTCGACACACTTGTTGAGCTCGGGCAGCACCCCAAAGAAAAATCCGACACCGTTACGGTCATGGAAAAGATCGGGCATTTCCTCGATGTCGAAAACGACGAACTCTACGCCCACTACAAAAGCCTTGGCTATGCCAAAGCCGATATTTATGCGCGCATTCAGGACGAAATCAAAATTGATAAAATCCTGAAGAAGGCATCTGAACGCTGGGATGGCGGCTACGCTATGGCGGGCTTACTCGGCCACGGCTCTGCGTTTGTCTTAAGAGACCCAAGTGGCATTCGCCCTGCATTTTGGTACGAAGACGACGAAATTTGCGTGGTGGCTTCTGAGCGCCCGGTGATACAAACAGCCTTCAACCTCAAGGTAGAAGACATCCAAGAACTCAAACCAGGCCACGCGCTCATCATCGAGAAAAAAGGCCAAGTCAAAGAAATCCAAATCAATGCGCCGCGTCCATTAGCGCAGTGTTCTTTTGAACGCATTTATTTCTCTAGAGGCTCGGACGCCGACATCTACAAAGAACGCAAGGCTCTTGGTCGCTTGATCGTCAAAAACGTCCTAGACAGCGTTGGCCACGACTACGACAACAGCGTGTTTTCTTTTATCCCCAACACCGCCGAGGTTTCTTTCTACGGGCTCATCAAAGGCTTGGAAGAAGCGCTCAACCAAGATAAAATCAAACAAATTCAGGCGCTGGGCGCTGGTGCAAGCACCGAAGCCATCGCCGAGGTTGTGAACCGACGCGCGCGCATCGAAAAGATCGCCATCAAAGACGCCAAGCTCCGCACTTTCATTACCCAAGACGACTCCCGCGACGACCTCGTTGCGCACGTCTACGACATCACCTACGGCTCGGTTCGCCGCGGCACCGATAACCTCATCGTGATCGACGACAGCATTGTGCGCGGCACCACGCTGCGCCAAAGTATTCTGCGCATTCTGGACCGCCTCGGCCCTAAGAAAATTGTTGTGGTTTCATCGGCGCCGCAAATCCGCTACCCCGACTGCTACGGCATCGACATGGCCAAAATGGGCGACTTCATCGCTTTTGAAGCAGCCATCGCCCTATTGCGCGAGACCGGCAAAGCTCACCTCATCGACGAAGTCTATAGAGCAGCGCTAGAGCAAGTACAATTGCCTAAAGAACAAGTGAAAAACGTGGTGCAACGCATCTACGAACCCTTCACCGACACCGAAATCTCGGCCAAAATTGCCCAAATGCTCACCCCTGAGGGCATGCAAGCCGACGTAGAAATCATCTACCAGACCGTCGAGAACCTCCACATGGCCTGCCCTGGCCACACCGGCGACTGGTACTTTACCGGCAACTACCCTACTCCAGGCGGCAACAAAGTCGTGAACCGCGCTTTCATTAATTGGATGGAAAAACGCAACGTGAGGGCATATTAATAGGTCTGCAGGAGTTTTAACATATCCAATAAACCGATCATTTCAACATTTCGGCTCAATACCTGATGTTCTACACCTGCGCACAAAACAAAACTGCGCAGCGCACCTACATCCTGACAAGCCTCATAAAATCCACGACTCAACTTTGGAATGGCGCTTCTTTTGATTTCTATAGCCCAAGTTTCACCCGTTGGCGTTTGCAAAACCAAATCGAGCTCAACTTGCGTTGCCGTTCGGTAGTAGCTGTAATCCCAGCGATCATCGAGGACCGATAAAATTTGCTCCACCACGAAGCCTTCCCAACTCGAGCCCATAGCAGGATGTCCTTGTAATACGTCAAAAGAAGAAATTTGAAGCAAGCGATGCAAAATACCGGTATCCCGAATATAGATTTTGGGGCTTTTGACCAAGCGTTTTTTGAGGTTGCCAGCCCAAGGCTTCAGTTGCCTCACCATATAAAAATCAGTCAGTAAATCTAAATATGTTTTGACGCTTGTATGACTGATTTCTAGACTTCTAGCTAAAGCGCTCTGCACAATTTGCTGTCCATGAAAATGTGCCAACATGCTCCAAAATCTGCGCAATTGTGTAGCCGCGATCCCTAAACCCATTGCAGGAATATCCTTTTCCAAATAGGTTTGAATAAAATCACTGCGCCAACGCCAACTTTCCAAATCATTCTGAGCGCAATAACTATCCGGAAAACCACCACGAAACCAATGTTTATCAAAGCTATAACTACTTTGTTCATTGGCAGCTAATTCTTGCGCATGAAAAGGCGTCAGTTCGATATACCTAATACGACCTGCCAATGACTCAGATGATGCCTGCAATAAAGCCTTTGATGCAGAGCCTAATAATAGAAAATGACCAGAACGTTCGCCCTTTCTCTTGCGCTGATCAACAATGCTTCTCAAAACCACAAATAGATCTGGCTTTCTTTGCACCTCGTCAATGACAACTAAATGCCCGTTGAATTGCGACAAGAAATAAGATGGGTCATCTAGTTTTCGCATATCCGCCTCGAGTTCAAGATCAAGGTAGATGGCTGATTTTTGTAATGAAGGTAATACTGCCAATGAGAGGGTTGTTTTACCTACCTGACGAGGACCTAAAAGCGCAACAATTGGCATTTGTTCGAGCGCATCAATCACATCTTGGTGACGAGATCTAAAAAACATATCTTTTCAATTTACAAGCTAATTTAGTGATTTAACTTGTATTTTGAAAACTTTACTTTCAATTAACAAGTTTATAAGGTATTTTAACTTGCATTTTGAAAACTTGAGCTTCAATTTGTGCGCGCAGTTGTTGCTTGTCTTTGAAGAAAACATCCAACGCTTCTTTTAAACTTTCAGCGTTCGTCACTTCCTTGGCATAGCCCAGGTCTAAGAACTGCTGCGCTTCCGGAAATTTCTGATGTTTCGGGCCAAAAAGCAAGGGCAAGCCATAGGTCGCGGGCTCGAGTATATTATGCAAACTACCGCTGAAACCGCCCCCAATGAAAGCCACGTTTCCGTACTGATACGCCGCACTCAAATGGCCAATGGTGTCTAAAATCAAGATTTGCTGCTCAGCGAGCTTGGCATCTTGCACATTTGAAAAGAAAAGCGCCTTTGGGAATTGCGTTTTTAACTGATTCAAATGGGCCTTGGAAAGCTCATGGGGTGCAATCAAAATTTTGCAATTTAGTTGTGAAAGAAGAGAGGCAACAAGTGCTTCTTCAGCTGGCCAACTGCTTCCTAAAATGAGAAGGTCGTGGCCCTGCGCAAATTCAGCAAGGCTCGGATTGGCTTTGGCATTGGCCTTGGCCGCCAGCACCCGATTGAAGCGGAGGTCGCCAATGAGTTCAATCTTTTCCTTAGCCACGCCTCCTAATAGCAATAGGTTTTGGCTTGCCTCATTCTGGACGCCGAAATAACTTACCCGCTGCAAAGCCTTTCTAAAAAACCCGCCATACCATTTGAAATACACTTGCGAAGGGCGCAACAAAGTAGAGACAGAAAGGACCTCTACACTTGCGTTTTGCGCAGCGCGCAACAAATGAGGCCAAAATTCATATTTCAATAAGTAAAGGCGCGACGCACCCACCTTTTGAACCAAGTGCTTCATGGAAGAAGGCAAATCGGCTGGCAAATAAAACACCGCATGCGGCACAAAACCACGCTTGTGAAAATGCTGCATCCCGGAGGGCGAATAAAAACTCACGACAATCTCTACGGTCGGGTCAGCAGCCACACAGTCTTCTATCAAGGGCAGCGCCATGTCGTATTCACCCAAAGAGGCGCAATGGAACCAGTATCTTTTGTTGGCGGTTGAAGGATTTTGCGCCAAGATCTTGAACGTTTCTTTTCTCCCGTCATTTAAAAGCTTGGCTTTTGGGTGCCATAGGGCCACCAACCTCAAAAGTAATTGGTAACAAACGATGGAAAAAGAATAAACTACGCTCATTGATTGAATCAGTACGAAATTAATCGAATTGAATGGAAATTTGAACTTTGCCGCCCAATCCTTTTTCTACAATATCGTAAAGTGTTTTCAGCGTCATGTTACTTCCATCGTTTTCTAAACGAGAGATAAATGTCCTTTTCTTTTCAACCAATTGAGCAAGCTGTTCTTGAGTAAGCTTTTTCTCCTCTCGGGCCTTACGCAGTAATAATCCGATCTTAAAAGATTCAAAATCTCGTTCAAGGTCGTCTCTTCTTTGAGTACCTTCCTGACCGTAAACTTTATCTTTAATTTGATTCCAGGAAATTATTTTATCTTCTTGATTTGTCATCATAATATCGTTTCATTAAATCCATAGGCAACAACCTCTCGAATCTTCATGCAAAGATATTAAATGTAACTTATAAGTTTCTATGTCAAAGGAGAAATTCTCTTTGGCCATAGATAAAACGTCACATTTACCTGAAGAAGTATAATCAATTATAATAATACTCCCTCGGTTCGGCTGAATAAAAAGGAATATACCACCCTACCCTGAAGCCGGTTTGGAGGTCGAGGCGGCGGGCGGTGGAGACGGGGGTGTCGGGTTGGTCAAAATTGATGGTGCGGCGGTTGTAGGTGAAGCCCTGCTGAAAATAGAGGCCGGCGTAGAAGCTGGCAGAGCCGCGGTTGTTGAGAAAGGAGTAACCGATGAATTGTTGGGTGTTGAGACCGGTGCTGAGGCGGTCGTAGCCTTTTTTGTAGTCGAGCTCGATTTGTGGCACCACGTTGTCGTTGGTTTCGATGCGCAAGCGGTGCAGCATGTAGCCGCCGCTCAGTTGCACGAGAATGCCGCTATTGCGGTTGTTGTCGTTGAGAGGGAATAATTTACCCACATAAGCATTGACGTGCACGCCGCGCGGATACACCAGCACGGAGGCCGGCAGACCGAGGTCGTTGGTGATGTTGCCTGCGCCGTCGACAAGGTGGTCGAAGAGCCCAGTGAGGCGCACGTTGTCCGAGAACCAGAAGTCGGACTCTAGGCCAAAGCTCCAGTTGCTCTTGAACTTATAACCCGCTGTGAGCCCTATGCGGTTGAAATAACCGTAGCGCTCAGCGAGGTCGCCGCCCGAAAACGCACCACCGTAATGCACACCCACAACGGGCAATGAAACTGACTCTGAGCCCGAGACTTGGGCATTCAGCTCGGTAAGGCATAAGGTACAAAGGAGTAAGACAAATAATTTATATGTTGGCATCTGTGGGTGTTAAAAAAGATCTAAAATTCGAACGGTCAATTTTGAAAACCTGAGCTTGGTAGGCGTTTAAAAACGTTTTGGGTACGCGCCATTTGGCGTTGGGGTTCCATTTGAACTCATAAGCTTTTAAGTGCCCGTCCATTTCTTCTAGGTAATCTATTTCTTGTTGTCCTGTTGTTCTCCAAAAATACGTATTGGCATGAAGCATTTGGTACTGATTATGTTTTTTCTTTTCAGAAACTAAAAAGTTTTCCCAAAGTGCGCCAATGTCGTTTCTCATTGAAACCGGACTGAAATTGCTAATTACGGCATTGCGTATGCCATTATCATAAAAATAATACTTCTTTTTGGCTTTGATTTCGTTGCGTAAATTTCTGCTGAAGCTATGTAAAGGAAAGATGACATAACTTTTTATCAATAAGTCAATATAATTAGTAACCGTTTGGTTATCGGCGCCAATCAGTTGTGCAATTTCATTATGTGACACTTCATTACCGACCTGATAAGCCAACGCTTGTAAAATTTTAGGTAAAAGTTCTGGGCGTTTGAGTTTTGCCCCCACAGCGTATAAATCCTTGTAAAGATAACTTTCGCTTAATTGGATGAGGATTTCGCGCTCTTCTCCAAATTGAGTGATCACTTCTGGATAAAAGCCGTAAATCAAACGCGTCTCCAATAATTGCTCTGCTTTTAAAAATCCAACATAAGCCTCAAATTCTGTCCAAGAAATAGGAAAAAGCTGATACTCCCACTTCCTGCCCGTTAGCGGTTCATTTGTAGCATTCCTAAGTTCAAAGGCTGAAGAACCACTCACGATCAATTGACAAGTTTGTATTTGGTCTGTTATCAATTTTAAGGTGATTCCGATGTTGTCGATGCGTTGGGCCTCATCTATAAAAACGAAAGCGTGTTTGCCGATCAATTGTCTGAGCGCCTCTGTGTTTACATTTGCAAGAAGCGATTGTACTGTTGGGTCATCACCATTCAGAAACAAAACGTCTTTCTCGGACATCAGCTCGCGCAGCAGCGTTGTTTTACCAACTTGCCTTGGCCCTAAAACAATCAGCGCTTTGTGTCCGACAATTCTTTTTTGCAACTCCTTCAAAAGACTTCGTTGTATCATCTTTTTTTGTACAAAAATACCCAATTCACAGCATCTAATCGCAAAATATCATGTTTTTCTGCGATTACAATCGCAATATATCATGTTTTATTGCGATTACAGGCTTCTAAAGGATAAAACAAACCAACAAAAAAACCCCACCGAAGTGAGGTTTTGAATTTATTCTGAAAAATATGAACGTTTATTTTTTCTTGCCGAAGCGCTTGCGCAAGATGCGCACAAACGGGAAGGACTTTTCTAGGAAACGCTGGAACTTCGTTTTCTTCTTTTTAGGCTTGTCAAAATAGTCTGAACCATAGCCGTAGCCATAGCCGTATTGTTGTCCGTAACCGTAGCCATAACCGTAGCCGTAGCCATAACCGTAGCCATAGCCCGATCCGTAACCATAGCCGTAGCCATAGCCTTTGCCCATTGCGTCGGTGGCATTGACAAGCACCGCCATGTTTGGTATTTTTTTGTCGTGGTAGAGACCTGCAGGAATACTGAGCATGCGGCGGTCTAGGTGCTCGGCGCGCGCTACGTAAATAGTGAGGTCCGCGTATTCGGCAATGTGCAGGGAGTCGGCAACGAGGGCTACCGGAGCGGTATCGATGATGATATAGTCAAAACGCGCTTTGGCCATTTCAATGAGTTCTTTCAAGCGCGGGCGCAAGAGCAACTCAGAGGGGTTGGGCGGTATATCGCCAGACAAGATGTAGTGCATGTTGGCGTTAGAGGGGTCGTGAACAAGGATGTCTTCAAAAGTTAGTGCTTCGTTGACGATATAGTTAGACACCCCACCAGATTTAGAGATGTCGAGGTAGCGGCCAATTTTGGGTGCGCGCAAGTCGAGACCAATAACGACTACTTTTTTGTCGGAGTGCGAAAGCGTATGCCCCATATTGATCGAGATGAAGGTCTTGCCTTCGCCGGCAATTGAGGAGGTGAACATGATGACCTTGCCGCCGCTCGTTTCGGTGTTGTCTAACAAGAAGCTCATGTTGGAGCGGACCATGCGGAAGGCCTCAGCAATGTGGGTGCGGGCGTTTTTGGTGGCCACCACCGAGCGCTGCTCTTCATCGCCTTTCGGGATTTCGCCAATGGCAGGCAGCTTGAATTTCATGAGGTCGTGAACGCCGTGCACTTTGCTGTCGAGCAAATACTTGAGGTAGATGATGCCAAACGGCACCAATAAGCCCAAGGCTACGCCAAAAATGTAGTATTTGCTTCGGTTTGGCGACACCGGCACGCCATTAGAAGCTGGCTCTACAATAATTTTGGTATTCCCGATAGAAGCCGCTGTAGAAATCTCGTTTTCTTCGCGCTTTTGCAATAAAAAGATGTAGAGCGTTTCTTTGATTTTTTGCTGGCGCTCGATGTCGCGGAACTGGCGCTCAAAAGCTGGCACGGAGGCTACTTTGCCTTCGTAAAGGCGTTGTTGTTCGTTGAGCGAGTTGAGGATGATCTTGAGGCGCGACTTCGTGGCCTTGAGACCGTCTTCCATGGTGGTGCGCAAACCTTGGAGCTGTTCTTCCATGCGCAGCACTTGCGGGTTGTTGGGCTTGGAGTTCTTGAGCAAGCGCTCGCGGTCTAGAATAAGCTTGTTGTATTGGGTGGTAATAGCTACCACTGTTCCGTCTTCAAAACCAAGATTGGACGGCAAGAGGGTGGTGTTGGTGGGATGTTTGGCGAGGTAGTCTTGGAGGTATTCAGAAAGCTTGAGCTGCACAGAAGTTTCGATGATTTTGGCCTCGGCGGCATCGCGCTTCGAGACAAAACTACTACCGTCGGTCATGACGTCGACGAGCTCGTGTTGTTGTTTGAAAGACTCTGCGTCTTTCTCGACTTCGCCCAACTCTTTGGCCAAATAGGCCATGCGGTCATTGATGAAGTTGGTGGTGTTACGGGCTACCTCGTTTTGGTCGTCGATTTTTTCTTGGCGGTGCTCGTCGATGAGCGCCCTGATGATGGCGTTGTTTTTCTCGACGACTGGCCCTTGAATGCTAATGGCAATGAGGTCAGAGGTTTTGTCGGCGCGGTCTATGGTAATGGCGCCGTTGAGGCCAGCAGCGACGCTTTCGAGCGGACTCAGGCCAATGAGGTAGGTATTGCCCACGCAAGCGCCTCCAAAATTTGGTGTTTTGTCAAAGCTAATAGCGCCAATGGTGGTGGCAATGGGTGCATTGAAATTGTGCTTGCCGAGGTACTCGGTTTCGTTCATGGTGAGCTCGTAGCGGTTGGTGCTGAGTACCGTAAGCTGAAACTCGGCACCAGTGCCGTACAAGAGTGAATCGGCACCTACGGCGTTCAGAGCAATGGGGTTGTTGCCCCACATTTCGGATTTTTTGATGCCGGCGTTCTGCCCCACCATGCGGTAGGTTTTGTTGAGCTCTAGCTGAGCAGCCACCCCACGCAGAATGGTGGGTGTTTTGAAGAGCGCAATTTCGTTGCCGATGGCCAAGCGCTCCGGAAAGAGGCTGATGCCGGTATTGGCATTGAGCCCGCTCAGGACGTCGTTCTCTTTGGCGTTCTGAATGAGGATAGTGGCGCTACTTTGGTAAATGTTGGTAGAGTAGCGCAGCATGGTGTAGGAAATGAACACGGCAATGCTAACGCCAATTACAAACCAAAGCCAGTAGTGGAGGTAGCGGTCTATGAGCTCCCGGACATTGATTTTGGGCTCGGGGGCTTCTTGGTTGAGGAGGTCTTTTTGGAGGTCTTGGGTCATTATTTCGTGAGTGAAATGATGGTATAGAGCGAAAGAAAAATGGAAATGGCGGTGGTACCGAGTTGGGTAAAGGTTTGGAAGTTGGTACCTTGGAAGTTGGCAGTGAAGTTAGGCTCTACGTAAATGACATCGTTTTGGCGAATGTAGTAGGCGGGCGATTGGTAGAGGTCTTTACTGGTGAGGTCGAGGCGGTATTCGACGCGCTGGCCGTTGGTTTCTCTGATCAGAAGCACGTTGTTGCGCAAGCCTGTAATTTGAAGATCACCGGCTTTGGCGATGGCTTCTAGGATGGTGAGGCGCTCGGTGCCAACCGGCACGCTTTGAACTCCCGGAGTTCTGACTTGCCCGAGTACGGTGTATTTGAAATTCATGAGTTGTACGTTCACCACGACGTCTTCTACGTAGGCCTCGAGTTGCTTTTGCAAAAACTCAACGGCTTGCAAGCGCGTGAGCCCAGCAACATGAATAAAGCCCAGCACCGGAAAGTTGATGTTGCCGTTGATGTCGATGGCGTAAGAAAGCCCAGCGCCGCCCATCATTTGGGGGTTTTGCATCATGCCACCACCGCCGCCACCTTGGGCGTTAGCAGAGTAAAAAAACTGAAAAGGCGCGAGTGATTCCATGTCAGAGCCACCCACCATGATGTTGAGTTGGTCGTCGGGGCGTAGAATAACTTGGTAGTCGGGCTGCACTTTGGTTTGGTCTTCGCCTTTTTGCAAGTACACGAGTTTTTCGCGGGTTTTGCAAGAAAAAAGCAACAAGCCAAGTACAAAAATGCTCAGGAGGCTTTTGAATGAGTGAGATGAAATGGTCATAGTGTTGTAAAGCGCTGTAAAGTTACGCTAAATTTAAACAAACGCGCAACTTAATCGTTAACGCGCAATTGCTGGCGAAGGTTGCGTAAATAGAGCGAAAACAAAATGCTGAAAACCAGCAAGCACAACAGCGCCCAAAGATGTGGAAGGTAATAGCAAACCGCCCAAAAAAGCAAACTCACTAGGATATTGATCAGTAGAATGCGCAAGGTGGTTTGGCGGTGTGTGAGTTCAAAGCGATCCATTAAAATATGATGGATGTGGTTGCGGTCTGGCGAAAAAGGCGAGCGCCCTTCGGCTGAACGCGCTATAAAAACCCTGATGGAGTCGAGTACCGGAATAAATAAAAGCGCAATTAAGAACAAACCAAAATTGGCGCTTTTCAGGGAGAGCTGCTCTTTGAAGTCAGCAGCCATCAGGTGAATGACAAACGCCACCAAAATAAAGCCAATAAAAAGGCTGCCGGTGTCGCCCATGAATATTTTTTTGTCGGTGGAAAGGTTATAACGCAAAAAGGCGGTGAACATACCCACCATACAAATGCTGACACTCAAGAAGGTCCAGTCTTGGAGGTAAAAGAAGACAAAGCCAAAAACAGAAAAATAAAAGGCGCCTAAAGAAGCAGCTAGGCCGTCGATGCCGTCGATGAGGTTGAAGGCATTGATAAAGAAAATGACCACCGCGTAAGAAAGTGGCACCACCAAAAGTGGCGAGGCGTGGTAGAGCCCCAGAAAACCATGGAGATTCTGGATCTGAAAATCGGTAGACAAAAACAAAAGGGTGGTGGCGATGATTTGGGCAATGATTTTGTTGAAAGGCGAAATACCGGTGAGGTCGTCTTTGAGCCCCACCACAAACATGATGGTGGCTGCTGGCACTAAATAAACAGCGCGGCCCGTCACAAAAAACTGTTCGGCTATGCTAATGGCAATGATAAAAACAACATAAAAAACAACGCCTCCAAAACTCGGCACATGCACAGTGTGCGAACTGCGCTCGGAGAGCTTCTCGAAAAGCCGCTTGACTTTCACGACTTGGATCACTACTGGCGTGAGGTAGTAGGTCAAAACAAACCCTCCCCAGAAGAAAATTGTGAATACTAATATTTTGTAGAGATCTACCACTCCCATGTCATTAAAACTTTACAAAGTTCAGAATAGTTGCCTTGTTTAAAGAACTTTTATGATTGATATTAAAAGAAACTCTATTTTACCTTAGTTTTCTTGATTGATTTCCAATTCTTTATTCCAACGAATGATTTTCATGCGCTTGTCTAAAGGATGCTTGCTTTCTTGTAATAATTGATCTACATCGCGGCGCGTGATCAAAGCTAACTTGATGCGCAAGGCCTTCACAAAGCTTTCACGGCGCTTTTTGAGGGTCTCGTAAGAAAGCCCTGGCTCGTCGAACAAATAGTTGAGTGCCGACAGTTCTAATTCGTCGTTTTGCTTGATCAGGGCGATGGCCTGCCACTCGATTTCAGAAAAATCTTTGCGTTTGAGGATCGGATTTTTTGGTTTGTACCAAGCTGTTTTGGTGAGGCGTTTGAGGTAAAACAACAGAAAGAAAAAAGCAATATTGAGCAATACAGACAGCCAAAGGTAGGTTTGAAACGAAATTTGCTTGAACCATGAAAGCGGCTTGTAGAGGTAGTATTCTGTCGGGCGGCCAATTAATAAATCGTTTAGTTCTTTCACCTTCAAGAAGAAGAAACCGGTTTGATTCGAATTCTGTCTGACATCCAAAACCCACTGCATTTGTTCGTCGGGTATGAGGCGCGACAACGACATGTAGCGCGTAGACATATAGCTGTAATATTTATTGCGATAGATGTCTACGACCGTGAGCTGGTTGTTGGAATGAAAGAGGCGGTAGTCTTTGTTTTGCACAAAACCGCGCACTTTGGTACGGTAAATAAAATCCGGATTCAGCTCGCCGAGCTGCTTCCAACGCTTGTTTTCAAGGTCAAAACGCCAGATGTCTTGAAGGATCCGGTTGTAGGTCATGTATTTCTTGACACCACCCAAAATAAAGAGGTCTTTGGCTGTTCGAATATAATAAGGCGTGTTGCGGGCTTCTGGATAAGAGACCGCATCGTTTTCACTCACCTCAAACCACTCCTTGGCGGCAAAATCAAAATAAGTATGAATGTTTTTGACCTCAAACAAACCATAACCGCCAAACATGTAAGGCTGGCCTTTGTAGGTATAGAGCGCCGAACCAAACTGATTTTTTTGGTCGTAGCTGTTGTCTATTCTGCGGATGGTGTCGTTCTTGAGCTCATAGACCATGCCGCAGCCATCCATCACAAATAAATAGTGTTGCTTTCCAATGGCCACCGGGTAAAAGCGCTGCTTAAACATATGGAGGTCCCAGCCTGGCTCGAGCTCCATGTGAATGCTGTGCCGGCGCCAAGCCCCTTGCCTTGGGTTAATGGTGTAATAATGCGTGGAGTCATCGAACACCATAAAGCAATGGTCGTATTTAGAATACACCATCTGCGCCTGCCGACTTACCTTCAAAACGTCTTGCGCTTGAAGGGCTAAGGGCAGGAAAAATACAAGAAATACTTTCAGTTTAAACATGTAGTGTAGTTAGGATGTCTATGATGCGTTCGGCGGTATGGCCGTCCCATTTGGCAGGAATGCTGCCCACCTTCCAGTGGCCCGCAAACAAGCGCTCCATGGCGGGCGCAATGGCCTTGGGGTTGGTGCCAATGAGTTCGTTGGTTCCTTCGGTTACGGTTTCGGGGCGCTCGGTGTTGTCTCGGAGGGTCATGCAAGGTACGCCCATGACGGTGGTTTCTTCGGTAATGCCGCCAGAGTCTGTAACCACAGCTTTAGCGCGCTCCACCAAATAATTGAACTCGAGGTAGCCCAGCGGTTCAATTAGGTGTAATCTTGGATGGTTTACACCCAAATTTCCGAGTATTTTAGCCGTTCTTGGATGAACAGGAAAAACGAGTGGCAAGCCGTTGGAATGTGCTATTATTTCATCGAGCAATTCTTTTAATTTGTGTTCTTCATCGACATTGGCTGGTCGGTGTAAGGTCATGACGATATACTCCTTTTCTTTCAATCCAATTTCCTCCCAAATTTCCGGCTTACAAAATCGGGGGTGATTTTTCAATAAGGTATCGATCATGGTATTACCTACGTAAAAAATCTGTGCTTCTTTGACGCCATTGGCACGCAGGTTTTCGTTGGCAATTTCGGAAGTAGTGAAAAAATAATTGGTAATGGCGTCGGTCACGAGCCTATTGATTTCTTCGGGCATGGTCCAGTCATTGGAGCGGATACCCGCCTCCACATGCGCCACTTTGGTCTGCAATTTTTGGGCTACAATAGCACAGGCCATGGTGGATGTGACATCACCCACCACCAAAACGAGGTCGCTGGGGTTGGCCAAAAGCTCTTGCTCAAAACGCACCATTATGTTGGCCGTTTGCTCGGCCTGGCTGCCACCACCCGCTTCTAAATTGACTTGCGGTGCCGGAATTTGCAACTGCTCAAAGAAACTCCCCGACATCTTTTCATCGTAGTGTTGCCCGGTGTGCACCAAGCGAAAGGAGAGGTCTGCACCCGCTGCTTGCGCCGCCTGAATGGCATGAATGATGGGCGCAATTTTCATGAAGTTGGGCCTTGCGCCGGTTATAAGTGTAATTTTTTTCATGGGTTTATCCGAGGTACTTACCTAACAAAAAGGTTGTTGAGGCATCGTGAGCTGCAATTTGGCCCGTCTCGATGTCGCTTAGGATGGAATTGGCCAATTCTTTACCGAGCTCTACGCCCCATTGGTCGTAACTAAAAATATTCCAGATAATGCCCTGCACAAAAAGTTTGTGTTCGTAGAGTGCAATGAGCGCACCAAGGCTTGCGGGGGTGAGTTTGTCAATGAGCAGCGAGTTGGTGGGTTTGTTGCCGGTAAATACCTTAAATGGCGACAGCCCTGGTGCTTCTGGGCGGCCCATCAGTAAGGCTTCGGTTTGGGCAAAGAAATTGGACATCAGTTTGTCTTGGTGTTCTTTGTTGCCATAGAGCGCTTGCTTGAAGCCAATGAAGTCTGTCGGGATCAGTTTGGTACCTTGATGGATCAGCTGAAAGAAAGCATGTTGTGAGTTGGTGCCGGGCTCGCCCCAAATGATAGTGCCGGTTTGGTAAGAAACGGGCTTGCCGTCGCGGCCCACGCGCTTGCCATTGCTTTCCATGATGCCTTGCTGCAGGTAAGGCACCAATTTTTGAAGGTATTGGTTGTAGGGAATGATCGCTTCCGATTCGGCACCGTAAAAGTTGTTGTACCAAATACTGAGCAAAGCCATCACTACCGGCATATTTTGCTCAAACGGAGCAGTTTTAAAATGCGTATCCATGTCGTGGGCGCCGTCGAGAAGCTCTTCGAAGTGCGCATAGCCAACGGCCAAACTGACCGACAGCCCTACGGCACTCCACAAAGAAAAGCGGCCGCCTACCCAATCCCACATCGGGAAGATGTTTTCGGCAGCAATGCCAAACTCCTGCACTTTTTGCAGGTTCGTAGACACCGCCACAAAATGCTTGGACACATCTTGCTGACTTGCACTTTGCAAGAACCAAGCGCGTATGGTTTGCGCGTTGGTGAGGGTTTCTTGGGTGGTGAAGGTTTTTGAAACAATTACAAAAAGCGTGGTCTCGGGGTCGAGGCGCTTGAGCAGCTCCTGTACGTGGTCGCCGTCGATGTTCGAGATGAAATGCACGCTCAGGTGGTTTTGGTAAAACTTGAGCGCCTCGGCTAGCATAGCCGGCCCGAGGTCTGAGCCGCCAATACCGATGTTTACCACCGTTTGAATGGCCTTGCCTGTGTAGCCTTTGTGTTCACCGGATATGATACTTTGGCTAAAGGCCCGCATTTTGGCTTTCACTGCCGCAATTTCAGGTAAAATATCTTTGCCATCGACCAAAATAGGCTCGGTTTGTTGGGTGCGCAAAGCCGTATGCAGCACCGCGCGGTTTTCAGTTTGGTTAATGAGCGTGCCACCAAAATATTGTTCAATAGCGCTTTTTAAATCTACTTCGTTTGCGAGGTCTTGCAATAAGGCAAGGGTTTCTTCTGTGGCAATATTCTTGGAGTAATCTAGAAGAAAATCTTCCCACTCAATGTGGAATTTCTCCGTTCTTTGGGCATCGGCGGCAAATAAATCCTGCATTTGGGCGGTCTTCATTTGCGCATAATGTGCCTGCAATTTTTGCCAAGCAGCAGTTTGGGTGGGGTTGATGGTGGGGAGTGACATGTATAATTGATATTAATATAAAAACCCAAAATGCCACAGCGGAATGACATTCAGGTAGCCTTGTTCGATATTGTCTTTAACTACAAATGCATTTGCTTGATTAGCCAGTTGTTTTTGACCCTTATTTTTGCCTCCTAATTCAAAATGATACGCTGCAATGGCGAAGTCAACAAAGCTAGAACTAGTTGGCTCATGTAAAACACGCGTTTGATTCAGAAAAAAGGTTTCGCGTTGGTTGCCAATATTCGCCTGATCTGCAGTGAGTACAGCGCTCAGGTTCGTATTGTCTAAATAAATTTTATCGACCTTTCCCAAGGAGCGCACCCCTTGTGTTGCTGATCTGAGTTGAGCGAGCATACCGGCTTCTTCCAAATAAAGTAAGTAGTCGGCAATGTTATTGCGGCTAATACCGAGTAACTCGGCAATTTTACTCATGTTGGGCTTGAACGGAACACTTTGAGCAACTACAGCAAGCAATTGCTTGAGTTTGCGACCGGTGGACACATTCATTTGCGCATATGTAGGGATATCTACTTCTAAAGTTTGGTTGATGACCTGCCAAAGCCGAAGTTCGAAATCTGGCTCTTGTGCAAACGGATAATACCCTTGCTTCAGGTACTGCTCAAAAGCTACCAAAGGTAATAGTAGTTTGCTGAAATCTGTTTGGTGCACCAAAAGCTGCTCGAGCGTATAAACCGGAAAATCAATGCCTTTAAACAAATACAAATACTCTCTAAACGACAAACCTTGCATGGCATACAAAACGGCTCTGCGGCTCAGGTCTGAGCTCCCTTTTTTCAAGTCTAATATGGAAGAACCTGTAAAGACCACCTGTAGTTGTGGGTGATAGTCATGTATGAGTTTGAGTTCCGTAGCCCATTGAGGATACTTATGAATTTCATCTATAATGAGATGAGCCCCTCCAAACTGCACAAATTGTGCGGCGAGTTCGGTAAGGCGTGTACTGGCAAAATAAAAATCTTCGGCCGTGACATACAAAGACTTTTGTGGGTCGAGCTCTGTTTTGATGTATTGCAAGACCAATGTAGTTTTGCCCACACCACGAGGCCCCGTGAGGCCAATAAGCCTATTTTTCCAATTGATATTGGCATATACATAGCGCTTGAAGCTGACATCAACTTGCGCTATTAAACTTTTAGAATATTGGAATAATTGTTCCATGGTTTGTACTTCAAGTACAAATTTAGTCATTTTGCACTATGACAGTGCGTTTTTTAGTATTTTTTGCACTATAGCAGTGCATTATAAACTATTTACTCTGCCTATTGTAAGCATTTCACTTTACCTCCCAAAATCGTCTTGCACACGCACAATATCCTCTTCATTCGAAGGGTTGCTGGCGTCGGTATGCTGCCAAATTTCGGCAATAATGGCGTCGGCGTCGAGGCCCACCAAGCGGTGGCGCTCGCCTTGCGCGAGTTTAATGGTTTGGCCTTGGGTGTAGTGCACTACTTCGCCTTCGGTGTCGTCGTCAGAACGCACAATACCCACGGTGCCTTGCACTACTTTCCAAATTTCGGCGCGGCGGTTGTGGTATTGCCAAGACAGGCGCTGGCCAGCTGCCACCACCAATAATTTGGGGCTGAGTTTGCCACCAATGGTAAGGGTATTGACGTCTAGGCCCTCAAAAAAGGCATCCGAAAAAGCCTGGGCTTGTGTTTCGTCAATCACATAGAACGCTCCCCACGGGCGCGTTAAGTCTGAGGCGATTACCGTGAAGTTTTCGAGGAGTTGTTGTGGTGTTTTCATGGCTTGAAGAATTGATCTTTTATATTTTCTAATGCTGTAAATGGAAGCACCATTTGTTGCTTACTTCTTTTTTCTATCGTTTGGCCCGCATAGACGACATAGCCTCCTTCGGACCCTGTGATTTTTTGCCAATAATTGAGGCCTTTAAAATACTGAGACGTAATGGTCTGCCCAGATTTGATTTCGATAGGAATCAAGCCTGAAGCCTGCTCTATAAGCACATCTAATTCGTTGCCCGCGCTGTCGCGCCAGAAAAACAAATTATTGCGCTTCGCTTCATTGAATCTCCTCTTGATGAGATCAACAATGATTAAATTTTCAAACAAGGCGCCTTTGGAAACATGAAGGTCTAGCTGTTCACTGCTGTCTATACCTAACAAATGAGCTGCCAAACCAGTATCGTAAAAATAAAATTTTGACATTTTGACAATCCGCTTGTTAAAATTTTGGTGATAGGGTTGTAAGCGAAAGGCGACAAATGTGCTTTCCAAGACACCGATCCAAGCATTGATTGTTTTGTTGTCTACACCTACTTCAAGTGCAAGACTATTTACGTTCAATAACTGTCCTATTCTACCAGCACACAAACGAATGAATCGTTCAAATGTGGCTAAATTGGTGATATTCTTGATCAGCCGAACATCTCGTTCTACGTAGGTTCTAATGTAATTCGCGTACCAATTACTGATGTCTTTTTCTTGCTGATACAAACTCGGGTAAGACCCCTTAAAAAGCAACTCACTACAGCTCATTGTATGCGCACCAATTTCATCAAGACTCAAAGGAAGCAAAGTGAGGTAGGCAACACGTCCAGCCAAAGATTGTGAAATGCTTTGCTGAAGTAAAAAATTATTGGACCCAGTAATGATAAACAAACCATTGTCAGTCGACTCATCTAAAATTTGTTGCAAATAAGAAAACAATTCGGGTACCCGTTGCGCTTCGTCAAAAATGGCGCCGTTTGGATAATTAGATAAAAATCCCCTCGGATCTTCAGTGGCAAACAAGCGCGTATCCGGATTTTCAAAATTGACATACGCTTTTTCTGGGAACAACAGTTTGGTTAGGGTGGTCTTCCCAGATTGCCGAGGCCCGATGACCGCAACAGCCTTGTACTGTCTTGCTAATTGAGCTAAAGTTTGTGCCGCTGAACGAGGTATCATTTTACAAATGTATGCAATTTAGGAATTCAATTCCAATATTGCACGTTTTTTTGAGCCGTCAGTATGCATTTTAGAAAAACTGTCCAAATTTTCCACTCACCTTCCGAAACAAAACAAGCAACGGAAAGGGCAAGCCATTGGCCCGCATAATTTGCAGGTCTTCTTTGCTTTTGGCTACCAAATTACTGAGTTTAGAGCTCGCCCCACCCTGGCGCATGAGCATCAGCACCTGGGGCAGGTAGTGTATTTTTAAATGGGGCGTTCGAAACACCCTCAAAATGAAATCATAATCGGCCGCAATGCGGTAGCGGGTATCAAAGCCCCCCACCTTTGCATACACCTCTTTTCTGAGAAAGAGCGTGGGGTGCGGCGGCATCCAGCCTTTACGCAATAAAGTGGGAGCAAAAGCCTCACTTTGCCAATGGCGCAACACTTTTTGGGTGTCTTTTTCCAGTACATAATTCAAATCACCATAAACGCCATCAATAGTTGTTTTTAACGATGCTACTACTTGACTGAGAACCTCAGCATTGGGGTAAAGGTCATCTGAATGCAACAAACCAATCCACTCGCCACTGGCCCTACCCACGGCCTTATTGAGCGCATCGTAAATGCCGTGATCTTTCTCGGACACCCACTTGACACGAGCATCAGAAAGACTTTCTAGCCATTCCAGAGTGCCATCGCTTGAGCCACCGTCTTGCACAATCCATTCCCATTGGGTATAGGTCTGCGCGAAAAGACTCGCGTAGGCGTCTTTGAGCGTGGTTAGGGAATTGTAGGTAACGGTGAGGATGGAGAGGTGCATTATTGGGTTATTCGATGCTATTCAATTGTGCAAATTTTAGGATTTTCATCATTCTATCACCTAACCGAGTTCATTTACACCGCCATTTACTCCGCCATTTACTCCGCCAAAATAATAATATTGGTGGTGATTCATTAGAACAATCTAAATGCGGCTTGATCGGTTTTTTTTAATGTCCCGGTCTTTTTAGCCGTTTCGTAAAGCATCACTTGATTGCGCACATTAAGCATCACTTTTATGAGTTCAGGATTTGAACCTTTCAAAGCGACTGCAACCTGCTTACTTAAAATCATTTTTGGTTTATTAGGCTTATGGACGCGTTGTAGGTGACGGTGAGGATGGAGAGGTGCATTATATTGTTCGATCTCGTTTTACCTCAGCAGGATTGCCTTGATAAATTTTGTATGCCTCTAAATCTTTAAAAGTTGTAGATCCTGCTGCAAGAACTGAATGAGATTCACATCGTACTCCCGGACCTACTATAGCCTTTGCTCCTATCCACACACCTGGTTCCAAATGGATTTCACCGGTAATTAATTCAAAGGAGGTGCTTTTGTAATCATGATTTCCTGTAAGTAGAAATGCACCTTGAGATAAACAAACGTTAGACTCAATGGAAACTTGAACAAGGTTATCTATCCAAACTCCCTCACCAATCCAAGAATAAGCCCCTATACTTAGTCGCCAAGGTTGTTTGAAATTCACATTTGGTTTGATAACGACCCTCTTCCCTATTTTGGCTCCAAACAAGCGAAGAAGCATTGCTTTGAAAGCACTTGGATAAGGTAAAACTGTTTGAAAAAAGATCCGCGAAACAAGCATCCAAACCAACCGAACGGGCAAAGACTTCCCATGATGGTATTCTGGATTTGAAAAAGAAGATAAGTCTGTAGTTTTCATGGCCTTATTTTTCAAATAGTTGGAGATATGTCATTTTGTTGGCTTCGAACGGAAGCACAATCATTTTTTCATAATACGCCGCCGCACCCCTACACCATTCGTCATAGCGTGCTTGGTTCATAGCGGCGAGTTCGGCAAGCGCCAGCGGTAAATCTGTAAGGATTACATCCCAGCCTGCTTTTTGCGCTGCTAAATCTTGCCATGGGGTGTGCTTTGATATGAGCACTGGGCGCCCTTGGCCAAGGCTTTCCACAATGGAATGGCCGTAGTTTTCGCCTTCGCTGGGCAAAAGCAAGGCATGTGCAGCGGCAAGATGCGCAGCTACCTCATCAGAGGGGCAAGGCCCATGGTAGTTGACTTTGATATTTGAGGGCAATTGCGCAATCACTTGCAAACACTCGTTCCAATACGCTTCATTGTAGCAAGTGCCATAAAGATCTAATTGAATCTGCGCTTTTTGAGAGGCCAAGGCATTTAAACCGTGTAGCGTGCCTTTTTCAGGGGCAATGCGCCCAACAGAAACGAGCTTCAACACGCCTTCCTCTTTTGAAATAGCCTGAGGCGCTAGTTGCTTGAAGCGCGCTAAATTTGGTACTACTTGCACATTGAGTTGGCCACCAAGTACTTTTTGAATATCTGTTTTTTCCACCTCAGAAGTAGCATGAAAAATCACGTGTGCGTAGGCAGAGAGCCAACGCATCCAGGTCAAGAAAAGGTACTTCTTGAAGGGCTTCACACCCAAGGCATGCGGACTAAGCATACCCCTAGCTGCAACCACAGTTTTTAGCTTTAATGCCTTCCCAATTGAAACTGGCCAGCGCGAAAACGCTTTAGAGTAAATGCCGTTGATGTAAAGCACATCTGGCGCAATGGCTTTGAGTTGCGCTGCAAGCGTAGCTTTTGATATATTTTGTTCAGAACAATAATACACCTCGCAATTCTCACTAAACTTCACCCAAGTATTGGGTGTAATTCCTTCATAGGCTTCGGTAGCGCAATAATCGGTATTGCGGGTAAACACATAAAACTGACAATCAGGCAAAGCCGCAATCAGGTTGGCAACCGAACGCACCGGCCCACCGGAGTTGGTACCGGGTAAAAACCAATCTATGGTGATGAAAACTTTCAGCCTACTTGAAATATTTGTCTTTCAAACCTAGTATAGGTTTTTCAATATAGCTAAAGGAGATATGAGCAATGCCGATAGATAAAATTGAATAGAGAGGTAATTTTATTGCCCAAGAGTGATACTGAAGCACTGATAATGATCCTAATTTGTCAAATGGAATGAGCTGCCAAAAATAAGGGTCGAAAACAAAGGTTGTTACATAATGTTCTAGAGGTAAATGATATACATAAATACCATAACTTATTGAACCAATAAACATAAGTTTAGAAGAACTCAAAATCTTATTGAATAAATTAACCTTAACTGAATCTTCAGTTATTTTAAGAATAAAGATTAATGATATAATTGGACAAATAAGTAATTTTTCCGTTCCAGCGAATATTAGTGCGTAAAATAAAAGGAAGTAAAGTAAATACTCAAGCCCCTTATTGTAAAGTATATACTTCGGTATTAGCCTGTGTTTCAAGAGTAGCGAACCTAAGCCGCCTAGGGCTAGTGAATTAGCTTGCGGGAATAATCCAACTGAATTGAACAGTGCTAAGTTTTCAAAAATATTAAAGCAAAGTTGTAAGCTACAAACTACATAGACAAAAACCATAATGATTAGTAATACTCTCTTGAATTTCAAAAACGACAATACGATAATTGGCCAAACCAAGTAAAATTGCTCTTCTACTGCTAATGACCAAAAGTGAGAAATATTACTCAATGGTAATTCAAAATATTCCCATGCATAATTGTAAGTGTAAGTAGCAACGTATAACAATTCTTGTTTGAGTGGTTGATAATCAAAGATAAGGAGCACAAGAATGGTTAAATAGTATATTGGAAAGATTCTTAGTGCTCTTCTGCCAATAAAATTGACCCAGTTTTTAAAATTCGTGTTATCATTTTTCTTTAGTAGGATATTTGTAATCAAAAATCCAGAAAGCACAAAAAACAAATCAACACCATAATAGCCTGCAGAAAAATGTGATCCTATTGCATAAGCAAAATGTTCAATTAAAACCAAAATAATTGCAATGGCCCGTAATGAATTCAATTTAGGATAATACATTATCTGGAATTAATTTTCTGTATATTTTTAAATATTTCTGCGCCACCACTGCTGGGTCAAAGCGCTTGCAGTTTTCAAAACCTGCAGCAATGAGCTCGTTTCTCAACGAGTCGTTAGAAATCAATTGCTGTAGCCCCTCTTTGATACTTTTAACAGAAAAAGGATCTACTAGCAAAGCTCCTTTGCCCGCAACATCGGGCATCGAAGAGCAGTTGCTGGTTATGACCACCCTACCCGTTGCTTGGGCTTCAATAATGGGCATGCCAAAACCTTCGTGGGTAGAACACAAAGAAACGATATCGGCTTGCTTGTATTTCTCAAGTAAATCTTCAAAAGGA
>Ga0208442_1000092_pt1 | contig 35868 bp, 32 predicted proteins | sample Colrivmeta1549B3_FD_187650 | JGI IMG/M metagenome (GOLD analysis project Ga0208442, IMG submission 187650) | Estuarine microbial communities from the Columbia River estuary - metaG 1549B-3 (SPAdes) (version 2) | ecosystem: Environmental > Aquatic > Marine > Intertidal zone > Estuary | place...
CCGATGGATCTGCGCAACTTGCCTAAGGGTGTATACACCATCCGCTTGAGCGGCGAGCAAGGCGAAAGCAACCTCCGCGTGGTGCTGCAATAAGCCAGAAAGACGGATTTTTTATCCATACAAGCCCCCGGCCCAGTGCCGGGGGCTTTTTTTTGGCGCGTACTTTTGGCCCATGGGGCATCTGTTTCAAGTGGGCGATTGGGTCACCTTTCTCGATGAAGTCGGGGAGGGGAAGGTCATTACTGTGCTCGGAGAAGATGTGGAGGTTCTCGCGGGAGAATTTACCCGGCTGTTTCAGGCTCACGAACTCATACATCGGGATGAAGAAGCGGTTCGAAAGATGGCCCAAGCGCCCGTGAAGCAAAAGGATTTGGACGTTCGACCAAATGCAGAAATGCCACTGGCATCCAGCCAGCCGGCCAAACTAGGCCCCCTAGAAAAAGACCTCCATTTGCATGAACTGCCCCCGCTTCATCGAGAAGCCACGGCCCATGAGAAACTGCTACATCAGCTCGACCATGCGCGAAGGGCCATCGTAGAAGCCAGGCGTCGAGGGGATCGACGAATAGTTTTAATTCACGGAAACGGAAGTGGCCGGCTTCGCCATGAGCTGGAGCAAATGCTCCGAAAAGATGCCGGCCTACGCTACTTCGATGCCTCGTACCAACTCTTTGGGCAGGGGGCTTTGGAGGTGGAAATTTTGCACCGGTCAAAATAGACTACCTTTGTCGCTGCGTACAGCCGGCCTTGTCGCCTTGATTTTCAAGGAGGAAAGTCCGGACAACACAGAGCACCGCGCTTCTTAACAGGAAGGCAGAGGACCCGCAAGGGGAGTCTGACAGCTAGTGCCGCAGAGAGGGAAACCGCCACGAGGCATCGATCGAGCAACGTGGTAAGGGTGAAAAGGTGGGGTAAGAGCCCACCAGCAGTTTGGGTAATCAGGCTGGCTTGGTAAACCTCGCGGGTTGAAATGCCACGTAGACCGATGCTTGAGGGCTGCTCGCCCAATGTCGGAGGGTAGGCAGATGGAGCAAGTGGGTGACTGCTTGCCTAGATCAATGACAAGGACGTGTTTCGGCACGGACAGAATCCGGCTTATACGGCTGTACGTTTTTTTCTCACTTTGGCTCGGAAAAGCCGCCTACCTTTGCACACTTAAATTTCCCTATGACTTTATTCAACACCCTCGGGCTCAACCAGCCTTTGCTTGACGCGATTGACGCTTTGGGCTTTACCGAAGCCACGCCGATTCAGGCTGAGACCATTCCTGCCTTGTTGGCAGACGAGGGAAAACGCGATTTGATCGCATTGGCCCAAACCGGAACCGGTAAAACGGCCGCTTTTGGATTGCCCCTATTACAAATTTTGGATGGCCAACGTGGCGCTGAGCCCAAAAAGCCCAGCGTCCTGATTCTCTCCCCCACGCGTGAACTCTGTGTTCAGATTGCCGGCGAAATGGAGAAGTATGCCGCAAACATGCGTCACATTCGGCTTTTGGCCGTTTATGGCGGTTCGAGTATTCGTACCCAACAAACCGCCATGCGGAAAGGTGTGGACATTCTAGTCGCTACCCCAGGTCGTATGATGGATTTGGCCCGCCGTGGCGATGTTCAATTTGACGCCCTGCAAACTCTGGTGCTAGACGAATCCGATGAAATGCTCAACATGGGCTTTTTGGACGATGTCCGAGAGGTGTTGGAGCAGGCTCCAGATGGTATGAATACATGGTTGTTCAGTGCCACCCTACCCAAGCCTATCGAGAAGATCACCAAAGAATTCATGGAGGATCCCATTCGGGTCCAAATTGGTCAGCGCAATATGGCATCTACTCAGGTAGAACACTTTGCATTTTTGACTACCCGTGAAAATCGTTACAAGGGCTTGCGTCGACTGATTGACAGTTCTCCCGGTATGTATGCTATGGTATTCTGCACCACGAAAGTGGAAACCCAAGAGACGGCTGAAGCCTTGATTGGGGATGGGTATACGGCTGCAGCCCTGCACGGGGACCTATCTCAGCAGCAACGTGACTTAGTCATGCATGCGTTCCGTACCAAGCAAGTTCGCTTGCTGGTGTGCACAGATGTTGCCGCACGCGGTATCGATGTGAAGGATATCACCCACGTGATTCACCACCGCCTGCCGAACGACTTGGAGAGCTATAACCACCGCTCAGGCCGAACCGGCCGTGCAGGAAATACGGGCATCTCTTGGGCGATGGTCACGAATGCCGAAGCGCGCAAGCTCACCGCCTTGGAGCGCGAAATCAAACGCGAAATCAAACGTGCCCAATTCCCATCACGCAATGATGTGGTCTTAGGACAGCTGCAGTATTTCGCTCAAAAAGTGGCTGCTCAGTCTGAAGGCATGGAGCTCGTCGAAGAGCATGTGGCTTCTCTGATGCCCTTATTTGAAGGCCTTTCTACCAAGGAACTGGTTTCTAAATTCTTGGCGACTGAATTTGATGTCTTGTTCCGCCACTATGCGGAGCACGTGGACCTCGACCTCAACCGCAATGAGCGTCGCCGCAACGAACGCGGGGACAATTTTGAACGGAGTGACGCAGATTCAGACCGCGGACCGCGCCATGCTGGCCGCGCCGACGAGCAGCGCTTCTGGATTAACCTCGGCGAAAAGCACGGATTTACGTGGCCTTTGTTGAAGGATTTCGTCCGCGAAGTAGGCCGCTTAGGGGACTTTGATGTTCAAGGAGTAAACGTGGGCCCTGCTCACGGCTATTTTACGGTTCCGGCAGGACGCGCCGAAGAAGTCCGTACTGCTATGGAGCAGTCCGAATTCAATGGCATTCGCGTCAAGCTTGACCCCGTAGAGCACCATGTTGGCCGTTACGACCGCCCACGTGACGACAACGGCAGCCGCATGCGCGGCCGCAGCGGTCGCCCAGGTGGTTTCCAGAAAGGCGGATTTAGTGGAGGGCGCCGAGATAGCGCTCGGCCTCCAGCGCGGCCATACAACCGGTCCCCGCGGCGGTAATCGCCTGGCGGTAGACCTTGTCTTGGACATCGCCCGCAGCAAACACGCCAGGTCGAACGGTTTCCGTTTTGCCTGGCGTTGTGATTAAGTAGCCGGTCTCATCCATGGCCAATTGACCTTTGAAAATGTCGGTATTGGGCTTGTGTCCGATGGCCACAAAGAAACCTTTTGCGGGGATGATGCGCTCTTCTCCCGTGATTCGGTCGCGCACTTTGACGCCTTCGACGCTTTGGTCGCCAAGGAGTTCCAATGTTTCAGTATTCCAGCAAACTTCAATGTTTGGCGTGTTGAGCACCCTGTTTTGCATGGCTTTGGAAGCGCGCATTTCGTCGCGGCGGACAAGCAAGGTGACTTTCGGGCAGAGTTTGGCCAAATAGGTCGCCTCCTCGGCGGCGGTATCGCCACCTCCCACAATCACCACATCGAGTCCTTTGTAGAAGAAGCCATCACAGACCGCACAGGCGCTCACACCAAAGCCCATAAATTTTTCTTCGGATGGAAGGCCTAGGTATTGGGCTGAAGCACCCGTGGAGATGATCACACTTCGAGCTTGCAATTGGGTGGTCTCATCGACAGTGATCGTATGCCATCCGCCCACTTCTTCGCTGAAGTCTACGGCGCTGACTAGGCCCCAGCGAACATCGGTGCCAAATCGCTCTGCTTGTTTTTTCAAATCCTCCATCATGGCATTTCCGTCGACGCCTTCTGGATAGCCGGGGAAATTGTCGACTTCGGTGGTTGTCGTCAACTGCCCTCCGGGTTGCAGGCCAACGTACATGACGGGGTGAAGGTCAGCACGCGCAGCGTAGATGGCGGCAGTATATCCGGCAGGTCCGGATCCGATGATGAGGCATTCGATTTGTTCCATAGTGAGGCAAAAATAGGGCCTGATTCCGCTCAAATTGTGCCCTTGAGTAGGTGCAAACTTTCTGGCTTTTGCATATCTTTGCCGCCCTCCTCGGGATGTAGCTCAGGTGGTAGAGTACACGTCTGGGGGGCGTGTGGTCGCACGTTCGAATCGTGTCATCCCGACCAAAGGACCCCAAACCCGCATCGAAAGATGCGGGTTTTTTTTTGGTAAAAGCCCTCATAACAGGGTGTTGCGTGATGGTTTGGGATGAGGATTTTCCCTAGGCTTTTGCGCTGCATGGACCACTCCTAGGCCGAGATGGGGCGGTCATTTGGCTTTTTTGGGTAGGTATCAGAACCCTTGAAGAGGCAGGGTCAATTCATTTAATGTTTAAACATGTAAAATCTAATATTTATAACATGTTGAAAAACAGCATTTTGTATACAGTAATAAATTTTTGAACAAACTTTTTAACAGGCCCTTGTTTTGTTTTCTAGGATATCTACTTTCATAAGGCACAACAGCAACATGGCAACGGCCACTGCTGGTCCCAGGGTGCGAAAGGGCCCGGGGATGTGTCTCAGAACCAGCGAGCTAACTGGAGGTTAATGTACCAAAAAGAATGCGCGTTGCACGAGAGTGAGTCCTAGAAATAAGACGGTTTTGAGAACTGCTTGGAAGAGTCTCCAATGATGGGCAACCAAAGGTGGAGAGGACGTACGAAGAATCGGAAGGTTCTTCCCGGGACTCGAAAGAGACCTGGCGTGGAACTCCGAAAGGAGAACGACGAAGTAACCCCAAGCAGCGCTGCTGTGAAACTAATCGAAAGGGCAGTGGATCAGTCGCCCCAGCGAAGCGCCTCGGCGCGGAGCTGCCTGCAAAGGAACCGAAGAGGCCGAAAGGCTTTCCGAGGACCCCCTGGAGTGCCAGGAGCCCAGCTTAGGCAGGGTGAGCGCAGAGCCATTGTGGCAACGCGGCCTTGAGACAGAGGTCGGCACCCTGAACCCACGCGGACAGAGTGTGTGCCCAGCGGCAACTACCGGCTGGAACGGACGATGAAACAGGCGTCACGAGTACAGAGTAAAATCTGGAAATTTCACCGGGAGACCATCCTACGGGATGTCATATGCCAGGAAACTGGAACGTGAAAGGGCGATGTCTACGGGCGTCGCCCTTGTCTTTTGCCCCGAGTTTGGAAATGTACCCGCCCTGCAGGCATGCCTTCTGCAGTCCTTGCTCGGTTACGTGCTCGGAAAATCTAGGATGGGATCATGGCGGCCATGCGCGCACCAAGCTCCGGAGATAGGGCCACGCCCATGCCGCCCATGCGCGCTGCCACGTAGGTTTGGTCGCCTAAGTTCATCACATAGGCCTGTTTGCTTCCATCGCTTGAAAAGGCCATGGTTCCCGCCCAGCGGGCTTCGATGGATACAGTCAAGCCGGGGAGCAGTATTTCGCGGAGGTAGTCTTCCAAATAGTCCTGAACCGAGGAGGTGATGTTCCCAGAATGCGTCTCTTCCTCAGCACGGAATTGATTTCGACCTCCGCCGAGTAGGAGGCGATCGCCCACATTGCGGAAATAGAGGTATCCCGCGTCCGCGTGGTAAGTGCCTTGGAAGGGAAGGTTGGGAATGGGTGCAGTGAGCAACACTTGCCCCCGTCCGGGTACAATATCCAATTCAGGAAGGCATTCCTTGGCCCAGGCATTCGATGCCACAACCACGTGGTCCGCCGTCCAGGTCCCAGAGGAACTGGGAATCTGCCACCCTTTGGCCTGTTTGGTCCAAGTGGTTTTGGGTGGCAGGGCCACGCCACGATGGAGGTGGGCGCCGGCTTGGGTCAGGGCTTGGGTTAGGCAGGCATAGGCTTTTCCAGGATGAAGGCCAGCCTCGTGGGCAATAGATAGGGCATGCGGCAGTGCCGAACTAATTCCCTTTGCAACGTGGTAGGTCACGCCGGGAATTCCCGCACGTTGCGCGAGCGCATTCAACTGGTCCAGCGAATCGACCGCTTCATGGTAGCTGCCCGTTTGGGAGGGAGTGAAGACCTCATGCCCCGGGGCCTCGTGCCAATCCAGTTCTTCCGGTAGAAAGGTTTCTCGCCATTGGCGCAGACCGGCATATCGGTCGTGAAGCCGCGCAACGATGGTTTCTTCAGGTTCGTGGCGAAGGTCATCCAGAAGTTCGGTGGGGCTGCCAAAACATGCAAACCCCGCGTTTCGTGTGCTGGCGCCAGCCTGACCAGCCGGAAGCGGATCCACGAGGGCAACGCGGTGCGTGGGGTGGCGCTTGAGCCAATGCAAGGCTGTCCACAATCCCACAAAGCCGGCCCCGAGAACGAGGAGGTCGTAGTGGGCCAAAGGACGTTGCTGTTCCCAATGGGAGGGAGAAAGGAGAGGCATTTCGGCGATAGGTAGATTTAACTGAAAGGTCTTCAAAATTGGGGCATTCTTTTTGCTTAAAATTGAGAACTTTGCAATACTAAACGAAAGAAAAATGCGTGTTGAGTTTTCTCCCGATGAATTTAAGGTGGCTTTGGCTACCTCCGTGGTCGTTTTTGGCTTTGACGGGGAAAATCTAAAAACACTCGTGGCAAAAAAAATGGGCCAACCCTTTGAGGGGGCGTGGATCATTCCCTCTTGTATTGTGCGAGCGACCGAAGATCCCGCCTATGTGGCGAATGAACTTTTGACGCGTATCACGGGCCAAAGCGACTGGATGTTGGAGAAGCTCAATGGATTTGCCGAGCCCTACCGCAATCCCGTAGGCCGGGTGATCAACATCGCTTATTACTGTACGATTCGTTTGGACGAAGCCTTGGAGCACAACTTGAAGAAGGAGGGCTATACATGGGTTCCATCGAATGCGATTCCCCGCTTGGCCTATGACCACAATGAAATCATGGAATACGCCAAGGAACGTCTCAAGCGCCGCGTTAAGCGTCGTCCGATTGGCTTCAGCTTGCTGCCGGCCGAATTCACCCTGAACAACATTCAGCGTTTGTACGAATGTGCCTTGGGCAAAACCTTTGATAAGCGGAATTTCCGACGCAAACTTCTCAAGTCCCAGCTCCTTCTGGAAACGGATCAATTTATTCGTTCCTCAGAACGGGCCAAGCGGCCATCGCGCCTCTATAAATTCAATGAAAAGAAGTACCGCACGTTGACCTTGAAGGGATACGATTTTGTCTACCAATAAGCGCGCGAGCGTGTGAGCAGATAGCAAAAAGGGGCGCCCATCGGGCGCCCCTTTCCTTTTTTCGTTCTGCCGTCGCTTAGTGGATACCGCGCATCAAGCGGCGCAACAATGGCGTCAGGGCAAACATGAGCAAGGCGCCCGCTGCAGCCGTGATGGTCAAGAAGACGAAGAGGTTCATGCCGGGGAAGATCTTCTCCAACAAGGACTCCATGATGCCAGCCATGTAATTGGCCAAGGCCATGGAGGCGAACCAAAGACCCATCATGACGGATACAATTTTGGGAGGGGCCAATTTGGTGATCATCGAAAGACCGATGGGAGAGAGGCAGAGTTCGCCAAACGTATGGAGGACATAGACGCCCACAAGCCACATGGGGCTCACCAATGCTTCTCCTTCTGCCGCAAAGCTGGCCAGTGACATCACGACAAAGCCCAAAGAGAGCAGGGCGAGGCCCAAGCCAAATTTAGCAGGCGTCGATGGGTTTCGATTCCGCAGGGCCAAGCTGACCCAGAAAGAGGCGATGACCGGGGCAAAGATGAAGATGGCCAAGGCATTGATGGATTGGAAGAGCGACGCGGCGACTTCATAGCCGAAAATGTTACGGTTCGTTTCTTCCGCAGCAAAAAGATTGAACGTGCCACCCGCTTGCTCAAAGCCGCTCCAAAAGAAGATGTTGGCCACCGCAAAAATGAAGATGGCGCCCACACGAGACCATTGTTCGGAACCACTCGTGCCGTTGTAAATAACGTAGGCCAAGCCCAAGAGGCCGGCTACCGCAACGACTTGAATGACCGTCGACAAAGCGGCTTCAGAGATGCCCGCTTGCAATGCCAAAAATCCGTAGACCAAGGCTACACTTCCTACAATGTAGGCACCGACAACGCCAAAATCTTTGCCCACGAGACGCGCTTCGCCCGTTCGGCCTGGGGGCATGCCTTGACCCTCCAATTTATTCTCTTCAAAGTAGAACCAGATGCAGGCTAGGAGCATCCCAACACCGGCGGCTCCAAAGCCGTATTTCCAGCCAACTTGTTCACCAAGGGTACCACAAATGATGGGAGCCAAGAAGGCGCCCAAGTTGATGCCCATATAGAAAATAGTGAACGCGGAGTCCTTTCGTGGATCATTATCCGTGTACAAGGTTCCAACAATTGTCGAAATGTTGGGCTTAAAGAACCCGTTGCCGACCATGAGCAATCCCAAGCCCATGTAGAACAGGAATTCACGCTGACCCGCATCCGCCATGTAGATATGCGATGCAGCCAAACCGAATTGTCCCAGAGCCATGAGAATGCCTCCCGCATAAATCGCGCGACGTTGACCCAAAATCTTATCCGCCAGCATACCGCCCACAATCGGGGTGAGGTACACGAGTCCGGTGAATATGCCGTAGATCTCCAGCGCGGAGGCGCGTTCAAGTCCAAAGCCACCATTGGTGTATTCCGTCGTTAAATACAAGACCAACAGCGCGCGCATGCCGTAGTAGCTGAAACGCTCCCACATCTCCGTGAAGAAGAGGGAATAGAGGCCGCGCGGGTGGGTCATCTTTTCGGTCGTTGCCATGTCAAAAAGGGGTTCTTAGTTAACGTGTGTGTGTTTAGGTTCGGGAAGATAGGGGAAAATTGGCTTTGTGGCGAGGTGGGCTAGGGAGCTCAGGCTTCGCCTTCGCGCTAGTTAGCTAGGGAGCCCGTGCTGCGCACTGTGGCTAGGGAGCTAGGGAGCTAGAAGGCTCGCGCTTCGCGCTGTAGCCTTTTCGCTTAAACGTTTATTCTCTTTTCCTCTCAAATTTTGCTGTGGAACTTCGCTGCGCGCTGGGACTTTCCGTTGTTTTGCCAAGCCCTACAAGTTCTCCCGCCAAAACTTCGTCATCTTGGTGTAAAGGTGTATGCGGGTCATGCCTCCATAGATGCCGTGATTCTTGTCGGGATAGACCATGTAGTCAAACTCCTTGTTGTTTTGGATCAGTTCTTCTGCGAGGCGCATACTGTTCTGCACATGGACATTGTCGTCGCCTGTACCGTGGATAAGAAGGTAATTGCCTGTGAGTTTGCTGGCATGGCTCAATGGCGAGTTGGCGTCGTAACCTTCGGCGTTTTCGGCAGGGGTGCGCATGTAGCGCTCCGTGTAGATGTTGTCGTAGAAGCGCCAGTTGGTCACTGGGGCCACGGAAATAGCTGCTTTGAACACGTCTGACCCTTGGGTGATGCAATGCGCGGCCATGAAGCCACCGTAGCTCCAACCCCAGATGCCAATGCGGCCTGGATCAACATTAGGGAGTTGCGCTAGGGCCTTGGCTGCGGCGATTTGGTCTTCGGTTTCGTACTTACCCAATTGGAGGTAGGTGCACTTGGTGAAGTCACGGCCTTGGCCGCCCGTCCCGCGGTTATCTACACAGACAACCCAATAGCCTTCGTTGGCCAACATTTGGTACCAGAAATAATCGCGACCGCCAAAGTTGTCCGTGACTTGCTGGCTTCCGGGCCCGCCATAGAGAAACATCAATACCGGGTATTTCTTGCTAGCATCGAAGTTAACCGGCTTGATTTCCCATGCAGGGAGACGTTGACCGTTGGTCGCCTCCAAAGTGAAGAAAGTCTTCGGAGAAAGAGCAAAGTCCTTCATGCGATTCACAAGTTCCGCATTGTCCTCCAGCACCCGAATCTCCTTTCCCTTCGAATCGTGCAAGCTGATACGGGCTGGGGTATTCGCGTCGGAGTGGTTGAGGATATAGTTGGCATACGTCGTACTGAACGTGGCGCCATTCCATCCGAATGGGCTGCTCAGCGCTTTCGCTTTCCCACCCTTTAAAGACCCGCGGTAAACGGTTCGGTTCGCGGGTGACGCGTCCGCGGCTTGGTAGTAAATGTGCCCATTCGCTTCGTCCACCCCGTAGAGTTCAGTGATTTCATAGGCACCGGACGTCAAGGCGGTAAGTTTGTTCTTGCTGGGGTCCACGAGGTACACGTGGTTGTAGCCCGAGCGATCGGACATCCACACAAAGCGGCCATCCTTCAAGAAGGTCAGGTTGTGGTCCGCATCCGTGTATGCCGGGTCCGTTTCCAAGAACACCTGCTTTGCCTGGCCGGTACTGGGGACATAGGAGACCAAACGCAAACTGTCTTGGTGGCGGTTGAGCAACGAGAGGTACAGTTCGTTTTTGGGCGACCAGTGGGTGCGGGGAACGTACTCGTAGGTTTGGCCTTGGGTAGCTTCAACGGTTTTTCCGGTCTGGGTGTCGTAGACCCAAATGGTCACGAGCGAATTGGCCTCACCGGCCTTGGGGTACTTGAAAACATAGGGTTCCGGATACAGGTCGGTGCCGTACATATCCATGCTGAATTCGGTCACCCCGCGTTCATCAAAGCGGTAGTAGGCCAGATAGCGGCCGTTGGGAGACCAAGAAAGGGCCACGTGGAAGCCAAATTCCTCTTCGTAGACCCAGTCGGGGGCGCCGTTGATGACGGCGTTTTTCACGCCGTCTGACGTGACACGCATTGGGTTGCTACCTGCCAAAGAGCGGTAGTAAACATTGTTATCGTGTACCCAAGCGATGCGGTCGCCGTCGGGGTTGAGCACGGGATTTTGGATGGCTTCTGGGCTGACCAACGTCGTGGCTTGGCCCGCCAAATCGTATACATAGACCTTAGCCGTGTACGAATGGCGGTAGATGGGCTGTATGTCGTCCTCAATGATCACCTTCTGTTCCCCCGCGGTCCAGGTGTAGTTACCCAAAGGGAGGCTGACGCCCGAGGCATCCTTGGCAGCGCCGTTGGCGACGAGAACGCCCTGGGATTCGCCGGTGGCGAAATCAAATTTCTCAATCCCGTTGGACGTTTGGCGAGAGTAATGCAAGCCGTCCTCCATAGAGCGAAGACCATAGACCCCTTTGGCTGAAAAGGCCCGCGAGCGGAAGACGTCATCAAACGTGACGGGGGTTTGAGCCAAAGCGGAGACTGTCGCAGCGAGGGTCCAAAAGGCGTAAAATTTGCGCATCATAAATCGAGTATTTTTGGGTAGAAATAGCACAGATGGCCGAAGATAATTCAAAATGGCTCCCATCGCTCCAGGCCGCCCTAGGACTGGATGCCGTGAGCATCGACCCCGACGTTTTGCACGCCTTTTCGCACGACGAAACGGAGGACGTGCACATCTTGCCTCAAGTGGTTTGTCGGCCTTCCTCTGCGGAGGAGGTTTCGGCCGTTCTCCGTATCGCACACGAGTTTGGCATCCCCGTGACCCCGGCTGCCGCCCGAACGGGCTTATCGGGAGGCGCTATTCCTGTGCAGGGAGGCATATCGCTGAGCATGGAGCGCTTGAATCGGATTTTGTCCATTGACGAAGCAAATTTTCAGGCCGTGGTGGAACCTGGCGTGATCAATCAGGTCTTTCACGAGGCCTGCAAAGAAAAGGGCCTATTCTATCCCCCGGATCCTTCCAGTTGGGGCACCAGTACCTTGGGGGGCAATGTGGCCTACAACGCGGGTGGGCCCAAGGCCGTTAAGTATGGGGTAACCTCAGCCTATGTACTCAACCTTCAAGTCGTTCTCCCCAACGGAGAGATTTTGTGGACCGGGGCCAATACCCTCAAGAATTCCACGGGGTACAACTTGACCCAGTTGTTTGTCGGGTCAGAGGGCACCTTGGGTGTCATCACCCAGATCGTACTGCGTTTGATCCCGTATCCCAAGGTGCACTTCACCCTCTTGGCTCCATTTGCCTCCGCGGAGATGGCCTGTGCAGCGGTGGCTCGTGTGTTCCAGGCGGGGGTGACCCCTTCGGGACTTGAGTTTATGGAACGTGATGCGATTGACTGGACCTTGAAATATGTCGATGGGGTGAGCATCCCCACAGGGCCAGATATTGCGGCCCACCTGCTGATGGAGGTCGATGGCTTTGATGAAGAGGCGGTTTTAAAAGAGGCGGAAACCATGGCAGCAGTCGTGGAAGAAGCCGGGGCACTGGAAGTCCTCTTCGCTCAATCGGCGTCAGAGCGTGATGCCCTATGGAAGCTGCGTCGCCGGGTAGGGGAAGCGGTCAAATCCCATAGCATTTACAAAGAAGAAGATACGGTGGTCCCACGTGCCAAGTTGCCCGACCTCCTTCGTGCGGTGAAGCGCATTGGCGCCGACTATGGCTTCCAATCGGTGTGCTATGGGCATGCGGGCGATGGCAACCTCCATGTCAATATTGTCAAGGGGGATATGTCGGATTCGGATTGGTCCGGACCCAGACTTCAGGCGGGTATCCGCGAGCTCTTTACGGAAGTGGTGGCCATGGGGGGGACGATTAGTGGCGAACACGGCATTGGATTGGTCCAAAAACCCTACCTCGACATCGCATTTTCAGATACGGCCATGGATCTCCAAAAGCAAATCAAAGCTTTGTTTGACCCGAGGGGAATCATGAATCCCGGAAAGATATTCTTGTAGGCTCGCGTCTTACCGACGGCCGATAGGGTAGGCCACTTCGTTGTGTCGGATGACCTCATACGGGGCATTGTAGCCATACACCTCTAGGGGTCCCTCAATCACGAGTCCTTCCGCGTCGCACCAAGCCTTCAATTTCTGGCCAAATTCCATGTTGCGCTCCTGACTTAACAGCCCGCCGTAGGAAAGCACCGCATAACGCTGGGCAGGTTCTTCAATGAAGCGAATGCCTTCCTGAAGTGGCTTGGGGAGGTCCGCTGCTCGTCCCTTGTCGGACATAAAAAAACGCATACGCGGATCCGTTTGCTCCATAATGAGTGAAACGGGCGCCGTCATGGCCATGGAGGTTTGGCTCTCATTTCCCCCGAAGATGTAGCGGGCGAGCGGGCGAAAACCTTCCCGGGACATGGCCCCGTATTCGGCCTGGCTAACCGAAACTTCGGCCCACAATCGGGCACCGTAGTCACGAATTTCAAAGGAACCATCTCGCTTGACCACTTCATAGTTGGGTCGGTCGAGCTTCTTGCTCTGCGTGTAGGCAAAACCTGTGTAGGCAGCGATGATCGCAGCGCCCGAAATAAGAATCCATTGCATACGGGTTAAACGCATAGGTCCTCAGTTTTGTTCAAGCGATGTGGGAGGTGTGACGGGAACGGATGCCCCTTCAAAGCGTGGCGCGGGAAGATGGGGAAGGGGGGTGTTCAGCTGCTTTCGGACCCATTGCACATCCCACCATTGGCCAAATTTCTGCCCCGCATCCGCATAGCGGGCAAACCCCTCGTATCCACAGGCCGCATGAAGGGCCAAACTCGCGTCATTCGGAAGAGTGATCACTCCATAGGCCCACAAGAATCCACGTTCTGTGAGTTGGGGTAGGAGGGCATCATAGAGTTTTCGCCCTACTCCCTGACCGGGCTGGGCAACGTAGACAGAGGTTTCCACGGCCCATTGGTAGGCAATACGATCGCGGTGGGTTGTAGCATACGCGTAGCCGGAGATGCCTCCCTGGTCGTCTTCCGCCACAAGAAATGGAAAGCGCCCGGCAATGTGTGCCAGGCGCTCAGTAAAGTCAGAGAGAGAGGGTACTTCCCACTCAAAGGTGGCGGAGGAATGTGCCACGACAGGTCCGTAAATCGCCAAGATTCCCGCGGCGTCGTCCCGAGTGAAAGGGCGCAGTAGCATCGTGTACTTAGTCGCGGCGCCCCAAGTAGAGCATCACGTAGTACAAGAGCTGCGTGACCGCGGCGGCGGCGGCGACCAGGTAGGTGCGGGCGGCCCATTTGAGCGCATCCTCGGCCATGCCATGGTTGTGGGGGTTGGTAATTCCCGCCCCTTTTAACCAGACGAGCGCTCGGCGTGAGGCATCGTATTCCACGGGCAAGGTGATTACGGCGAAGCCGGCAATCACGGCTTGTGTGGCAATCAATAAAAGTAGGATGCCGTCGTAGCCCAAACCCAATAGCCCCATTCCGAAGAGGGAAGCAAAGAAGACGACGTTCATGATTTGGCTTGAAGCGTTGACGACAGGGACCATCTTGCTGCGCATCGTCAACCAGGTGTAGGCATTCGCATGTTGCACGGCATGGCCACATTCGTGGGCAGCAATGGCGGCAGCGGCCACCGAACGGCCCTCATAGACTTCGGGAGAAAGGTTGACCGTCTTGGTCGCGGGATTGTAGTGGTCCGTGAGTTTGCCTGGAACGCCGGTAATGCGCACGGACCCTAGCCCGTAGTGGTCCAGCATCGCTTGAGCCACCTCGGCGCCGGTCATGCCATTGTGCAAGAGCTCTTGGCTGTACTTCTTAAACCGATTCTTCAGGCGGGCTTGCACCGCGAAACCGAGAATCATGAAAACAATGAGAATAATGAAAAACATAGGTCTGTTTGATTTACTGTGGAAAAGTACAAATTCAGTGCCGTAGAACATACCCTGCCAAAATGTAGTTTTGAGGCATGACAAAAACCGCCAAACCCCTGATTTTAGTGACCAATGATGACGGAGTGACCGCTCCGGGGATCCGCACGCTGATTCGCATCATGAATTCCCTTGGGGACGTGGTCGTCGTGGCGCCAGATAGTCCGCAGAGCGGCATGGGCCATGCCATCACCATTCACGACACGTTGCGCTGCGTTCCGACCCAGCAAGATGCGGGACCCCAAGTGGAATATGCATGCAGCGGTACGCCCGTAGATTGCGTCAAGTTGGCGGTACATGAAATCCTGGATCGCCGCCCCGATTTGATTGTTTCGGGCATCAACCATGGCAGCAATGCGAGTGTCAATGTCATCTATAGTGGTACCATGTCGGCCGCGGTAGAGGGGGCGATGCAAAAAGTGCCTTCCATCGGCTTTAGCCTCCTCGATTACGCCTGGGATGCCGATTTTTCCGCCGCCGAGCCTTTTATCAAACGCATTGCTCAATCCGTGCTGGCCAAAGGTCTTCCCGCGGGCGTTTGCCTCAATGTCAACATTCCCAAAGCCACCGATCAGCCTTACGCAGGGGTCAAAGTCTGCCGTCAGACGATGGGGCATTGGGAAGAGGACTTTGATCGGCGCGAGGATCCCACGGGCAAGCCGTACTATTGGATGCGTGGGGCCTTTGTCGACTCGGATGGCGGGGACGATTCGGATATCTGGGCCCTCGAACACCACTACCTATCCGTGGTGCCCATTCAATTTGATTTGACGGCGCACCATGCCTTGGCGTCCGTTCATGGCCTCCTCGACGCATGAGTCCTGGGCCTCGTCGTGATCAGTTAGAGGCGTGGATGGGTGCGGTCATCGCGGGGGGCACCCCGTGGTTTATTTGGGCCTACCTCCAGGCCACGTACCCCGACCTCCCGCCCGTATCGGAGATTGACCCGGACTTATGGGCCTACTTGCTCAACCGTGTGTTGATTTTTTCCATCCTGATTGAGTTTACCTACCTCATCATTGGCGTCATGCTGCGACGCTATGAGCTGGTCAAGATGATTTTGATCATTTCGGCGTTGTATTCCATGATAGCACTCTACTATCGGTGGGAATGGCTGTAAAAAAAGTATTTGTCCTCGCCGGGGAAGCCTCAGGCGACGTGCTCGGAGCCGAATTTTTAACCGCCCTCCGCGCGGCTGATCCTCACGTGTCCATCACCTACACGGGTGGACCGGCCATGAGCGCGGTGTTGCAAGGCCAAGCGCCGCGGGTATCCATGGAGAAGATGGCCTTTATGGGCTTTGCCGAAGTCCTTCGCCATTTGCCTCAAATCTGGAGAAACGACCAAACGATCAAGCGCGCCTTGCTTCAAGAACGCCCGGACCTCGTCGTTTTGATTGACTATCCGGGATATGGATTGCGGTTGGCCAAGTGGCTAAATGCCCAAGGGTTCCGCCGTGAGGGCACGCGAGTGGTTCAGCTGGTATCCCCTCAATTTTGGGCCTGGAAGCTAGGCCGATTGGCCACGCTCAAAGCGTGCTTCGACGCGGTTTATCCCCTGTTGCCGTTTGAATCGCCCCTTCTGGCGAAGGCCGGTGTGGTGGCTCCATATTTTGGGCATCCAGCGGCCTTTCGTGTCCCGTTAGGGGGCTGGGATCCCCAAGGGCCCATCGCCCTCCTTCCCGGGAGTCGGACCCAAGAATGGGCCCAGCATGTGCCCATTTTTGCGGCCACGGCGCAAGCCCTTGGACGAGAAGTGCGCTGGTACCGTCCAGCACACATCCCACCTGGTGCGTACCAGAAAATCCTGGCGCGACTGGGAGTAACGGCCTCGTTGGAGACCATTCACTGTGGGGTGCCTAGCATGCAAGGGGTTTCGGGCGCCTTGGTGGCAAGTGGCACGGCCACCCTGGAAGTTGCACTCCGGGGAATTCCCTTGGTGGTGGCGTACAAGACCTCTCGGCTGTCCTATGAAATTGGAAAGCGCGTCATCCGCGTCCCGTACATCTCGTTGGTGAATCTCATCCTGGACCGCCCCGCCGTGTCGGAGTGCGTGCAGGACCGTTGTGTCCCAGACATTTTGACTCAGGCGATGGCTCAGGCATGGACCCGTCCCGATTGGGTCCAAACGGTGGCTGAACTCCGGCAGGCCATCGACTTGGGCGATCCCATGCCTAAAGTGGTCCAACATGCGCGTTCCTTGTAAATCCCTCCACGTTGGTTTTGCGCTGCTGCTGGCGGCATGCTCGGCTATGGCCGAAGTGCCTCACGTACGTGTCCGACTTTTTTCGGGCAGCAACATGACACAGATTCTGCTCAGTGGGGCGTCCATGGAGTTGGTCGTTTACCGCGGAGGGGAAAGCCTGATGTGGGAGCGAAATGCGTACCAAATCCGCCCCGGGCAAGGGGGGGTGGTCGTCAGTGTCGAGGGTGAAGCTGATGTGGCCGCGGATTCGGTCGCCGTCTCTGCGGCACAGCCCTATTATTTGGTCGGCGCACGAAGCACCAAGCGCTACCTCCCGGGTGTCCTAGTGATTCGTCCACGCAGCTCCGCCTACCTCTTAGCGGTAAATGTGCTGAGCATGGATGACTACCTCATGGGGGTGGTTCATGCCGAATTGGGGCGGTTGGAACACCCGCAACTCTGGGCGGCTCAGGCGGCCGTGGCCCGAACCTGGTTCGCTCGAAATCAACGGAAGTTTTTTGACCAAGGTGAATGCTATGCTGTCACCGATGATGTCCAGTCCCAAGTTTACCACGGATGGCCAGTCGATAGCGCTCGGCGCGCACGCTTGCAGGCAGCGGTTCGGGAAACAAGTGGTCTGGTGCTGGTGGACGAGGCAGGAAGGGGAATTGAAGCCTTGTTTCATGCCAATTCAGGTGGGCAAACAATGCCCTCGGAATGGTATTTCTCCCCCCGGGGTCACCTTCAAAGTGTGCCGGACAGCTTCAGCTTGAATTGCCCCCAAACATATTGGACCAAATCGTTAGACAAGGAAGCCTTCTTAACCCAAATGGCTCGATGGCTGAAGGCGAGCAGCTCTGATTCGGAGTTCCGCTCTTTTGTTTGCTCCTACCAACAACCTGTCCGGGCCGAGTACCTGAATTATCAAGGCCAAAAAATCCGATTGCGGGCCATCCGTGAGCATTACAAGCTCCGGTCCACTTGGTTTTCCATCGAAGACGCCGGGTCCACCGTTGTCCTGCGCGGACGAGGCTATGGACACGGCATCGGTCTTTCCCAAGAGGGGGCCCATGTGATGGCGCAGAAAGGCTATTCTGCGGCCCAAATCATGGCTTTTTATTACCCCGGAACCCAGTTGGTACCCTGGGAGGCCATGCAGCCCTAATTCCATTTTTACCGCTTTTTGAGCGAGACACAGCGAGCCTAAGGACCATCTTGGCCGAATGAGTTATTTGGTCGGAGCCCTGGCGGGGGCCTGCTTTCCTTGGGAATGGTCTGGGTGGCTACTCGGCATCCTGATCGGGTGCATGGCCATCTTGGTTGGTCGCGTGCGCAGCGTGCACCGGCAAAGTATCTGGCTCTTGGTAGGAACCTACCTCACCGTGGCCACGGTCCCCCGAATCCCGCGGTTGGACCTCGAGAAATGCTATGCGGGCCCACTTTGGATTCTTGATGCGCAGCGGGCCGTTGACCCTTGGGGAGGCCTATGGCGCGTTCGCTTGGCGTGGCCTCTGGGAAGTCGCGTGGAGGGTGTTTGGCACATGATGCCTTTCCGCTCCGAAACCTTTCCTGGGGGCTTTTCCGCCCAAAAAGTCTGGGGGAATCTAGGGCTGCAGGGCGAAGCGCACTGGCGCGAAAAAGGCGAGGTGGATAGCCTGCATGTGAGCGGGGCAGCGCGCTGGCGCGCGGCCTGGCACGCACGCATTGCGGGGCTGGGATGGTCGCTGCGGGCCCAGCAGTTGGTCCATGCCCTATTCCTCGGGGAGTCACGGGCCTTGGGGCCCGAATTGAAGCGTCCGCTACAGTCTTTGGGCTTGGCCCATGTCCTGGCAATTTCAGGATTCCATGTAGGATTGCTTTGGGGCGTCGCGGCCTTTCTAGGGCGCTGGAGTAGCTATGCCCAACGCCGACGTCTTACCTGGCTGGTAGGTTTGGGAGTTTGGGGCTTCGTCGCCTTCATTGGATTTCCAACCTCTGCGGTTCGAGCCGCGACTATGGCGACCATCGCGGGGATGATGCGCAGGCGGTCGGGCCGTCCTCATGCGATGGCCGCATTAGGTACTGCGGTTTGGGCGATGCTGTACATCCGTCCGGACTGGGTTTGGGAGGTGGGATTTCAGCTATCTGTGGCCGCGGTGGCCGCTCTCTTGTGGGTGCCTCCAGCGCGCGGGGGGCGGTGGGGAAAGGCGATTCAACTCACCTGCTTGGCTCAGTGGGGGGTCCTACCGCTTACTCTTTGGTATTTCCATCAATTTCCGGGAGCGTTTTTACCTGCGAATTTGCTGATTACGCCCTGCCTACTTGCTATCTATCCCTATACATTGGCTATGCTGGGTGCCGCCTCCTTGGGATGGAAAGCTCCTTTCCCAGAGTGGGCATTGGATGCCCTGATCTCCCTATCGGGCTGGGGACTCAAGGAAGGGATCTATCCCACTCATGTGACGATGGCTGCCTTGCTGGCGTCCACGATGGTTGGCCTTTGGGCATGGGGTAAAGGGTACAAGGTGCTCACGTTCGTTGCCGCGCTGGCCACCGGGGCATTCATGTACCAAAGCATTCCCGTTCCCACCTCCGGCCACATGGCCTTTCGCCGCGGTCGCGGAATCGCGTCGATCCAATGGTGTGGGGATTCCGCACGCGTGGTTGCCACCCCGGGCTTGGCAAAGCAATCGTTTGTTTGGGAGGTGGAGGCCCCGTCTTTTTGGAAGGCACGTGGGGTGCGCCACGTGCAGTTGACTGAATGCCCTTACCGTCAGTTTCCCGAATCCTGGCGGGCCTGGGCATCGGCCGATACGGGATCGGGATGGTGGTGGGATCCCCCACGATAGTGCCAACGCAGATCCTGTAGGGTTTGCCAGATCCACCAACCGGCGCCCAAAAGAGGGAGGGGGGTGATTCCGTCCAGCATGTGGGCCGTTTCATTGGTCTTCGAGTTGAAAAGATCGGGCAGCGTCGCCCCCGCATCGACCCAAAACCACTCGCCCTCAAAGAAGAAGCCATAGTGTCCAAAGAAGGGAAAAAAGAGCTGCTTTTGAAACCATCCATCCGCCCCGTAGATCCAGTCGCCAGCAATCATCAAGATCATGGCCCCAATGATCAAATGCCATAGGGCGATGCTCGTGGCGGACCATCGCATATAGGCGGACTGGCCCCAGATGGAAACGAGTCCAAAGCTCAGGAATCCAAGCCCTATCGCTCCGAACACCACGCCGTATGCGCTCACAGTAAAAAAAAGCAACAAGTACTCGTAGCCGTAACTCACATTCAATTCGCCGTCACAAGAAGCCACGCTCATGGGCAAGAGCACCAGGAGCGCCCAGGCAAGAAGGCGGCGGGCTTCGCGTCGGCGCACCGGGGTCCATCCCATCATGATTCGTTCAAGGTTTCCCAGAGTTTAACCACATCTGCCGCTTCTTGCGCATCGTGGACGCGAAGGATTTGGGCACCGCGCTCCAGAGCGTATAGGTGCAGGGCGCTTGTAGCAGGCAGCACGGTGTCAGGGCTACGGTCCAAATGTTTCCAGAGCATGCTCTTCCGCGACAAACCGATGTAAAGAGGAGCCCCTAAGTCCTGCAATAAAGGCAAATCTTTGAGCACCCGGTAATTGCCTTCCAAGGTCTTGCCAAAGCCCAATCCTGGGTCCAGCAGGACATGGTCTACGCCTTGCTGGCGGAGTTCGCGCAAGTGGCGGTGAAAGTATTGTAGGAGGTCGTCCATGATGTTTTCCGGTGTCAGCGCAACGTCTTGCATGGTGCTGGGACGGTGTCCGGCAGGGTAGTGCGTGAGGATGTAGGGTGCTTTCGATTGGGCGGCCACGTTCCATATGGTCGGGTCCAAACTTCCCCCCGATACGTCGTTGATGATGTGTGCGCCTTGGGCTAGAGCCCGGTAGGCGATCTCCCCCCGAAAGGTGTCAATACTGATGGGTACGTCGGGAAAGCGTTGAGCCAAACGCTGCAAAGCTGGCTCCACGCGGTTCCATTCTTCTTCCAAGCTGGGAACTTCGGCCCCCGGGCGGGTGCTGCAGCCCCCTACGTCGAGCCACTGGGCGCCTCCAGCGAGTAGGGCCTCTGCGTGGGATTCCGCCGCATCCGCGGAGGCGACTCGGCTTCCCTCGTAAAAAGAATCGGGCGTAGTGTTGAGAATGCCCACGATGACGGGGCGGTTGGCGGACCACGTTTGGCCCGCGATGGGCAGAGAAAAAGAGCGGAACATCGTACCTTTCACCTCCTAAAGATACTCATGGCAAACACCGCACACGAATACGCAACGGTCATCGACCAATGCCGTCAATTGTTCACCAAGAAGGCGCAGGATTACGGAACCGCGTGGCGCATCCTTCGGCTGCCCTCCTTGACGGATCAAATTTTCATCAAAGCTAATCGCCTGCGCTCCATTCAAATGGCTGGTACTCAGAAGGTCGCTGACCCGATGGAAGGTGAATTCATTGGCATCGTGAACTACAGCATTATGGCCCTGATTCAAATGGAGAAAGGCATTGCCAATGAGCCGGACATGACGGCTGACGAGGCGCTTGCTGCCTACAATGCCCAAGTGGAAGTTATCCAGAACCTAATGGAAGCCAAGAACCACGACTACGGGGAGGCATGGCGCGACATGCGGATTTCCTCTTTGACGGACCTCATCCTTCAGAAGCTGCTTCGTGTCAAACAAATCGAGGACAACCAAGGTCAGACATTGGTCAGTGAGGGCATTGACGCCAATTACCAGGACATGGTCAACTACGCAGCCTTTGCCTTGATCAAACTTCAATTTCCAGCATGAAAAACATCCTGACACAAGTCTCGCGTGTGCTCGTGGGAGGGCTCTTCATCTTTAGTGGGGTCATCAAAATGAATGACCCCGTGGGCTTCGGATTTAAACTGGAAGAATACTTCGGCGAAGACGTTTTGAACCTGCCTTTTTTGCAGCCCTGGGCTTTGCATTTAGCGGTGTTTTTAGTCGTGTTGGAAGTGATGCTCGGGGTCTTCTTGCTTCTGGGTTGTTTTAAGCGCTTTACCCTATGGAGTCTCGCGGGAATGATGGGCTTTTTCACCTTCTTGACCTTCTACAGTGCCTATTTCAACAAAGTGACGGACTGTGGGTGCTTTGGGGATGCCATTCCCTTGACGCCATGGGAGAGCTTCAGCAAGGATGTGGTGCTGAGTGTGCTAATTGCCTTGCTCATTTGGGGCCGAGATCAACTTAAACCTTGGCTGCCCATCCGCTGGAATCAAGCCAATATGGCGGGTGCATTGGTGTTCAGCGTACTCTTTACCAACCATGTGCTCAGCCATGGGCCTATTTGGGATTTCCGCGCCTACAAGCGAGGCACGGATGTCTTGATGGCCATGAAGTCAGCGGAAGAGCTTGGTTTAGAGCCACCCAAATACGAGACCTACTTCACCTTGCAAGCCCCTGACGGCAGCCGCGTCGAGGTTTCCGGCACGGCCTACATTGACGAAAAGTGGTATGAGAAATCCGACTACACGATCATGGAGGATGGCACGTACAGCAAAAAGATTGCGGAAGGCTATGAGCCGCCCATTCATGATTTTTCCATCGTCATCCAAGGGGAGGATCGAACGGAGGAGTTTGTTTCGGGGCCCCAGGTGCTCTGGTTGCTTGCCTATGATTTGAGCAAAGCGAACCGGGCCGAAGTGGTCCGATTGGTGCACGAATTAAACGTTCTCATCCAAAAGGGAAAGGTCCAGAAGGTTGTAGGTATGACGTCCTCTAGCGATGAGGAAATTCAGGAGCTTCTGAGCGAAACGGGGGCGCTTTTTCCCTGGGCTGTGATGGATGGTACCGCCCTGAAAACGGTACAGCGTTCCAACCCAGGGGTAACCCTTCTGGAACATGGCATCATTCAAAAGCACTGGCATTACAATGATGCTATCTTTCTGGATGGCAGCAATATAGTTTGGCCTGAATGAAGCGTCGCTGGAAGTCCTTGGTGCAGTCCATCATCGTCCTTTTGGGGGTGGCCACCTTGGTTTTCTTCCTGTTTCACTCGGTAGCGGGGGATCCCGCCCGCATGATGTTGGGTCAAGTAGAAGACCCCCAAGCCTTGGCGTCCATCCGCGCCGAATACGGCTTGGACCAACCATTGTATATTCAGTATGGCCGCTATGTGGGTGGCCTGATTCCGGTGGGTACCCGGCCTGACGGAGGATGGGGGCTGCGCTGGCCCAACCTCCAAACATCCTACCAGCAAAAGGGCCGTCCCGTGACGTCCATGTTGGCCGACACCTTGCCCAATACGGCGTTGCTAGCCTTGCTTTCGATGTCTTTGGCGCTGCTGCTCGGTATTCCTATGGGCTTGTTTGCGGCCGTGCGCCAGGGGACGGCGTTGGACCGGCTCGTGGTCTTTCTGTCGACCACCGGCATGGCGATGCCCAGTTTCTTTTCGGCGGTGCTCATTGGTTGGATTTTTGGCTTTGTCCTGGCGCCTTGGACCGGTTTGCCGATGACCGGCAATCTTTGGGTCATGGATGACTTCGGCGAGGGCTACCGCTTGCAGTGGCAAAACGCCATTTTACCTGCCGTGACGCTCGGGGTTCGTCCCTTGGGTGTGATAGCCCAAATGATGCGCTCTTCGGCCCTCGAGGTTATGGCCCAAGACTATGTCCGAACGGCGTATGCCAAGGGGCTTTCCCGCCGCGTGGTTCTTCAAAAGCATGTGCTGCGCAACGCACTAAATCCGCTGGTAACAACCGTTTCGGGCTGGCTCGCCGGATTGTTTTCAGGAGCCGTTTTTGTAGAGTCCGTCTTTGGTTGGAATGGCACCGGCAAACTGATGGTCGACGCGCTGGAGTCCCGCGATTTTCCCGTAGTTATGGGCTGCGTGCTTGCCCTTTCAGCCGTTTTTGTGGGCATTCAGTGGGCGGTAGAACGGGCTTACCGATGGATTGATCCGCGGATTGCCTCGTAGGCAGATTCGCACTTGTCCACCCCGCCGAAAACCCCGAATTTTGCGGCTCTTTCTATTTAATCCCCGAACCTATGAAACTCCTCGCCGGCAACTGGAAAATGAACAACACCCTGGAAGAAGGGGCAGACTTAATGGAAGCCCTGATCGAGGGATTGCCCGCTGAGGTCGTGGGCGACGTGCGCGTCGTGGTATCCCCGCCTTTTTTGCAGTTGCCCCAGACCGTGCATGCTTTGTGGGAAAACGCCCAAATTGCGGTAGCTGCCCAAAATGGGCATGCCGCGGATGGCGGAGCATTTACCGGCGAAGTGTCCATGGCTATGCTTCGGGATGCGGAGGTGGATGCCGTGATTATTGGGCATTCAGAGCGCCGCCAATACTTTGGTGAAACGGATTCAGATGTCGCAGAAAAAGTTCAGTCGGCGCTCCGAAATCAGTTGATTCCCATCGTTTGTGTCGGGGAGGTGTTGGCTCAACGCAAGGCGGGTACCTACCTCGAGGATACGTGGAATCAATTGCATGCGGCGTTTGCCCGGGTGAATCCCGAGGACATGTCGGATTGCGTGATTGCCTATGAGCCCGTTTGGGCGATTGGCACAGGCGAGGTCGCCACAGCGGCCCAAGCCCAAGAAGTTCACGCCTACCTCCGCGCCCAGATGGAAGCGACGTTTGGGGTATCCGATATGCCCATTGTCTACGGGGGCAGCTGCAAGCCCTCGAATGCCGCCGAAATTTTTGCTCAGCCCGATGTGGATGGAGGTCTGATTGGCGGCGCTTCATTGGTCGCTGCGGACTTCATCGCCCTGGTGGAATTGCTCAAGGCTTCCTAAGTGGATTACATCGAAGTGACCTTCACCTGCGCGTCTTCCGTGACGGCAGAGCTGCTCATGGTGGATTTAGACGCCCTCCCGGTGGAATCCGTCACGACCGAAGGCTTAGTCGTCAAGGCCTACATCGAGGCGAGCCAGTACCAGCCTCTATCGCTGTCCGATGTGCCCATGGCCGCTTCGGTCGGAAGCCTCACGTGGACCACGGCCGAAATGGCCCATCAGAATTGGAATGCAGAGTGGGAATCGAATTTCCCGCCCCTGACCATTGGACAGGAAGTGCTTGTTCGGGCGCCGTTTCATGACCTACCAGACCCGAAGGATTTCCGTCATGTGATTCAGATGGTGCCCAAAATGGCTTTTGGTACAGGCCACCATCCCACCACCTATTTGATGATGGAGGCTGTTCTAGAAGGGGAGGCTTCCGGGTTGTTGGCAGGCGCCCGCATCCTGGACATGGGCTGCGGGACAGGAATTTTGGCCGTTTTGGCGTTGAAAGCGGGTGCCCAAAAGGCGGTAGGAATTGAAATTGATCCATTCGCTGCGGAGAACGCTCAAGAGATCGCAGATATTCACGGTCTCCAAGACCGCTTGGCAATCTGGGCGGGGGACGCCCACTTACTCGCCACCGGGGCTGTGGCGGAGGGTCCCTACGATATCGTCTATGCCAACATCAATCGGAACATCTTACTGGCCGACATGGAGTGTTATGCGTCAGTCAGCCGGCCCGGTGCCAAGTTGTACCTCAGTGGCTTCTATGCGGCGGACGTACCCGTCCTGCTAGAATGTGCAAAACGTTGTGGATATCAAAGCCAGGGGGAGGCGGCTAAAGACGGCTGGATGCGCCTTACTTTGGTGTATCAACCCCATGACCAAACCACCCACTCCTGACCATAAGTTTGGATCCCTTCGGGGTCTAATTTGGACACTTTTTTTCACCCTCTTTTGCTTGGCAGGACCGCTCCAAGGGCAGTCGGTTCGGGCCTTTGGTCAAGATCCCGGCGATTTTGCCAAGGATTTTTCGAAGCACCTGACTGAGTTGGTGGGGAAAAAGGAGGTAGAGCCCATCCTTGCGGCCTTCGAACCGTATTTTCTAGACCCAACCTGGGATGGGGATGGCGCCCAGCGGGAAGCCTTCATGCGTGTGGCCCGTGAAATGCTCCGCCGCCGTGTTGTGACCACGGAGCCCTGGTTGGAGCTCGTCCAACTTTTCCAAACCTGGAGTTGGCCTGCCGGCCACTATGAGCAGGGCCAAAGCGACCGCTTTTTCCTGGAGTTGGAGCGGGAATTCAAGCGCGCCTCACGGAAGGAAATGGAGACCTTTTTACACACCTACCAGGGTCTTAGCGATGCAACCAATCCCTTGGCCATTCGATTGTACGATGATGGGCAGCTGAGCTGGTGGTACCTGGACGGGCTCTTGGAGGTGTCTCCGGCCAATGACGGGGATACGGCCTTGTTCCGCTTAACTGAGGGGCGGCTGCTCGGCCGGATGAAGCAAGACAGCATCGAAGTGGCGGAGGTGGAACTGTTGTACAATCCCATCACAGGGGTGGCTCAGGCCTTGGGCGGTCGGGTGGAATGGCTGCGTGCCGGATTTGGTCCGGGGGAGCTTTATGCCAATTTCCCACGCTGGGAGGCCGCGTTGCATACGCCGGGTATTCAGGTGGATTCCGTGACACTTTTCACCTCATCCTTCATGAAGGAAGGGGTGATTGGGGAGGCGGTACCCATTCTTTCTTTGGGGGGATTTGAAGATCGGTTGACCGGACGCAACTCCCCGGATAACGCCATTTATCCCCGCTTTGAGGCCTACGACCAGAACATTGAAATCGATGATTTTTTTGAGGGCGTGGATTACAGGGGGGGCTTCTCGATCATCGGACAGCGTTTTTTTGCTTCGGGTTCGCCCGAGCAAAAGGCCCGCTTCACCTTTACCTACGACAGCACCAAAGTGTTGGAGCTCAAATCGGAGCGCTTCGTTATTCGGTCCGACGAACTGCTCAGTCCCACGTCAGAGATCATCATTCGCTTGGGAGATTCGGACAGCATTTACCACCTCAAGAGTGAGGTGAAGTATGATCCCATTGGTCAACTTCTGCGCATCAATCGGCCGGATGAAGGGTTGGCCATGACGCCCTACGTGGATAGCTACCACAATTTGGTCATGGAGTTGGACCAAATCCAATGGAAAGTCACCGACCCGAGTATATACTTGGGCGGTCTAAATATGGGGAGCGGCTCACCCATGGTCCTGGAGTCGGATCAATACTTCCGAAGTGCTCGCTATGCTTCGCTGCAAGGCTTGAGCCTGGAAAATCCCTTGGTCAAAGTGGATCAAGTGGGAATCGCCTTTGGGAACGAGAACATCACCTTGTACGACATGGCGGTAGGCTTGGGTATGCCGCTAGAACCCTGCGGTCGGTTTATGATGGAGCTTGCGGTACAGGGTTTTGTCCTTTATGACATTGAAAAGCGCTTGATTGATGTTCTTCCCAAAACGAGCGAGTACATATTGAATCATGACAACCGCCGAGATTACGATGTGATTCGGTTCGTATCAGAGGTGGCGCAGGGCATGAATGCCCGATTGTCCTTGCTCAACTTTGATATGGAGGTGGTGGGGGTGCAGACCATTGCCCTGTCAGATAGTCAAAAAGTAGCACTTTACCCTACGCAGCAAAAAGTGTTGATTCACAAGGGTTTAAACTTTGATTTTGACGGCAGGGTTGAGGCGGGGCGCTTCACGTTTTACAGTCGTGAAAACAAGTTCAACTACGACCTATTTCAGTTCAACATGCCGGCGATCGACTCCATGCGCTTTTCGGTGCCCAGCTTTGATTTGGCGGTCGATGGAACGCGTCCTTTGGTCCGGGTTCGAAACACCATTCAGGACATTTCTGGGGAACTTTGGATTGATTACCCCACGAATAAGTCCAGCTATCTCCGGTACCCCGAGTATCCCATTTTTAAGTCCGCCGCCCCGGCAAAGATTTATTACGACAAAGCCTATGGGGGCGTGTACAAACGCTCCAACTTCTTCGTGAACATCGACCCCTTTACCATTGACTCGTTGGATAACACATCCACCGAGGGATTGGTCTTTGGCGGGAGCTTCACCTCTGCGGGCATCTTTCCGGTCAAGCGCCAGGATATCCGTGTACAACGGGATTATTCACTTGGTTTTACCGAGGAAACCGGTCCTGAGGGTTGGCGAGCCTATCAGGGGGCGGGCCAAGCGCAGGGAAAAGTCCAGCTTTCCATCGCGGGCTTGCGCGTGGATGGGGATTTGGTCTATCAGCAGTCCAGGGGGCACTCATCTGAGTTTGTGCTCTTCCCCGATTCTGCTCGAGGACAAGGGCAATACACGCTCGCATCCGTGGCGGGGCCTCCGCGAGGAGGTGGGCATCCATCTGCTGAAGGTTCGGATGCTTCAATGCATTGGTTGCCCTATCAGAAAACCTGGTGGTCGCAGAGTATGAGCCAAGCCTTTACGACGTATCCGGAACGTCCCATGACCGCAACGGGGCGGTTGACGTATCAACCCGGGAGTTTGGAGGCACGGGGATTGCTGGCGTTTGATGATGCCGAACTTGAAGGTGGACTCATTCGCATGCATGCCCAATGGGTAGAATCGGGCAAGGCCGATTTTCGCGTGCGGGCGGCTCCGGATTTGGCCTGGGGTTTCCAGATGCAGCGCGCCACGGCCATGGTCGACTTTGCCAAGAATAGTGGGCATTTTGAGTTGCTTGGGGGAGATGCGAGCCTTGGCTTTCCTCGAAATGAATATGAGGCCGACATGAACCAGGCAGATTGGGATATCCGAGCCAAGAAAATCTCCATCCAAAAGGGATCCGGGATAGAGGCGCGGATGACCAGCACGCGTGCGTCGCAGGAGGGGCTAAACTTCCTTGCGCATCGGGCCGAATTCTTTCTGCTCCCCAGCATCTTAGAAGCCTATGGCGTGCCGAACATAGATGTGGCGGACTCGCGCGTTTTCCCCGATAGCGGACGAGTCACCATCGAAGAAGCGGCGTACATGCGTCCGCTCAAAAACGCCTCCTTGCTAGCGTCGCGGATAGGCGGGTATCACCGAATCGAAAAAGCTGAGTTCAAAGTGCGGGGCCGCAATGATCTCTACGGTGCGGGGGAATACCAATACACGGATGAACTCGGGAAGATTTGGCCCATTCCCATGGGGCGTATTGATGTCGACAGTCTAGACCACGTGGTGGCTCAAGGGGAACTGGTAGAAGAAGCGGGTTTTCAGTTAAGTCCTCATTTTCAATACTACGGTATCGTCAACATGGAGTCCATTGATCCGATGCTCACCGTTCGCGGGCGAATCCACATTGTCACGAATTGTCCCGCATTGGAGACCGATTGGATCATGACGACCACCCAAATCGACCCCCTAGATATCGTCATCGATCTACCGGACCCCGACACGGCGCGACCTGCGCATAAAGTATACAGCGGGATCTACTTGATGCAGGACTCTGCGAGTCCCTACACCGCGTTCATACGCCGAAACAACCCGTCCATCGCCGTAGAGCTCATTAGTGCCCGAGGCATTCTTTTCTATGATGCCGAAGAAGATGCCTATGTTGTCACGACGCGCCGCCGACTGCTGGACCCCAACGCTCCGGATAATCATTTGGTCTTCAGTACGAAGGAGTGCACCGTAACGGGTATGGGGCAGCTGTCGCTCGGTGCTAAAATGGGGCGGGTCCAACTGGGTGCCTTCGGGCATATCGAACACGATTTGTACCGAAACAAACTCAGTGCAACCGCGGCGGTGACCATGGACTTTGTCTTCCAGGAGGATATTCTCAAAGCCTTGCCCCAGGAAATGGGCCCGGGTATGGGAGGCCTCAGCACGGATTGGGCCAATGATTACCTTCTCGAAGGCCTCAATCGCCTCATGACCCCGAGAGACCGAGATCGCTTTTATGCGGCCTCGACGGATGACAAGTTGCCCCGCGAGCTCCGGCAGACCCTCTATTTTGATGAGGTGGATCTTCTTTGGGATAAGAACCTGCGGGCCTTCCGCAGTCAAGGGGCCCTTGGGGTGGGTGGGGTAAGCGGAAACGCTGTTCACCGCTATGTGGAAGGGGTCCTCGAGTTGCGCAAGCGCCGTGGAGGCGATGAATTCTCCTTGTACTTGAACCCTAATCTGGAGCATTACTTCTTCTTCAAACGCAATGTCCTGCGCTTTTACAGTACCGAAAAGTCCTACATGGATGCCATCTTGGCGACCGACACCAAGAAGCGCTCTCTTCCCGCGAAAGACGGATTGCCTTATTATACCTACGTTACCACCACGAGGGGAAATATGAAGCGCTTTTTGGATGGCCTCGAAGAGATCATTGATTCAGAGGATGAAAAGTAAACAGTTGGTTTTCTTTTCCTTAGGAGCACAGGCTTATGTGCGGCCCGAAAACGTCGCTAAATAATTTTACGCACTGCTTTGGTAATCCTGGCCAAGGCGTATATTTGCACCCTCATTCAACGAAGGCTGGTCCTTCTGCGATTTGGCCCCGTAGCTCAACTGAATAGAGCATCTGACTACGGATCAGAAGGTTTCAGGTTTGAATCCTGACGGGGTCACACTGAAAATCAAGCACTTACATCGAAAGACGTAGGTGCTTTTTTCATTATTTGCATACAATTTGCATACAAAATCGGACCAAAACGTTGAAATGAGTCCGCAAATGACGGCAAACAAACGGGTCTTTGGCCAGTGCAGCTGAGCCGTGATTTTGGTTTTGTTATGGTCGTTTGGGTGGTCGTCCTGGTCTCTTTTGGGGACTCCTCGGCTGATTGAGATTGTTCGCTTTTCGACACTTGCTGCGCCAAAATCTGCCGTTTGTCCCGTGAACTGCCTGTACCGTTCCGTACCAAATTGTACCAAAACACTCATTTTTAGGGTGTTGAAAACTAAAACTTATCAACATTTTCCACTTTTCACTGCGCAATATGCTGCACTTCGACGCAGGTAGTGAGAAGGCATCGCGCCTCATTTTGACCTTAACTTTTTGATTGCCTGCGACTTAATGGCATTGCACCATTGTTAATAGGGATTTGCTGTCCCATTTCGTACCTCATTCTTGGTGGTTTTTTGCTGTTACTTGTCCCCACTATGAATGCGATTACTTTACTCTCTTTGGACCAAGAAGTCCCTTGCCAAGACCTGTATGATAAATTGGATGAGTTGACCCGATTTCAGCCATCCCGACGATTTCAAGCGTTTGATTTCGGACACTTCAATGTGATCCCCGAATACTTTTTTCCCCATTGTGCTGAATTTGCCAAGCCACTGCTCATGGATGTTCTTCGCAAACGCTACGTCCACTTTCAGGAAGAGGCGGGTGAATTTGACTGTCAAGGATTGCAGCGGTGTATCGGCATGCTCTACGACGGCGACCCGGCCTGGCTCAGTGAATGGATTGTCGTGGCACGCGAGTTTTTCCATGACCGTGCGGATGACTTTGAGTTTACTGATCCTGAAGGTGCGACGGCCCCTGTGCCGGTGATTTGCCGCCGTGCTAGCTATAGTGAGATGGCATTTATTTACAAGGCCATGCTCGCTACTAAAATGGCGTGGACCATCCTCGCTCAAGAGCAGCCCTCCATCAACGCCCTTCTCACCACAACCCAGCGGACTTTAATGGAATTGGTCGAGGTACCCGAGAAATTACTGAGGGAGCTCAAGGACAGCATGCCTGAGTTGATGGAAGAAATTATGGAATCCCAGTTAGATGAAGATGATGAGCAGGGCGAGGAGTGCAACGACTCAAAAACTCTTGAAAACGCCGAGATGGCTATGGTCATGCACTTTCTGCTTCGCGAGGCAAATGTCAACCGATGTGACATGACCGCCGTCACTCGGCTCGCGATGGCCCTAAGCGGAAGGGGATACGACAACCTCTACAAGAAAATCCGCGATCCGTTTCAGGGTAAAAAGCGCTTGGTGCTGCAGCGCATGACGCGGATAAAGCCCTTATTGGAAGATCTCCAAAGTGATTCTATCATGCTGAGATTCAACAAAAAAATGCAAGAATTGAAAATATAGGGTGACCCATAGGGTACTCTGTGGGGTGACCCTTAGGGACAGGCACCCAAAACCTTTGCGCAGTAATCATAAAAACAACTGCCAAATGGACCCCATCATTCTCACCAGCAAAGAAGAACTTCAAGCGTTAATCCGCGAATCCTACCGGGCACTTCGCGAGGGCGAAGAGGCCGTGCCCACAATCATCACCATTGACCCGCAGCCGCTGCTGACCGTCGATGAAGCCGTCGAATACCTACGCATCTCAAAGAATACCCTCTACGGCTATACCTCCAAAGGGTGCATTCCCCACATCAAGCAGGGTAAGCGTGTGCTGTTTCGCAAGAGCCAACTCGACGCCTGGTTGGATGCCAAGCAACGCGGCACCGCGCAATGACCCGCACTCAACGCTCAGAGCTGCAGCATCTCATTTGCGCCATCGACACCGCGCTCGCTGCAGAATCATCACCAGAGGGCGGCGTCACACTTTCGAAGGAATCCCTGGTACGGCATCTAGACGTTTTGAAACGGATTCTGGAAGGCTCCAATGAGAAATCCCTAGGGGAGACGCCGCTTCGCCGTACCTTGCGGCACATTCTCAAGCACCACCCCGAGGTGAACACCGTCTTGGCGGTGTATCGATTTCGGGACGACCGTCCCGCGGGCTGTCCCTACTACCTGTCCCTTAACGCCTTGTACCACGGAACATGAAATCGCCCATCTTCACCGTGCGCACCGCCAACCGATGCATCGAAGACGCCAAGCAGGTACCCACGCCCATGATGCTCTTCGACGAACTTTGGTTTGAGCAGGAACTGTGCATCTTGTTTGCCGACACCAACGTGGGGAAGTCTCTGCTGGCCGTACAGGTCGCCCAGTCCATAGCCAGCGGGACGGTCATCCCCGGGTTTCAACTCGGCGTCCCGGGACAGGGGGTGCTGTACTATGACTTTGAATTCAACGACAAGCAGTTTGAGCAGCGCTACACCAATCCCCCTGGGATTTCCTTCACCTTCTCATCCAATTTGTACCGAATCGGCTACAATCCCGACTGCAAAGCACCACGAATACGAAGCCAAGACGTCTTTGCCGAAATCCGCAGCCACATTGAAAGCTACCGCTCCCGTGTGCTGATCATCGATAATCTATCCTACTTCGCGGGGAATTCGCTTGAAACCGCTCAGGAGGCCATTGACTTTATGCGCGAGATGAAATCCCTTAAAGAGGAATTTCGCCTATCAATCATGCTCTTAGCCCATACCCCCAAGCGCAACAAGAGTTTATCGATCAGCGAAGCAGACCTCGCCGGATCTGCCGGCTTGTCGCGCTTGGCCGACAGCCTTGTCGCCATCGGTAAAGGCTGCGAGTCCACCGACCAGCGCTACATCAAGCAGATCAAGGTGCGCTCGGCAATGCTCAACTATGGCGCCGAAAATGTTATTAAATGCCGGCTTGCCCCAAGAAATGGATTACTCGGCTTTGTGTTTGAAGGTTATTGCGAGGAGTCCGACTTACTGCGTGCCGCCGACCGTACCGACATCAACGAACAAGTCATGGGTCTGCACGCACAATACCCCGATCTCTCTCAAGCAGAAATTGCACGACAAGTTGGGGTCAATAAGATGCGCGTAAGCCGAATACTCGCACGAGAAGGCTCCAGTGATAACGCGTAACATGATGTTACGTTTTGGCCCGATCGTAACACGGTGTTACGCTCTGATGAGGCCCGTAATATTCTGATTATATGGCCACTACAGATTACAAGTAGTGCAAAATAATCTGAAATAGGGCGTAACGTAACATGTTACGTTATGTCTTGCAGCCCAAGTCCCTTTTGGCCGAACCCCGTAACCCATGATCGACTTGCAGGCCTCCCGTCATTCCAAAACGTGGTTCAGGAATTACTGAACAAATATGAAGCTTGCGGATAATGCTCCATGCGAAGCTAAAAGCCAGCTTGGGGGGGTAATTGATACCCAATTCTTACTACTATGGCTCAAGAATATCGTTTCTTAACACCTCAGGTCCCCAGAAAAATGCCATGCCCCATGACATGGAATCGATCCGTTACCTGGACCGCGTTTGGGAAGGCTACTTGGCAGGCTTTTCGCATGTTAGAGGCCATGTCCATCGTGACTTCCTTTACTAATTCGCGATCGTGTTTGGCAATGAGGTGCAGGACTTCAGCAATCTTTTCTGATCGCGTGTTAGCGACCATGACCACTAGCTTGCCCTTGCGCCCTTCGGTGTCCCTAGAGCTGATAAACGTGTACAATTCGCCTTGTGACAGACTAGATTCATCAATGGCGAGGTGTGGAGAAATGTTTTCAGGAAATACCATATACTCCTGTGCATGAGTCGATTGCTTCCAGCTCCCAAAGCCATCCTTCTGACGCAGGTAGCATTTCCTTGCTTTCTTGGGTTTCACCTTGTAGTAGTACGCTACCGTAGCAATTGGATCTAAGCGATTATCGACCTCTCTGTTTTAAAAAATCTGCCAATTCAGCGGTAAACGTGGTGCCTTCAGCAAGAAAGGTGAAGTCCCTAGTGATCTGTTCTCCAGTTACTTTATGGCGCCAGCGACGGCGGCGCAGCTCCAAGAACACGGGACGTCCACGAAGCGGAAAGTCTTGGATTCGCTTTGTAAAGAAACCTTTGCTTTCGTAGTCATCTCTGGAATAGCCCTGTGGCAATTCATTCTTCTCCTCGAAGACCACTTCGAGGTAGTCCTCGCCAGTTGGCTTATCGGTCTTGATTCCCGATTCAACAATTGAAAAGTACCTCAACAACTCCGCCGGAAAGACGTACTGTAGTGCGCTCGTGTCAACCTCAGACATTTTTCTTTTGAAGGTACCTCATTTACCCTCGCTCCCCATAAAAAGGACTTGACCCAAAGAAACCTTTGCTTTCGTAGTCATCTCTCGAATAGCCGTCCGGCAAATCATTCTTCTCCTCGAAGACCACTTCGAGGTAGTCCTCGCCAGTCGGCTTATCGGTCTTGATGCCCGATTGAACTATTGAAAAGTACTTCAGCAACTCCGCCGGAAAGACGTACTGTAATGCGCTCGTGTCAACCTCAGACATTTTTCCTTTGAAGGTACCTTAAACTCGGCTGCTCCCCACAAAAAGGACTTGACCCTTCTTCACGCCCGTGAGCTGCTGCGTGCCAAATTTTGCTTATTACTCACAACGGCCAATATTAATAATTTGGCAAATCTCCTTATATACTTCACAATCATTCTGAACCACAATATATCTAACTCCCTCCCAATCAAGACTGTAACAAATCTCACTATGCCGCCATTCATTTTTAGGAAACAACCTTGGGGGAGTTTCTATATAATCGAGCTTATTGCGATCTATTTCCATTTGATGAAATAGTAGCTCAATCATTGACACCAATTGCGCCTTTGAAACAACGATACTGTCTACCACGAAACTTTCACCATTCCGAACTTTATTATACAAAAATATATTTGTGTTATTTTTAGCATCTAGCCCACCATAATATGCGAATTCTTTTTCTAGACCGATGGGATCACGTAGAACGGAAATTCGAAAATTAATATCACATAAAAATTGATCACTGAAAAAAGTATTTTCATTCTGAGAACAAGATAACATGACTGAGATAGTAGTTAATACAATTAGTATATTGATTAATCTATAATACTTCATATTCATAATTATTATATTTTACAATCATATTCGTACTAGGTATAAAAATGTACATGTAATTAGGTGATTGTGTAGGGAATTTTGTGTGAAAAAACATGAAATTAGCACGATCACCTTTATTGTCCTCATTTGGAATTCCATATTGATCAAATCCAGATGGATATGCCGGCCAGCCGGAGTATTTATCATACGGACCTGGATGTGTATGCCAACTTTCACTTAAGTAGGTATTGGGAAGGAACGTTAAAACGTAAATTTCAATTTCTGAACTAATTGATATTGAGTTATTACTTTGATTTGTTGACACAACACAGAATGAAGTTTTTGTTTTATAATTATTAAATTTACTAAAACCATATTCAACATCGGAATTAGCAGCAAATTTGAAAAATTTCATGGCATTCATTGAATTGGTTGAGACAATATTTTGTCGTTTGCCATCATTCTTGTCTGTAATTAGGGTATTCTCTTGTACAAAACTTCCATTTGTGCCATAATAATAGCTACTCAAAGTTTTACCATTATCAGATAGTCTTACAATATCATCACCTGGTGCTTTTGTTATTGTGATTTTGCCAGTATTTTTTTCTACATCAATAATGTCATCGGATAAGCCACTTTTATCAACTCTATGAATTGGATTATTTGATGAAAATTGATATGGTATGAAAAAGATATTATGCCCTTCCATCGCTAAAGGATCCACACTCAACCACACTCCGATTTTATTTTGGTAGTACCTGGCGCCGTAATAGGCTAGACCGGTTTCAGGGTCGAGTTCTTTGCCGTTAAAGCGGTAGGGGGAGCTGAA